>Ga0075163_10007416_pt1 | contig 14504 bp, 11 predicted proteins | sample JI1023141ADNA_FD_71478 | JGI IMG/M metagenome (GOLD analysis project Ga0075163, IMG submission 71478) | Wastewater effluent complex algal communities from Wisconsin, to seasonally profile nutrient transformation and Carbon sequestration -... | ecosystem: Engineered > WWTP > Effluent > Algae...
TCTATTGTCATAGGCACCTTCGATGGTGTCATAGTTGACGTTGATGTTGGAGCCATATTTAAAAGCCGGGTGGTCACCGTCAGCAGGCAAAATTATGTCTGAGACGCTGATGCGGTAGTAAGGCGACCAACGTACATTGGGCATATTGAGCGCAAAAGCAAAGACCAGAGAGAGTAGCAGTGCGCCAATTTGCAAAGGTTTGCGATAAAAGGCAAGCATTGGTACTACACCGATAACCAGCCAGATTGGTGGTGTGAGATTGCAATAGCTGACAATAGTAAAGAGTAGGATGCCGACAAGACTGGCAAAGACATTGACGCTGTAAGCTTTTAGCGAGTCAAATTTTTCAAATAGTTCGCCGATTTTTTGACCCATACCACTAAAGGTCAAAACAATTAGATAAAAGACCCCGACTAAAACCGTCAGACCCTTCATAAAAAAGGCGACGCGATACCACAGCTCATTGTGCACTTGACCGTCGCCAAAGTTGCCAATCAGGTAGTTTTCGAGAGGATTGATAAAAGTGACGTGGGTCAAATCGATAATTGGATTGACTACAGTGTGACCGGCAACACAGATGATGCCAATCAATACACAAAGACCTATGGGAAACCATTTAAAAAGGTTTGTTTTGCTGCGTGACATGGCCATGCCAAGCCCCAGACCAAAGAGGCAAGCCATCAGCGGAATATTTTTAAAATAAGCAAAGATGCGGATTTCGGAGGATAGCCAGCGGATAATAGCGAGTTCAAAATAGAGAGAAGCGGCGCTTATCACAAAAAGCTCGGTCATCAGCTTTTGGTCACTTGTCTTCTCGGTCATGACTACTTCCTGTAAGATCTAATTGGGTAAGTGTACAGTTTAAGTGAACAATCGATAAGGTAAAAGCAAAACGTGAGGCAAGCTTGCACCTGATATCCAAATTATTGACAATTTTGGCTGTTTTTCTGGCCATTTTGCCATCCATTATTGTTTACAGCCAGCCAGTGCTGATGCAGGGTGGTGACTATCTGATGACCTTTTACCCAGCTGGCAAGCTAGCGGTACTTGGTCGTATTGCAGATATTTACACTCCAATTGGCATGAATACATTTATCGGCGCTCCCTTCGATAAGTTCATTCATGCCACTTTTCCTGCGGTGCCAGCTAATTATGTTGCTATTTACATGTATAGCCCGCTCATTGCTTTGTTTTTTGCGCCTTTTAGTTATTTACCTGCCGCCCTGTCGCTAATTGTCTGGCAGCTGATAAATGTTGTAGTTGCGCTTCTGGCGGGGCTTTTGTTTGCTAGACAAAAAATTGTGGCAAAAATACTCGATATTTCTGTCATTTTCCTTTTTTGTCCGGTCTTTCACACTTTGCTTATCGGTCAGCTCGGTGTCTTCTTTGGACTGGCGCCACTTGCCATTGCCTACAAGCTGTTATTAAAAAGGCGTGAGTTTTTAGCCGGACTTATACTCGGCACTTTATACATGAAGCCTCAGTTTATGCCCTGCGCGCTACTAGTCTGTGGCTCTTTATTTATGGTTAAGCGCCCTAAAGCGACTCTGGGATTTGTTTGCGGACTTTTAGCAATGGTTGCTCTGACCGCTCTTTTGACTGGTCCCGATATGGTGCTGGCCTTCTGGCAGAGTATCAAAATGTCCGATAGCTGTTATAGCGTTGCCAGTTACAATCCGCCACTATGGCTGGTGACATGTTTGCCTGCTGTTATTTTGCAGTGCTTTGATGTGGCCATCCGCGACTCGCTCAAGCTGCCTGTGTATGGGCTTGCCGCTATTATTGGTCTTGCCGCGCTGTGGCATTGCATCAAGCTCTGGCGTCAGGTGCCTTTTAAAGAGTCTGGAGAAGATGCGGACAAGTCCTATGCCAGGGCTAATTCCCTGACTTTTCTTGCTGGATTGTTTGTGCTACCGCTTGTGGTGCCGCATTTTCTCTTTTATGATCTCTGCGGACTGGCACTGCTTGCTTTTATGGTGCACAGTGATATTTTTAGCGCCTACGAGCAAAAGCTTTTGCTTGTGCTCAGGCGCTACACCTGGTGGGCTTGCAACCTCTATTACTTGAGTTTTTCCTTTATCGCCAATACGTTAGGACCATGGTTTCCCATGGTCCTGGTAGCGCTTTTGAGCGTAGTGCTTTATCGCATCAAGAGCCTCAATATCGCTCAAGATAACGGTCCCCTGGGTAAATCCAGCAGTTAGGGCTGGCTTGGAGTTGTGTCCAGTGGTGGCACTGTGGCGTCGCTAGCTGTCGTGGGGTCTGTCACTGATACTGGTGCTGCGGCAGTGGTGGAGCGCTTTTTGACTAGTTGGTTGGCCAGGGTGGAGACACCACTCAAGTCCACTGTAGTCTTACGCGGTCCGAGGCCAAACCATGTACGTTTGGTCTCAAACTTGTCACCCAGGATGGTTGTGCCGCTATAACTTTTGCTGCCAAATAGTCCTTTTTTTGTCTCGACTGTATTGCCCAGGATGCTAACACCTTTGCTCTTTGTGCCAAAGAGACCTTTTTTTGATTCGACTTTGTTGCCGAGACGGTCCTGGGCTGCATATGTATTGTTGCCAAAGAGACCTTGCTTGACTACCACGGTTTCGCCTTTGCCGTCAGTCAGCTCAATGTTGTTGCGAGCCTGAGCAGCCTGGCTCGCAGCATTGGCAAACACTATGACTGCACATATAAAGGTAAGGTTGGTTTTGTCTTGCGCCTTCATGGTAAACATCCTATCTATTGTTTCTGCAAACTTATTACTAACAGTACTTCCAAAGAGCAGTTTGGGTACACAAATGTTCCCTCGCTAAATGTGTAAGGCGCAGCCCGTCAGGTTTATATCGATTAACATATTTCTCACAATTGGAACTCAGCCAGAGTGCTGGCGTCTTCCAAAGAGTTATAGACAGATTCGGCACTTGCCGCGCTCAGATTACGTACTTAATTGCCACAGTTACTGTAACGGTTACTGTGCCTCTGTTGCGTGATTATTCAGGAGGAATTATGAAAGCTGTCCGTCAAGTTTTTGGGGTTGTAGCCAGTCTTATTGTAGGGGTCCAGTGTTTGCCTCCGGCAGTGGCGCAGACTGTGCTGACCGGTAGTGCGCAAACACGTGCCGTTAATACCACTCGCATCGTCAAGCAACAACCTGTTTACGATACCTACCGCGCCCCTGCTCCTATGCGCAGTGGTACAAGTCAGGTAGTTGTACAAAGACCGGTCATACAAAGGGTATATGTGCAGGATGATCGCACCTACTTCCAAAAGCACCCTAAAGTAAAAGCAGCCACAATAGGTGCTGGTGTTGGTACCGCTGCTGGTGCAGTGACCGGACTTGTCAGCGGTCGCGGTGTAGTGCGGGGTGGCTTAATTGGTGCTGGTACAGGTGCTGGTGTCGGTCTTGTGCGCAGTAGCGCCACGATGAAGCGCCATCCTATCGCTAATGACGTCGCTACAGGGTCTCTTGTCGGTCTGGGTATCGGGGCCGCAGCCAGCCGTGGTCACAAACGTGCTTTGCAAGGTACTGGTGTCGGTGCAGCAGTTGGTCTAGGTGTCGGTCTTTTGCGCAATGGCTTGCACTAATAATTGTATGTATATAGGTAGATAACAATGAGTATCAACGATAAGCCGCCAGTCGAACCCTACAAAAGTACGGCCGATTTTGCTGCAAACAACGCTGGTTTTGGTCGTCGTAGAGAGGGCAATGGCAAAAAAGTATTGCTTGGCGCTGCCGCACTTGCCATAGTAGGCATCAGTGTATTTGCTATTGCTGGCAATAATTCTGGCAATGCCCTAAAAGAAGCGGATACTTTAATTGCCCAACAGCAGTACAGTAAAGCGCGCTTAGTATTGACTCAAGCTCTTGAGCGTGAAGACAAGAAGAATGTAGAAGGTGCTGAATCTGCCTCTATCCTCAAAGCTCTTGGCCGGGTGAGCAATGCTCTGGGTGATAGTGCCGAAGCCACTGGCTACTATAGCCGTGCTCAAAAAATTGAAGAAAAGGCTCTTGCTCCAGAAATGACAGCGCTTGCCGATAGTGTCTCTGGTATGGGTGCGGCACTGGCCCAGACCGGTCAATATGAAAAAGCTGAGGACCTCCTTACCCAGGGTCTTACTATCAGACAAAAGTATTTGCCAGAAGGTAGTGTCGCTATCGCTGACAGTCAAAATGCTCTTGGTGAGCTGTATTTTGCAGCTGGAGTTTATCCAGAAGCAGAGAGTCGTTACAAGATAGCGCAAAATATCTATCAAAAAAAACTTGGCGCCGAGAGTGCCAAAGCCGCTATTGTGCGCAGTAATCTGGGCGGCGTAGCTTTTGCTCTGGGCAATAAGGGACAGGCCGAGCCTCTTTACCGCTGGGCTCTGGCTACCTTTGAAAAGACCTCGGGGGCAGACAGCGTTGATGTCGCCAACACACTGACCAACCTGGCAGAAGTACTGAGATCCCAAAGTAAGTACGTAGAAGCCGAAGGTCTGCTCAAGCGGGCTATACCAATCTACGAAAGTAAGCTGGGCAAAGAGTCTCCAATACTTGCCAATGCCTATAATAATTTGGCTTTGCTTTACCGCAATCAAAATAAATTGGCACTAGCTGAGCCTTTATACAAGCAAGCAATTGCTGTATACGAAAAGAGCGAGAGTGCCAATATCGGTCTAGTAGCAACGCTCAATAACTATGCCGAGCTACTAGATGCGGCTAAACGCACTGGTGAAGCTAACACTGTCAGAATGAGAGCACAGACAATTAAGACCGCCAGTCGCTAGTGGTGCACGCCCAGTCCTGCTAAGAGCGTAAAGAGACCAGACAGCAAAATCAAGAGAATCATCGAGATGCTCTCGGTTAATTCCACCACAGCGCCGTAAGTATCACCGGTATGACCGCCAACTTTTTTGTTGAGGTAGGCTGCTGCTATTAGTCCTGTTATCAGAGAGGCTATGGCATAAGTGATGACGTAATAAAAGCCGATATAGACCAGATAGGCGCAAAGTGCCAGGGGCACTATGAGAGCCAGCATCAAGTCGAGTGGCAATTTAGTCGTGTCATGCCAGATTTTGCCTTTGCCCTCAGCTCTAGCGTACTGGTAGCGTCCAATGGCATAGCATTCGGCTACACGGCCAAAGATTGGTGCTATAAGCAAAATCACTGGCAAGCTCGTGCTAAAGATTGCTTGCATTGCAGCGATTTTGAGTAGCAAGATGCATACACCTGTAAGTACGCCAAAATTACCAACCCGGCTGTCTTGCATTATAACCAGCATGCGCTCCTGGTTTTGATGGCTAAAGATGCCATCGGCGGTGTCCATTACACCATCGAGATGTAGACCGTTTGTCAGTAAGAGCCATAGCACTGTCAGTAGTACCGCAGCCAGGATGTCATTGACGCCTAGTAAAGTCAGCAAAATGCTCGATATGCTCAGGATCAGACCGAGCAGCAGTCCTACAAGTGGCAGATATTTAGCCAGACCGCTGAGATCTATTTCTTCGTTTGCTTTAAAGCGATAGAGTGGCAGGCAGGTGACATAACTTGCCGCCAGGGCAAACTTTTTGATGGGGTTCATCGGCTTAGTTCGCTACTGCCGCTCAGGGGAGGTATTTCTGCTGTGTATTCTGGGCGTGTCTTAAACGCCAGACTGTTACCAAAGACCAGTAGATCTCTTTTTTCCATATAGTAGTCCAGGGCATCTTGTGCTTCCTGAATTAAGTCCGGATCAGCTTCCAGATCGCAGGCTTTACTCTGCAATTCTTTGATTTTGGCTTCCAGCTCGCGGTTGTTTAGCTCTTTGCCTTCCCATGGCATGATCAGATCATCGGCGATATAACCGATTATGTCCGGTATCACTGGTAGTGGCTCGTCGGGACTGATGGCATAGGCAAATATGCCCCTGCTCTCGGAGTTGGGGATAAAGACTTGATGTGGTCCCAGTATGTCTGTGGTCCAGCACATCATCAGCAAACATCTGTCCGGTCTATCCGGTCCGCGATAGGCGTCCACTGGACATTCTATTAAGTCACCAAATACTGTAGATAGTGGTTTGGAGCGCAATGAATAATACTCGACACCTTCTTCTTCCACCGAGAAGCCATGCAAAAATGTTTTGAGCACAACTAGAGTGGAAGCCACGTGCCTTAAGTCTAATTTGTCGTTGCCCAGGCGTTTACTTTTGCGCAACAAGATACTGCCATAGAGGATAAAGAGCCAGTCTCGATCGCTTAATGGACGTTTGCCTTTGCTGTTTAAAACACATTCCAGACGCTTCAAGACCATACGACGATGAGCTAATTCTTGTTTTTCTTCGTCGCTTTTGGCTAAATTGGCCAGGTCATTGAGTGTATCTTGCGCTGCCTTTAAATTGCAGGCAAGAGTGTGGCAAACACATAGATTAAGGAGTACATCAAAGTCCTCAGCTCCCTCGCCACTCTTGGCTTTTTCAAAGTGTCTGGCTGCTGACATAAATTGTTTGAGGCACATTAGACTAAAGCCAAGCTCGTAGTTGACCAGTACGTCGTCCGGTAATTCTTTGACAAGCTCTGTCAGTAGCATGGCAGCCAGTCCGTGCTGGCGCAAATCAACAAGGGCATAGCCAGCTTCAAATAATTCCTGATGGTGCTTATATGGTGGTAATGGTTCGGCTAGTTTTGTGGCTAAGTTTTGCAGACGCCTGGCTGAGTCGGTTTGACCTATTTCTTGCAATAGTTTGCTGTAAAGCTCAATTACCGGACGATCATAGGCTGATTGAAGCCAGAGATTGGTCAGCTTTTCGCGGCATTTTTCGTATTGACCAGACTCAAAAAGATATTGAGCCTCCTCCATGGGGCTAAGCGGCGCGCCACTGCCAGCGGTGCCAGTGCCAGTCTCTGGGCTAAAGTCCAGGACTTCGCCGTCTTTTGCTGGTACTTCCTGGTCAGGATTGTTTTGTTTGTCGCTGCTCAACTTAGTGCCTTTTAGAGCTGACTTGCTAATTCTTCCGCGTGATAAGAGCTGCGCACGAGGGGACCGGCGTGGACCATTTTAAAGCCAATCTCCCAACCATAGGCAGCCAGTTCATCAAATTCAGCCGGCTCAACATAGCGCTTGACAGGTAGTTGGTCGCGCGTTGGTCTCAGATACTGACCAAGAGTAAGGAAGTCGCAGTCGATCGCACGCAAGTCGCGCATTGCTTCCCTGACTTCGTCAAAAGTCTCGCCAACGCCCAGCATCAGACCGGACTTGGTGGGCACGTCTTTTGTGATTTCTTTGGCCATGGCCAGTACTTTGAGTGAGCGGTCATATTTAGATCCCGGTCTGACGCGCTTGTAAAGTCTCGGTACGGTCTCGACATTGTGGTTGTAAACGACTGGATAAGCTGCCAGTACGATTTCGAGTGCATCGCGGCGCCCCTGAAAGTCCGGTGTCAAGACTTCTACGGCAACTCCCGGTATGGCTGCTTTGATGGCGGTAATAGTGCGAGCAAAGTGATTGGCACCCTGGTCTGGCAGGTCGTCGCGGTTGACCGAGGTCAAGACCACATGCTTGAGTCCCATTTTGGCAGCAGCTGTGGCAATGCGCTCTGGCTCGTCTTCTTCAAGGGGAGCAGGCATACCTTTGTTGACCGCACAAAAGCGACAGGTGCGAGTACAAAGCGAGCCCATCAACATAAATGTAGCTGTGCCCTTAGCCCAGCATTCGCCTTTATTGGGGCAACGGCCACTCTCACAAATGGTATTGAGCTTTTGCTCTTTAAGGATGAGACGTGTCTCGCGGTTTTCGGTGGTATTTAAAACTGAGCGCTTAACCCACTCTGGTAACCTTAGCGGCGCATTATCTTCTTCAGCATCATAATTGTGGGACAGCAGTTTTGCTCTATTGCTTTGGCTTCCGCTCAAAGATTTAGTCATCACTATTTCCTTTTAAATGACGCGGTTGTTACCGCTATAGTGAGATTCTAGTGTATACAGATGTATTATTAGACAACTGTTGCAAATAACTATGCCTCATCTAAGGGGAAGGACTAATCGTGAGCACAAAAAGTCGTAAAACAATTATTGCTGGCAACTGGAAAATGCATAAGACAGTATCCGAAGCCCGGGCTCTGGTAAGCGCTCTGGCCGCTGGCATCGGTAGTGAACTGGCAGGCGAGACTTTGCCAGACATTGTGCTCTGTCCTACTTTTATTTGTTTGCCCGAAGTTGTAAGTGCCGTTAAAGGCAGCCCCATGCAAGTCGGCGCCCAAAATATGGATTACCGCGATAGCGGTGCCTATACCGGCGAAGTCGCCGCTCCCATGCTCAAAGACCTGGGTGTAACCCATGTTGTCATCGGGCACTCAGAGCGTCGTCAATATTTTGGCGAGACTGATGCATCCGTCAATCTCAAAGCAAAAGCTGCTCTCAGCCACGGTCTTATCCCCATCGTCTGTGTTGGCGAAACACTGGAAGAGCGCGAAGCTGGTTCAACTGACGATGTTGTCAGTCGCCAGGTCAAAGCGGCAATCAAAGATATGAGTGATGCCGATGTCGCCAAGATTGTGGTTGCCTATGAGCCAGTATGGGCAATTGGCACTGGCAAAAATTGCGAATCACCAGAAGCTAACCGTGTTTGCAAATTGATTCGCTCTTGCTTGCCTGCCTCGCAAGCCGATATGGTGCCCATCCTATATGGTGGTTCGGTTAAGCCCAGCACTATTGACGAACAAATGCAGCAACCTGACATCGATGGCGCCCTTGTGGGCGGTGCCAGTCTCAAAGCAGAAGAGTTTTTGCCAATCATCAAAGGCGGAGCAAAGCGCTCCAAACTTATGAGCACAAAGGCCTAGGCATAAAGTTTTTTTTCCTTTGCACACTTAGGCGCGCCAAAGCGGGTCTTCAATGGGCGCGCCGTATTATAATTCGACCACCACTTGGAGAGGTGTCGGAGTGGTCTAACGTGCAGTCCTGGAAAGACTGTCTGCGTCAAAAGCGCAGCGAGGGTTCGAATCCCTCCCTCTCCGAATTTATCAATGCAGTTAATTGAGGGTGCTCAGTGAGAGCGCCCTTTGAGGTGTCAGGTCGATGGAGCATTTCCTGGAAAAACTCAAGGATATCGAGCGCACCTTTGTCGACCTCGAGCAAAAATTAGCCGATCCATCCATTGTTGGTGATCAGGCTACTTTTATGCGCCTTGCTAAAACCAGGCACCAGCTCGAAAAGACAGTCAACACTTATCACAAATGGCAAGCTTGCGAAAAACGTATCGCTGAAGCCCTTGAGATGCTGCGCACCGAATCCGAAAAGGAAATGCGTGAGCTGGCTGAAGCGGAGCTGGAAGAAGCGCGCCGTGAGCATGTTGCCCTGACCAATGAACTCAAAGTTTTGCTCTTGCCCAAAGATCCTAACGATGACAAAAACATCATGCTCGAAATAAGAGCCGGTACCGGTGGGGATGAAGCCTCGCTTTTTGCTGGTGACCTTTTGCGCATGTATCTCAAGTATGCCGACAAAGCTGGCTATGTGCCAGAGATTGCCAGTGCCAGCGAAGGCGAAATGGGCGGCTACAAAGAAGTTATCGTCAGCTTTAAGGGCAACGAGGCTTATAGCAAGTTTAAGTATGAATCCGGAGTGCACAGAGTGCAGCGGGTGCCAAGTACTGAGGCTTCTGGTCGGGTGCATACGTCGACAGCCACAGTAGCAGTCATGCCCGAAGCCGAAGAAATCGACGTGCAACTGGATGAGCGTGATCTCGATATATCGACAATGAGATCAGGCGGCGCTGGCGGTCAAAACGTCAACAAAGTAGAAACAGCGGTACGTATCGTGCACAGACCATCAGGCATTATGGTGGCATGCTCGGAAGAACGCTCACAATTGCAAAACAAAGAGCGCGCCAAGCAAATTTTGCGCAACAAGCTCTATCAAAGAGTATTGGAAGAACAACAAAAAGCTATATACGATGAGCGTAAGTCCCAGGTGGGCTCAGGTGATCGCTCCGAAAAAATCCGTACTTACAATTTTAAAGATAATCGCATCACCGATCACAGGCTCAATCAAAACTTCAATTTGCAGCCCGTACTTGAAGGTGATCTTGAAAAGTTAATCGAAGCCAGTATTTTGCAGTATCAGCAAAGACTCTTGGAAGCAGAACTCGAACTCTAACATTGACTCCAACTTCTGACTCAATAAAGCAGTGCAAAGACAGGTATATCAAGTCTCTTGTCGACATTGGTATTGAGTTAGAAGAAGCGCAATGTGAAGCGCAGATAGTCCTTACGACTTTGATGGACTTGAGTCTTAATCAGCTTTTGACTCGATATAACGATGCAATTGGCAGTGCTCATCAGGAGTTTGATCGTGTGCTGGCCGCGCGCTTGCAGCGCATGCCATTGCAATATGTCCTGGGTCATACATATTTTATGGGACTCAAATTTATCGTTGCCCCTGGTTGTCTGATTCCTCGCCCGGATACTGAGCTACTGGTGGAGCAAGTATTGGCTTATATCGCAGACAATAAATTGACCCGCCCCTGGATATTTGAGGTTGGTCCCGGCTCTGGTTGCATTTGTGTAAGTATTCTCAAAAAATGCCCCTCTGCCAAGGCGACAGTACTGGAAGTCTCAGCTGAGGCCCTGGCAATTACGCGGCAAAATGCCAGAGAGCATGGCGTAGACTCACGATTGACCTGCATTGAGGCTGACTTTTTTAGTGATAATGGTCAAGAAGCGGCATCAAAAGCTATTTTGGACGGCATTGATATCTTTGTCAGCAATCCGCCATATATCAATCCAAATGATATGCAGACCCTTGCTCCTGAAGTTAAAGATTATGAGCCGACTATTGCTCTGGCTGGCCCGGGTAGTGACGGCATGGGCTTTTACCAGTGCTTTGCCAAAATCCTGGGCGCCTCTCAAGACTCCCTTGCCAACCGGCAGGTGGCGCTCATTGTGGAGGTTGGTTATGACCAGGGCGCGCTTGTTGCGGCACTTTTTGCCAGTAGTGGGCTTGGTCAAATAAGGACAATCAAAGACCTCTCGGGCATCCAGCGAGTCGTCTTTGCCCTGGCGAGCGGTTGCATTTAAAAATTGTAATGAAATGTACAAATAAAAAGAGGGTTTCTGCTCGGCTTAGCACCGATACAAAAACCCTGAAGCTTTTTATTTTATTGTTGAATTAAGGAGTTGGAACCTTGACTGCTCTTGTCACCTTGCCAGCTTTGATGCAAGAAGTGCAAACCCGGAGGTTTTGAACGGTCTTGCCGATCAAGGCTTTGAAGGGTTGCAGGTTGGGCAACCAACGTCTTTTACCGTGCGGGTTCCAGTGTGAACGCAGGAAGGTATATTGCATACCTGTCTGAGGTCCTTTTCCGCATACGTCGCAACGCTTAGCCATTTGTTTATTCCCATGATAAAAACGCTTCAGTGACCGCCTTAAGGCAGGCTGATTTTAGCCGTTAAACTCCCATGCACGGAAGCCACACAAGCAAAGGGTGAATTGTACCATGGTGGATATATGCTCAAACCCTTTTTACGTCATATTGCTAAGTTTGTAATAGTTCTAGTTGATTGAACATTTTGGGGCATACTTTGTCCGATATGGGGCATAAATCGTGGTAGTCTGTTTTTTTCAGGACGCGCCGTGAGGTGATACCTGACTGGCAGTTGCAAAGGTCAATTGGACCAGATTACTAGAAGAGTTATCGGACGGTAAGAAAACAGGTTTACAAGATTGTTCTTGATGATGTAAATCGGTTACTTTTTAGAGCAGTAATAGAGCACTTCTATTAGTCGAACAAAAGATGGTCTTAAATCAGCGGCTCTTAATTCACCGCTTTTAAAGATCGTTAGACTAATAAAAAAGTTGAATTATCATTCGAGCCTGATGGCGGGGGAAGCAGGAAACAAGTAGATGGCACTCGTTAACTACGCGGCACGCGAGATCAACTGCAAGATCGTTTATTACGGCACCGGCCTTGGTGGCAAAACCACCAATCTTAAGTATATTCACGGTCAGCTGGCTCCCACTACCAGAGGTGAGTTGATCTCACTGGCTACCGAAACCGAAAGAACTTTGTTCTTCGACTTCTTGCCCCTCGACCTGGGTAGCGTTCAAGGTTTTAAAACAAGATTTAGTTTGTATACGGTACCTGGTCAAGTTGAATACAACGCCAGCCGTAAACTCATTCTCAATGGTGTAGATGGCATTATCTTCGTAGCAGACTCTGATGTCATGAGATCTAAGGATAATGGCGAGTCTCTCCAGAACATGGTGGACAACCTTAAAGAGTACAGCCTCACCCTGGACCAAATTCCATGGGTATTGCAATACAACAAACGCGACCTGGCTAACGCCATGCCTATCGAGCGCATGGAGCGTGAGCTTAATCCCACCGGTGTACCGAGCTTCGAAGCCGTCGCCAGCGAGGGTCTCGGTGTATTCGCTACACTCAAAGCTATTTCCAAACTGATTCTCAATCGTCTGCAATAAGCGCGATTATTTTTAGTGGTAATTATCGGCTACTCGGGCTAGTCTTAAGTAGTTATCCGTTGCATTCGTATATCTATAAGATAGTCCAGGGTAATGGTCAAAATAGTAGGCCAGGCAAGACCAACTATAGAGGCAGAAATGTCTGCATTGCGGCGCGCCATTCTGGTGGAGCGTCGGGCTCGTTATGCCGATTTTCAGGGGCGCCACACCACCTTTAGTACCTTTATGCGCACCACTGCCGATAGATTGGTCAGGCGCTATCCTCGCGACGCTGTCTGGACCACTCTGCGCTCTTTTTTTAGGCAATACCAAAACGTCGACGTTGCCACTCGCATTTCTATCTTGGCCAGAGCCGATGAATTGCTTGCTCCTTACTTTGAGCGGGCTTTGATTGATAAAGAAATGGACGAAGCTAAAACGGCTCCTGATGCTAATAGCGCTGTACCAGTTGCTAAAGCGGTAGCTGCTGCACCCACAAGACTGGTTAAGGCTGAGCCGGCGTGTGCCAAACCGGTTGATTTGCAGGGTAAGACGATTGAGCTTATCCCGGTGCAATATGTCAAAGGTGTGGGACCCAAGCTCGGTCAGCTCCTCTCCAAAATTGATATCACTACAGTCCAGGATTTATTGCGCCACTACCCGCGGCGCCATCTTGATTTTCAAAATCGCGAGCATATCCGCGATCTGGTGGTTGGCTCTGAGGTCAGCATCTTTGGTACGATTCGCTCTGTCAGTGCGTTTCAGCCTAAAAAAGGCAATATGTCTATACTCAGCGCCATTATCTCGGATGGTACTGGTAGCGTTATTGTGACGAGATTTGTTGGCGGTAAGTCTAATAAGTATTTGCTCGATAGATATAAGGCGCAGTGGCCAAAAGGGGCTCAGGTCCTGGCCTCTGGCATAGTGGAGCAAGACGATTATAGCGGTAAGCTCAAGCTCAAAAATGCCGAGGTCGAGATCCTGAGTCTTGAGGGCGGCGATCAATTATCGAGTGGTTTTAGTGACGAAGATGGCTTTGAAAACGCGCCATCCACTATCCATGCCGGTCGGCTCGTGCCGGTTTATCCGCTTACCGAGGGGCTTTCATTGCGCCATCTGCGCAATATCATCCACAACGCGCTTGAGTCTTTTGGCGAGGGTGTGGAGGAGCTTTTGCCTCAAGAAATACTAGATGGCTACAATCTTATGGGATTGCGCCAGGCCTATTTCAATATTCATTTTCCCCAGAAGCCAGAAGACAAAGATGATGCCAGACGCCGTCTGGTTTTTGATGAGCTGTTTAGTATTCAATTACAGATGGCCCATAGACGCTACCAATACGAAAGACGTGAAGACGCACTCACTCTCAAATATACGCCAGACCCCGATAGCTATGTGGAGAGACTTTTAGCTACATTGCCTTTTAAATTGACCGGCGCGCAAAACCGTGTCTTTGAAGAAATCGCCCGGGACCTGGCTAGCTCAAAGCCGATGCACAGACTGGTCCAGGGGGATGTGGGATCGGGTAAAACAATTGTTGCTTTGATGGCTTTTATGGTGGCTGTCCAAAACGGCTTCCAGGGGGCGATGATGGCTCCCACCGAAATTTTGGCTGAGCAGCACTTCAGACAATTTCAGAGACTCTTAACACCACTAGGACTCAGGGTCTCTCTGGTGCTCGGTAAGCAAGGTGCAAAAGAACGTCGCGAAGTGCGGCAGGAAATTTTGAGCGGACAGTCTCATATAGCTGTCGGCACACATGCTTTGATTGAAGACAATGTTGAATTTAAAAATCTTGGTTTGATTATTATCGATGAGCAGCACCGCTTTGGAGTAAAACAAAGAGCCAGACTCAAAGCCAAGAGTCAAAATCCAGAGCTGTTGACTATGACAGCCACACCTATCCCGCGCACTATGGCTTTGACCATGCATGGTGATCTCGATGTTTGCGAGATTGATGAGCTGCCCCCTGGCCGTAAGCCAATCGTGACTAAGTTGATGCGGCCATCTGATAAGAAAAAACTCTATCCCTTAGTTAGAGCAGAAATAGAAAAAGGGCGTCAGGCTTATATTGTCTTCCCACTTATCGAAGAGTCTGAGTC
>Ga0075163_10007417_pt1 | contig 14502 bp, 13 predicted proteins | sample JI1023141ADNA_FD_71478 | JGI IMG/M metagenome (GOLD analysis project Ga0075163, IMG submission 71478) | Wastewater effluent complex algal communities from Wisconsin, to seasonally profile nutrient transformation and Carbon sequestration -... | ecosystem: Engineered > WWTP > Effluent > Algae...
GTGAAGGCGTCAGCTGGGATGTCGACTTTGCCAAACCGTTTCATACGCTTCTTGCCTTTGGCTTGTTTGGCCAGGACTTTTTTCTTGCGTGAGACATCGCCGCCGTAGAGCCCGGTCGTGACATCTTTGCGGTAGGCACTGAGATCTTCACGGGCGATGAAGCGTGCCCCGATACCAGCCTGGAGTGCTACTTGGAAATTCTGCCGTGGGATGACATCTTTGAGTTTCTTGGTAATATCGCGGCCGAGGGCTTGCGACTCGGAGCGGTGCGTCATGATACTCAGCGCATCAACCATCTCGCCGGCCACATAGAAATCAACCCGTACCAGATCTTCGGCGCGGTAGCCATCAAGTTCGTAGTTGAAGCTACCGTAGCCGCTCGTGACGCTCTTCAGCTGGTCATAAAAATCCGTCAACAAATTGGCGAGCGGTGCCTCAAAACTAATCAGCGAGCGCTGGTCGATGTAGCTAAGATTTTTCTGCAGGCCGCGTTTACTGACGATCAGCTGGATGACGGCACCGACATAGTCTTGCGGCACGACGATCTCACCACGAATCCACGGCTCACGAATCTCGGCGATCTTGCTGACGTCTGGTAACTCACTGGCGCTCTTGATATCGAGCTGCGTGCCATCAGTCATGCTGACTTCATAGTCGGTACTCGGATTGGTAACGACGAGATCGAGATCATACTCTCGCTCCAGTCGCTCGCGGATGATATCCATATGCAGCAGCCCGAGGAAACCGATCCGCACGCCAAAGCCCAGCACCGGCGAATTTTCTGGCTCGAACTGCAACGCGCTATCACTGAGGCTGAGTTTCTCGACGGCGTCTTTCAGATCCTGATAATCTTCGTTGCTGACGGGGAAAAATCCCGCATAGACAAATGGCTTGACGAGTTTGTAGCCAGGTAGCGGCGCGTGCGCACGACGGCCAGATGTCGTGATCGTATCACCAACCCTGGCATCGCGGGTCGTTTTGAGGTTGGTCACGATATAACCGATCTCACCCGTCGCGATCGTCGGATCGGCCGTCATCACTGGACCGAGGTGACCGACTTCGAGCGCGATACCATGCGCGCCCGTGCCAAGCATCTCGATCGTATCTCCTTTGTCGATCCTGCCGTCAATCACGCGGGTATACAAGATCACCCCGCGGTAGTCATCATAATAACTATCAAATATCAGCGCCCGTGTCGTGGCCTCGGGATCGCCCTGTGGCGCCGGTACCTGAGCGATGATTGCATCGAGCACCTCGATGACGCCCTCGCCCGTCTTGGCGCTAATTTTCAGGATGTCAGCCTCAGTGCATCCCAGTAGATTGATAATCTCAGCACTCACTCGCGGCACATCAGCAGCCGGCAAATCGATTTTGTTGAGCACGGGGATGATCGTTAAATCCTGCTCAAGCGCTAGGTAGACATTTGCCAGTGTCTGCGCCTGGATACCCTGACTAGCATCAACTACCAGTATGGCGCCTTCACAGGCCTGCAAGCTTCGTGACACTTCATAGCTGAAATCGACATGCCCCGGTGTATCGATGAGGTTGAGGTCATAGCCTTCATACTGCATCCTGACCGGTGCGAGTTTGATGGTGATGCCTTTTTCCCGCTCCAGATCCATGCTATCCAGTAGCTGCGATTTCATGTCACGTTTTTCGACGGTATGCGTCAACTCGAGCATCCGATCGGCCAGGGTACTTTTGCCATGATCGATGTGCGCAATGATACAAAAATTACGAATTGGCCGGCTCATCGTTTGCTCCGTAGCTGGACGAACATGACATCTTTGATCTTATCGATCACGGCGTATGCTTCCCTCAGGCCGAGTACTCGACTAATCATAAGATACACTCCGAGGCTGACCGCGACGATCAGTGCAAACTTCGGAAACGTCGATGCAAAACTAAGGTCGTTTACCGTCAGGCTGAAGCCGCTCACTGTCAGAAACGTCACAATCCCCATCAGGAATGAGGAGAGTGCCATCCGCATAAGTGCCCGACGCAAATCTTTATCAAATAAGTTCTTGATACGTTTTGAGATGATTGTGAACAAGATGACGACCTCGATGATAGCAACGATCGACTGTGCCCATGCCAGACCAAATATCCCCCAGTTGAACTGCATCGTGAACAAGACAGCCAGGACGATATTGAGGCCAATCGTGAAGAACGAGATATAGAGCGGTGTCTTGGTATCCTGCTGCGCGTAGAACGCCCGCGAGGCGATATGATAGACCGCACGAAAAAGGATGGCGACGGTCAATATACCAAGCGTGGTCGAGACGATTGATTTTCCGCCATTGAAAAGGAAGCTCGCGAGGTAGCCTCGGGTGAAAAATGCGATGACCGCCGTCGGCATCGCCAGCCAGACGATAACACGAAGGATGGTTTGGAGTTCTTTGCGAAACAGGTCAGGTCGTCCCTGGCTCAGTCGCTCAGTCATCTGCGGAAATGCCGCGGTACTGATCGCCACACCGATCAAGGTAACCGGTACCATATGGAGCGTCAGCGCTTGCTGATAGTAACGAATTGTTCCGCTTGCCATACGCGATGCCAGGCTTGTCTCGACGAGCGTATTGACATAGTCGATCCCCTGATCGAGTGAACGGGCCGGAAGCAGTCTCAGTACGGTTCGGAAGCCTTCGTTTTTCCACGCGATCTTGAAACGATAGTCAAATCCCATGCCGATCAGACCAAGCGCGCTGACGACCAGCTGCATGATACTACCAAGCACGACACCGAGCGCCACGCCCATGATGCCGCCTTCAAATATCTGCACGCCGAAGAGTGAGATGCCGTTTGTAAAAACGGTGATGCCGATGATGATACCGATATTGTAGATCAGCGGTGCAAGCGCAAAAAACGTAAACCGGCCGATCGCCTGCTGCATGCTCGCAATCACACTAGCCACCGCAAAGACAAACGGATTGATCGCAATCACCCGCATCATGCTAGCCGCGAGACCATGGCCGCTATCATCAAGTCCTGGCCAGATCGTACGCACTAGGACATCCGCGAAAATTATTATCAGCACACTCACGACGAGCGTCAGCAGTGCCATCACATTTATCACACTATAGCTAAGACGCCAGGCAGACCATTTGTTACCAGCACTGAGTCGCTCAGTAAATACCGGGATGAAAGTTACACTAAGTGCACCACTTGTCAGCAGGAAAAACATGAAGTCCGGGATAATAAACGCCACCGTGTACGCGTCCAACCCGACAGGATAGCCGACGCTTCCCGTGATAGGATTGGGGCCATAGGTACTGTTGAGCAGACGATCACGAAACAACCCCAAGATGCTAGCCAGCAGGCTCGATCCAGCAAGTAACGCCGCGGCTGCCTTGATCGGTAGCCGCGTATTCGCACGATTCATCACGTGACGCACTCGGTGAAGTGGACGAGTGGCTTTTTCCATATGCGGTATAGAACGTGGCGCTTAGTACAGCGCTGCACTACGTGGCAGCGTCGCGCCCTTGAGGAGCTCCTTGACCCTCTCTTCATCGATCGTTTCTTCGTTCAGAAGCGCAGCGGCCAGCTCGTCGAGCTGTTCACGGTTGTGCGTAATGACGAGCTCGGCGCGTTTGGCAGCTTCTTTGATCAGTCGCTCGACTTCGTCGTCAATCATTTTGGCAGTCTCGTCACTATACGGTCGTTCGTGAACCATGCGGTCAAACATCATCCCGCCGTTGTCTTCGTGGAAGACCTGGTCGCGGAGTGTCGTACCCATGCCTTGTTCGATCACCATGTCGCGTGCGATCTCCGTTGCTTTACGAAGGTCTGAGCCAGCACCGGTTGTCACGCGGTCTTGGCCGAAAACAACCTTTTCGGAGATACGACCACCGAGAGCACGTGCCAGGACATCTTTGAATTCAATAATACTGGTATATATCCTATCTTCGGGCGGCAAGAACCACGTCACACCACCGGTACCGCCGCGCGGGATGATGGTTACTTTGTGCACCGGATCACTGTCCGGTAGGACATGGCCGACGATGGCGTGTCCGGCTTCGTGATAGGCAGTCAGTTTCTTGTCGTCATCGTTCATGATGCGTGTTTTGCGCTCTGGACCAATCGAGATCTTCTCAAGCGCCTGAGTCACGTCGTCATTTGTGATGACTTTGCGGTTTGCCCGCGCGGCTTTGATGGCAGCTTCGTTGACGATGTTTGCGAGGTCAGCACCGGAACTACCAGCGGTCTTAGCAGCTAGCGCATCGACATCGACTGACTGGTCGACTGGCTTGTCCTTCAGGTGTACTTTGAGGATGGCTTCACGGTCTTTGCGGTCAGGTAGTTCGATATTGACACGGCGATCAAATCGTCCGGGACGAAGCAAGGCTGGATCGAGGACATCAGCACGGTTAGTCGCAGCCAAGACGATGACATTGGTCCCCGTCTCAAAGCCATCCATCTCGACGAGGATTTGGTTGAGTGTCTGCTCACGCTCATCATGTCCACCGCCCATACCGCTACCACGACGACGGCCGACCGCATCGATCTCGTCGATGAAGATGATGCATGGTGCGTTCTTCTTGGCTTTTTCGAACAAGTCGCGGACACGGCTCGCACCGACACCGACAAACATTTCGACAAATTCACTTCCGGAGATAGAGAAAAACGGCACACCAGCTTCACCGGCAACGGCGCGGGCGAGCATCGTCTTACCGGTGCCTGGGGGGCCAACGAGCAGGACACCTTTCGGGATGCGCGCTTTGACATCGGCAAATTTCTTTGGATGCTTCAAGAAGTCGACGACTTCGACAAGGTCTTCTTTGGTCTCTTCGCTACCGGCGATGTCATCGAACACAACCTTCTCTTTGTCGTTGCCGTAGAGTTTTGCTCGTGATTTACCAAATCCCATTGCTTGGTTGCTCTGTCCTTGTGCTTGGCGGAACATGAAAAGGAACAACCCACCGATCAGCAACACTGGAAGAAGTACGCTGAAAAGTCCGCCGATGATACCAGCTGTTTCTGACGGTGCGATATTTTGGACTTCGACTTTTGCATCCTTGCTCAGGCCCTGGTCGTAGAGCGCGCCCTCGCCGAGGAGTGCTTTTTCGGTGGCCTTGTCTGGATTGTTCTCGCCTTTGGCCACAACATAAGCAGTCCGATCTTGAATGATCAATTTTTGGATGTCACCTTTGTTCGCGCGAGCGATGATATCAGTGATTGATTTCTCGGCGATGTTTGATGGTTTGACAAACACCGATACGAGAAACAGCGCGATGAGCGCAAGCGATGCCCAAAAAAACAATGTTCGTATGATATTTGATTTCTGAGGAGCTGAATTTTTGGGACGTTTTAAAGCCATGAATATATCCTTATTTCGTGTTCTTTCTATGGTATCAGATATGAGGTGGTGAAACAATGAGCTCTGACGCTGTCGCGCGGAATACTATGCCGTCCTCAACCGTCTGTTTACCGACCCTGGCAGTACATGCGAAGTGCCATAGACGTTTCAGACTGCGCGTCTCAAATCGCTGGCCACCTATCGCACAGATGAGTTCGCCGGCCACTGACTCACCCGCCATGATCAGCCAGTAGCGCTGTAGGCCGCATTCACTTCGCACCGACTCCATGACACGGCGCCGTTCTTCGTCGATGTGCGATGCAAGCTCGACCTGTTGTTCGTAGAGATGAAGCAGAGAGTTGCGCTCGGCCGGTAGCAGTGATCGCATGATCGTCTGGCGCAGATAATTGCGTAGATAGCGCGGATCATCGTTGGTACTATCGTCATGCCATTCGAGTTCGTGCCGGATAGCATAGCCTGCAATCTCTGCCTTACTCATAGTCAGCAGTGGCCGCTTGATCCCGTCGTGCTCACGGAGCGAACACAGCCCGCGCCACCCCGTCCCGCGGATGAGGTTGATAAGCATCGTCTCGATAACATCATCTTGGTGATGTGCTGTGATGATAGCGTCAGCACTGTGTTTGTCTTTCAACCTCGTGAGGAATTCATACCGAGCAGTACGAGCCACGTCTTCTGAGGCATCCGGACCTAGCTGGAGTTGTATCGATTCGTAGTTGAGCCCATACGTCGTCGCCAACCCCTTGACCAATGCAGCATCATCAGCACTATCATCACGGATCCCGTGATCACAGTGTGCCACGATCAGCTCATCCGCCGACCACCGCGTGTCATGCGTCATCATATGGAGCAGGACCACCGAATCAATGCCGCCAGAAACCGCCACAATGTATTTCATAGTATCTAATAGTATACGCGGAGCTAGGCTTTCGGCAGACGTATCGTAAACTGACTGCCGTTACCCGGCGTGCTCGTTACTCGTATCTTGCCGTATTGCTGCTCGATCAAACGCTTAGCGATAGAGAGGCCGAGACCGTGACCTTCGACGTTGAGTTTGCTCCGCGAGAGATCCGCTCGATAAAACCGATCAAAGACATGAGGCACATCTGCTTCGCTGATACCGACGCCCTCGTCGATGACATCGAGAAGGACTGTCTTGTCTTTGATACTACTCGTCAGACGTATCGTACTCCTGGCGGGACTATATTTGATCGCATTGTCGATGAGGATGGTGAGCACATCCGTCAGGCTATCGACATTGGCAGTCGCCAGCGCCTGGCCGACTTGGTTATCGATAATAATTTTCTTGGCTTGAGCGAGTACGAGCGAACGATTCATAGCTTCGACCGCTACATCCTCGATCTGCACCGCCGCGAGTGGCATGTCATGGTTGTTTGCGAGCAGCAGCAGACGATCAGTCAGCGTCCGTAGTCGATGTACCTCATCGAGGTTACTCTGCAGCGTGGTAGAATATGACTCTTTTGATGATTTCTTGTCACGTAGCGTTACTTCCGTCTCGGTTTGCATGACCGCGAGCGGCGTGCGAAGCTCATGCGCTGCATCCGAGCTAAACCTGGCTTGTAATTCCATCGCCTCCTGGATAGGTCGCAGTGTACGTCGTGCCAAAAGATAGCTCAGCGCACCGCCACCGAGTAGCACGACGATATTGAACACCGCGAGGTTACCGAAGAGTCGACTACTGCTTTCATTGATCCGTTGTTGCCGCATCGTCATCACGTCATCATCCTGAATAAATATCATTGTCTCGCCCGGACGACGCGGCCCGAGAGCTCGACCGAATTCATCGCTCGCAACATAAAAAAGTATCAGACTAAAAAGAAGACTGATTACCATCAGTATCACCATGTACCACGCCGTGAGGCGCAGCGTTGCTTTATCAAACAGCGTACTATGCTGACTCATCATGCCTCTATCTTATACCCAAATCCACGCACCGTTAGTATCATCTGCGACTGGCCTTTGAATGGCTTGTCGATCTTGTTGCGCAGGTAGCCGATGTAGGCCTCGACAGTATTTGGCAGCACGTCGCTGTCAAAATCCCAGACGTGATTGATAATATTTGTCTTGCTGAGCACCCGGCCAGCATTGCGCATCAGGTATTCGAGGAGTGAGAACTCGGTCTGCGTGAGATCGATCTTCGTCTCGCCTCGTTTGACTTCATACGTCACCGTGTCGAGCGTGACGTCGCCGACCGCCAGTACATTGCTAATCGTATCGTGAGGTCGTCGCATCAATGCGCGAATACGCGCTAGCAGCTCCTCAAAACTAAATGGCTTCGTCAGGTAATCATCAGCGCCAGCGTTCAGACCCGCGACGCGGTCACGAATCTGCGCCTTGGCCGTCAGCATCAGGATCGGCGTTCGGTTGCCACCGCGACGGAGTTTCTCGCAGATCTCGACTCCGTCCATACCACCCGGCAACATCCGATCCAGCACGATCACATCGTATTCGTCATTTTCAGCCGCCGCTAGTCCACTTGGCCCGTCGTGATAGACCTCCACGACGGCGCGCTCTTGCTCCAGGCCCAGCTTTACGGCTCTCGCAATTTTGTATTCGTCTTCGACAAGTAATATCTTCATATCTCTATAGTATGACGGATAACTGAATAATATCTGAGAGATTTGACCATAATGACGCGACGCTTTACAACAAATCGCCCCGAGGGTGTGGGGCGATTGATAGAAAGGGGTAGCAGGTATTACTGTGCTGTCGTTGAGGTCGTTGTCGTGTCACCTCCTCGTTCACCACGCATGCCGCCAGGACCACCAGGCCCACCGTGACCACGTCCACCCATCAAGAGATACGAGTACTGGGTATCGATACCCTGCTCTTTCATCCAGGTGTCGAGAGCGGTCTTATGAGCATCCATGTCGGCCTTGCGCTCAGTATCAGTCTTGCTCTGACCGGCTGCCATATCGGTCTGACGCTGCTTGTCGAGCTCGGCTCGTTTGGCGTTGATGGCATCAGCCTGTGCTTGTGTCAGCTTACCCGACGTGACGAGCGCTGCGACTTCGGTTTTTACCTCTGCCTCACGGTCAGCATCCATCTGGGTTCGCTGGGCATCGAAAACTGACTGGACGTCTGATTTGTTCAAGTTAAATTTGCTGGCGATGGCATCGACCAGGCTCGACATAGGGTTGGTGACTGACGTCGTGGTCGCCGCATTGGCGATCGTAGCGCCCGTGAGACCGGCAGCACTGATCGCTGCGACGGCTCCGATAATTGCTAGTTGCTTTTTCATAGATTCTCCTCTGCTTAGTTGCTTGTGACCGCGCGTCCGCGATACATCACTATACTATCCAGCCAGTATGAGAAGACTCTGAGAATCCCGCTGTTTCGACGATATAACTCTGTTAATGATTGTCCATGACGCGATCAACTTCTGCGCCGAGCAGTAGTGATAGCGATGAGAGATTCAGCCAGATCATCATGACGATCATGCCGGCAAACAAACTATAGCTCTCGCTGAAATGCGCAAAATACCTGGCGTAGACGAAAAACAGTGTCGTCACGCTGATCCAGAGGATTGTCGCCACCAGCGAACCCCAGGATATCCAGCGAAACCGCCGAGCGTGCGACGGTGCGATCTTGTATAGCAGATCGATGCCTGCCATGACTGCTGCCGCGAGCAACAGCCATCGTACGACTGTCGCGATCGTCACCATCCACCAGGGCAGCCCAGCCGACGCGAGCCAGCCTTCGGTTACAGCCAGCACCGGCACGAAGAACGCCAGGATAAGCACCAGCAAAAACGTCATATAGATACTGAGCCGTTTGAGCCGAAAGATACTCCGCGTCTCATGCACCCCATAGGCGACATTGAGCGAGCGGACGAGATTATCCGCTGCACCAGAGACACTCCAGAGCGCCACGACAAGCGCGATGATTGCCGCCGAGATCGATATCACCGGCTTGTCGATCAGCGTCGTCAACTGCGACGTGATGAGACTGGCGATGTCATGCGGCAAATAGCGATTGATCGCCTCCACCGTCTGCTGAAACTGCTCCGGCTGGATGAAGAGCGCCGATACCGAGACGAGCAGTACCATCAGCGGGAAAAACGCCAGCGTGCCATAGTACGCGATCGCCGCCGCCAGCATACCAAGATTTTTGTCACTCATCGCCACCCGCGTCTCATAGGCGACTTGTTTCCAGCGCCGCCACTTCATATCCGCCAGATCATGATCCAGCGACTTCAACCCGATGAGTATCGCAAAATCATTCCAAAACCCACGTCGTTTTGTGCTCATATAGCTACAGTATAGCGCTCCCGCTCCATGGAGCGAAATACAATGACCGGTAATATCTCCGATATAGAAATATCTCGCCTAATCTGTTACAATCTGCTATGTTCGGCTGCAAGAATAGTGTGGCTAAACCAAACAAAAATTACTTGTTTACAAGAATTTTTGTTTGAGAGGAGCAACCGACCATACAGTACAGTGGTACAACAAAGTTGTATCACAAGATAAAAGGTCGAGTTGCGACGCGGCACCATAGCTCAGCTGGTTAGAGCGCAGGACTCATAAGCCTGAGGTCGGTAGTTCAAGCCTACCTGGTGCTACCACGCTAAGGCCCCACTTCTTGTGGGGTTTTTGCGTCGTTATGGAAATCATTGAACTACCGACCGATAGGCGTTCATTGCCACAAACGGCAATGAACGTTTTCACCGCTTGGCCGAGGAAATAGCTTTAGCTATTGAGGAGCATAATGCCCCGGTAGTTCAAGCCTACCTGGTGCTACCACGCTAAGGCCCCACTTCATGTGGGGTTTTTGCGTCGTAAAACCCGGTATCTATGTGATATTTCGGGCAGAAGCACCGATGGGGTATAGCGTGAGGCCGTGATCATTTTTCGCCCACTCTTGGATGACATTTTCAATGATACGCCACGAGCTCATGACTTCGGCTGACGATGCGAAAAGCGACTGGTCGTCACGGATAGCGTCAACGATCACACGGGCATATGCCTCAACCGATCGCGCCAAAAACGATGTATCGTAGTCAAAATCCATCGACACGGTTTCGGTATCGTTGTGAATGCCTGGTTGTTTTGCCTGGAGCAGCACGGTGATACCTTCGCGTGGCTGTAGCCGGAATATCAATACATTGTTGGCGCCACTTGTTTCTTTGGTTTCTCGGAAATGGACAGTGATCTCGGTCAGTTTTTCATCCAAGCCCTTGCCCGTTTCCAACATGACAGTTGTCCCGCACCACTGTTCGTTGTCAATCTGAAGATTGAGCCTCGCAAACGTTTCAACAACAGATGATTCGTTATCGACTTCCGCTCGATAACTATCGTATTGGCCACGGCTCGTATGCGTCGCGACATCGCCCAACTCAATCGTCTGTATGCTGTCGAGAAGACGCTGCTTGGCATGATGAATATCGGCACTCGTAAACTGCGCCGGTCGCTCCATCGTCACGAGCGCGAGCAGCTGCAAAAGATGGCTCTGCAATATATCACGGAGTGCACCAGTGTGTTCATAAAAATACGCACGGTTTTCTATGCCGATCGTCTCGTGAGCGACAATCTCGATTCGATCGATGTGCTTGGCATTCCATGAAGTCTCAAACAACGGATTTTTAAATCGAAATGTCATAATATTTTGCGCCGTCTCTTTGGCGAGATAATGATCGATGCGAAACGTTTGCTGTTCTCCAAAATGCTGACTCGCGATGTCAACCAGATGCTGAGCCGATGCGGTATCGTGACCAAATGGTTTTTCGACAAGCAGCCGCGGTCGGAAACTATCATCGGCAAATGGCTCGTTGTGGCCAGTGGTACCAAGATTGGTTACTACCGCATCAAACGCCTGCGCAGGGATCGACAAATAGTAAAGCCTACTGACTCCGGGGCCAAACTCGTCTGAAATATCGCGCAGTCTCCCGAGTAACGCATCATAATCCTCGTGGTTGTCGATGTCGAGCTGGCACATCTCGGTCTGTGACTGCATGTGGTCGATGACGATGCTGTCGCCATGTTCGCGAAGTGGCTGGTAGATCTCGGCAGGGTCAACGTGTTTGCGGCTGACCCCGACGATGCGTAGTTTTTCAGGCAATCCTTGATTTTCGCTCAAATAATACAACGAGGGCAATAGTTTGCGCTGCGACAAATCACCCGTGATGCCAAATATCACGATAATCAGCGGATTGTCACGGTAGTCGTTCACGCGGCACCCTCGCCATTGAGGTTGTGTCCGCCAAATTTGTTGCGCTGAGCAGCAACCACTTTTGTCGCAAAATTCGTCTCGCCTTGCTGCGAACGTACTCGCACGTCAAATGACGTTTGGATACATGGCAGTGTAAACCCTTGCTGCTCGGCCGTTTCGAGCGCCCATCGTGCTTCACCAGACTCAGCAACGTACCCGCTGATCCCATCAAGCGTCGGGTTTTCACGAATCGCATCGGCACTCAGTTGATTGAGCCAGCTGGTGACGACGCTATGATGCTGCCACAAATCACCCGCGGCTGCGAGATCAATGCCGTCATAAGGGCCTTCGTGGAGTAGTCGATACCCCTCACCGAGGGATTGCATCATACCGTATTCGATAGCGTTGTGTACCATTTTGACATAGTGACCTGCCCCGCTCGGCCCAAACAAATGATAGGAGCCCCCCGGCTGTACCAACGTGTCGAGAGCCGGTTTCAGCGCGTCAAACGCTGTTGTGTCATCAGCACCACACATGAGAGGAAACCCGTTGTCGTATCCCCACACCCCACCGCTGACACCGATATCGACCATCCGCTTGCCAGCCGCAGCAACCTTGGCGCCAAGCTCACGAGTAGTACGGTAGTCCGAGTTCCCGCCGCTGACGATGACGCTCCCTGTCGGCGCAATCTCCGCCCATTCCAAGATGTGTTCTTCGGCAACATCCGCAGGCAACATGACCCATATCACCGTAGGTTCCTGGCCAAACTGCCCCAGCACATCGGCTTTTGTCACGGCTGCGCTGCACCCATACGTGACCGCCTCGTCGATCGGCTCGCGACTACGATTGTGTGCGATGACGTGGTGCTGGCCAGACTCAGCTAGTTTGCGAGCGATCTGCATACCCATACGTCCAAGTCCATGTACTGCTATTTTCATATTCCCCCTTCGCTTATTAGATCATTGTACACATACACTGATGGTAACTCGTACAACACGCGACTCGGCAACTGTGCAAATGCTTCATCGTCGTCGTTGAGCCGTCGCAGCGCGTCATGTTTTGATTCACCGTAGGCCAGCACATAGGTAGTCGTGGTGCGCAGAAGTACTCGCCGCGTCGATGTCATCCGTCGATAGTCTTTCCATTCATAACCTAGCACCATCTGGTCGGTGTCTTGTGTGGCTGGTGATTCTGGTAATATCCCAGCCGTATGGGCATCAGCGCCCAAACCAAGCGTTGCCACGACCGTCGTCGCAGCATCGAGGATCTGCCTCATGAGCTCATCATAGGCTTGTACCGTTTCATCAAATGGTGCATCGGCAGCGAGCACATCAACCCACGAGGCCGTCCCTGGATCAAACCCAGCACGATGCAACTGGGCATAATTGGAGTCATCATGACCAGGCGAGCCGTATCGCTCATCGACGGCAACGATCATCATGCGGGCAATCTGCTCATCAGAACACTCTCGCTTCACGGCAGCCATCACAGCGCACTGCGGCTCGATGTTTGAGCCCCCGCTCACCAGCCAAACGAGACCCCCATTATCATATAGCCCCTGGATGATTGTCTCTGCTATCGTGGCGACAGCTTGGTCGCGATCCTCACGAATAAACTTCATGCGTCTAGTATAGGGTATCGTGCAGGTTGGTACATAGTAATACCGTTATATGCGTGTCGTGATCTGACTATTCATCGATGTCTGCATCGGTAAGTGCGAGTTCTCGTCGCGTCAGCAGTGATTCTATTTCGGCACTGCTACGGATTCGTTTCCACGTCTCAAGAATCGTTTCAGAGAGTACTGTTTCGGCTTGAAGTGCTATCATGGTGGACATCCTTTTTGTTTTATTTGATTATATATACATCATAGCAAAAAACATAAGCTTTGTCAATACCTAACCATGACCACTTTGACATAAGGGGTCAATCTATGGTATATAGTGAGGTGGAGAACTATACCAAAAAACAAATAATATGCAGCCCTACTCTCTCGAATCTACCTGGAACATCGTCGCCATCCTGCTGGCCTTTGCTGTCATCCAAGCGACGTTCCAAATCAGCGTCAGCGTCCTCACGCTACTGAGCGGTCATAGCCTCGGCAAGAAACGATCGTCGTGCCGGCTTCTCGGACTCGACCTCGCCTACATCGTCGGTAATTTCAGCATGCTGATGCTGGTCTTTGGAGCGATACTCTACGCAGTCTTCACTGCCGTCAACGATATCAGCTCTCATGACTGGTGGCTGCTCGTCGTCGCTCCGGTTGTCGTCGCCCTCGTCATCCTGTCACGCTACTACCGCAAAGGTCGCGGCACGGCCCTCTGGCTCCCCCGATCGGCGGCCGCCTATCTCACCGATCGCGCCAAACGCACCCACAACGTCTTCGAATCCCTCATGCTCGGCGCGGCTTCTGCTCTCCTCGAGCTACCATTTACCATCGTTCCGATGACCGCAAGTGCGTACCTCATGATACTATTTGTCCGGCCAATCGATCATCTGATGGTCGCGAGCATCTATTGCTTCATCGTCGTCACTCCACTGATCCTCACGACAATCCTTATCGCGGGCGGCCATCGTCTCAGCACCATCCAGCGCTGGCGCGAAGACAATAAAGCATTTTTGCAATACGCCGCTGCCGCGATGCTACTCGCGACCGCGCTCTTCATCCACGTCTTTGTATCGAAAGGCCTCGCATTATGAGCGACACCTATGTCGTCAAATCCGGCAGGCACGACAGCGAGCCGTTTGATCCGCTCAAACTACACGGCAGTATCATCGCTGCCTGTCTCGCCGTGCGCGCATTTGAAGGCGAAGCTCACGACGCCGCCGAGCACGTCTGCCGCCACGTCATCGACTGGCTCGAGGACAAGACCGAAGTCACCAGCGCCGATATTCGCCGCGTCTCATCAGAATTTCTCGCGACCTACCATCCAGAGGCGGCATACATGTATGAACAACACAAACTAATACTCTAGGGGGCTCCAGTGCCAAAACAAACATATGATTTTGATCTCATCGTCATC
>Ga0075163_10007419_pt1 | contig 14501 bp, 10 predicted proteins | sample JI1023141ADNA_FD_71478 | JGI IMG/M metagenome (GOLD analysis project Ga0075163, IMG submission 71478) | Wastewater effluent complex algal communities from Wisconsin, to seasonally profile nutrient transformation and Carbon sequestration -... | ecosystem: Engineered > WWTP > Effluent > Algae...
ACCGGTGGTAATAGTTGTGGTAGAAGTTGGGCCACCTAAACCACCGCCTCCGTTATCGCGCTTTTGGTAGTAATAAACATTGCCCGATAAGTGTTTAAAGGAATACAATTCATTAGTAGCAGTAGTTCTATCCAAGATGTAGTGCCCCGCACCATCTGCTACTCCCCCCGTACCAACTTGTGTGTCGCGGAAAACTATAAAATAGGTGGCACTGCTTGTACCAGCAATACCCAATGCTGAGGAGGCATCTATAAATGTATCGCCCGTAAACTCAAGAGCGGGTCGGCCATTGTCCTGACCGGTTCTGTAGATTGGTCTGTTACCGGCAGTGTTTTGAATAGCGTGATTGTTATTACCCGAAAAATCATTCCATTGCCTGATTGTTCCGGCATTAACTGCACTTGTTACTCCCAGATCAGAGAACGTTCCTGACCCTGCTCGTAACCAAAGTTTATTGTTGGTAGCATTTCCTACACCAGCCGGACCAGCATTGCCACTTAACACAACTGTTGTGCCTACCACCGGAAATCCAGTACAACCACCACCTGTACAGTTTATGGTAAATGAAGTACAGATTTGATTAACCGTTCCGCTATTAGTAAACGTTACCTGGCTACCCGCACCATTTTGCAAGGTAGCGGTACCACTTCCGCAAAGCGTGGCATTGGTGTGGTCTATAATTAAATCATCGGTTGAAGTTGAGTTGGTGTTAATGATGGTTACACTGCTTCCGGTTAATACCAAATCATCTAAACTGCTGAAGGTAGAGCCTGCATCTACTTCAAGGTAACCAACCTGCACCAGATTAGAGCCTAAGCCTAAAGTACCGCCACTCAGCACATGGGTATAGCCAGCAATCATCATCTCAATACCCGTTACGGTGAGCGTACCCGAAATTGTAATGTCACCAGTTTGATAAAACATAGGAAGGTTTGAAGATACAAATGGCCCTATGTTGGGTTGACCCAGACCATCAGGAGAAACACCGCATTGTTTGTTATCATCGGTAGCATTTATGGTAATATTGTGACCAGACCGGATAACCACATTATCAGTACGCGTTGGCCAAACACCCGCTGCCAACGGACCGCCAGTGCCATCTGAGTTTAACGTCCATGAATTTGGATCGTCCCATTGCCCACCCGAGGTTGCATTGCGGGAATAATAGGTAATTACGTTTGTAGCTGTTACACCATTAAAGCCAACACCAACGCTTATTAGACGCGAATTAGGTGCAGTCCATGTTGCTGAGGGGTTCTCATTTCCGGCAACGGTAATAGTGCGGGTTGCAGTAGCCATACTGGTGCCGCCTGCTCCGCCAATTGTTTGATCGGAGTGCTCAATATAAGAACCAGCAGGTGTGTGGGTGCGGTCTGAATCTGATGAAGAAGCATAAACCATTATATCCCCAATACCAACCGCCACATTTCCTGTGTTTCGGTTTTGTGCTGCTCCCGATTGGGCACTGTTTACTGCGGCCACTGGAGTAGTTTGATCTATATCTTTTAGAGTAAATGCAGCAAAGACCTCGTTGGTTGGTGCTGAAGACCATGTAACTACAAAATTAAAATTGCATGCACTTCTGGCTGCCGAAATTCCAGCCTCATTTAAATACCAGATTTCAGTACGGGTGATGTTTCCGCTTTGTTGGGCACGGCCTAAAGTTAGAGCCTGACCACCCCAGGTTACACCTGTAATGGTAACTCCAGCCCCCACTTCGGCTGTAATCGCGGCAACAATTAATCTATTCTTACCTGTGCCAACTGTATAGGCTGTCTTGGAAGTAGAAATTGAACCCGTAACAACGCTTGCCTGAGCCTGAACCTTAAATTGACTTTGCAGAGCTGCCAAAACAATAAAAAAACCAACAAATTGCTTTACCATAGTATTCTCAGAATAGCCAAAATTAGTTAATTTTTGCCTCCCTTCTATACTCGGGTGAATTTCAAATCTCCGCGAAAAGAACTTAAAAAAAACCTTTCAGGTCTTTACACTGGATATTAAAAAAACCTGAAAGGTTTTGTGGTCGAAGCTAAGAGGCGAAAATTTAAAATTCACCCTGTACTCTCATCCACTAATCGGTCTTGATTGAGTTATCAAATGGAATCCGAAACTGGTACCCGATGTTTTCATCCTTGGTGCCATCCAAAACATCTAATCCATATTTAATTTTCTTCGGATCATCATACACAAATGTTCCAAACAACCTGTCCCAAATGGAAAACATATTACCAAAATTACTGTCAGTCCATGGGCGCTCAAAGTGATGATGAAACTTGTGCATGTTAGGTGTAATGAAAATATAACTCAGAGGTTTATCCAGCCATTCGGGTAAATAAATATTGGCATGTGTGAAATAGGTAAAGAACACCGTGCAGATTCTATAAAAGAAATAAAACGAAACCGGAGCTCCTGTAATTACTACCGCCAGCAACGCAAACAACTCACGCATAATAAAATCGCCCGGATGATGGCGCGTACCACTGGTTGCGTCCAGATGTGTATCGCTGTGGTGAATCATGTGAAACTTCCACATCCACTTTACACGATGAAGAATATAATGAATGGTGTATTGCGCCAGTAATTCAAAAATCAATAAGCAAATCAACAACTCAACCCAGATCGGCCAATCAACCAGATGCATTAATCCAAATTGATTTTTACCAATCCATTCAAAAATACCAACTGTAGCAATTCCAAAAGCCACGTTAATAATCATGGTGGTAAGTAAAAAAGTAAAATTCACTCCGGCATGTTTCCACTTTTTGTAATTGAACTTAACCAGCGGAAAGCTACCTTCCAGTATCCAGCAAAAGGTTAAACAGATAATTATCCAAACGGCACGTTGCCACGTAGGCATAGTTTCGAAAAAGTTGAGGAAGGATTCCATAGAAACAACTTAAGGTTAAAAGCTAATAAGTCTAAACCGACTCAAAGTTAAATGGTGCAACCCGAATCACAAGATACGTTCAACAGGCCTTGTCAGGCAAGTAGGGCCACCACCACCCTTTACACTTATTTCGGTTCCTTCATACTGATGAACTATACATCCGGCTTCTGTTAAGCGTTGTGCCGTTACCGGATTACCCTTCACAACAATTACTTCGCGGGGTGCAATAGCCAATACATTACACCCCATCGAATCCCATTCGTCATCGGGTACTTCGATCAGGCTATAGCCTTTATCAAGTAAGCCATTACGAAATGAAATCGGCATAAGTGGTGAATACACTACAGCCAGATTTTTATCTACCGGACTAAACACTGACATCAAATGAAAAACATCAGCCGGGCCTTTGTAGTGCGGCAATTCAGCAACCCAAACAGAAACGCCATGCGGTTGCAGCAAAGCCTTAAGCTGCGCAATGCCTTGTTTGTTGGTGCGATACGTATGGCCAACAGCCAGCGTGTGCTCATCTACCCAGGCTACATCACCACCTTCTACGGTACCGGGTAATTTTATTTCACCCAATATTTTTACGTTGGCATTCTCAAATGCTTTCGCGGATGCAGCCGGTTCTGGAATGCGAGCCGCCTTGCCCATGTTGCACAATATCATTCCAAAATCGGTGGCAATAGAAGCATCGCGACAATAAACCGAATCGAGTGTTACTGTTTCGTCTATGGGCAAATAATCTACTTGCGTGCCCGAAGCGAGTAATAGCTTTTCGAGTTGATTAAATTCCAGAATGGATTGTGCTAAATCTGGTTTCGATAAAAAATTAAGTTGCTGCCATTCATTAGAGATTTTAAAATCGTTTATAAACGCAGCCTCCGGTCGTTTTATAAAAACCCGTTTTAATTTTCCGTAGTCCGAATGGCAGGTAATTTTCACAACTTAATCCTGATTAATCTGAATGAATGCATAAAATGGAAGCCCGGCCATCAGCAAAATAAAGCCCCAGAAAACAATCTCTTCACCCGAACCAATAATGGCCCACATCGAAAACAAAAAAGCGAGTGTTGCTACGATGTATTTGACCGGACTTAATTTTTTCAATTTTGAACCGATCATCACAAACGAAACAATGGAGAATAAATACGGCAGCAAAACAGTTAATGTAGAAAGTAGAATGATAAAAGTGTACGTATCGGCTAAACTCTTAGAAAAGTTCATGCTCATTAAAACCGAAACCAACACACTCGACATTACAATGCCAAACACTGGTATGCCCTTCTTGCTTTCACGAGCAAAAATTCGTGGAAACAATTTATCGCGTGCAGCTGCATACGGCATCTGGCCTTGTATCATTATCCAACCATTCAATGCACCGAAAGTTGAGATAACCGCACCACCTGCTACCAGATACCGCGCGCTCTCGCCCCAGATGGAAGCTGCAGCATCGGCAAATGGAGCTTTTGATTGACTCAACACATCGGGTGGGATTAAACCCATCACGGCAACGGTGCTGGCAATGTAGAGTACAGTTGTAATCAGCGTTCCGAATATGGTAGCTTTTGCTACAGTCTTTTCTGGATTAATCACCTGTCCCGATGGAATAGTAGCACACTCCAATCCCAGAAAAGCAAAAAGTGTAAGTGTGGTAGTGGTTGTAACTGCCGATAAGGTGGACTGCGAACTTAAATTAAATGGTGTAAAGTGATGGCTGTTCAGATAGAATAATCCGCCAAGTGTAATAACAATAAGCGGAACAATTTTAAGAATGGTTGTAATTACCTGAACAATGCCAGCTTCTTTAACACCTTGCGTATTGATCCACGTTAAAAACCAGATGGCGGCCAGTCCGGTGCCAACCGATAAAAATGCATTATCGCCTAGAGCGGGAATAAATGCCGTGAGGTAACTTACAAAAGCAACGGCAATAGCAGCATTAGTACACCACACCGAAATCCAATAACCCCACGCCACTAAGTAAGAAGCAAAATCGCCCATGCCAGCATGAGTATAAGCATAAGGCCCACCGGTTGCTTCGGGTTTTAATTTACTAAGCCACGCAAACACAAGTGCCAGGCACATGGCACCCATTCCTGAAATAATCCAACCGATAAGGCTAATGCCACCGTAAGCGGCCAGCGTTGCCGGAAGCATAAATAAACCAGAGGCAATCATGTTTCCGATTACCAGTGAGGTGGCTGTCCAAATACCGATCTGTTTGGGTTGACTCATACCGGATGTTAATTACAACTAATTATTTGAATTAACATAATGAGCGGATGCTTAAACCAATTTATGCAACGGAGTTATAACTTATCTATATCCAGTATTGCCGACTTTATCATTTTAGTTTCATCATCCGTCCACGCAAAAATTAATTGATTGTTCAGTTTTGTCATTTGCGGAAAACCGCTGGAACGAGCTTCAGAGGTTGTAGCAATCTGCTTTACATTACTCCGAATTCCGTCTTTGTTGATTCGCAATACATTTATAGAACCATTTTCCATCCAACTCACCACGGCTTCATCATTCACCAACACAACATCTACACGCCCAATCGGATTACCGGCATCTACCCTAACCGGCCTGCCAAAACTTGCGCCACCATCTTGCGAAAAAATTACACGAACAGCAGGTTCGTTACCGGCTGCTGTAAACCATGCCACTACCAGATTATTTCCGTTTGCATCTACACGCGGACCATTTACCGGGCAACCGGCAATCTTCCAATTATCTGCGTAAACAGATTGCGGAACTGTCCATGCACCATCTACATAACGGGTAATGGAAACATCGCGAATTTCCTGCTCAGAACGATCGCGATAGACTACTACGGGACCAATGGAGGTTATTGCAGCCGCAGTTTGGCAGCAATCGCATGTGCGCGAATCTAATTCCCACTCATTTAATTTATTTCCGGATGGATCTACTACAGCAGCACGCAATGTCATTACACCATGATGACCATCGTGATGATCCATATTTTCCATTCCTTCCATTACCGTGTTGCGACCATCCAGCCACGCCACCAGAAAATTATCACCGTAAGGAAGCAACGAGACAAAACCATGCTCGGCTTGTTTTTGATCATCATGAATAACAACTGGTCTATTCCACGTAATGCCATCATTGGATGTGGTGAGGTTTACATCGTAAGCAAATGTTCCATCACCACTCTTGGCCAGAAAATGCGCGACAAATTTTTCTTGGTTAACGGCAAGCATCGGATAGTCGGCCCAGTTCACAAACCAGTTATTTCCAGTTGCGACAATATTTGGTGCCGACCATGAACCGTTGTTCCACTTCGAGAATTTAAACGTACTTATTGTATCCAATTTTTCTACCCATGAAAGATAAACTTGTCCGGCCACATCTGTAAAAAGAAAAGGTTCGGCACTTTCGGCTGCAGCCGAAGTAGGTACTTCAATAACATCTTTTGATGTACATCCAACTATCGCGAGAAAAACTAGCAGAACAAAAAAACGACTCATGGTTTGGGCAGAATGTTAGTTATGATTTCAATGCTTGCTGGTGATGTCCAATCGCGAAAGCCAATTTCTGAAAACTTAAGCTCACCAGTCTGATCGAAAATAAATGTAGTGGGTAACGCTTGAATATTTAACGCCTCCAGATTACCGAGGTGCAGGTAATTAAATTCAAACTTTTGTTTGTGCTTAAATCGGTTAATCTGTTCGGTTGTTTCGTTTGATGCAAACAGAAATACAATGGGTTGATCTTTAAACCGGTTTTGAGTTGCTGCAAGCGATGGCATCTCCTGCAAACAAGGCTTACACCAGGTTGCCCAAAAATTAACCAGCACCGTTTTATCCTTAAACTGCGAAACATCAACCGCGTTACCCTCCAAATCGGTTAACCGAATATCTTGCAGTCTAAGTTCAGTTTCCTTACGGGAAGGTGAACATCCCGCAAGGATTATCAAGAACAGAAATACAAATCGGATCATTGAAGCATTTCCTGAACAGAACCACACTTTAACATTTTGTTACCAAAATAGGGATTGCGGATAGCTTCGTTATCGCTAAGCCAATAACCGCCTTCGTTGTTAAAGGCCATAGGGCAATATTCATAGTAGGCTATTGTGCCACCCAACCCAAATGCTTTTATACTTTTATAAAAATTATCAGAAAGCGGACTAAAAGCCACGCGCTGCTGTTCAACATCATCCGTAGCCTGAATTTCTTTTAACGCAATATCTAAACCAGACAAATAAGTCATCCAATCGTTATGCGCAGCATCGGTTACCAGATTCATATCAATGGCAGATAACGACTTTCGCACCACTTCTGCTTTTTCTTTAACAAGCTTGGCATCCGTTGCTACAAAGGCATCTTTTAGTTCTACATAAGCAGCGAAGGCAGTGGCTAATTGCTTTTGAAATTCAACATCAACCGTATAGGCCGGTACCGAAGCCTCTGTAGGCATAGTTTCGGTTGAAGCATGGTCGGTATGTTCATCTTGTTTAGTCTCTTGTTTTTTATCGCTGCATGCAAAAACAAATGCCGCCAGGTAAACGAAAAGAGTTAACGTACTTAATCTGGTTTTCATAAAAAAGTATTTAAGGGTAAAATTAATTAATGTTGATGAACAGGGTTTACACCATGCTTTAAAATATATTCACTGTACAAAAGATAAGCTCCCGAGGTAACAGCAATCTCGCCTTCTGAAAGTCCGTGTACAATTTGCACTTCCGTAGAAGTTTCCATTCCGGTTTTAACAACGCGGGGTTTAAATGTATTCTTTTCAGTTTCTACAAATACTACGCTACCCTTTTCGCTGCGAATAACCGCTTGCACCGGTAAGATGATGCCTTCCATAACTTGATTTAACCTGACCTGCACCGGCATGCCAGGTTGCAGGTTGTCGGTATTGGCAATCGATGCCCGCAAGGTGTAGGTTTGATTTCCCGGTTTTAGTTCGGGGTTAATAAAATCCACAACGGAATTCAAAACCGGTTGGCCGTTAATCAGTACATCAAGTTGATCGCCCACTTTTGCACTATTGCCTTCAGCGGCATAAAGTTCAGCCTCAACCCAAAGAGTACCTAAGTTTGAAAGTGCATAAAGTTTGTCGCCTTCCGAAACATATTGACCTTCGGCTGCATCTGTTGACTGAATAGTGCCTGACGTTGGTGCATAGAATATTCGGGTTGGTTTTACCTTGCCAGATTTCAACATTTCATCTAGTTGATGCTGCATAACACCAGCCAACAATAACTTCTTCAATGCAGCTTCGGCAAGATTCTGATAATGCTGATTTTGACTTTCAGTTTGCAACTTTTGTTGTAATAACAAATACTCATGCTGCAAGACTTGCAGCGATTCGCTGTAAATCTCGTACAACCGTTCACCAGCCTTAACGGAACGTCCGGTTTCTTTTACAAACAGTTTTTCAATTCTGCCTGCCACCCGACTGCTAATAACAGTTGAAGATTTTGTATTGGTAGCCAGGCGCGCCTGTATAATTTTAGTTTCTGTTGCTTTTTGCAAGGCTACCTTACGCATTTTGATGTTAGCCAACAACACCTGCGAATCGCTCAACATCAAATCGGTTGCTTTGTCTGTTTCAGCTTGTTGATGTTGATGCGTATGATTTTCTGGCGCATCGCAAGCTCCAATTAATAATCCTATAAAAATCACTTTTAATATTCTCATCGTTTTAATCATTTACTCGTGCGAATAAAACCTTCACTATCAACCAGAAATTGTGCGTTCAAGGCAATTTCATCCATCGAACTTAGTCCGGTTAACGCTATCTTATCAGATGTGGAAGATTGAATAACAACTTGCTTAGCCACAAATGAACCCCGTTCTTTTACAAACACAATTGCTTCTGTGCCCAAATCCACAACGGCCTGCCGGGGCAGCCACATCCACGCACTTGTTTTTGTTGTCCATTGCGCAGTAACCAACTCACCAATTTTTAAATTAGCACCGGGCACGTATATCCGTACAAGTGCAAACTCCTGATTGGAATTATAAAACGGTTGAATAAATCCTACACGTGCTGGCATTACAATTTGTTTCAACTTTAAATTAACAGTATCACCTACACTTATGTTTTTACTTTGCTCCAACGAAACCGATAATTCAATTAGCAAAGAATTTCCATCGACTACGCTAAACAAAGTTGCACCAGCGTTTACATAATCTCCCTCTTTAATTATATCTGTATTGTTAGCTTGTGGTATTGCAGCATTGGCTTGCATACCCATGTTTGACTGAGTAGCAATTGTTGGCTGTGGCTGTTCACCAATAATAACAAATCCACTTACCGGGCTTATAATCGGAAACCGATATTGAACTGCTTTCGATTGAATGAGATTGGCAAGCAACGGCTCCGTAAAGCCCAACAAAACAAGTTTATCTTTTGCCTGTTGAATTTCTTGCTCGTTATCATCTTGTTGTAACAGCCACAACAACTCTTGTTGGGCAGTTGCCAGCTCGGCACTATAAATCTCTGCAACTATTTGTCCTTTACTTACGGATTGATAAGGATACTTCAGAAAAACTTTTTCCAGTCGCCCGCCAATACGGGCCGGGATCGTAAACCGGTTACGCGAATCATAGGTAACTACACCGGTAGCCTCCGCAGATAAAGTTTGTGAAGCAAACTCGCCTTTTATGGTTTTGACGGATGATACCACTCGTTCATTTGGAGATTTGAGCAAGCGTACCAAATCCTCCGTTACTTTTACCTCTTCTCCCGGCCGGGCTTTACGAACCAAATCCATATTGCACACCGGACACACACCTTGTTTGTCTGAAACAACCGTAGGATGCATAGGACAGATATAGGTGTCGACATTAGCAGAATGCTGTTTTGAATCACAAGCAATCAGCATCCAAACTATCATCACGAAAATTGTCAATTGACAATTGATAATTGATAATTTATTTCTCAATCTCGCGCTCATAGCTAACAATCATTTCGTAATACTTCAGTTTTGTATCCAGATATTGCAGACGGGTCATATTCAACGTTTCCCAACCATCAATTACCATTGGCAATTCTTCTTTGTTCTCTTCATAAGCCAGCATTAAAGTTTCATAACTCTTTTTCAACACCGGAATAATACGTTGCTCATAATTTGTTAACTGCTGCTGCAAGGTTTTGATTTCGGAAATCATGCCAGCAGTCATTCCCTGTACTTCATTCATGATTGCCAATCGCTCGGCTTTCATGGACTCAATTTCGTAATCCATTGCCTTAGCATTTGCTTTGTACATTTTAGACGACCACGGAGCAATAGGGATTGTAACCATACCCAACAACATAAACTGGTTGGGCATGCCCTGCCCCATCGAGATCATGTGACTAAAGTTCAGATTAAAATCAGGCCGACTCTGAACTCTTTCCACCTGTTGATTCAAACGCATAGATTTTATAGTACGCTCAAGTTGATGCAGGTCACTTCGGTTTTGAGTAAGTAAAATCGTATCGATAGTTACCAACTCAAATTCGCGTGCAATAGTAGTAGTGTCAATTGCAAAATTGATTGATTGTGCATTCATTAATTGCCTGAGGATTATCTGCTGCTTCTGGATTTCATTTTCATTCATCAACTGCATGTTTTTAACTTCATGCAGTCGGCCTTCAGCTTTATAAATGTTAGAAAGTTTTTCCTGATTGTAGGGATAACGAACACGCCCCACGCGTATCATCAGATTAAGAATCTCTTCCGACTCTTGAAGTTGTTTTCGCTTTTGTTCAAATACATACCATTTATAATACGCAAGTTTTGCCTGCGCCTTTAGCCCGTTATAAAAAACACGTTCATTGGCTTTTTCAATTCCTGCACGTGAAGACAAATACTGTTGATTAGCCTTTAACTTAGCCGGATTGGTAAACGTTTGTGATACAGAAACCATGATCTGCCGTGTATCTGCCAGGTGTTCGTAGTTTTGTTTCTGATACGGAAACATCCACAATCCCCCACCCACTTCAGGAGCCATTAAACTTTTTGAACCGGCCACATAAGCATTCATCGCTTGCGCGCGATTTCGATAGGAATTCAACATCGGGTTTTGCTTTTCGATTACGTACAGCACACTATCCAGACTTAGGGTTTGAACCTGACTATTAGCTATCAGTGGTGCCCCGAATAGAAAAAGTACAATTGACAATCGAAAATTGACAATCGAAAACCTAAATACCGGTTTCAGATTTCTATTCTCCATAACCTTCCAGTTTTCCAAACTTGCGTAATTCATATTCTTTTGTCATTAAGAAAATAAGCGGAGTTACCAATAAGATATGCGTGGCCGATGTCAGTACACCGCCAATCATGGGCAACACAATAGGTTGCATGACATCACTGCCCACACCGGTTGACCATAGCACAGGTACTAATCCAAAAAGAGAAACGCACACCGTCATAATTTTAGGACGCAATCGTTTTGCTGCACCCATTACTACGTACTCTTTCAACTCTTGAAAAGAAATGGCTTCGCGACTGTTGCCGCGTAATTGAATCAATTGCTTCATGGCATCGTTCAGGTAAATCACCATCACCACACCTGTTTCTACGGCAATTCCAAACAAAGCAATAAAGCCAACCGCTACTGCCACTGATAAATTCACGCCATAGAAATAAACCATGTACGCACCACCGATCAAGGCAAACGGTACGGTGATCAGACTAAGAAAAGCTTCGCGAATGGATTTGAATGCGAGGTACAACGAAATAAAAATAATCAGCAGTACAATCGGTAAAATGAGCATTAACGTTTGCTTGCCGCGAATCAGGTTTTCATATTGACCACTCCACTCCAGAAAATAACCTTTTGGTAAAGGACCTAATTCCGCATTCACTTTTTCAATGGCAGCTTCAACAGTAGAACCCAAATCGCGATCGCGCACATTAAACAACACCGCGCCTCGCAACAATGCATTGTCCGAAACAATCATGGGCGGGCCATCTTCATAGCGTAAAGTGGCCACTGCACCAAGTGGAATAATTCCCAATGCCGGAGTTTTGATTGGCGTTCGTTCCATCTGCGAAATGCTGCTTCGAAAGTTTTGGGCTAATCGTACGCTGATTGAAAAGCGTTGCCGGCCTTCAATGGTTTGCCCAATGGTAGCACCACCAATACCCGACTCTACCACCATATTCACATCATCTACCGTTAATCCATAGCGCCCCAAATCTTCGCGATTGATTTCAATCGTTAAATACTTTCCACCTGTAATCGGATCGACATACAAATCCTTTACACCGTCTACGTCTTTAAGAATTGATTTTACTTTTTCAGAAATAGTATAAATGCTATCGAGGTTCTGACCAAATACTTTTATGCCCACATCGGTACGAATGCCGGTTGCCAGCATGTTAATACGATTAATGATAGGCTGTGTCCAACCATTAACCACACCGGGTATTTGCAGTTTAGCATCCAATTCATTGATGATATCTTTCTTTGAAATTCCCGCCCGCCATTCCGATTTTGGTTTGAGTGTAATAATGGTTTCGATCATGGAGATCGGTGCATTGTCGGTAGCGGTGCTTGCGCGACCAGCTTTACCCAGCACCTTATCTACTTCGGGTACTGACTTGATGATTTTATCTTGTACTTGCAAAATCCGTTTTACTTCTTCATTCGAAACATCGGGCAAGGTTACGGGCATGAATAGAATAGATTGTTCATCAAGCGGTGGCATAAACTCCGTTCCGAGGCTAATCAGCAAAGGGATACTGATTCCCAATGCAAGAATGTTAATGCCTATGGTAGTCTTGCGCCAGTTTAAACAAGCACGCAGTATGGGTTCATAAATTTTTTCCAGAAAGCGATTGATCGGATTGCTACCCTCCGGCTTGAATTTTCCTTTCATAAAAAAAGAAATCAATACTGGTGCAAGTGTTATCACCAGAATGGCATCCACCAGCATAATGAATGTTTTGGTAAAAGCCAGCGGATGAAAAAGTTTTCCTTCCTGTCCCGTAAGCATAAACACAGGCAAGAACGAAGTGATGATGATGATGGTAGAATAAAATACCCCTCGCGAAACCTGCTGCGAAGATTTTTCAATGATTTGTAACCTCACCCCCGGCCCTTCTCCAGATGAGGCTTGGAGTGATAAATTGCGATATGCATTCTCAGCCATAATAATGCCATTATCCACAATTACACCAATCGCCAATACAATACCGGTAAGCGACATGATGTTGGACGTAATCCCGAAAAGGTTGAGCAGAATAAAACTGATGGCCAGTGTAATGGGAATCTGGATAATAATGCTAAGTGAACTTCGCCAATGAAACAAAAACAAAATTACCACCAACGAAACCACAATCATCTCTTCTACCAATGTGGTTTTAATAGATGCGATTGATTCTTCAATCAACTCACTCCTATCGTACACAATTTTAAACTGCATACCTTCCGGAAAACCTTTGGCCACATCGTTCATTTTTGCTTTGATGCGCGTAATTACTTCATCGGCATTTTCGCCATAGCGCATTACCACAATACCGCCCACTACTTCGCCTTCGCCATCAAAATCAAAAATACCGAGGCGCGGTTCGCCTGTCATTTGTACCGTGCCCAGATCGCGTACTTTAACTGGTGTTGTGTTTGCTGTTTTTACCGAGATGTTTTCAATCTCATCAATCGACTTAAGATAGCCAGTAGTTTTAATAATGTACCCAATGTCATTGATCTCAAATTTGCGCCCACCAGTTTCGTTGTTGTTGGCACGAATGCTTTGTATAACTTCCGAAACGGAAAGATTATAATACTGAAGCTTGTTGGGATTGAGTGCAACCTGATATTGTTTTTGAAAACCACCAAAGCTGGCAATCTCACTTACACCCGGTACATTCTGCAAAGCAAACTTGATGTACCAATCCTGAATGGCCCGTTGTTCACCCAGATCCATGCCCGGTGCATCCAGTGTGTACCACAAGATATGACCCACACCGGTACCATCGGGGCCAAGTGTGGGTACAACGCCTTCCGGCAGAAGTCGGGTGGCATAATTTAATCGCTCAAGAACGCGTTCGCGTGCCCAATACACCTCGGTATCGTCATTAAAAATTACATACACGAAACTCATTCCGAACATGGAACTGCCGCGCACGTACTTTACTTGTGGTAAGCCTTGCAGATTGGTTACTAACGGATAAGTAACCTGGTCTTCCATAATCTGCGGACTGCGTCCCATCCATTCGGTAAAAACTATTACCTGGTTTTCGGATAAGTCTGGTATGGCATCGATCTTACTGGTTTGCACCGATAGCACACCCCAGAAAAATAATCCGGACGCAACCAGCAGTACGAGGAAGCGATTGCGAAGAGAAAAAGAAATTATGTTTTCAATCATTTAAAATAGACATAAGTAGTAAGACACGAGACGCAAGACGGCTGTGAATCAAAAAGACTTTAACACAAGACCCTCAAGGCTTATGTAATTCGTCTTTCTACTTAAGACTAAATCAAAAAAGATTGAATCAACACTGGAATATCGTGTTGAAGCAAAGGTGGTTTGTAACGTGTATGATGCGAAAACGTTGCTGCTGCAACGGGTACTATCTGCGCCAACACAGGAAGGTCAATAACCCAGGCTTGTTGTACAACCTGAATGTTTG
>Ga0075163_10007420_pt1 | contig 14500 bp, 12 predicted proteins | sample JI1023141ADNA_FD_71478 | JGI IMG/M metagenome (GOLD analysis project Ga0075163, IMG submission 71478) | Wastewater effluent complex algal communities from Wisconsin, to seasonally profile nutrient transformation and Carbon sequestration -... | ecosystem: Engineered > WWTP > Effluent > Algae...
TGGCGTGCGTCGGGCAGTGCGGCCATGGCCGGGACGTCGTCGGCCGGCCCGTCTCCGACGATGCGCAGCGCCGGCGGCAGCCCCGGGATCGCCGGTACGCCGGGAGTCACCTCCCACTCGAGCGCCAGCGGCAGCTGGTCAGGATCCGGACTCCCCGGCACGGCGTGCAGCACGGGTCGGCGGGGCGACGGGACAGGCTCGTTCTCGGACATGGTTCGGACGCTCACGGCACGGCTTTCTCGAGATCGGATGGAAGGAGTGCTCCGACCTGCTGGTGATCGGCTTCCGCGCCGGGGGTTCGCGGTGAATACGTGCGTTTACTTGCGTTTGCCTTTGTATGGCACGCATCCAGATGCTGTCAAGGGGTCCGCTGCACCGGTGGACAGCCCTCGTCGGAGGCAGTGTGCCCAGCCCCGGCATCCGCCAAACATCGTCGTCGCATGCGCGGCCGGCACCCCCGGTCGCGGGGTCCGTGGTTTGGGGCGGGCCGGATCTGGGCATGACGGCTCCATGACCCCGACCGACGACACCTGGCAGTTCCACCTTTCGATGATGCAGTCCGAGCCGACGACGCCACTGCGGGCCGAGGCGTTCGAGGTGTTCATGGCCGAGGCCGCCCGGGTGCGGCTCCACGAGCGCTGCGGACCCGCGCGCGTGCACATGAGGTCGGGCACCGTGATCGCCGGCGAGCTCGCGTCGCCCGCCGACGGTGCGGTCGAGGGGCATGTCCTGCTCGTCGACGATGAGGGGCGGCACATGCTCCTCCCCGTGGCGTCGGTGTCGGCCGTGGTCGGGGCGTCCGTCGCGCTGCGCGACGAGTCGACGAGACGGCGAGCCCGGTCCTTCGCCTCATGCCTGCGCGACTGCTGGGCGGCCGGTGAGCGGCTGCGCGTCCTCCTCGAGGACGGTCGCTGGATCGACGGCGTGATCGCCCTGGTGGCGGCCGATCACGTCGAGCTCACCGTGGGGGACGAGCGGTGGGTCATCCCGTTCGTCGCAGGCCAGGCGTGGGACGTGGGCCGGGCCGCCTGACGCGGCGCTGAGGCGGACGCTCAGGCCTCGTCGTCGACCGAGCCGAACGGATGCGCCTGGACGAACTCGCGGGTCTGCGCGTACTTGCGGGCGATGAACTCCTCGAGCGCGGAGTCCTCGACCCGCCACTGGCCGCGCCCGCCGATCTTGATCGCCGGGAGGTCACCACTGCGCACGAGTGCGTAGGTCTGTGCCGCGGAGATGTTCAGCGTCTCGGCGACGTCGGCGAGGGTGAGGAAGCGGGGTGCCACGGTCCGATGGTGCCAAACCGCACGATCATCCGCACGGACCGGGGCTGCCTGTGGACAGCCGTTCGCGATCCTCCGGCGTTCGGGTGATGCTGGCCGCCTCATCGAGCGGGGGGTGGCCATGGCGGGCGGACGAGGACGGACGCGGGAGTCTGCGGAGTCGTTGGCGAGGCCACCGGCGTCGCCTCCGGCCCGGCGGCTGCGTCGCGCGCGGCTGGGCGACCTGCGACTGTGGCTCGGCCTCGTGCTCGTGGCCGGGTCGATGCTCGTGGGCGCCCGGCTCATGGGAGCAGACGACGACACCGTCGTGGTGCTGCGCGCCACCCGCGACCTCGCGGTGGGTGCGGGCCTCGACGGGCTGGCTCCGGTACGGGTCAGCCGTGCGGCAGCGGGCGACCTCTACCTCGAGGGGCCGGCGCCCGACGGCGTGCTGCGCTGGCCGGTGCAGGCCGGGGAGCTCGTGCCTCGCTCCGCCGTGGCGAGCGGGCCTCGAGCCGACTCCCGGCTCGTGACCGTGCCGGTCGATCCGCTGCATGCGCCGCCGGCCCTGCAGCGGGGGAGCCTCGTCGACGTCTGGTCGGTCCCCGGGGATCCGGAGCAGGGAGAGCCCGGTCTCGTGCTGCCAGCAGTGAGCGTCGCGGACGTGTCGACCGATGCGCTGGGCATGGGCGGGGAGCTCGCCGTGGTGCTCGACGTGCCGTCCGGGCAGGTGGCGGCCGTCGTCGATGCGGCGCGCGGCGGGGAAGTCGACCTCGTGGCGGTGCCGGCGCGCAGCCAGTCGGCGGATGCCGGCGACGCTGCACCGAGCCCGTCGCCCGTGCCTGTGGCGGAAGGCCGGCCGTGATCGACGTCGTGCTCGCCGCTCCGGACGTCGCCCAGGAGCCCGACCTGGTGGTGGCCGCGTCCGGGTGCGGGGTCCGCGTCCTGCGTCGCTGCGTGGATGCGGTCGACCTGCTGGCGGCGGCGGCCATCGATCCCGACGTGACCGTGGTGCTCTCCGCCGGGCTGCCCCGGCTGTCATCGGACGCTGTCCGTGGCCTCGGCACGGAACGGCGGATCGTGGGACTGGCCGCGGATCCGCTCGACGCGACGTCCCTGTCCGGTCGCGGGATCCGGCTCGTGGTGCCCGTCGAGCCCACCGCCGCGTCGACGTGGAGCGCGGTGCGGTCGGCCCTGAGCGGGGCTGCGCCTCCCGCACGACCGGAGCCGGGCGCGGGCGCCGACGCGGCAGGGGTCTGGACCACGGGGGTGTGGGACCCGGGCGATCCGAGCGTGGTCGCGGCCCCCGATCACCATCCGGGACGGCTGGTGGCGGTGTGGGGTCCCCCCGGTGCGCCGGGCCGCACCACCGTGGCCATCGGGCTGGCGGAGGCGCTCGCCGAGTCGGGACGACGGGTCTGCCTCGTCGACGCCGATACCTACGCGCCCTCGGTGGCCGCGGCACTCGGCCTCGTCGACGACCCGGGAGGCGGGCTCGCCCGGGCCTGCCGGCAGGCGGACACGGGCCTTCTCGACGCACCGGCGCTGGCGTCGTCGGCTCGCCGGGTGCGGGGCGAGTGGCACGTGCTCACGGGGCTGACGCGGGCCGATCGGTGGGGTGACCTGGCAGCCAGCGCGCTCGACACCGTCTGGCAGTGCGCTCAGGCGGCCTTCGACGTCGCGGTCGTCGACGTCGGGTTCTGCCTCGAGGACGACGACGCCCCCGCCGCCTGGGCACGCCGCCGGAACGCGGCGGCCGTGACCGCGGTGGCGTCCGCCGACCGGCTGGTGGCCGTGGCCGACGCCTCGTCCGCCGGGGCGGCCCGGCTGGTCGCGGCCTGGCCGGGGCTCGCCGGCGCTGCCGGGGCGACGCGGACCACGGTGGTGCGCAACCGGTCGGGGCGGCGATCGGCGGGCTCAGGCTGGGATGACGCCCTCCGCGAGTTCGGCATCGGGGCCGCCGTGCGTCCCCTTCCGGCCGACGCCCGGACCCTCGACTCGTGCTGGTCGCGCGGCAGGAGCCTGGGCGAGTCGGCCCGGCGCTCGCCGCTGCGGCGGGCATTAGTGCGGTTGGCCGAGGAGGTCGTGTCAGGATAGGCGGACGGCCGTGAGGGAGGTGGAACGCGCATGCCCAGTCGGATGTCGGCGCTCGACGCCTCCTTCCTGTTCATGGAGGACGCCTCCACCCCGATGCACGCCGGCGGGGTGGCGGTGTTCACGCCCCCGGCGGGCGGCTTCGACCATGAGCGGCTCGTCCGGCTGATCCGGCAGCGCATCCCCTTCGTGCCGCGCTACCGAATGCGCGTGCGCGAGGTGCCCTTCGGCGTGGCGCGGCCCGTCTGGGTCGACGATGAGCGCTTCGACGTGACGTACCACGTGCGTCGGTCGGCGCTGCCCCGGCCGGGATCCCGAGAGCAGCTCAACGAGCTGGTCGCGCGGCTCATGAGCCGCCCCCTCGACCGCAGCCGTCCGCTCTGGGAGATGTACCTCGTCGAAGGCCTGGCCGACGGCAACTTCGCCATCGTGAGCAAGAGCCACCAGTCGCTCGTCGACGGGCTGTCGGCCGTCGACATCGCGCAGGTGATGCTCGACCCGACCGAGGAGACCGTGGTGGTGGCCGGCGACGCGTGGCGACCCCGCGCCGAGCCCACGGACATCGAGCTGCTCTCCTCGGCCTTCACCGAGATCGCCACGCGTCCCGCGGTCGCCTTCGAGGCGGTGCGCGACACCGTCACGGGCACTGCCACGTCGGCAGCGCACGTCGGCCAGCGCGCCATGGGCGTCCTCGGCGCCGCGCTGGCCATGGCCCGCCCGCCCGCATCGAGCCCGCTCAACGTCCCGATCGGCGAGCAGCGTCGCTTCGACACCGTCGACCTGGCCCTCGGAGACCTCAAGCGGGTCCGCACGCAGTTCGGCGGCACCGTCAACGATGCCATTCTCGCCGTGATCTGCGGCGCACTGCGCTCGTGGCTGATGACACGAGGCGCCCCCGTCAACCAGGGCGACGTCCTCCGCGCCCTGCTGCCCGTGAGCGTCGCCGTGCCGTCGCTGGCGTCGGGGGACGCCGGCGGCAACCGGGTCACCGCAGCGCTCGTCGACCTGCCGGTGGGGGAGCCCGACTCCGCGATCCGCCTGCAGCAGATCAGCTACCAGCTCGCGCAGCTCGAGGAGGGCGACCACTTCGTGGGCGCCGACGCCATCGTCAACATCGCCGGCTTCGGTCCGCCGACCCTGCACGCCCTCGGTGCCCGGGTGGGCTCGTCGCTCTCGCGCAAGGTCTACAACCTCGTGGTCACCAACGTGCCCGGGCCGCAGCGCTCGCTCTACGCCGCGGGCTCGCGCATGATCGCCGCCTACCCGGTGGTCCCGCTGACCAAGGGGCAGGCCCTGAGCATCGGGCTGATCTCCTACGACGGCGGCGTCTACTTCGGCCTCTACGCCGACCGCGACGCGCTGCCCGACCTCGACGTGCTGGTCGCCTGCGTGCGCGAGTCCATGGACGAGCTGCTGGCGCGCTGCGAGCGCTCGCGTCGCACCCTGCGGGCGGTGCGCGACGACGCCGAGCCGGCTCCGCGTCGTGCCGCCGGCGATCGGAAGGCCCCGTCATGAGCGACGCGGCGAACGCAGGCCCGGGCTCCCCGCCGGCGGCGCGGGCTCCGCGCCGCGGACTCGTGCTCGGCGGCGGAGGCGTCCTCGGTGGCACGTGGGCGGTCGGTGCCCTCGTCGCGCTCCAGGAGACCTACGGGTTCTCGGTCGCCGACGTCGACGTCATCGTCGGCACCTCGGCGGGGTCGGTCCTGACCGCCCTCGTGGGCGGCGGGGTCACCGCGGAGCAGCTGCGTCAGCAGTACGCCGACGAGGTGGTGAGCGACGGCCCGCTCGCGGGCTACGCCTTCGACCCCGAGGTCGCCACCGGCGGCAAGCGGCCCGGAATGCCCAAGCTGCTCGGCCCGGGCTCGCCGCGGCTGATCGGCACGAGCCTGCGGCACCTGCGCCAGATGCCGGCCACCGCGGTGCTGTCGGCGTTCATGCCCGAGGGCACCAAGTCCCTTGAGCGGATCGGGCACCTCATCGACGCCTTCACGCCGATGGGCGAGTGGTCGCCGCACCGTGGAGTGTGGATCGTCGCGATGGACTACGAGGACGGGCGACGCGTGGTGTTCGGCCGCCCGGGGGCTCCCGTCGCGCCGCTCTCGAGCGCGGTCATGGCCTCCTGCGCGATCCCGGGCTGGTTCGCGCCCGTGACGATCAACGGACGTGTCTACGTCGACGGTGGTGCGGTCTCGGCGACGTCGATCGACGTCGTCGCGCACGCCGGCCTCGACGAGGTCTACGTCGTGGCTCCGATGATCTCGTTCAGCATGGACCGTCCGACGAGCGTGGCGGCCCGCCTCGAGCGCCGCTGGCGCGTCGAGGTGACGAAGACCGCGCGCGCCGAGGCCGCCGTCGTCCGCTCGGCGGGCGCGGAGGTGCGGATGGTGGGACCCGGTCCGGAGGACCTGGCCGCGATCGGCGCGAACCTCATGGACTCCACGCGTCGACGGCACGTGCTCGAGACGTCACTGCGCACGAGCTCGGCCGCCTGGCGGGCGTCCGACGAGGTGCCCGCCACGGGCTAGCGCTGCTGCAGATCAGCCGTCTGGCTGATCAGCGGGCCAGCCACTCGTTGCCGACCGACTCCTCGACGTCGAGGTACTTCGTGGTGAGCTCGGCGGCGCTTCCCTCGATGCTGCCGCCGATGAACGGCACGCTGGCCTTGAAGGCGCCCGAGGTGGTGATCACGCTGCCGCCGTCGGACCCTGCCAGGGTGATGGTGGCGGCGAACGACATCGGAGCGCTGAACTCGACCGTCGCCTCGGCCGACGCGGAGCCGTCCGCTGCCAGTGGCGTCCAGCGCTGCGTCTCGGTGACGGTGATGGTCTCGCCCACGAACTTCTTCGCCGCCGACGGCACCTTGGCGGGCAGGACGCGCACGCTCGTGATCACGCAGCCCCCGTCGTCCGTCTCCTCGATCGACGCGGTGGTCTCGAGGGACCCGGTGCGATCGCACTTCTCGGTGACGTAGTCGGGATCCCTGAGCATCGCCATGACGACGTCGGGGCTTCCGTTGAACTGCTGCGCGTGAGTGAACTTCGTGGCCACGCCGTCATCATGGCACGAAGCGACCGCGCCTCGGGATAGCGTGTCCATCGAGGCGCACAACGGCGTGCGGCTTGCGCGCGACTGCGCGGTGCCGGTGTCGTGTGAAGAGGCGATCACGTGACGGGAATCCTCGATCAGGCAGCCCGTGAGGCCCTGGCCAGGGTCAGCGACCCTGATGTGCGCGTCCTGTGCGGACGCTTCTACCGCTACCTCGCCGAGGAGGACCTGCCCGGTCATCCGATCGACACGGTCGAGCGGCATGCCGAGGCCCTGATCGACCTCGCCGGGCAGCGCGAGCCCGGCACCGCCCGGGTGCGGGTGACGGCCCCCGACGACACCGACGACATCTCGGCGGTGCTGGAGATCATCACCGACGACATGCCCTTCCTGGTCGACTCGGTGACGAACGCTCTCGCCGTCGCCGGGCGCGGCGTCCATCTCGTGGTCCACCCCCAGCTGGTCGTCCGGCGCGACGAGCAGGGCATGCTCGTCGAGATCCTCGACATCGACGTCGACGACGAGCGACCGTCCGGGACGCTCGCAGAGTCCTGGATGTGGATCGAGCTCGAGCGCGACTTCGGGGCTGCGGACGGCGTCGACATCCACGAGCGGATCGTCGGAGTGCTGCGCGATGTGCGGCTGGCCGTGCGCGACTGGCGGGCGATGCGATCCAAGGCCGTGATCCTGGCCGAGGAGATCGCCGCCACGCCGCCGGCGTCCCTTCCCGCCGAGATGGTCGAGGAGGGGGTGGCGCTGCTGCGCTGGCTCGCCGACGACAACCTCACGTTCCTCGGGTACCGCGAGTACGTCCTCGACACCCATGAGGGCGAGGACGTGCTCGTCCCGGTGCCCGGCAGCGGACTCGGCATCCTGAGCAGCGAGTCCCTCGGCGAGTCCGAGTCGTCGACGTCGCGGAGCTTCGCGTCGCTGCCCCCGGCCGTGCGGGCCCTCGCGCGCGAGCCCGAGCTGCTGGTGATGAGCAAGGCGAACTCCCGCTCCACCGTCCACCGCTCGGTCTATCTCGACTACGTGGGAGTCAAGAGGTTCGACGGCGAGGGCAGGGTCGTGGGGGAGCGACGGTTCCTGGGCCTGTACTCCTCGAGCGCCTACACCCAGAGCATCCTCGACATCCCGGTGCTGCGCCGCAAGCACGACCACCTGCTCGAGGCTCTCGACTACGTGGCGGGCTCGCACAACGCGAAGGACCTCCTGCAGTTCCTCGAGACCTATCCGCGCGACGAGCTCTTCCAGACCCATGACGACCTCCTCGCCCGCATCGCCGAGTCGGTGCTGCACCTGCAGGAGCGCCGGCACACGAAGATCTACCTGCGTCCCGACGACTACGGCCGCTACATGTCGTGCCTGTTCTACCTTCCGCGTGACCGGTACACGACGCCCGTGCGGCTCCGCGTCGAGGCACTGCTCATGGAGGCGTTCGCCGGGTCGTCCATCGACTACACCGTGCGCGTCTCGGAGTCCGTCCTCGCGCGGGTGCACTTCGTCATCCGGGTGCCCGCCGGCCAGGGCATCCCCGACGTCGACGTGGCCGCGCTCGAGGCGGCCGTCGCATCGGCCGCCCGCAGCTGGCAGGACGAGTTCAACTCGGCACTCGTCGCCCGCGTCGGCGAGGGGCCCGCGACGACGCTGCTGCGTGCCTACGCCCACGCGTTCCCCGAGGCCTACAAGGAGGCGTTCGGCCCGGGCCGCGGCGTGAACGACGCAGTCGTGATCGACCAGCTGTCGTCCGGCGAGCTGTCGCTGGAGATCTACCAGCCGCCCAACGGCGACCGGCGCGAGCTGCGCCTGAAGGTCACCCGCATCGGTCCGGCGATGTCGCTCTCGCGGGTGCTTCCGATCCTCCAGGCGATGGGCGTCGACGTCGTCGACGAGTACCCCTACGAGGTCTCGCGCGCGCTCAGGGAGCCGGCCTGGATCCTCGACTTCGGCATGCTCCTGCCCGATCGTGAGATCCCCGGCCGGTCGACCCTCCCCGAGCGGTTCGAGGAGGCCTTCGCCGCCGCCTGGAACGAACGATGCGGCGTCGACGGGTTCAACGCCCTCATCGTCCGGGGCGGGATGCGGTGGAGGCAGGCCCTCATCCTGCGGGCGTATGCGCGCTACATGCGGCAGATCGGGTCGTCGTTCAGCCAGAAGTACATCGAGGACGTCGTGATTGCCAACGTGGGCATCACCCGGCTGCTCGTCTCGCTGTTCGAGACGCGCTTCGCGCCGGGTGAGGTCGCCGGACGCGCCGATGCCGAGGCACGGCTCATCGCCGAGATCGAGGAGGCGCTCAACGAGGTCGCCAGCCTCGACCAGGACCGCATCATGCGCACCTTCCTGGCGCTCATCACGGCGACGCTGCGCACCAACTTCTTCCAGGTCGACGACGACGGCATCGACCGCTCGTCCATCGCCGTCAAGCTCGATCCGCGGGCGGTGCCCGACCTGCCCCTGCCCAAGCCGCAGTTCGAGATCTGGGTGTACTCCCCGCAGATCGAGGGCGTGCACCTCCGGTTCGGATCGGTCGCGCGCGGCGGGCTGCGGTGGAGCGACCGGCAGGAGGACTTCCGCACCGAGGTGCTCGGACTGGTCAAGGCGCAGGAGGTGAAGAACGCGGTGATCGTCCCGGTCGGGGCGAAGGGCGGCTTCTACGCCAAGCAGCTGCCGGATCCGTCGATCGACCGCGAGGCCTGGCTGGCGGAGGGGAAGTCGGCCTACCGCGAGTTCATCATGTCCATGCTCGACATCACCGACAACCTCGTCGACGGGGCGATCGTGCCGCCGCGCGACGTGGTGCGGCACGACGGCGACGATCCCTACCTCGTCGTCGCGGCCGACAAGGGGACAGCGACGTTCTCGGACATCGCCAACGGCATCTCGCAGGAGTACGCCTTCTGGCTGGGCGACGCCTTCGCATCCGGAGGCTCGGTCGGCTACGACCACAAGGCGATGGGGATCACCGCCCGAGGCGCGTGGGAGTCCGTGAAGCGGCACTTCCGCGAGCTGGGGGTGGACACGCAGACGCAGGACTTCACCGTGGCCGGGGTCGGCGACATGAGCGGTGACGTGTTCGGCAACGGCATGCTCCTCAGCGAGCACATCCGGCTGGTGGTGGCCTTCGACCATCGCGACGTGTTCATCGACCCGGTGCCGGATGCCGCCACGTCCTTCGCCGAGCGTCGCCGGCTGTTCGACCTCCCTCGGTCGTCGTGGGCCGACTACGACCGCTCGCTCATCTCGCCGGGCGGCGGGGTGTTCCCCCGGGCGGCGAAGTCGATCGACATCAGCCCCCAGATGGCCGAGGCGCTGGGCCTCCCGGCGGATGTCGGCGCGATGCCCCCGGACGAGCTCATCAGGGCCTCGTTGCGCGCGCCCGTCGACCTGCTCTGGAACGGCGGCATCGGCACCTACGTCAAGGCGCAGAACGAGACCAACGCCGACATCGGAGACAAGGCCAACGACCGGATCCGGATCAACGGCTCCGACCTGCGCTGCCGGGTCGTGGGGGAGGGCGGCAACCTCGGGATGAGCCAGCTCGGCCGCGTCGAGGCGGCCCGGCACGGCGTGCGCCTCAACACGGACGCCATCGACAACTCGGCGGGCGTCGACACCTCCGACCACGAGGTCAACATCAAGATCCTGCTCGACGGGCTGATCCGCAGCGGCGGCCTCGCGGCACAGGAGCGCAACGGGCTGCTGGCGCAGATGACCGACGTGGTCGCCGACCAGGTGCTCGAGGACAACTACGGCCAGAACGTGGCGCTGGGCAATGCCCGCGCCGGCTCGGCGAACCTCATCACGGTGCACCAGCGCATGATCCGCGAGCTCGAGCAGGCCGGGCTCCTCGATCGCGCGCTGGAGTTCCTGCCCGACGACGAGGAGCTGAGGACGCGGCGGATGGCGGGAGAGGGCCTCACCTCGCCGGAGCTCTCGGTGCTGCTCGCCTACGCGAAGATCTGGCTGACGGAGCAGCTCACGGAGTCCGGCATCGCCGACGAGCCGTACTTCTCGAAGGCCCTGACCGGCTACTTCCCGCCCGCACTCGCCGAGCGCTTCGGCGATGCGCTGGGCGCGCATCCGCTGCGCACCCAGATCGTCAGCACCGTCACCTGCAACCGGCTGCTGAACATCGCCGGGATCACGTTCGTGTTCCGGGCGATGGAGGAGACCGGGGCGAGCGCGGTGCAGGTCGTGCGCGCGGCATGGGCGGCGATCGAGGTCTTCGGCATCGCCAGCGTGTGGCAGCGCATCAACGAGCAGGACAACCTCATCCCGACGACCGCCCAGACCGCACTCCACCTCGAGAACCGTCGCCTGCTCGACCGGGCGTCACGGTGGTTCCTGCAGACCCGCGGCGGCTCCCTCGACGTGCAGGGCGAGATCGACCGCTTCGCCGCCGTCGTGTCCGACCGAGCCGACCTCGTGCCCAGCAACCTGCTGGGCAAGGAGCGCGAGCGCTGGGAGCGGCTGTCGCAGCGGTTCATGGCCGCTGGCGCCCCCGAGGGACTCGCGCGCACGATCGCGTCGGCGCTCGACGTCTTCGCACTGCTCGACATCACGGACATCTGCGTGCGCACGGGGGAGGCCCCCGACACCGTGGTGCCGCTGTACTTCGCCGTGTCCGAGCGCTACGACATCGATCGCACGCTCGTGCGGATCACCGGACTGCAGCGCGGCGACCGCTGGACGGCGCTGGCACGACAGGCCCTGCGCAGCGACCTCTACACGGTCGTCGCCGGGCTGACGTCGAGCGTCCTGGCCTCCACCGATCCGGCGCTGCCGCCGGTCGACCGCCTCGCGGCGTGGGAGGACGAGCACCGGGAGGGTGTCGCCCGCGCCAAGGCCACGCTCGACGACATCGCCGCCGTCGAGGATCCCGACCTGGCCACACTGTCCGTGGCGCTCCGGGCCATGCGCAACCTCGTGGCCCAGGGCAGCACGTCGGCCGGGTCGGAAGGGACCACGGGGCTGGCAACCTGAGCATGAGCCAGACATGCACATGCTAATGTATGTGCATGTCGCTGACCCATCGCATGCAGATCCTGCTCGACGAGGATCAGTACGCGCGGCTGAGCCGTCGCGCGAAGGCCGAGGGGCGCAGTGTCGGTGCCCTCATCCGCGAGGCGGTGGACTTCATGTGGACGGCTGGCGACTCCCGCAAGGCCGAGGCGGCGGCGGCCGTCCTCGCCGCCGAGCCCATGGCGGTGGGCTCGCCGGATGACCTGGCCCGTGAGCTCGATCGAGCCCGCGGCGGACGGTTCGCCGACCTCTGATGCTTCTTGTCGACACGTCCGTCCTCGTCTATGCGGTGGGCATCGACCATGCGCTCTGCGGCCCCGCTCGGCGGTTCGTGCAGGACGTCCAGTCGGGAGCAACGGACGGTCAGACCACGCCTGAGGTGCTCCAGGAGTTCGCGCACGTCCGGGGACGGCGACGCTCCCGCGAGGATGCCGCCCGGCTCGCCGACCGGTACGCGGCCATGCTGTCGCCGCTGGTCACGGTGACTGCCCGCGATGTGGCGGAGGGCCTGGACATCTGGGCGGGTGTGCCTGACATCGGCGCCTTCGACGCCGTTCTCAGCGCGGTGGCACTGGCGCACGGCGCCCGCGTCCTGTCTGCGGATCGCGCCTTCTCGCGCGTGCCGGGCCTGGAGTGGGTGGACCTCGCCGACTATTGAGCGGGGCAGCACGCGCTCAGGCGAAGCGCATCCCACGCTCGAGGTCCTCGATGATGTCAGCCGGATCCTCGAGTCCGATGGAGAGGCGGAGGATGCCCTCAGCGGGTCGGGCGCTCTCGTTGACCAGTCGGTGGGTCAGGGCGTACGGGTGCTGGATCAGCGTGTCGACCCCACCGAGCGACACAGCATGGGTGATCAGTGCGAGTTCGGAGCAGAACTTCTCGGCCGCCGTGAAGCCCCCAGCCAGTTCGAACGACACCATGGCTCCCGGCCCGCTCATCTGGCTCCCGATCAAGCCGAGGGGATCGGCGCCCGGAAGACCGGGGTAGAACGTCCGCGCCACCGCCGGCTGTCGCACCAGCCAGTCGGCGATGACCGCTGCGGATGACTGCTGGGCGCGCACGCGCAACGGCAGGGTGGGGATGCCTCGGTGGAGGAGGTATGCCGACCAGGGGTCGAGGACGCCGCCGGTGATGGTCCGGATCGGCCGCAGTTCGGCAGCGTGCCCGGGGTCCGTCGCTATCACCCCGCCCATGGCGTCGCCGTGCCCGCCGATGTACTTGGTGGCGCTGTGGAGGACGAAGGTGGCGCCCAGGCCGAGCGGCTGCTGCAGTACCGGAGTGGCGAACGTGCTGTCCACGAGGACGGGCACCACCCCTGCCGCGGCGACGATGGCGCGGATGTCGTGCAGTTCGAGGGTGGGGTTGCCCGGCGACTCGACGACGATGAGCCCAGTGTCGGGACGCAGGGCTCCCGAGACGCCGTCCGGCTCGGCGTAGGTGACCGAGGTGCCCAGCAGTCCCGCAGCGAGCAGGTGGTCAGAGCCTCCGTACAGGGGCCGGACCGCTACGACATGGGGAAGCCCCGCTGCGACCCGGGACAGGAGCACCGCGGAGAGCGCGGCCATGCCGCTGGCGAACGCGATGGCCTCGACCTGCCGCTGCCCGGGGCCGCTGCTCTCCAGGGCCGCGAGGGCGTCCTCGAAGCGCGCAACCGTGCTGTTCCACGCTCGTCGATAGACGGGCGACATCGACGGGGGCAGCTTGACCCCGGACGCGAGTGACTCATAGGCCAGTCCGCCCGCGTCGATCCCCTCGAGGGGCGCCGTGGTCGAGAGGTCGATCGGCAGCGCGTGGACGCCCAGGTCGGTGAGGTCGCCCCTGCCGGCATGGACGGCCAGCGTGCTCATGGTGTGGTTCGCGGGGGTGGTTGTCATGGCCGCCACTATGGACATGGATTCGCTGATCTACCACATCAAGCGAATGATCTGTAGGTTAGCGGCCGGAATCGCGAACTTTCTGCCGATCACGGAGGTGTCCGGGTGGCCGTTCCGAAGGATATTCAGCCCCTTGACGCTGTCGATCTCGCCCTCGTGAGTGCCCTCGTGACGGACGGCCGGATCGCGAACAACACGCTTGCGGCCCGGGTAGGCGTGGCGGCCTCCACGGCCCTGGGCCGCGTGCGCGCGCTCGTGGAGCGGGGGGTCATCAGGGGATTCACGGCCGACGTCGACCCCGTCCGGGTCGGGCGGCCCGTTCAGGCCATCGTGGCGCTGCGGCTGCGCGGTCATGATCCCCAGCACGTCATGGGGTTCGCCCGCCGCGTGGCCGAGCTGCCCGAGGTCATCCAGTCGTTCCACGTGTCCGGCACGGAGGACTTCCTCGTGCATGTCGCCGTGCAGGACCCCGAGCGACTGCGGTCGTTCGTGCTGTCCTCGCTCACGTCCGATGCCGCAGTCGCGGCGGCGCAGACGCACCTGGTCTTCGAGCACCAGCGCGGCCACTTCATGCGGTAGTCCGCTCGGGTTCCTGCGTGCTCTTCGCAGGTGCGGCGATGCGATCACGGGAATGGGCCGGCGTGCGGCAGGGTTACCCTCGTCGCCGGCCGCCCGTGCCGGCAGTTCGCCGCTGAGCCCTGGAGACGTCGTGATCCTGCCCGCACTGGTCGAGCCCGGCCCCGCCCTGAGCATCGACGAGGTCCGCCGCTACAGCCGGCACATGATCATCCCCGACGTGGGCATGACGGGTCAGAAGCGCCTGATGAACGCGAAGGTCCTGTGCGTCGGCGCGGGCGGGCTGGGCAGCCCGACCCTGATGTACCTGGCCGCGGCCGGCGTGGGCACGCTCGGGATCGTCGAGTTCGACACGGTCGACGAGAGCAACCTCCAGCGCCAGATCATCCACGGGCAGAGCGACATCGGGCGGTCCAAGGCGGTCAGCGCCCGCGAGAGCGTCCTCGAGATCAACCCGCACGTGACCGTGAACCTGCACGAGGAGCGGCTCGACTCGTCGAACGTCATGGACCTGTTCGCGCAGTACGACCTCATCGTCGACGGCACCGACAACTTCGCGACCCGCTACCTCGTCAACGATGCGTGCGTGCTGCTCGGCAAGCCCTACGTGTGGGGCTCGATCTACCG
>Ga0075163_10007421_pt1 | contig 14499 bp, 14 predicted proteins | sample JI1023141ADNA_FD_71478 | JGI IMG/M metagenome (GOLD analysis project Ga0075163, IMG submission 71478) | Wastewater effluent complex algal communities from Wisconsin, to seasonally profile nutrient transformation and Carbon sequestration -... | ecosystem: Engineered > WWTP > Effluent > Algae...
CGAGCGGCGGGAGCTCGTCGTCGAGTGGTGGCAGCTCGTCCACGAGCTCTTCTTCGGGCGGCTCCAGCGGCTCCAGCGGCGGCGATGGCGGCATCGACTTCGCCGAGGTGACGGGCTTCGGCGCCAACCCCGGCGGCCTCAAGATGTTCCTCCACGCGCCGCCGCGCGCAGCCGCCGGAGCCGGGGTGGTGGTGGTGTTGCATGGGTGCACGCAGACCGCGGCCGACGCGCGCGCCATCGGCTGGGAGTCGCTCGCCGACGCACGTGGCTTCTACGTGGCGTACGCCGAGCAGACCACCGCCAACAATGCGAGTCGCTGCTTCCGCTGGTGGGAGCCGGCGCAGACGCAGCGCGGCGGCGAGGCCGCGTCCATCGCCGGGATGGCCGAGTACGTGGCCACCAAGTACGGCACCACGCGGGCGTTCGTCACCGGTCTCTCGTCCGGCGGCGCCATGACGGTGGCCTTGCTGGCGAACTACGCCGATCGCTTCTCTGCCGGCTCGGCTTTCGCCGGCATCCCCTACGGATGCGCCACGAGCCTGTTCGACTCCATCGGCTGCACCAGCGGTGTATTCAAGTCCGCCGATGCCTGGGGCACGCTGGTGCGCGACGCGCTGGGCGCCAACCCCGCCCCGCGCATCCAGCTCTGGCAAGGGAGCTCCGACTTCACGGTGCGCCCGGCGAACCTCCCGGAGCTGGTCAAGCAGTGGACCAACGTCCACGCCCTCACCACCACCGCAACCGCCACCGACACGGTCGGCACCGCCACCCGCAAGCGCTACGGCGCCGCGACCGCCGTGGAGGCCTTCGACGTTCAGGGCATGGATCATGGCGTGCCGGTGGACCCGAAGGGAGGGTGCGGTAAGGCCGGGCCCTACGCGCTCGACGTGGGCATCTGTGGAGCCAGCGCCGCGGCGGACTTCTTTAAATTGTAGAATACACGGAGCTGACGAAGAGGTCGCCCAGAGCCTGCTGGAGCGGCTCCTCGGCCAGCGCATGGGCGCGCGCTCGCAGCAGCGTGCGTGCGGAAAAACCCCTCGGCGACGCAGCTCGCCCCAGCGTCGCGCGCACCTCGCTCGAAGGGCGGTAGGCATCCATGACGCTGATCGCCGCCTCGACGGAAGCGCCGCGCCCGAAGAGGTCCAGCGCCAGCGCGAGCAGGTCGTCGGCCGCGCGCGCCGCCAAGGGGAGCTCGTCGTGGTGCCGGGCGTCGAAGTCGATGGCCCGTGCGACGGTCCCATCGAAGACGAAGTTTCCGAGGTTCGCGTCGCCGTGGCTGAGACCCCGGTCGTGAAGGCCGCGAAGGGCCTCGGCCGCCGCCCGCAGGGGGGCTACTCCGAGCCGTCCGCGCCGGAGCAGTGCGCCCAGATCGTCGCCGGGAAAGCGCGGCACCTCCAGGCCCCGGGGCACGGGGGTGACGTCGACGTCGTGGAGCGCGCGATACATCCGCGCCTCCCAGGCTTGCCAGTCGGCGAGCACCGGGAACATGTGGAATGCCGCGCCCGCCCGGCGGAAGTAGGCGTTCCCGAGGGCGATCACCGGACCGAGGCCGCGCCGTCGAACCTTCCGCACGACCACCTCGCCCAGCTCCATGTGATGCACGCGCACCCGGGAGACGGCGACGACGAATCCGTCAACTGCGTGCAAGATACACCCCTCCCGCGATCATCGCGGCGCCCAGCAAGCTCTGCCAGGTCGGCATCTTCTGGGTCACCGCCCAGGCAGCCGCGATGACCAGGACGTAGCGGAGCGACGAGACGCTGGTGGCGCGGAAGAGGGTGTCCTTCTCCAGCACCATCATCCAGAGCACCGACGACGCGCCCCAGGCCAGGATGGCGCTCACGCCCCAGGCCGACAGTGCCGAGCGCACCAGCCCCAGCTTCTGGTCCACCGCGAACTTCATGGCGACGTGGCCGTACACGGTGGTGGCGAAGAACAGGATCCAGGTAACCGGAGCGGGAATCACGTTCATGATCGAAGGTCTCCGTACCAGAGCACCACCGCGGTCGCGCCCTCGCACCAAGCCTGGACCGGGCTGCCGTGCGCGATGACGCCGCCCCCCAGCATCCAGGCGGCGAGGGGAATCACGGTCTTCATGGCAGAGGCGGTGCCGCCCGCGCGCACCATCATTCTTCGCGAATGCGACCAGGGCGAAGGCTCGCCGTACACCACGGCGGGCAGCAGGAACACGCCCTGGACCTCGACCGCGTAGAAGCCGAGCACGAACCCCACCGGGGCCAGCACCGGGTGAACGCAGGCTGCCAGCGCGCCACCCGCAAGGCCTGCGGCGCCCGCACTCAGGTACTTGGTCCACGCGAGACGCGCGCCGCGCGTCGCCGTCGCGTCGTCTATGCTCCGCCCGAGCGCGCGCGCCATCCACCGGGCGCCCCCTTCGAAACCTCGACGCTCTTCCGGCCGCGGCACGAGATCGCCTTCGCCGTAACGAGCTCGGGCCCGCGCGAGGAGGCTCGGGGCTCCCGCGCGCTTCACGACGGGCGCACGAAGCAGAAGTGCATCCAGGCCAGCAGCGCCGCCGCCTGGCCCAGCGTGAGGATGCGGTGCAGGCGCGTCTCTTCCGGACCGCAGCGCCGCCGGTGAAACACGAGCTCGTCGTAGCAGACGAGCACCACCACCAGGACCGTCTGGGCCACGACGGGAATCAAGAGCCAGCGCGCGCGCAGGGCGGTCGCCGCAGCCATCATCGCGAACAGCGGAAGTCCGCCGAACACCAGCGCGATGCGCTCTGCGCGCCGTTCCGGGGCGCCGATGGCCATGCCCAAGCGGCGATGGAGGCGCCAGTCGAGGACGCCTGCCAGCGACGCGGCGCCACCGGCGAGGGCGATGACCCACAGCTCCCACGGATAGCGCAGCGGCGACTCCTGCAGCCACGCGAAGCGCGTACCGAAGGAGGCCACCACGAGGCCCGCCGCGAACACCGCGCCAGGGGTCAGCGAAGCGATGAGATTGCCGGGGCCGGTGGGGCTCTTCGCCTTCCGTCCCGCGAGCGCGAAGGCGAGAGCTCCTGTCTGCCGCTGCATTCCCCCAGTCTACGGTGTGCCACGTGCGGCGTCCGCAACGTCCTGGTGGATGGGCGAAAACGCGTCGTGAACGGTCGCTACGTTCAGGTGACGGGCGTTCGCACGCTGGCGTCCACGGTCACGTTCGGGTCGACGGAGATGGTCTTGTCGGCGTTCACGGTGAGCTTGATGTGTGCGAGCGAAGCGGGCGCCGGCCCGGAGACGCGCGTGCCGTCCAGCATGTACTTGGACCCGTGGCAGCCGCACGTCAGATCGCTCGCGCTCACCACACCGTTCGTCCGCAGGTCGCATTGGTTGTGCGTACAGAGGCTGGTCATGGCGTACAGGCCGCCGCTGTCGCGCCCCACCAGGCTGGTGCCCGGCCCACGCACCAGCGTCCCCGGGAGGACGTCGGCGACCTTGGGGCTTCCGCTTCCGGGCACACCCACCGCGCCGCCGGACGACGAGCTGGCGCTGGGATCGGAGCCCGTGCACGCGGGAAGCGTGGCTGCCAGCGCGGCGCCACCGATCACCTTGAGAAACCGCCGACGCTCGTTCATCTCCTCAGTATACGTGCGCGCCTTCCCGGCGGGCGATGATTCGCGCGCGGTGCTGCGCCACCAGGAGGCCCACGAAGAAGAGCGTCGCGGCCCGAATCACTGCGCCTTCCGGCCCGCCGTCGGCGAAGCTCGATGCGCCAAAGAGCAGCCCCGCCGCGCCGAAGACCACCACCGTGAGGCGGTAGCTGCGCGCGGCCTCCTCGCTCCACGGCCAAGGTCGCGGCAGCGTCGGCAATCGCCCGGCGTACCGCGCGAGCAGCCACATCGAGAGCAAAGCGCCGACGATGGACGAACCGTGGTGCAGGAGCGAGAAGCGCAGGACCAGCGCGCGGTCGGTCTCGTAGATGCGATCCTTCAGCAGGCTCCAGCGCCCCACGAAGGTGCCCTCCGGATGGGTCGTCCCGTCCCAGAGGACGTGGGTGAGCGCGCCGAACCCGGCGCACGCCGCGGTCTTCCACCACGGGTGGCGGGAATGCGCGAGGTGCGCGAACGCCGCGAGGCGCGCGGGGCCATAGACCGCGATGCCGGGCGCGACTCCATGGCGGAGGATCGGCAACAGGCTGAGCGTCATGGGCACGCTCCAGTAGAGGATGCCGGCGAAGGAGTGAGAGGCCACGCGCAACTCTGGCAAGAGCACGTAGGCCATGTCGGGCCCCATGCTCCCCAGCACCAGCGCGGCTCCGTCGAACCACGCCGGCCGCACCACCTTGAGCGGGAGCACCGCGGCCTGGTGGGAGAGGAACGTGAAGGGCAACGAGCGAGCGGCTCGCGCTCAGCGCGGAACGGCGGGGACGACCACCTGGTTGATGGTCTGGATGCTCGCGCCCGCGGGATAGGCGTAGCTCACCGCCTCGGAGAAGAACCCGGTGGACTGCGCCGAGCCCCAGCCCCACACCGTGAGCCCGAAGGGCGCGTCGCTCTTGGCCTCGTGCCGTCCGTTGTCGCAGGTGCCCTGCTTCTGGAAGTTGCCGGTGACGAGATCGACGCGTGTGTACTCGTAGTCGGGACCGGCCGGCTGCCAGCCGCCGATGTTGCCGGCGCAGTCGAGGTTCACGTCCTTGAAGGTGCCGTCGGCGCCCTTCTTGCGCACGAAGACCAGGTTGGTCTCCGGGTACGTGGGGTCGGTGAAGAAGATGTAGGATGCAAGGTACTGGTCCGGCGGGACCACGTTGACGAACTCGGGATCGCCGGCGCAGCCCTGGGGCGCCCCCTGGCCGGGCACGGCGCACCCGGTCATGTACGAGGCGAAGAAGAACGGATGCTTGTCGTCCTGGGCGGTGACCACGAACGGTCCGGCGGCGTTGAACTCCGCCACCTGCCCGGAGCCGATGACCGCGGGCGCACCGGGCTGCGGCGGGTTGTAGGTGAGCGTGGTGCCGTCGACGGCGCCGACGATGCGCCAGGGCGGCGACTCTTCGACGCCGGGATGGCGGTTGCGATAGCGCGCGGCAACGTAGCGGTAGCCGAGAGCCCGAACCGGCGGCACTTGCTGGTGCATACCATCGCAGGCGACCGGCCCCTTGGGAACCTGCGAGCACTCGTTGCCCGCCCAGCTGCCGATGGGCTTGTTGGCCTTGATGATGCTGCCCGTCAGATCGGCCTGCTGCTCGAGCTGGATGTACTGACCCTTGTTGAGGTTGTACGTAACCGGGACGCCCTTGCCGGTGCCGGCCACGCCCCCACCGCCGAGGATGGCTTGCGAGGGGCTCACCGTGACCTGCGTGCCGTCCTCGGCGGCCACGATGCCCAGCCAGGGGTAGGCGCCGCCGATGGTCTCCGGGTACGCCGTCACGCCGACGTAGTTGTCGCCCCAGGCGGTGGAGGGGATGAGCAGCGTCGCGGAGCTGACCGCCGTGGAGCCGCCGCCGTAGGGGAAGATGTCGTACGCGACCACCGGCGCATCGGTCTTGATGCGGAACGCCTGCCCGATGCCGGTACCCTTGAACGCCACGGGTCCGGTGGCCGACTGCGTACCGCTCGGACAGGCGCCGCCTTCGCGGTTGAGGAGCACGAGCGCCACCGCGCCCGGGGGGATGACCGAGCCGGTGAGCGGCTTGTAGGTGATGGCGGAGCCGGTGCCGGTGGGCAGGTAGCCGACCAGGCTGGCGTCGTAGGTTTGCGCGCCGCGCTCGAGCGTGACCTTCACCGGCGAGCCCCAGGTGTTGGCGATGAACGCCCCGGTGCACGAGGTGGAGCCGGAGAAGAAAGGGGGAGGATACACGTAATAGTCGCAGCCCACGGAGCTCTTGGCGTTGGCCGCAGCGTCGCACGCGGGCACGCACTTTCCGTCGGCGCCGCAGCCCTGATCCGGCGGGCAGGTCGAGAGCGTGCGACCGTTGCAGTCCACCAGCGCGTGGAGATCGCTCGAGCACTGCGCCTTGCAGTTGGGATTCGACGCGTCGGCGGTGCCGAGGAGATCGGCATCGGGGCCGGGTTGCACGGTGCTGCCGTCCTTGCCTTCGTCACCGAACCCGGTGCCCGACGACCCTTTGCAGGATGCGAACACGGCGAAGGAGGCAAACCCGAGAGTCGCTACGACGGCGAGGGATGCGGGGCGCATCCGGTCAGCCTAACACGGAATTTGCGCGACGCTTTCCAGGGCGAACGTGCGCTAGGGGGTGTCCCTAGTTTCGGCTCCGCGTCGGCGAAACGCCGCCTTCTTCGCGCCTTCTGCGTTGTTCGTCGTCGACGTAGCAGAAGTACGACTCCTCCTCTCGCCTTGAAGGCACGAGAAAATTCGACGTTTCGCCTCGGTCCGGAGAACTAGGGGCACCCCCTAGCCGACTTGCTTCCAGCCGGCGTGGGTCTTCGCCGCATATCCTACGTCGGCGTCGTCCGGGGCTCGGGCGATGGCGAACGTCTCGCCGAAGGTGCCCCGCACCGCGGCGCCGAGATCTCGCTCCAGGGCCGGCAGGTCGTAGCCGCCCTCCAGGACCATGGCGAAGCGCCCGGCCGCGTGTCGCTCGGCGACCTTGAAGAGCTCCCGGCTCATCCACCCGAAGGCGTTCTCCGAGAGCTCCATCTCCGCGAGCGGATCTTCCACCGCCCCGTCGAAACCGGCGCTCACGATGACGAGCTCCGGGGCATACTCGTCGAGCACCGGGAGCACCACCCGGTCGAAAGCTGCGCGATACACGGAGTCGCCGCCGCCGGCGCCCAGCGGCACGTTGACGGTGAAGCCGGTGCCCTCGCCAACCCCCTTTTCGGAGAGGCTGCCGGTGCCCGGGTAGAACGGAAACTGGTGGGTCGACACGTAGAGCACCGAGGGATCGTCGTAGAAGATCTCCTGCGTCCCGTTGCCGTGGTGCACGTCGAAGTCCATGATCGCGACGCGCCGAATGCCGCGCGCACGGGCCGCGCGGGCGGCGATGGCCACGTTGTTCAGCAAACAGAAGCCCATGGCCTGTGCTCGCCGGGCGTGATGACCGGGCGGCCGCACCAGCGCCAGGCCTCGGCGCGCGGCTGGGTCCGGCTCGTCGAGAATGCGGCCCACCAGATCGGTGACGCCGCCGGCGGCTCGCCGCGCGACGTCGACGCTGCGCGCGGCCAGGTAGGTGTCGGGATCGAGAAAGCCCGCTTCGCCGTCATGGCCGAGGAGCGCCTCGAGGAAGGCCGGATCGTGGGCGCGCGCGGCTTCTTCGAGGGAGATGGGCCGCGGAGACACGGTTTGCCATGCCACCGTGCCTTCGAGGGTCTTCAGCGCGGCTTCTGCGGCCCACAGGCGTTCCGGCCGCTCCGGGTGGTAGCCGCTCGGCGCGTGTGCCCGAAAGACCGGGTCATCCAGGAGAAAAGCCTTCGGAAGCGTTGCCAAAGCCTGGGTACTCTAGCGCGCCGCGCGCAGAACCTTCGGGAAAATGACGCGGTGCGAGGCTCGGATGCGCGTTTCCCCGCCGCCCACTCCACGCGCGGTCCCAGGGGCGGCCGTGCGCGTGCGCTGAAGAGGGGCGTTGTTGCAGTGCAAATGCCACGGGTGATAGCCTCCGTACCATGCGCGGCCAATGTGGTCGCGCGCCTCCATCACCCCAAGAAATCCGCGGGCATGCGAACGAAGATCATCGCTGTAAACGCCATCATCTTGGCCATCGTGGGCCTTCTTGCCTTCGTGGTCGTGCGCCAAACGCTGGCAGGATCGCTGAACAACAGCACCGTCCTCACGGCGCGCGCGAGGCAAGATGCCACGACCGCCGCGGCCCGACTCCAGCTCGAGGCCCTCCAGCTGGAGCGCTGGTTGGCGGTGAAGGCGCAGGAGCCTTCCACGCAGGAAGTGCTCTCCCGCTCCACGGCCGAGGCCCGTGGCGACGCCGCCACCTCGGTATGCGACCGCCTGGTCACCGACGCCAAGTCGATGGGCACCGCGCCTGCGCTCGTGCTCGTGGTGGATGCCGGAGGCCGCGTCGTGGGGCGCAACGGCTCGACGCTCTCCCGGGGCGACGACGTGGGGACCCTCTACCCCGCGCTGAAGGCCGCGCTCGCCAAGGGCGCGTCCGGTTCCGACGTGTGGCTGAACCCCGCGCGCAACGACCAGTACGTCGTCTCCTACGCGCCCATTCGCGACACCGCCGGCAAGGTGGTGGGCGAGGTCGTGCTCGGTGTCACGCTCACCGACCAGCTCTCGCGGGTCGCCGAAGGAACCAGCGGTCAGGCGCTGGTGCTCGCGCTCTCCTCGGGCAACGACGCCAAACCGGCCGCCTCCAAGGCCACCTCCGACGACGCCAAGAAGAAGATCGAAGAGTCTGGCATGGCACTCGCCAAGGGCGCCATGACCTCCGGACACGCGACCTCCGGCGACGCGGGTGGGCTGACGGCCGCCGCGGTTCCTCTCGAAACCCTGGGCGACGGTCACCGGGCCGCGCTCATCGCGGCGGCACCGGCGGCGCTCGTGGAGGGGACCGACTCGATTCCCTTCTCGATCCTCGGCGTCATCTTCCTCGGCATCGTGATGGTGGTCGCTGCCGGCTGGATGCTCGGTACGTACATCTCCCAGCCCATCGCCACCCTCGAAGAAGGCCTGCTCGCCATCATCAACGGCCAGAACGACAAGCGCTTCAACCTGGAGCACCCGGATCTGGGCGGGCTCGCCTTCCGCATCGATCAGCTGCTCAACAAGCTGATGGGCATCGAGGAAGACACCACCGACGCCGAGGGCCGCGTCTCCAACAGCTCCATCGTTCCCGCGCCCACTTTCCGCGACCTCGAAGACCGACAGCCGGACCCGACCAACGATCCCGCGTACGCCCTGCGCCTCGCCAACGAGCCGCCGGAGACCTACTACGCGCGCATCTACGCCGAGTACATCACCGCCAAGAAGGCGCTCGGCGAGGCCACCGACCACATCACCGAAGAGACCTTCCGCACGCGCATCCAGGGCATGGAGCGTGACGCGAGCCAGAAGCACGGTCGACCGGTGCGCTACCACGTCAAGCCCAGCGGGAAGGAAGTGGTCCTCCTCGCGGTTCCTCTGTCCTGAGCTAAGCGCTCCCGGCTACGGCAAAAGAAGGCCCGCGAATCAATTCGCGGGCCTTGCCGTTGCGCGATTCGTACACACATTGCGGCCGCTGTGGTTCGCAGCACTTGCAGGAGACGACGTGGGCTTCTTCGATATTTTCAAGAGCGGTAAGAAAGACGGCAGCAAGAAGACCAACGCCGCCGACAAGTGGGCTGGATCGGCCACCGACAAGCGGGCGCAAGCCTACGATCGCCAGGAGGCCATCAACGAGCTGGTGAAGCTCGGTTCCAAAGAGGCCGTGGCCGTTCTTCTCAAGCGCTTCACCTTCGTGGTCGACCCTTCCATCACCGATCAGGAAGAGAAGGACTCGGCGTTTCACGGCATCATCCAGGCGGGCCCCGAGGCCCTCGAGCCGATTCGCAACTTCGCCGCCAAGGCCGAGAGCCTTGCCTGGCCCATGCGCGCCATGAAGGAGCTCCTCGGGGAAGAGGACTTGGTGCTGGAGCTGGTGGAGTGGCTCTCCAAGTGGGACACCGACTATGCCAAGTTCATCGATCCCAAGGTGCAGCTGCTCACGGCGCTGCAGGACTACAAGCACGAGAAGATCTTCGAGGCGGTCGCCCCGTTCCTCGACGACGCCAACGAGACTGCCCGCTACCACGCCGCGGCCACCATTCTCGCCCAGGAGAACGCGGCGGCCATCGAGCCGCTTCTCGACCTCTTCGCCGGCGAAGAGAGCGTCCGCATCCGCAGCCGCATCGCCGACGGGTTCATCCAGCGCGGCTGGGTGGTCCCCAACGAGCGCCTCGACCTCATCCGCAAATCGCTCCCCGAGGACTTCAACCTGAACGGCGAAGGGCGCTTCACCCGCCGCTAGAGCGGCGAGAGCGGGCGGGGTCAGCCAATACCTTCCCTCGTCAGGGACTTCGCAGCGTCGTCGCGGGGCCTGCGTCCCTCGTCAGGGACTTCGCAGCGTCGTCGGACGTCCTCACGAACAGGAGTTCGCTCCGGGCGCTGCCCCCAGCGAACGCGCCGCGCTCGGTCTTGACCGCCCTCGCCTCGCTCTCGCTCTCGCGCTCGCTCGCTTGTGCGGGCCGCAGAGCGGGGGCTGCCTCGCTCCTCGCTTGCGGGAGGGGGGGACACGCGTATCAACGGCGGGCACTGCCAAGGCAAAGACTGCGCGGCGACCGGTCTTGGCCGCGTCCGCCTCGCTGGACCGTTCTGAGCCACAAAACGAAGAAGGCCGGTGCGCAGTGCACCGGCCTTTCTCGCGGAGAGGACTCTCGCTTACTCGCTGACCTTCAGGTCCGGGAAGGAGAAGCCCACGAAGAGCGACACCATCTGGTTGAACTTGAAGGTGCGATCCTGGGAGTCGACCTTGTTGTCGGGGAAGTTGCCGTTGTTGCCGGTGCCCTTGGTGTCGAAGCCCGCGCGGTTCCACTCGAAGGGGAGTGCGCGGTACTCGGCGCCGAAGGAGAGCAGGCGACCCGTGTAGAACGTGAGACCGAGACCGAAGGTCGGCGCGATCGCGACGCGGCTCGCCATCTCGTGGTTGATGGTGCAGTTCTTGGCGCCGGCGCTGGTGCAATCCGAGCGCTCGCTGAGGCCCACGAAGGCCGCACCGAGGTGGAAGTACAGGTCGACGTCCGGGAACACGGCGCGGAAGAGACCGAGCTTGCCGCGGAACGGCGAGAACGTCACTTGCGGCACGGCGAACCAGGTCATCTTCGCGGTCTGCTCGCCGAAGTCCTTCACGCCCGCCGTCACCTTGGACGGATCGGGAATGTTGACGTTGGTCTGCGGGACGCGCGGCGACTTCGCCTGAATCTGATCCGAGAGGTCGGTGTTGTAGCTGATGAGGCCATAACCACCCCACACGCCGAATCCGAGCCACTCCTTGATGTTGTAGTGCGCCCGGAGGCCCACCACCATGGTGCGGCGGTACTCGTCGAGGAGCGAGAAGGAGAAGGTCGGTGCCACTTCGAAGCGACCTTCGCGGTGCAAGCGGAGCTTGCGCACGTTGGGGGCGCCCGCGAGGGGACCGGTGAGCTGAATTTCCTGGGCCTTGGCTTCGGTTTCAGAAGCCGCGAGGGCGCCGATGGCGGCGAGCCCGAGCGATGTACCCACAACCCATTGCCTAACCATGTTCTTCGCGCTCATTTGGGCAACCGGTATTCCCAGGAGAAGGGCAGGAAGATGCTGACACCGAGCTGTGCCTGCACGTTGTTGGTGAGCTGGCTGTCGCCGGTCCACTTGGCGGGATCGGTCTGGTCCTTCTGGTTGGTGGGGACGACCGTGCTCTCGATGCGCTCCGGATAGATGTAGTCCCGGATCTCGGCGGTCGCTGCGAACCAGCGGTTGAAGAACACGCGAAGGCCGATGCCTGCGTTGAACGCGATGCGCGCCTGGTAGTCGAACTTGCGGTTATCGGGGTCGATGACCGCGATGGGCCGCGTCCAGAGGGCTCCAACGCCACCCACGACGTAGGCGTCGTAGTGGAAGATGAAGTCGCCGATGGAGGCGAACTTTCCGTAGACCGGCACGTACGTCATGTTCGCGTTCACGCCGAGGAGGTACTCGTTCAGCGGGACGGCGACGCGGGTAGCGCGGCGGTTCTGGAAGTTGAACTCGGAGTCGACGTTCAACCCACCGTAGTAGTTGAAGTTCGCGCCGACCGCGAGAACGTCGGAGATGTACCAGTTGGCCGCGATGCCGGGGCCGACGTGGCTGACGAACTGGTCGTTCAACGACAGCGCGAAGTACGGGTTCACCTCGAAGCGGTGGTACTTGAGCGCGTAGATCTGTTGAACCGCGACGATGTCGGCCTTGACCTCTGCGTTCGCATTGGCCTTTGGAACGTCTCCGCCTTTGCCGCATCCTGGCGCCGTCGGATCGACGTCGCAGATGCCGCCACCGGCGGGGTTGTCCGAAGGCGTCGCCGTCGGGTCGGTACCCGGAGCGGTGCCATCGGCCGGTTTGTCACCCGGCTTGTCGCCCGGCTTGTCGCCGGGTTTTTCGTCGAGCTCAATATCGCCGCCAGAGGCAGCGGCGGGCGTTCCCGGCTTTGGGTTTTTGCCTCCCCCGCCTTTGGGCTGCGCCAATGCGCCCGTCGGCACCATCAGTGCCGCGGCCATGAGGAGCCACCATCGAGCCTGCTTCATCGTTACCCCTTCCATCGACTGGGTGACCAACTCAGGTTTGCGTCGTGTGCTCCCGACTTCGAGCGACTGCGATGCGGTGCGGCGTAAGATGCTAAAAAAGCTCATGATTCCGCTCACCATGCGAAAGCGGGCGGACTATAACACGTGTGATTTCGCGCAATCAATCGAAAGTTGCGGATGAGATCGAGACAGTGGTGAGAGTGTGCTTTGTACACTCTCACGACGTGCTCGCTTCATCGCTCTCGCGACTGAAAAGTGCTTCGACGAAGTCTGCCGCGTCGAACTCGCGGAGGTCTTCCGCGCGCTCGCCGAGACCGATGTACCGTACCGGTACCTTGAGCTCGTCGGAGATGGCCAGCACGATGCCGCCCTTGGCGGTCCCATCGAGCTTGGTGAGGATGATGCCGGTGAGGTCGAGCGCGTCCTTGAACAGCGCCGCCTGGTTCATGGCGTTCTGACCGGTCGTGGCGTCGAGCACCAGGAGGGTCTCGTGGGGGGCGCCCTCGTATGCCTTGCCGATGGTCTTCCGGACTTTCTTGATCTCGTCCATGAGGTTGACTTTGGTGTGCAGACGACCCGCGGTGTCGATGAGGAGCACGTCGACGCCGGCTTCCTTGGCCTTGGTGGTGGCTTCGAACGCCACGCTGCCCGGATCCGCGCCTTCTTTGCCCTTCACCACTTCCGCCGAGACGCGCTTGCCCCACACTTCCAGCTGCTGGACCGCAGCCGCGCGGAAGGTGTCGCCGGCCGCCAGCATGACCTTCTTGCCGTCGCCGGTGAGGCGGGTGGCGAGCTTGCCGATGGTGGTGGTCTTGCCCACGCCGTTGACGCCCACCATCAGAATCACGCTGGGGGTGTGCTTCAGCGAAAGACCCGGGCTGGCCGCGGGGCCCTCGAGGATTTCCCGGGCCTCGCGCTTGAGCGCGGCCCACACGGCGTCCGAGTCCTTGAGCTCTTTCTTCTCGAGCTTTTCCTTGAGCCGGCCCAGGATTGCCTGGGTCGTCGCGGGGCCCACGTCGCTCGTGAGCATGATCTCTTCGAGCTCGCCGACGATGGAAGGATCGATCTCCTTCTTGCCGGTGAAGAGATCGGCGATCCGCGCCATGAAACCCTTGCGGGTGGCGGTGAGGCCCTTCTTGAGGCCGCTCAGATCCTTGGTGCTCTTGGGCGGCGGGACCGACGCAGCGGGCCGCGTGGGTGCTTCCGCCTTGGTGGCCGGGGTCTCGGCCTTGGTGGGCGGAGGCTCTTCCGAGGGCGGCGGCGCTTCCGCCTTCGTCTCCCGGGGCTTGGGCTCGGCCTTCTCGGCCGGGGCCTTCTGGGCGGGCTTCTTTTCGTCGAGCGCGGGCTTCTTCGGCGTGGTTTCCACGCGCGGTGCCTCGTCGGCCGGCTTCTTCCGGAGGAAGAGGTAGGCGACCACGCCGATGAGCAGAATTCCGAGAATGACGGCGACGACGATCCGTTCCATCGAGCCTCTTGCGAGCGCGAAAAGCCGCGCGGGAGAGGGACCCTATCGAGCTTCCGCTGCAATGTCGAGGGTGCTCGCGCCTACCTTCGACCCCCACCCGCGGCTAGGGCCTACCGAGGCCGAACGGGTAGATTTTCCGCTTGGCCGGTGCCGGCCCGCCGGCGATCATCGGGCGATGGGGACCGTTCCGCGTCGCGAGGCGATCCTCGCGGCAATCGACGCTGCGTTCGCGGGGGCGACCATGCCCACCACGCCGGAGGAGCTGGCGGAGCCCGGCATCGAAGCCCGATACGTGGTGGAGCACTTTCTCGGCAAGACACGCGAAGACGTGGGGGCCTCGTGGCTCTTGCCGAGCCTCCACATGGAGGACTTCAGGTACATGACGCAGCCGGCGGTCGCGTACTACCTTCCGCCGGTGCTGAAGCTCATGCTCGTCGAGCCCAACGACGACGAGCTCTGGATCTTCCTCCGAAGCTTCCTGGCCTCCGCAGCTGCCGACCACGGCGTGAGCTTGCACGGTCTCACCACGCCGCAACGCCTCGCGGTGGCGGCGTGGGCGGACTTCTTGGGCCGGGAGTGGGCAGAGAGCCCTGATTTCGACGCGCGCGAGGCCGCGAAGCTCTCGCGCGTGTACCAGGACCTCGCTAGGGCACCGCTTCTTCGAAGGTGACGCACCAGTTCTGGAGCTCGTTGCCGTAGTTCGAGGGCGTGGCGTCGGAGTCCCGAAGGTTGCCGCGGACGCCGGTGGTGGGGCCGGGAGCCGTGGAGCCACCCACGCGGGTGAAGGCGTAGCGGACCACGCGGTTGGGGCCGGTCGGGGCCGCCGCCAGCGTGATCTGCACGGTGTCGG
>Ga0075163_10007422_pt1 | contig 14499 bp, 3 predicted proteins | sample JI1023141ADNA_FD_71478 | JGI IMG/M metagenome (GOLD analysis project Ga0075163, IMG submission 71478) | Wastewater effluent complex algal communities from Wisconsin, to seasonally profile nutrient transformation and Carbon sequestration -... | ecosystem: Engineered > WWTP > Effluent > Algae...
ACGGTAGATTATTCGTTTGTGGTAACAGAGGATTTTCGCCCTTTTGTGGGCCTGGGTGCAGGTCTTTACATGTTTCAGGACTATTACGACGGCGAAGACAGCGAGTCGGCTCCACTCATTCGGAAAGCGGGAGTCTGCCCCAGAATTGGGTTTGAGTATAAAAGATTGCGGGTAGCTATGGAATTTAACCGTGCCCAAGATGGTGCCAGCTATACTTCATTTAAAATGTCTTTGCCTTTCGGAGAAATTTTAGAGAATTAATCCATTGTACAAAACCACTGGCAAGCCAACGGGTAAACCATCTGGTAAACAATTTTCTATACCCCCGCTGTCGGGTTAGATTCATCCATTGTCCTTTTCTTTATTTGCCTTTCGCTATAAAGCAGACTGGCAATGAAAAAACTGTTCCTCATCGATGCCTTTGCGCTCATTTACCGGGCGCATTTCGCATTCAGCAAGAACCCAAGAATTACATCCAAAGGGCTCAATACCAGTGCTATTTTTGGGTTTACCAATACCTTGCTGGAGGTAATGGAAAAGGAAAAGCCTACCCATATTGGCGTTGGGTTCGATATGGCTGGGCCCACATTCAGGCACGAACAGTTTGAAGCCTACAAGGCCCAGCGCCAGGAACAACCCGAAGATATTACCATTGCGGTACCGTATATCAAAAGAATGCTCCAGGGAATGGATATACCCATTCTGGAAATGGCAGGATTTGAGGCAGACGACGTCATTGGAACCATCGCCAAACATGCTGTAAAAGAGGGGTTTGAGGTCTATATGCTTACGCCCGATAAAGATTATGCACAGCTGGTAGAACCCGGTATTTATCTCTACCGCCCTTCTTACCTCAATAAAGGCTACGATGTACTGGGTGTGCCCGAAGTGCTTGCCAAATTTGGAATCAAACGCCCGGAGCAGGTAATTGATATTCTGGGGTTACAGGGCGATGCAAGCGACAATATTCCTGGTATTCCGGGCATAGGTGAAAAAACGGCCCAGAAGCTGATTGAAGAATACGACTCCGTAGAAAACGTAATTGCCAATGCCGATAAGCTTAAGGGCAAAATGCGTGAAAATGTGGAGAATTTTGCCAGTCAGGGCCTTCTTTCGAAACAACTGGCCACCATCCACACCACCGTTCCTGTTCCGTTTGAGGCCGATAACCTGGTTATTTCGGCACCAAAAAAGGAGCTCCTCACAGAGCTTTTTGCTGAGTTAGAATTCCGAACCATGGCCAAACGGGTTTTGGGAGAAGATTCGGGTCCGGTAGCCATCAAAGCCGCAGCCCCGAAAGGTGGGCAATTATCGCTTTTCGGTGGAAATACCAACGAAGATCCGGTCGAGGCAGCGGGAGCAGAAACGGAAGATCAGGCTGTTTTCCGGCAGACCATTGCCACGACACCGCACCACTATCATATCCTGAAAGAAGACGCCGAATGCCATGCACTGGCATCTTTTCTGGCCTTGCAAACCGAGTTTACCTTCGATACAGAAACCGATTCGCTTGAAAGTTACAACACCAATATTGTAGGCCTTTCCTTTGCATACCAGCCTGGCGAAGCTTTTTTTATACCGTTTCCGGCCAATTTTGAAGCCTCAAAATCGATACTGGGCATTTTTAAACCGGTTTTGGAAAATCCGGCCATTACCAAAATCGGGCAGAATCTCAAGTTTGATATCAATGTACTTTCCCGGTATGGCATAGCAGTGGCCGGACCTGTCTTCGATACCATGCTGGCCCATTATATCCTGGAGCCCGACCAGCGACACAATATGGATGTCATGGCCGAAAATTTGCTGAACTACAGCCCCGTAAGCATAGAGACCCTCATTGGAAAAAAGGGAAAAAACCAGGGCACCATGGCCGATGCCGACCCGGTGGAGCTGGCCGAATATGCGGCAGAAGACTCCGATATTACCTTGCAGCTTAAGCAGGTTCTGGCCCCTCAAATCCGGCATAACCAGCAGGAATCGCTGCTCATGGATGTAGAAGGAAAGTTGATTTATGTGCTTGCCGACATGGAGCAGATCGGGGTTAAAATAGATCGGGAGTCGCTCAAAGGATTGTCGGAAGAGCTTGCTACCCAGATCGTTCAAATCGAACAGGAGGTGTACGAATCTGCAGGAGAGCAGTTTAACATGGCCTCGCCACAGCAGCTAGGCAAAATCCTGTTCGAAAAACTTAACCTCGACCCCAAAGCCAAAAAGACAAAAACAGGTCAGTGGGCCACCGGCGAAGACATTTTGAGTCGCCTCGCAGACGACCATACCATCATCAACCAGATCCTGGAATTCAGGGAAATGCAGAAACTAAAATCTACCTATATCGATGCACTTCCTACCATGATGGATTCTTTCGAGCGTGTACATACCTCTTTTAATCAGGCAGTTGCAGCTACAGGGCGTTTAAGTTCTACCAATCCCAATTTGCAGAATATCCCCATCAGAACAGCCAGGGGGCGAGAAATCCGCAAGGCCTTTGTACCCACCAATGCAGACAGACTCATTGTAAGCGCAGATTACTCGCAGATCGAACTCCGCATGATGGCCCATTTTGCCGAAGATGCCACCATGATAGAAGCTTTCAGGCAGGGAAAGGATATTCACAGTATTACTGCTTCCAGGATTTTTAAAGTCGATGTAGACCAGGTAGACAGTGACATGCGTCGAAAAGCAAAAACGGCCAACTTTGGGATTATCTATGGCATTTCTGCCTTTGGCCTTTCGCAGCGGCTGCGGATTCCAAGAAAGGAAGCTTCAGATCTGATAGATGCCTATTTTACCGAATTCTCGGCCGTAAAAAAATATATGGACAGGGTTATTCATGTGGCTCAGGAACAAGGTTTTGTGAGTACGATCCTGGGTCGGCGGCGGTACCTGCCCGATATTAACAGCCGCAACCAGACTCAACGTGGATTTGCCGAGCGAAATGCCATCAATGCACCGATTCAGGGTTCGGCAGCCGATATGATAAAGCTGGCCATGATCAACCTCCATGCCTGGATGAAGACAGAAAAACTACAAAGTCAGATGGTGCTACAAGTACACGATGAACTCGTTTTTGACGCCCACAAGTCTGAGATAGAATTGCTTAAAGAAATGGTGCCAAAATATATGTCGGAAGCAATTCCGCTCCTGGTACCGGTTGAAGTTGGATTTGGAGTGGGCAAAAACTGGTACGAAGCACACTAGCCGGCGACTCCTGCCCTAAAATCTGTAGGCCAGGAACCCCCGCAGGTTCAGCGTTAGATAATTACCGGGCGAATCCAGATAACCTGCACCCGGAATAAAGGCTGGGCTTAGGTTTTGGCCCCTTTGCCAAATGTAGTGGACGTTGGCTTCTCCGTGGACTGACACGCTGGGATGAAGAAAATATTCAAACCGGATGCCAGGACCTGTAAACAAAGTAGAAAAGTGCTCTCCAATTGGGTTGCGGACCTCAATTGGGTAGTTATCCAGACTGAAAATACCTTCGTGCTTCACCCTTGTATAGCCTGCATTTAGCACATAGTGGAGAGAAAATTTTCTCCATTTTTCTTCATATACGGTTGGGCTTACAATAAAAAAGTAACCGGTGGCTTTGTAATCCCTTACATAGTCGTACTGGAGGCCTTCATTCTTAAATTGGCCATAGCCAGCTGTAACCTGGATAAAAAAAGAATTTGTAAATCGGGTACCAATGGCAACCTGTGGTTGAAAATACATAGGGGGGTTGCCCGAAGATAAGCTGGCTATGCCAGTAAGAAATTCTGTAGCGATATAGGAGGTATGTTTCCGGGTAGAATCCTGCGCCTCGCAAATTCTACCAAATCCCAAAAATGAGATTAATAAAAGTATAATTCGCATATTCCGCTATCAAAGGGTCTGAATTGTAAATTTTCTGTCGGTACGGTGCTATTAACCAGCGAGAACTGCTTTACGGTAAGCGTGAGGCCACATCTTTTTTCTTGCTCATAGCTTCGTTTGTATTGTATGGTAACAGTATCGACACGGGAGGCACGCACAATTTTATATTGGGATACATCCGCATTCAGATTAAGGGGCAGCCGTAACATATCAAACGAGGAGTACTGCCTTATGGGGTAAGTCTGCTGGTATCCAATAAGTTGAATATAGTCACGTGCGCTATTCCCAGAATCTGCAGCGGCAGAAAAGCGAAAGTCTGCATAATAGAAGTCAAAGGGTGCATTTGATTTACAGCCAGGATTTAAGCAGCTGTACATGGGTGCTGCACCAAGTGAAAGGAGGCCCAGAATTTTTAGTTTGGCAGAAATAAATCCCATAGTGGAGAAGTTTATGCGCCAATAGTACAAAAATTTGGTTGCATAAAAATCCAGACTACCGAAATATGCAATCCATCCCGGACATTACCATCCGGGATTGTGCATTTTATCATCCGGATTTACCGCATAATCTGAACCCAGCCAGTTCGGGTACCCATCCCTGGCATTGAGAGGGTCCAGAAGTAGGTGCCATTTTCAAGATTATCGGCATCCCAGTTATTTTGGTAGTCGCCCGAACTAAAGGCTTCTTTACCCCAGCGGTCGGTCACTTTGAGGGTGCTTCCTGCAGGCAGGTTGCGGATCTCAAACAAGTCGTTCTGGCCATCGCCGTTTGGTGTAAATAAAGTTGGGATAAAGAGTGCGGTTTCTTCCTCAACTTCTACCTCTTTATTAACCACGCAGCCAATAGAGTCTGTTACCCGGATGTTGTAGGTGCCAATAGCCAGGCCACTAAATAATGTATCGGGCTTATAGCTGAAAACAGAGCCTTCGTTGAAAGAAACCCAGTATGGCGAAACCGAACCCCTAACGGTATCAAGCAAAATACCACCCATGTTGAAACCAGGTGCCGTAGACTTATATGGTCTTGCTTCTATCTGGATCTGAGTGGGTTGGGTAAGTGCAATGGTTCCTGTTCGGCTGGCATTGCAGGCGCCGTACTGCACCACGGTGAAATTGAATTCTCCGGCTGGAAGTCCGCCTACTACAAATTGGTTGTTCAGGAAAATACCGCCGGTTATGGAATCTTCTTTTACCAGTGCACCGGTTACTTTATCGGTAACCAACACCCGCACCGGTCCGGTACCATTGAGTGAATCAATCCGGAGAGCGCCTGAATTTTCGCCGAAACACTTCACGTTTTGGGTGGAGAAGCGGAAGCGCAAAGGCGAGTTACCCGGGATGTTGAAAGTGGTGTCATAGGCACATCCTCCATTTGGCCCTGCATCCAGAAGGCGGAGGGTATAAGGATTTTGTGGCGCACGGGTGGTAAGTCCACCTAAAATCAGCGAATCGCCTCCGATGTTTTGATAGGCCGTATAACTTCCGGCCAGTGAATCAAATGAATAGGTGTAGCCTGGTTGACCTCCTGTTATTTTGAACCGGACTTTGCCATCAAAATTTTCGCAGGTACTGGGTTGGATCACTGCCAAATTGAAACGAACGGGTTCAGGATCATTTAAAACTGTGCGAATCAGGGTAGTACAACTTGGGGCAGAGGCATCGGTAATGGCTACCACATATATTCCGGGGCCTATACCTGTAAAAGTCGTATCCGATTGGTTGCCAAGTACCTGGCCCATCATATCCAAAAGCTGATAGTTATAGGGCCCGGCACCGCCTATGGTTCCTGAAATGCGGATGATGCCATTGGTATCTCCTATACAGGGGTGCGTAACCCGCAGATTAGCCCTCGGTGCATTGCTCGGAATATTGACCAGAATCTGTTTGGTACAGTTGTTTGTGTCGGTAGCGAGAATGATGTAATCCCCACCGGCCAGGTTGATGAGCACTGAATCTACCGGCACAGTAAGCGGCAGAAAAATATTCGCATCCGGATACTTAATCTCCAGTTTTAATGGGCCCGACCCGCCTTCAAACCGATTGATTTTCATTTGACCTGTAGGCACCGAGCACGCCGACTGAATCAGTGTCGTTGCTTCCAGTTTGATAGAGTCTGGTTGGGTAATATTCAAGGCAACTGTATCGATACAGCCCGATTGTACATCCCGGATAAAAATGGAATAGCTTCCGGCTCCAAAGCCTTGTGGAAGTGGCTCGTTAATTTGTGTAGCGGCAAATGTTCCCGAATCTCCACTCAGGCTGTACTGGTAAAATCCAAATCCTCCTTTTACAGAATCAAGTTGGATGGCCGCATTGAATTGTCCAAAACAGGTAGGCCTCGAAGCGACAGATGCAAATGCCCGAAGTCCGGATGGGGCAACCAAACTCCTGGTAACCTGAACAAGGCAACCTGTAGTGGTATCAATTGCCTCAAGTATGTAAGTGCCTGCTGGTAAGCCCGTAAATATCGGAGAGAGACCATAACTTCCGGCTCCGATTCGGTATTTGTACTTTGTCAGATCGCCCGAACCATCGGTGATCGATACAAATTCCAGCTTGCCATCGGGTTGGGCAATACATGGGGTTGGATTTACCGATGCCACAACGGCATTATAACTGTTTTGTATGCTGATATTCAGCCCGGTTAAGGATTTGGTACAGCCAGTAACAGTATCCCGTACGATTACCGAATAAGATCCAGGTGCGAGGCTGAAAAATATGGGCACCAATTGGTTTACCGGACCTGATGGCAACAAGGTGTATCTGTAGTTTCCGGTGCCACCAACGGCGTTTATGAGGATGGAACCCGTATTGGCTCCGGCACAATTGATGTTTGAAACATTGGCTGTCGCATTCAGTGCGCATGGCTGGCAACGGATATCTCCTGCTGGTAGTACATTGATAATCAAAACGTTGCTACTATCTTTTCCTTTTCCACTGTTGGAAGTGATACAACTGGCTGCGGTGTCGAATGCAACCACGGCCTTGATAGAAGCCGTTGCCGACAAGCCATTGAAGGTATAAAAGGTGTCGGCGCCAGCAGCTACCAGCGTATCGTTCTTAAACCATTGAATCACAATTGGGATTTTGGTTTTCAGATTAGACAATACGGAGAATGTAACCGGCGTTGAAGGGCAGATATTTTGCCCCGAAACTGGATTGCTCTGGCTGAGGAGGGTTTGGGCCGTTATAGGCGAAAGTTGTGTAATGGTCAGAATATCAGAAGTATCCCGGGTTTTGACAATGCAAGCCGATACCGACCGGGTGAAAACCACCGCCTGCACGGTAGTTACCGGTTGGCCAGGAAATAGCGTTAGAAATTCGGTAGTGTCGTTGTTCAGTACAATTCCATTCACAATCCACCTGTATCCGGCATTGGGCAGGTTATTCTGATCAAGGGCATGCAGCCGGGTAGAGTTGCCAATACAAACCGAAACCGAAGAAGCTGCAACGCCTGCCACAACTTCGGCATTGGCTGGTAAAACATTAAAATGAATGGCATCCGACCAGGCCGAATCCGGATCGAGACAGGCGGGATTTCCGGTGATTTTTACCCGCACAGAATCTGAGTTCTGTAATTCGTTCAACTGAATCACAGCACCGGATGCAGCAATCAGTGTGTCGTTTACATACCAGGTATATGTCGGACTGGTAATATTGTTGGTATTGATGGCCGTCAGTTGAACCGCATCTCCAGCGCAAATGTTTGTAGATGTGGCGCTTATCGACACCATTGGTGCTATTGTATTAACACCGATGGCAAAAACAGCAGTATCGGCACATCCAGATTGATCGGCAATTACCAGGTCGTAGTTACCGGCTGCAAGGTTGCGCAAAATAGAATCGGATGGCAACGAAGCGCCAGATTGATACAGGATTCCATTCAGATTCAGCAAATAAGAATAAGGTGCGCCATGGCCTCCCGAAACAGAAATTACTTTGGCCGAACCTGTAGAATCGGCACAGCCCGAATTTTGGAAATTGCCGGTAATGGCTTCCAGTTTTGGTGTTCCGGGAATAACAAAAGAAGTATCCTTTTCGCAGCCATTTATGGCACGAATGGTGATATCATATAAACCAGCGGCAAGATTTTTGATAGAATCTCCCGCAGCAATTGACTGAAAACCAGTTGTTTTTCCGGGAATAAAGTAGGAATATCCAACCAGACTGCCACTTAAGGTTGCCAGTTGAATGGCACCGTCTGCCGATCCGGAACAAGTAGCAGGTTTGATGTTTCCATAGCCAAAGGCAAGTGGTGCCGAGCCTGTTAAGGTAATATTGGAAACCGTTGACACACATGGTGTTGCGTCTGTTATCGTAACTGTGTAACTACCAGGTAGTAATCCACTAAATACGGCAACGCCATTTACGGCCGTTACCGGAGGATTGCTACCCAGAGAAACCTGATATGGCCCAACACCACCAGCAACCACTACCCGAATTTGCCCATCAGCGAATCCGCAACTTGGATTTGTGGTAAAGGCATTGGTTACCAGGCTGATCTGGGTGCCAATGATGGCAGAAACCGTGTCTTTGCAGGCAGTCCCCACATCGGTAACTACCACAGAAAACGGACCTGCAGGTTGATTCACAAAACTGGTAAAGAACTGTGCGGAATTTTGAACTGGACCATCATTAAGTTGATAAGAAAATGGGCCGGTACCTCCGCTCACCACAAATGCAAAAGCAGTTCCGTTGCTGCCACCCGCACATTGTACCGGGTTGCTGCTGGCTACCACCTGCAAATTGCAAACATTGCCGTTGCAATTGGCTGGTTTTGAGACCGTAACCTGAATGGTGTCGGCGCAGTTGCCATCTGTGGCAATCAACTGGTAGATACCCGAAGCTAAACCCGCCAGATTTTGAGACGTAGCACTGAAACCTGGATTTCCGATTTGGGTCCACATATAAGTTACAGATGAGGAGCCATTTACAGTTGTAACGGCAATGCCTCCATCATTGTCGATACAAGATGCAGAATCTACAACGGCAGAAACCGCAAGACTACATGCTGGAGTCGGGCAATCAGTTTTCTTTGGAAGCAAAACCGTAAGGGTATCCGCACAATTTCCGTTGCTTAAGATGGCCACATATTCTCCTGAAGACAAGCCCGTTACCGGATTTGAGGTAGAAGTAAAGGAGGCATCTCCTGTTTTGGTCCAGGTAAAGGAGTAGCCCGAAATTTCCTGCGTCGAAGAAATTGCGATAGAACCAGCAGTGTCGCCGCAGGAAGCAGAATCGATGGTAGCAACCAACCCCAGATTCACATTAAACCAAATAGAAAATTCAGTAGAATCTAGACATAACCCATTACCCACCACAACACGGTAGCGTCCTTGGCCCAGCCCACTTACCGTAGAATCGGTACCAACCGTATTTCCGGATGGAAGAGTTTTCCATGTATAACTAAAACCCGCAGAACCGGTTATGGCTGCCGCTGTTCCGTCTGTAGCCTGGCAGGTGGTTGGGTTGGCAGAAACTATGTCTAAATTCAAACCTGTACTTTCAATCAGTACCAGATTAGAATATGTCCGGGTACATTTTGAAGTTGTATCAGAAATGGTAACTGCATAGGTTCCTGCAGACAGATTTTGAATGGGTTGGTCCTGCACAATGCCAGAACCAGTACCGCTCCATGTAAAACTGAAATTACCGGAGCCGCCATCTACAACTGCCGTAATCATACCGGTTCCACCACAAGAGGTGGGTTGGGTAATCTGGGTAGTTGCAGTAAACGTATCAACACCCACAACCATCAGATTTCCAAATATTTGGGCACAGCCAGAAGCTACATCCGTAATCGTAACCTGGTAGTTTCCGGCGGCCAGATTGGTAAGCAGGCTATCAGTAATGCCATTTCCGCTCCATAGGTAGGTATATACATTTCCGCCTCCGGTTGGCGCAACAGAAATAGATCCATTGTCGGAATCGCAACGGGAGTCGTTGATGATAAGGGCATTGGCAGTAATAACAGGTGCCCCTTCTACTACCATGTTTGGAATCGATACCTCGCAGCTGGTTGCCAGGTCGGTAACAACTACACCGTAAGTTGCTGGTGCAAGCCCGGTTTGAGAAGGCCCATCTGGCAGTATTGGCGTCCAGTTGTAACTGAAGTTTCCAGAGCCGTTTACGGTGGTTAGTACGATGCTGCCATTGTTTTGGGGAATTCCGTCGGCACAGGAAACGCCTGTAATGGTGGTGTTTACCTCAAAATTTGAAGGAGCCTGGCTGGTAACAAATACGGCTGAAGTGTCGGTACAACCAGTTCCACCCGAAACTACCACCACCTGATAATTGCCAAACAAGGTTGCTTGCAAAGTCTGGTTGGTTTGGTTCGCAAGGGCCACTCCATTCAACAGCCATTGGTAGTTGGCATTGGCAGAAGCCGTTAGAAGTTGAGAAGCGCCTGCACAAAAAGTGGCATTCCCCGAAATGGTAGATGCCACTGGCGATGGAATTTCTGTAACTTCAAACACAGCCGAATTTGCCTGACAGCCTTGCGTATCGGTAATGGCTACCTGGTATGAGCCAGATTGTGTAGCTGTAAATGAGGGATTTGTGGCACCATTCAAGGTATTTCCATTCAGCAGCCACTGGTAAGCATTGGCTGGTGTTGATGTTAAGATGGTGGATGAACCAGCACAAATGGTTGAATTTCCCAATACTTCGGGCGTAGTCGGAATGGGGTAGGCTTCTACAAAAACCGAATCAGAAAATACCCGGCAACTGGTGGCAGAATTGAGAACCCGCACCTTGTACCAGCCACTGATGTTGATGATCAAGGAAGAGCGGTCCTGGTTACCAATAAACTGGTTATTCCGCATCCAGGTGTATTCGTACAGACTGGTATCGAATGGCGCAATGGTAAGTGTGGTACTGCCATCCGGACAAAACCCAGGGGTTCCGCTAAAGGTTACGGTAGGCGGATTTGGATTGACGGTAACCGTTCTGCAATTGGAACTGGTTCTGGAGCAGCCATTTCCGTCGGTTACTCGTAGGCAATACTGTCCGGCTTCGGTAACTTCCAGCACCTGCCCGTTGGCTCCGGTTATGGGGTTGCCATTGAGCAGCCATTGGTTGGTTAAAATGGAGGTGGTAGAAAGCGAAACCGAAATTCCTTCACAAATCTGGGTTGAGCTGCTGTTGATGGTTGGATTTGCAGGCAGCGGATTGACCAGAACCGTTACCGTATCCGACCTGGAAAAGCAGTTCGGAAAGTTGGCATTGGCTGTTCTTACATAGTACTGGCCAGAATTTTTTACTACCAGAAAGCTATCTGTTGCCCCCGCCAATGCACCCGATCCGATCCTAGCCCATTGGTAAGGACCAGCCGATGTGGTAAACAAAACGGTAGAATCGCCTATGCAGAATTCCAGTCCGTTTGTGGCGGCAATATTGGGTTTTTCGGGCAGGTTAGATCCTACGTTAAGGCTGTCCAGAAAAAGGGAACAGCCGGTGGTGTTGTCGGTAATTTCTACCGAATAGTAACCGGCTACCAGATTTGAAATGGTGGCTCCTGCGCCTGGCACGGGTGCCCATAAAAATGTAAATGGGCCATTAGAACCGGCGATGTTCAGGCTAATACTGCCATTGCTTCCGCCACAACTGCTTACATTGGTTATCGTAGGTGTTGCCGTAAAATTGGCCGGATCATTCAAAATCATGCCGGCAATCACCTGGCTGCATCCCGAATTCTGGTCGGTGATGGTTACGTTGTAGTTGCCTGCCCCTAAACCGGTTTGGTTAGCCTGTCCTTGTACAATTCCACCGGTAGCGGGTGTCCAGTTGTAGTTGTAAATACCAGATCCTCCGGAGGTTGAGGTAGAAATAGTTCCGTCGGCTCCCTGGCAAATGGTTGGGTTGTTGAGGGTTGCTTCTGCCTGGATGGCCGTAGTTTCGTTTACTATAAAGGGCTGGGAGGTAGACCGGCAACCTTCTGCATTGGTTACCACTACGGTGTAAAATCCCGGCTGTGTGGCTGTCACCGTTGGCTCGTTGGCTCCCGTGATTTGGATTCCATCCAGGAACCAGACGTTGCCTGTTGGAGAAGAGGAAGTTAGTGGGTTGCTGCCTCCCGGGCAAATCAAAGGCAGACCAGAGATTTCAGGCGCATCCGGTTGGGTTCTGAGGGTTACAGTGGTAGGTGCCGATGTAGATATGCAACCCCTTGGCGATTTTAAAGTGACGGTATATGCCCCTGGTGCTCTTACAATAAGGGTTCGAAGGGTATCTCCATTGAGCAAAACCCCATCCCGGTACCATTGATTTTTCCAGGCCGGATTGATATTGTCTGTTATAAGAATGGTACTGTCTCCAGAACAAAAGGTGGTAACGCCTGAAATCACCGGTGTAGGATTGGCTTCTATGCCCTGTACATCCAGAATGGCAGAGGTAGACTGGCAACCATTGGTGTCGGTTATCGTTACCTGGTAGTTGCCCGAAAACTTAATTTTTAAAGTATCGGTTGTTGCTCCCGGTATGGAAATCGTATTCCGAATCCACTGGTAGGCTGCTGCCGCATTTGTGGTCAGCACTCCGGAATCGCCGGCACACAGGAAGTTGTTTCCGGAAATGACTGGCTGTGGCGGATTGCTGAAAGCCTGAACCAGAAAGGGCTGGGAGGTGCTGCTGCATAGGCCGCTAATTTTGCGGACTGTATAATTACCAGCCAGGGTAGCCGTAAAAGTTTGGTTGATAGCCCCGGGAATATCTACCGTATTGAGCTGCCATTGGTTACCTGTCGCTTCTGATGAGGAAAGAAGCACATTGCCGCCGGGGCAGAAACCTGCATTTCCGGTGATAACGGGTGTAGAAGGCAATTCCGAAACTTCGATAACGGTAGAATCCGACATGGCGCTACAGCCAAGGGCATCCGTAAACAATAATTCATAGCTTCCCGCCAGTCCGGTTACCAGACTTATGGCAATTCCTTCCGGTGCTGGTATGGGTTGATGATTTCTAAGCCATTGGTTACCAAAATTTTGGCTGGAGGTTAGGGTCAGGTTCTGGCCGGCACAAATGGGAGATGTTCCGCCTGAAACCGTAATGGTTGGCTTAGCCGGTTTCGGAAATACGTTTACCCGTACTGTTTTTGGCAGGCCTAAACAAACGCCGTTTCCAGGGGTAATGATATAATCTACAAATCCTGGGTTGGTGCCAGATAGAGAAAGGGTTTGTTGAATAGAATCTCCGACTCCGGCAGTGGATCCGGTCACTCCACTTGCCGTGGCTGTCCATGAGTATTGAATACCCACCAGAGGGGAGCTGAATTTTAGTTTTACAGAATTTCCATCGCAAATGGATGGATTAGAAGGTGTTACGCTAAACTGTGCATCCAGAAACGGACTTACAAAGACCGTTTTACTGACAGGCAAGCCGATACAAGTTTCTCTGATGGCAGTGGCCGTGTAGGTTACAGTGCCCAAAGCCTGGCCAGTTGCCGAGAGTACATCGGATATGGCAGATCCTGTTCCATTTAATGTGTTGCCTGTAGCATCAGTGGCCGTGGAAGACCATGAGAAGGTAGAATTGTTAAGATTGGAGGCGAGCGTAATCTGAACCGGATTTCCAGTACAAACGGTATCCTTTGCCGAGGCAAATGAAACAACCGGCAGCGGCCTTACCCGTACCCGGTTATTTCTTACCAGAGAGGTACATCCTTCTGCTACAGCAGTTACTGCATAAGTAACCCGCTGAATTTGTGTGGTATTGTTGCTGTATGTCTGGGCATTTACAGGACCAGTACCGCTAACGCCGCCTACGCTGTTGGCAGAGGCATTCCATGAAAAACTGGCACCGGCTACATTGCTGCTGTACGTAAGCGAGCCAACCTGGCCAGCGCATACATTAATGGTATCGGCCGGAGAAACAGAAATACCCGGCCTTGGTTTTACCACCACCACAATTCTTAAACTATCGCTGGGGCAGTCGTTTACGGTGGCCACTACTTTGTAAATTACTTTTCCCTGGGTTACCGGTGCGGTTAAAGTCTGCGCAATGGTTGTGCCTGTGCCGTTTGTGGCTCCGGTTACATTGGTAGCGGTGGCTCTCCAGGTAAAAATGGCCCCTGAGAGCGTCGAGCCTAAGTTGATGTTGGTTGGATTGGTGGAGCAGATGACCGAAGAATCCGGGCTGGCTGTGGCCACTGGTTTTGGCTTAACAATCACAGTTGCCGTAAATGGAGTCCCGATACAGCCGGAAGAAGATACAGGCCTTATATTATAGGTGATGGTTCCGTTTGCATTTCCGGTAGCTCTTACCGGCTGGTTAATGGCAAATCCGGTTCCTGCGGTAGCGCCTGTAGCACCAACCTGCGAAACGGTCCAGATAAAGCTACCGCCTGGCTGGCTATTGGTAAGGAGTACGATGGCCCGGCCCTGGCAAATGGTTTGGGTAGTAGGGTTCGCCAAACCGGTAGGCAGGGGGTTTACCGTTACCAGAACCTGGTCGATGGCGGTGCAGCCAAAAGGGTCTGTAAGGGTGGCCGTTACTGTGGTAGAAGAGCTTATGCTTTGTGGTGAAGGTACAGCGGGCACCGTTACCGATTGGCCGGTAAGGGTTTGCGGTCCGTTGGAGTTGGTGTAAGACCAAACCGTTACCGAACCACTTGCAGCGTTGGTGGTGGCAGATAGGTTAATGGGTTGGCCCA
>Ga0075163_10007423_pt1 | contig 14499 bp, 12 predicted proteins | sample JI1023141ADNA_FD_71478 | JGI IMG/M metagenome (GOLD analysis project Ga0075163, IMG submission 71478) | Wastewater effluent complex algal communities from Wisconsin, to seasonally profile nutrient transformation and Carbon sequestration -... | ecosystem: Engineered > WWTP > Effluent > Algae...
CCGGCGCGACCGGCCCTCCCGCGGCGAGCGGCGGCCTCCCCCCGCCGCGGCCACAGCCGATCGATCCCACGAGCACGATCGCGATCGCCAGCGCGCGCCTCATCGCGACGATCATACCGTGCGATGCTCACGCGATGCAGCTCGACCGCTGGCAACGCCTCCGGGTCGCGGCGCTCCGGCCCCTGGCGCGCTGGCTGCGCGCGTCGCCGAGGCTCCGCCGTCGTCTCGAGGCCAGCGAGCAGGCCTGGCTCGACCGCGGGCTCGACCGCGACCTCGCGCTCCTGGCCGCCCTCGATCGCCGCACCGGCGACTCTCAGGTCTGGACCCGCGGCCCGGCGGCCGCTCGTCGCGCGATGCGCACCGGGATCGCGCTGGTCGATGACCCCGGCCACCAGCTCGCGGTCGTCACCCGCGACCTCACGGTGGCCGGCGCGGTTGGCCTCCGCGCGGCCCGCGTCTACGCGCCGACCGACCTGCCCGCGATCGCGCCTGGCCTGGTGTTCTTCCACGGCGGCGGCTGGGTCACCGGCGACCTCGAAACCCACGACGCCCTGTGCCGCAAGCTCGCCGCCCTCGGGCGGCTGCGCGTGATCGCCGTCGACTACCGCCTGGCCCCCGAGCACCCCTACCCGGCCGCCGCCGACGACGCGATCGCCGCGTTCCGCGCGGTGGCCGCCCGCGCCGACGAGCTCGGCCTCGATCGGACGCGGCTCGCGGTCGGCGGCGACAGCGCCGGCGGCAACCTGTCGGCGGTGATCGCCCAGGCCTGTCGCGACGACGCGGTCGCCCCGGCGCTCCAGGTCCTCCTGTATCCAGCGGTCGACTTCGCCGGCAGCTATCCCTCGCAGGTCGACAACGCCGAGGCCTTCGTGCTGTCGGCCAAGTCGATCGCCTGGTACCGCGGGCACTACCTCGGGCCGTCGCCGACCGCGGCCACGCTGCGCGAACCGCGGGTGTCGCCGGGGTGCACGCCCGACCTGGTCGGGCTGGCCCCGGCCTACGTCGTCACCGCCGGCTTCGATCCGCTGCGCGACGAGGCCCGCGCCTACACCGCGCGCCTGCGCGCCGCCGGGGTCTCGGTCGTCGAGCGCGATCACCCGAGCCTGGTCCATGGCTTTCTGCTCTTGACCGCGCTGGCGCCGGCCTGCGCCGCCGCCACCGACGCGATCTGCGCCGAGGTCGGAGCGCTCCTGCGCGGAGACGTGGCGACGGTCACGCCGCGCCAGACGGCGGCCCGGCGCGATTGACGCCCCGCCGGCCGTGGGGAATCCTCGCGCCGCCGTGTCCGCGTGTGTGCTCCTACCGGCCTTGAACGAGGCCGATCATCTCGGCGAGCTGATCGCCGCGATCCGCGCCGTCCCTCCACTGCCCCTCGGCCCCCTGACGGTCGTCGTGATCGACGACGGCTCGACCGACGGCACCGGCGACGTCGCCCGGGCCGCCGGCGCCGAGGTCGTGCGCCACGAGCGCAACCGCGGGGTCGGCGCCGCGTTCCGCTCCGGCCTCGACTGGGCGCGGGCCCGCGACTTCGCCTACCTCGTGCACCTGGACTCCGACGGCCAGGTCTTGCCGAGCGATCTGCCGGCCCTGGCCGCGCCGGTCGCCGCCGACGCCTGTGATCTCGCGATCGGCTCGCGCTTCGTCGGCGCCACCCCCGACGGCATGGCGCGCTGGAAGCAGCTCGCGTTGACCGGCTTCGCCCGCGGCGTCAGCGCCGCGATGGGCCACGACCTGCGCGACCTGACCTGCGGCTTTCGCTGCATGAACCGCAAGGTCATGGACGCCCTCGCGCCGTCCTTCGACTACGACTACATCACCGAGTCGCTGGTCCAGGCCGCGGCCGCCGGCGCGCGCATCCGCGAGGTGCCGATCACCGTCCTCTACCCGCCCGATCACGGCGGCATGAGCCGACGGGTCTGGCGCTACGGCTCGCGCCTCCTCGCCACCACCGCGACCGCGTACTACCGCGGCTTCGTCGCGCCGCGCCTCGGGCGATGACCTGGTCGACTCACCTGCGCCGGCACCTGACGTGGCCGCGCGTGGTGTTCGCGCTGATCTTCGCGGTGTGGATGAACAAGTTCCTCGCGGTCGAGCCGTACACCCCGGGGCGGATCGAGCCGACCGGTCAGTACCAGCGGGTGTACGCCCGCCTCGACGGCCACTACCTGCACCTGAACCGCCTGTCGATCTTCTTCGACGGCGATCTCGACCTGTCGAACCAGCTCGCGACCTGGGGCGATCCGCTCGGCACCGCGACCCTGCCGACCACCACCGGCAAGAACTACCTGTACCCGGTCGGCTCGTCACTCCTCGAGCTGCCGGCCTTCGCGCTCACCCACGGCGTGGTGCTCCTCGGCAACGCCCTCGGCGGCGATCGCCCGACCCACGGCTACGACGCCTTCCATCAGCGCTGGACGTTCTTCGGCACGCTCCTGGCCGGGTTCGCGACGCTCCTGGTCGGCTACCGCCTGGCGCGCCGCCACGCGTCGGAGACCGCGGCCTTGTTCGCGGTCGGCATCGTCGGGCTCGGCACCGGCCTGTACTTCTGGTCGGTGTTCCTGTGCGGCTACGCCCACGCCTGGTCGGCGCTCACCGTCGCGCTGGTGGTCGACTACTGGGACCTCACGCGCGGCCGCCACGACCTTCGGCGCTACGCGATCCTCGGCGCGCTCCTCGGGCTGGTGATCCTGGCCCGGGCCCAGGACGTGACGATCGCCGCGCTGCCCCTGGGCGAGGGGGGCCTCGAGCTGGCCCGCCGGCTGTGGCGCCGCGATCACCGCGGCGCGGCGCGCATGGTCGGCTACGCCGGCGCGGCGCTGGCGGCGATGGTGCTGGTGTCGAGCCCGCAGACCGTGGTGTTCATGCGGTACTTCGATCACCCGTTCGGCCCGTACTCCAGCGACAACTTCATGCAGTGGCACGCGCCGTACCTGTGGGAGGTGCTGTTCTCGTCGAAGCACGGCCTGTTCCGCTGGACCCCGTTGGCCTACGTCTCGATCCTCGGCCTGGTGGTCGCGCGCGGCCCCGAGCGGCGCTACCTGGCCGGCTACCTGGCGATCGCCTTCTTCTTGCAGGTGTGGGTAAACGGTTCCACCTGGGACTTCTGGGGATTCTGGGGTTTTGGTGCGCGGCGCATGGTCGGGGTCACGATCTGCCACCTGGTCGGCGCGGCCTTCCTGGTCGACGCCCTGCGCGCGGCCCACGCCCGCTGGCCGCGGGTGCTGCCGCGGGTCGCCCTGGCCGGCGCGCTGACGCCGATGGTGTGCGTCAACCTCGACCTGTCGCGCCGCATCTCCGACTACCGCTTGTTCCCGCTGTCCGAGGACGTCTACGACATGACCGGGGTCTACCTCGACAGCGTGACCCGGGTCGCCCGCAGCTTCGATCGCGACTGGGGCTCGCCGTCGGCGTGGCCGCACAACTGGCTGTGGGCCTGGCGCCACGGCCTGCCGGTCGAGCGCCACGATCTCCTGTTCGGCGGCGAGCGGCTGTGGGTCGGCAACCGCGAGTGGGGACAGCCGGGCGTGGTGGTGCGCGACGGCTTCCGCCTCACCGCCGGCGCCTGCCAGCGTCACTGCTACGGCACGTGGAAGCTGGGCAAGCAGGACGGCGTCGAGGTCGCCAGCCCGACCGGCGGCGCGTCCTTGGTGGTGCCGCTGTTCGCGCGTGACCACGTCACCCTCGAGCTGACTGGCAGCGCGCGGCCGCCTGGCTTCGAGCTGGGGATCGATGGTCGGTGGTTTCCGATCGCGGTCGGCGAGACCGCGACCACGACCTACCGGCTCGCGGTGCCGCCGGGGGTGCTGATCAAGGGCCCCAACCGGTTCCGCTTCCGCTGCGCCGACGGACCGCCGTGCATCACGCTGCAGCGGATCGACTTCGCCTATCAGCCGCGGTAGCCGCGCGGAAGAGCTACCAGGCGCCGCGCAGCCGCAACCCGCCGCCGCCGTCGGCCAGGGCCAGCGGCTCGACGCGGACCGGGGCCTTGCGCACGTGGAGGCGCGGCCACAACACCCCGACCACGGTGGCGACGGTCGCGCCGACCAGGACGTCGGTCGGGTAGTGATCGGCGCCGGCCAGCCGCATGTAGCCAGTGGTCGCGCCGAAGACGAAGGCCGAGCCCCACAGCCACGGCGCGATCCGATAGCCGCGCAGGCTCGCGACCTGAGCCGCGGCGACGCCGACCGAGAACGCCGCCGAGGTGTGGCCGGAGAAGAACGACTCGTGGGCCTGACGGCTATCGCGCACCGGATCGTCGATCGGCGCGTTGCGGGTGCGCGGCCGGGTCCGGCCGAAGCTGAGCGCGGTGGCGCGGTTGATCAGCCCGACCACCACGGTGGTCTCGGCCACCACCAGGACGTCGTCGAGGAGCTCGCCCTTGCTGCGGCCCTCGGACAGCGCGGCGTAGGCCAGGCCGCCGAACCCGACCACCGGGATCGCGACGTAGGCGGCGGCGTCGCTCAGGATCTGCGGCAGCTCATCGTCGTCCCAGGTCAGGGCCGCGCCGAGCTCGCGATCGAAGGGGTTCACCTCGGACTCGCAGAAGATCCGGCAGTCCTTGGGCGCCAGGGTGTCCTGGAACACCCGATCGCTGCCAGCCCAGACCAGCGCGCCGCCGACGATGAAGGCGCCGGTCAGCGGCCGATTGACGATCAGGTCCGCGCCGCGCCGCGCCGGCGCGCGGGTCGCCGCCACCGGCTCGATCGCCAGCGCGGTCGCCTCGACCGGCTCGATCGCAGCCTCGGGAGGCGCGGCGTCGGGCGGCGCAGCGTCGGGCGGTGCAGCCTCGGGCGGCTCAGCCTCGGGCGGTGCAGCCTCGGGCGGCGCGGCCGACGGCGGTGGTGACGGCGGCGTCGACGACGGCGGTTGCTCGGCGGCGGCAGGGCTCGCCACCGCCAGCCCACACACGAGGAGCGTGAGACCCAGGCGCTTCATCGCGAGATGATCCCCTTGGCGATCAAGATGGCCACGACGATCCCGGCCAGGCTCTCGCCGGCGATCAGGCCCGAGGCGGCTGGCACCACGAAACGATCGGCGACCGCCTTGGCGCGGCGGCGGATGATCTCGGCGACCGCGGTTCCCAGGAACATCGCGATCGCGTTGTAGCCGGGGATGACCATGGCGATGCCGACGCCGGCCGGCGACGGCAGGAACCGACGGAGCCGGGGATGCGCGAAGCGCTCGAGCACCGCCATGACCACGCCGAGGGCGAGGCCGATCAGCATCGCCTGCTTGGCGGCGGCCGACAGGCCGCCGAGGCCGTTCGACACCACCTTCGACACCCCGGCCCACACCAGGCACGACGGCGCCGGCCACTGATCGGTGCCGAGCTCCCGCGGGTCGATGATCGCGTCGAACAGCGGCACGATCACGATCGCGCCGACGCAGACGCCGATGAGCTGCGCGAACACCTGATGGCGCGGCTTGGCGCCGAGGAGCCACCCGGTCTTGAGCGTGGTCAAGAGGTCGGCGGCGTGCAGGCCGACGCCGCCGGTGACGTTGGCCGACATGATGTTGCCGCCGAGGTTGCCCGGCGCCATCGCGCCGAACAGCATCTGGGTCACCGGGCCCAGGGCCTTGGTCGGCGTGGTGTCGGTCTCGCCGGTGACGCGCGCGGCGATGAAGCCCATGACCACCGACAGCGGCAGCGCGATCACCGCGGCCCACACCGGGATCTTGAACAGCACCACCATGAGCACGACCACGATCGGCCCGAGGGCGACGAAGCCGGCCGGGAACCACCAATCGGGCGCCTCGACCGCGGCGATGCCCGAGGTCGGCTGATCGCGCCGGCCGAGCTTGGCCATGCCCGAGAACGCACGGCCCAGGCTCCGCCAGTCGAGGAGGAACGAGGTGATGCCCGAGCCGACCAAGATCGCGGCGCCCGGCCACAGCGTCCACGCGACGATGTTCTTGTAGCCGAGGGACGAGATCTCCCCAGTGTCGAAGAGCCACGGCGCCAGGAGCGCGTAGGTCAGGCCGCCACCGAGGAGGATCGACCAGCCGGTGCGGAAGCTGACCAGGGCGCCGGCGCCGAACAGGAGCACCTCGGTCTTCAGCACCAGCGACCAGTCGCCCAGGGTCTTGCCGGCGTAGCCGACGCTGGCGAACAGCTTGTCGGGGATCCACTTGAAGGCGTCGCGCACGACCACCAGCACGACGCCGACCAGCCCGGCCAGGCCCAGGGCCGCGGCCTTGAGGTTGCCCTCGCGCGAGGCCCCAGCGGCGTGCAGCGACTCGATGGTCTCGGCGGTCGCGGTCCCGGTCGGGAACGGCAGGTCGTCCTTGTTGATGAGCTGGCGCTTGATCGGGATCGCGGCGAACACGCCGAGGGCCGCGATCACGCCGAACCACACGATCAGCGGGATCGTGCTGGGCCGGACCGAGGTGATCATGAGCAGCGCGCCGAAGGCCGCCATGTTGCCGCCGCCGGTCATGTAGCCGGCGCCCGACGCCACGGTCGTGAGGGCGTTGTTCTCGAGGGGCGTCAGCGGCTTCTTGACGACGCGCAGCCGCTGCAGCCCCTGAAAGGCCGCGAAGGCCAGGATGCAGGCGGTCAGGGTCGCGCCGAAACTCCAGCCGGTCTTGAAGAAGACGTAGAGGTTCGACAGGCACATGACGACGCCGATGACCACGCCCACCAGCGCCGCCCGCAGGGTCAGGTTCGGTTCGTCAGGCCGGTAGGTGTTGCGTAACCAGGCCGCTTCGCGATCGAGCGGCGCGTCGGGTGGTGTAGGCGTCGACACGGACGGGCAGCATAACCCGACGGGTTGGACCGACGCTCCTGGGACGCCGGTTTCGACCCGGCGCGCCCGCACCTATATATAGGTGGCGCTAGCGGCTACCGGGTCTCCCCGCACCACGAGCCTGTGAAGGTCCCGCTCACCACCGCACGGATGGTCCTGTCCTTGGTGGCGATCTGGAACTGGGTCTCGGGGACGCAGAGGGTGACCACGTCGCCGACCTTCTGGGGCGCTGGCGTCAGCATCCGCACGTCGATGCCGAAGGTGTTGGTCCTGCCCATCGTGAGGCCGCGCGCGAGCGCCGCACTGCTTGCGCTCGCTTGGACCGAGACCTCGCCTTCCGCGGGCGGTGACGACACCCTCGACACGAGCTTCCCGCAGGACTCTTCGTGGTTCAGCAACGTGACGCGATCGACGCGCTGGCCCCGGTAGCTCTCGGTCACGGCGTAGCCGTGGGTCAGCCCTGGCACCTCGACGCCGTCGTGGACGACCTTGAGCGGCGGACAGGTCCCGCCGCCACCGCCGCCGCCACCGCCGGAAGGGTCGTCCTTCTTGCCGCCGCAGGCGCCGACCCCCAGCGCGATCACCGAAGCGAAAACGAGCCGTTGCATCGATCCTCCTGGCCAACATCGTAGGCTCCCGCCGCGGGCCCGACGCAAGCCATAACTCATCGGGATGAAGGGATAATTTTCTTGTTGCCAATATTCGCATGATCGAATATACATGGGCTCATGCACGCCGGCCGCGCCGATCTCTTCCGCCTCCTGGGCGACGAAGATCGCATGCGCGTCTTGGCGCTGTGCGCCGAGGAAGAGCTCACGGTCGGGGAGCTGGCGACGCTGCTCGGTGAGAGCCAGCCGCAGATCAGCAAGAAGTCCCAGCCCCTGCGCGACGCCGGGTTGCTGGCCGCGCGGCGCGACGGCACCCGGACCTTGCTCAAGGCCCCGCCGGCCCACGACGTCGTGGTCGACGCCGCGGTCACCGAGGGCAAGGCCCTGTGCGCCCGCGACGGCAGCCTGGCCCGGGTCGCCCAGGTCGTGGCCCAGCGCGAGGACCACGCGCGGCGCTACTTCGACGCGCCCCCCGCGGCCGAGGCGCCACCCGCGCCCGGCCATGAGCTGTTCGCGCTGCTGTCGATCTTCGCGCCGCTCCTGCCCGGTCGCGCCCTCGCGGTCGACGTCGGCACCGGCGATGGTCCACTCCTGCCGCTCCTGTCGCCGCTCTACGATCGCGTGATCGCGGTCGACCGGAGCCCGGCGCGCCTGGCCCGCTGCGCCGCGCGCATCGCCGAGCTCGGCCTGCCCAACGTGCGGCTGCGCGAGGGCGACGTCGACGACGGCGATCTCGCGGTCGAGGTCAGCCAGCGCGGCGGCGCCGATCTGGTGCTCTTGGCCCGCGTGCTCCATCACGCCGCGCGCCCCGATGACGCCGCCGCGGCCGCCGCCCGGTTGCTGCGCCGTGGCGGTCACCTCCTGGTCCTCGACTACCTGCCCCACGACGACGAGGCCATGCGCGAGCAAGGCGATGTCTGGCTCGGCTTCGAGCCGGCCCGCCTGCGCGCGTGCCTCGAGGCCGCGCGCCTCGAGGTGGTCGCCGTGACCCCGCTGACCACCGCCGATCGACCGCCGCTCCAGGTCGCGATCGGTCGTCGCGCCTAGCCCACCGTTTTCCGAGGGCGTCCGAGACGACGCCCTCACCGATCTCGCAACCGCAACCGCCAACCGCACGAGCTGGAGACACCCATGGACATCCGCACCGAGTTCCCCGCGTTCAAGATCAAGGACATCGGCCTGGCCGAGCTGGGTCGCAAGAAGATCCGCATGGCCGAGAAGGAGATGCCGGGGCTGATGGCGCTGCGCGCCGAGTACGGCGCCGCCCAGCCGCTCAAGGGCGCGCGGGTCGCCGGCTGCCTGCACATGACGATCGAGACCGCGGTCCTGATCGAGACCCTGGTGGCGCTTGGCGCCGAGGTCACCTGGACCTCGTGCAACATCTACTCGACCCAGGACGAGGCCGCGGCCGCGATCGCCAAGGCCGGCGTCCCGGTGTTCGCGTGGAAGGGCGAGACCCTCGACGAGTACTGGGCGTGCATCGGCCTCCAGCTCAACGCGTTCAAGGGCGGCCTCGGCCCCAACATGATCCTCGACGACGGCGGCGACCTCACGCTCCTGGTCCACAAGGGCGTCGAGTTCGAGAAGGCCGGCGCGGTGCCCAGCCCGTCGACCGCGACCAACGAGGAGTGGCGCGTGGTGCTGACGGTCCTGACCGAGAGCCTGGCCGCCGACAAGGGCCGCTTCACCAAGCTGGCCGGCGAGATCAAGGGCGTCTCCGAGGAGACCACCACCGGCGTCCACCGCCTGTACGACATGGCGAAGCAGGGCCAGCTCCTGTTCCCGTGCATCAACGTCAACGACTCGGTCACCAAGTCGAAGTTCGACAACCTGTACGGCTGCCGCGAGTCGCTGTTCGACGGCATCAAGCGCGCGACCGACGTCATGGTCGCCGGCAAGGTGGTCGTGGTCGCCGGCTACGGCGACGTCGGCAAGGGCTCGGCCCACGCCGCCCGCGGCCTGGGCGCGCGGGTCCTGGTCACCGAGATCGATCCGATCTGCGCGCTGCAGGCGGCGATGGAGGGCTTCGAGGTCGTGACGATGGAGCAGGCCGCGCCGATGGCCGACATCTTCGTCACCGCCACCGGCTGCTGCGACGTCATCCGCTCGGAGCACATGCTGGCGATGAAGGACGAGGCGATCCTCGCCAACATCGGTCACTTCGACAGCGAGATCCAGGTCGCGTGGCTCGAGGGCAACAAGGAGATCAAGGAGGAGAACATCAAGCCGCAGGTCGATCAGTTCATCTTCCCCAACGGCAAGCGCATCACGCTCCTGGCCCGCGGTCGCCTGGTCAACCTCGGCTGCGCCACCGGCCACCCGTCGTTCGTGATGTCGAACTCCTTCACCAACCAGACCATCGCGCAGATGGCGCTGTGGGCCAACGCCCAGCACGGCAAGGACCCGATGACCGGCATGTCGTTCGCCAACGGCACGGTCTCGGTCCTGCCCAAGAAGCTCGACGAGAAGGTCGCTCGCCTGCACCTGGCCAAGGTCGGCGTCAACCTGACCACGCTGACCAAGGCCCAGGCCGAGTACATGGGCGTCGCGGTCGACGGCCCGTACAAGCCCGACCACTACCGCTACTAGATCGCGTCGCTCGCGTCGAGGCTCACGGCGCGACCGACCACAGGTAGGTGAAGCGCGCGGTGACGCCGCCGGCGGCCACGCCCATGGCCGACGACGACAGCGCGGTGGTCGCGGCGTAGTCGAAGGTCACCGCGGCCGTGCTCGCGAACGGCCGCACCGTGCACCGCATCATCCAGTTCCCGTCGGTGCCGCGGAACCGGCGGCCGGTGATGACCAGATCCGAGCCGGCCGCGAGCCCGGGGCTGACGATCGACGTCGAGCCGGTCGCGATCAGGCTGGTCGAGCCCTGGCTCACGCGGCCGACCGAGGTGACCGCCGTCCCGCCGACGTTGGTCCGCACCACCGCGCAACCGTCGACGCCGGCGTTGGCGAGGTCGGCGGGGACCAGCACGCCGATGAAGGCGCTCGAGGCGACAGCGTCCGCGATGACCCGGACCTCGACCGACCACGCCGTGGTCAGCGCCGGTGCCAGCGGTCGCGTCATCCACGCCGCCGGACTGGCCTGCTGCGCTGTGACGACGTCTCCGGAGACTCCCCACTGCCCGGCCTGCGCGGTCCACCCCGGCACCCCCACCGGCATGCCGGCCCAGGTCTCGAAGCGCACGACCGTATGGGCGGTCGCGCCGTCGGGATCGCAGCCGTCGCCGACGCCGTCGCCGTCGGCGTCGCTCGGCATGTTGCTGGCGACGTGGGGACAGCCGTCGCACAGGTCGCCCTGACGATCGCCGTCTTCGTTGTGCTGGTCGGCGTTGGGGACCGTCGGGCAGTTGTCGCGGTCGTCGAGGACGCCGTCGCCGTCGCCGTCGCCGGTGGCGTCGGGCGCCGGGCCGTCGGGGCCAGGGCCGTCGAGGATCGGCGCGGCGTCGGGCGCGGCGTCGGCGACCGCGGCATCGGCGTCGGCGGTCACGCACTGGTCGGCCAGGGGCCCGGCGCCGGCGCCGTAGCGCTGACAGCCGTCGCTCCAGAAGCTGCAGTAGCCGGTGGGCTCGCACACGCCGCCGACGCCGCCGGTGCACTCGGCGCTGTCGGTGCACTGGTGGCGATCCGGACCGAGGCAGGCCCCACACAGGAGCGCGAACATCGCCGCCGACGGCCAGAGGACGCGCATGGCATCGATGATAGCCGCGATCGCCGCCCTACTTCACCTGCAACGACCGGGCGACGTGGTCGATCAGGCCGGGCAGCGCGGCCGCGTTGGGCTCGGGCGTGCGGGCGCCGAGGACGACCACCTTGCCCTTGGTGAAGATCAGGTAGTCGCGGGTGACGAACTTGGTGCCGTTGTCGAAGCTGCCCTCGACCCGCGCCGCCACCGCGCCGCCGACCGCGCCTTTGGTCGAACCCTTCCCGGCGTACTTGGGCGCGTCGCGCTTCTGCACGTCGTCGTAGGACGCCAGATAGTCGTCGAGCAGCTCGGGCCCGATCCCGTCTTGGGCCTGCAGCATGACGACGGTGCCGTCAGCGCCCTCGACCTGATTGTCGACGACCTCCCAGCCCGCGCCGGCCGGCACCTCGACGGAGCCAAAGGGCTGCTCGAGGCGCTTCCAGGTGACGCCGGTCGGCTCGGCGGCGTCGGCCAGCTCCTTGGCCGCGGGCTTGCCGGGCGGGGTGGCCGTGCCCGCGGTCGGCGCGCCGGTACCCGGCGCGGCACCCGACGGTGCGTCCTTCTTGCCGCCGCAGGCGAAGGCGGCCAGAGACAGCGTGAGCGCGAGGCACAGTGACAGGCGGTGCATCATCGCGCGACGATAGCCCGTCTCGCGGAATCGCGGCCGGGCCGGACGCGTTCCTTGCACACCTTCCATCGTGCGCCCGCACGGCCGAGCTCTCCCCCCATGCGCCCGACCCTCGCCCTCGCCCTCGCCTTCGCCACCCTCGCCTTCACCGCCTGCAAGCGCGCCGACGACGCCAAGCCCGCGCCGGGCGCCAGCGCGCCGCCGCCCAGCGCCCGCGACGCCGGGCCACCCCAGGTCGACGCCATGATGATGCCCCAGCCCGCGCCGCCGCTGACGCCTGCGATCCCACCGGGCACGATCGGCCTCCAGGTCATCGACGTCACCTACGGCGGCTTCGTGGCCCATGGCCTCCCGGCGATCAAGGGCGACGGCTCGATGATCGCGGTGGTGGCGGTGGCCGACGATGGCGGCCGCGGCTACCTCGACCTCGAGGCCCGCGTCCTCGACGCCAGCGGCAAGGTCGTGAAGGCGGTGCGGATCGCCGACCCCAACCAGGCCGATCCCGAGGAGCCAGCGGCGGGCGCGCCGCCGTCGGCGGCCGACCTCGCGACCAAGGCCGCGGTCGCCGAGGTCAACGCCTGGTTCGCCGCCGGCGACTGGCGCGCGCTGCCGGGCAGCGAGCCGATCCCGCCGTCGGACGATCTCGACGCCGAGCTCCCGGTGACTTACCGCGACCTGACCTTCCGCCTCGAGGTCCGCAAGCAGCTCGTGACCATCCGCCGGGGCGACGCCAAGGTCGCGAGCCACAAGCTCACCCGGGTGTATCCGGTGCCGGGCAAGCCCGACGCCGACGCGCCGTGCAACGACGAGCAGCCGTACCTGAGCGCGGTCCACGTCGACGACGCCGCCGCCAAGGTGGTCTTGACGATCGGCTTCGTCGCCGGCGGTCACAACTGCGGCGCCCGCGGCCCGGTCCACGCGATCGTGCCGCTACCCAAGTGATGCCCGTCGCGGCCGCGCCGCGCGTTGTCGCGACCGCGCCGCTCGCGCTAGCGTGTCCCTTCCACTCCAGAGGTCCAGCTCGATGCGTATCGCCCTCGCCACGATCGTCTTCGCCACCGCCCTGACCACCGGCACCGCCACCGCGCGCGAGCCCGGCCCCTACGACGTCAAGCAGGGCGACGCGACCCAGCCGCTGCCCAAGGGCGTCAAGGCCAAGGGCGCCGTCGTCGAGCAGGTCTGGACCTGGCAGGACGGCGACCTCGCCACCGACGGTCTCGCGGTGTTCTCGTCGACCGAGACGGTCAAGGACGGTCACCTGACCGGCCGCAAGATCTACGTCCAGTACTTCCGCGGCAAGGCCGGCAAGTGGAAGCAGGTCCGGCTGATCACCGACGGCGTCAGCGGCTGCGAGTTCGACGTCATCGCCAAGTTCCTGCCCGGCTCGGTGCAGATCACCGACGAGGACACCGACATGGTGTCGGAGCTGTCGTTCGCCTACGACGTGACCTGCACCAGCGACGTCAGCCCGTCGACGCGCAAGCTCCTGGTCCTCGAGGGCAAGGACAAGCACGCGCTGCGCGGCACCTCGCGCATCAACGCCGGCCCCGACTCCTTCGGCGGCGAGTTCAAGCCCGACGGCTTCAAGAAGGCGCCGGCGCTCAAGGCCTTGGCCGAGACGCAGTGGAAGGCGCTCCTCGGGACCTGAGCCGCGGAGTCAGGGCGCCGGCGTGGCGTCGGTGCTCGCCTGGTCTTCCGGCGTCACGCCCGCGGCGCGCGCAGCGCGGCGACCAGCGACGACAGCCGCACCCGCGCGAGCTGCGCCATGGCGGCGCGCTCGGCGGCGGCGAACGCGGGCCCGAGCACGTCTTTCATGCGGCAACTCACGTCGCACTGCGGGTTGGGCTGGTTGGGGTTGAGCGCGAACAGCACCGGCTCGTCGACCGCGCGGTGGACGTCGAGCAGCGAGATCTTGTTGGCCGGCCGGGCCAGGGCGGCGCCGCCGCCGCGCCCGGTCTGCGCCACGACCAGGCCGGCGGCCCGCAGGCGACCGATGATGCGCCGGATCACCACCGGGCTGGTGTTGATGCTCGCCGCCAGGGCCTCCGAGGTCAGGCGCGCCGCCGGATCGTCCTCGGCGACCAGCGCCAGGCTGGTCAACACGTGGGTGGCGACGGCGAAGCGGCTGTTGGACATGGCGGGCCACCTCGAGTCTAAGCCAGGCCGCCCGCGCCGAACAGCGCGCGCCTGGCGCCGGCTTGCTTTTCGTGACCAGAGCGGTTACAGATACAACAGTAACCACCACGGTTGCATTTTTTTGCCCGGAGCGCCGATGACCCTGCCCGCCAGCCCGCTGTTCCAGCCCTTCACCCTCGGCCGCATCACGCTCAAGAACCGCGTGGTGATGGCGCCGATGACCCGCAACCGCTCGCTCGGCAACGTCCCTGGCGAGCTGGTCGCCACCTACTACCAGCAGCGCGCCGGCGCCGGCCTGATCGTCACCGAGGGCACCGCGCCCAACCCCGACGGGCTCGGCTACGCGCGCATCCCCGGCATCTTCAACGCCGCGCAGGCCGACGGTTGGCGGCGGGTGACCGACGCGGTCCACGCGGCCGGCGGCGCGATCTTCGTGCAGCTCATGCACACCGGGCGAGCCTCGCACCAGGCCAACCTGCCGCCGGGCGCTCGGGTGGTCGCTCCGTCGGCGGTGCGCCTGGCCTCGGACATCTGGGTCGACCCCGACGGCAACCGCCCGGCCTCGGAGCCGATCGCCATGAGCGAGGCCGACATCGACCACGCCCTCACCAGCTACGCCGACGCCAGCGCGCTGGCGATCGAGGCCGGGTTCGACGGCGTCGAGCTCCACGCCGCCAACGGCTACCTGAT
>Ga0075163_10007424_pt1 | contig 14497 bp, 10 predicted proteins | sample JI1023141ADNA_FD_71478 | JGI IMG/M metagenome (GOLD analysis project Ga0075163, IMG submission 71478) | Wastewater effluent complex algal communities from Wisconsin, to seasonally profile nutrient transformation and Carbon sequestration -... | ecosystem: Engineered > WWTP > Effluent > Algae...
GTGCGGCCGCGAGGCCATGGTGAAGTTTCTTCATTTGACGCCCATGTCGAGAGGGTTGGCGGAGGGCTTCGGCGGGGACGAAGCGGTCGTGGTCGGTGCGGCAGTGGCGCGCGGTCGCGCAAAGGTCGCCGAAGGGGGGAGGCGCGGCGGCGAGGAAGGGAACGGCGACGGCAACGGCGCCGGTGTAACGGCGGCGAGGGGCATCGCGGTGGCCGAAGCACTCGCCGTCGGCGGCTGGGGCAGGCCGGTGCCCATCGTTGCCGCTCCGAGGGTGCCAGTGGTCACTCCTTCGGGGACGATGGCATCGCTGGGGGCGCCCCGGCGGGTGAAGCCCAGGTAGAGTCCACCGACCACGATCGGAGCGACGAACGCGCCCACCACCCAGCGGGGAAATGCCGAAGGCTTGGCGTGCGTTGCCTGGGTGACGACGGCGCGCACCTCTCCTTGCGTCGACGCCTCCACCAGCGGTGCGGGCTCCCGCAGCTGGGCCTCGCGCGAGAGGATGCCCCCCGCTCCGGCGGCGATGGAGGCCACGAGCTCGGGAGGTAGCGCTACCGGAAGTGCCAGCGCGGTGGGCGCGCCGGAGTAGCGCGGCGCGGGGAGCGTCGGATCCACCGGAGGCGGGACGCTCGGTGCTCCGAGCAAGCGTGCCACGCGTTCCGCGGCATCTTGACCGCCGTCGGGGAGTTGCCGTCCGAGCGCGGTCGCGAGATCGGCGACCGTGGCGAACCTGAGGTCGCGACTCGACTGCATGCACTTGCCAACCACGTCCTCCACCGCCGCAGGAACGTCCGGTCGCAGCTCCCGAAGCAGGGGGCGCTGGTTGCTCAGGATCTGCGCCACGATGGACGGCATGGAGTCGGCGTCGAACGGGCGCGTCCCCGAGAGGAGCTCGAAGAGAATCACCCCCAGCGCCCAGATGTCCGATCGCGCATCCACGTCTCTGGAGCTCATGAGCTGCTCCGGGGACATGTAGTACGGCGTCCCCATGGCCGTGGAGGTGGCGGTGAGCTGCTTCTCTCCAGCGACGGTCATCTTCGAAATACCGAAGTCGAGCACCTTGATGATGGGGCGGCGGTCGGGCTGCTGCGCCAAGAACAGGTTCGCGGGCTTGAGGTCGCGGTGGACGATGCCCGCCGCGTGGGCCTCGGCGAGAGCCTCGCAGACCTGGAGCAGGTACGAAATTGCCTTGTCCACCGGAAGCGGCCCGCGCTCCAGCACGTGCTCGAGGTCTTCGCCCTCCAGGTGCTCCATGACCATGTAGGCGCGGCCATCTTCGAGCGCGTCGACGTCGATGACGCGCACCACGTGTCGACCTCGCACCCGGGCCGCGGCGCGCGCCTCGCGCGAGAAGCGCTCCACCACGTCGGGATGCGCCAGCGCCTCCGGGAGAAGGAACTTGATGGCGACCCGCTGATCCAGGGAGAGATGGACCGCGGCGACGACGACGCCCATGCCACCGACACCGAGCACCTTCTCGACACGATACTTTCCGGCGATCACGTCGCCTTCTCGAACGGGTGCGCTCATGGGAGTCTCCGCTTCACGGCGCCGGTGGCTTGGCGATGCGGCGAACGTTGCCCGCGGTGACGGTGGTTCCGGCGCCGAGGGTGCTCCAGTACACGTGAGTTGCGTCAACGGCGATGCCGCGCGGGCGCGGTTGGTTCGCCACGAGCACCCGGGAGACGCCGGTCTGCGAGCCGCGCTTGGCGATGACGCGTACCTCCGATTCGGTGGTGACGTAGACCCAGTTGTCGTCGCTGGCGATGTCGTTGAGCACCGGACTATTCGCCACCGTAGTGAGCGGCAACAGCGGCTCGGAGAAGACCTCTCGCACCGTGGTGTTGGTGCCGGTGGTGGGGAGGCGGAACACTCCGGAAACGGATGGGACCGCGGTGCGTCCAACGAGGGTAAAATACACGTATCCGTCGTTGCCCACGGTCATGGCCCCGACGGTGGCGTCGGTCGCCTCGGCTGCCGGCGAGCTTCCGAAACGCATGGAGACGTCCAATGGGTTGAAGCCTCCGGCGGAGAGGCATTCGGTAGCGTTGGCCCGGCAGCGCAAATACAAGAGCTCCCCGCCCTGGTTGCCGCCGAAATAGACGTCGCCGGAGGCGCTGGCGGCGAGCGCGGTGCCGGGCGGGCCCTGAAGGTCGGGGCCGAACGGCGACCCGGCGATGTTGGTGGTTCCGAGGTCGGGGGCCGTGAGGCGCATGAGCTGGTTCTGCTCGGGCCCGCCGTTGCCGGCCGTGCGGGCCTGAAAATAGAAGCCGAAACCGGGAGCGAACACGACCGCAGAGGCCGCGGCGGTGTAGGGCGGCAGGGGCGTTGCCGTGTTGGGCGCGAACGCGATGGTCTTCGCGGACGGGTCGAAGATCAGCGAACCTCCGTTGAACGGTCCTGCGAGATTGCTCCCGGTGAAACCGAGGGCGACGTAGTCGCGACCCGCCAGGTTACCGGCGGCGAGCGTGTAGCCGAAGTCCGGGCCGCCGCTGGCGCGAAGCACTTGAATGGTGCCCAGCCGACCGTCGATGTCGTCCTTGCGTACGCTGGTGACCTTCCCGTTGGCCGCTGCAATGTACACGCGATCGGCGAGCAGTGCGATGCGGCCGATGGACGGCTCGCCGGGCCCCACGTTCTCCACCACCGCGGGACCGGCATCACCGCCGCCGTCGCCGACGAAGGGCGGGGGGCCAGCGTCGGCCGCGGGCGTCACCCGCGTATCCGCGGGAACGCTCCACGGGCCGCACAGCGGGACCGACTCGGCCTTGGACGCGCAAGCGCCCGACGCCACGAGCGCCGTCGCGTCACCGTCGCGGAGCCGGCGACACACGCCGCGTGGCAGGTAGATGCGTCCGTCGCGGGCGCTCCAGCCGCTGCCGGTCGACGCCGGATCCCCCGGCACGCTGGCGTCGAGGACCGCGAAGCACGGCGGCGTCGCTCCGTCGCCGATGCAGACGCCCTCGCCGCCCTTGGTCTGCAAGGCCAGGTTCACGTGTGACACGTCCGACGGCGCGCCGGGGATCGTGCAGTCCTTGGCGTCGACCGTGACGACGCCGCGTTGCCCGAAGCACTGGGCGACGTCGAAGCAGCTGCTGCCCTTGCCGGTGCTGGAGCCGCCTCCGAACACGTCGCCCTCGCGGTAGTCCGGGAGCTTCGAGGCGTCGACCTCGATGTTGCCGCACTCGCCGTCGACGTAACCCTGATTCTCCGTCGCGCAATCGTTCCGGAGGAGCGAGCCGGGGGTCGGCGTCGTCCCCACGATGCCCCCCTGATTGAGCCACTGCAGGGGCATGCGGAGCAGCGCCGTCCGATCGGTGGGGACGGTGGTGAGCGCCTCTCGCATCACGAAGGGCACGCGCCCCGACGGGCTCTTCTTGAAGGCCACCAGCTGGACGCGCACGCTGCCGGAGGCACTGCCGTTGGACACCACGGCGAACGTGGAAGGGAAGCGAACGAAGTACTGCCCCGTTCCCTCGTCGACCGCCTCGTACTCGCCGAAATGAATCGGCCGTCCGGAGGCCGTGATGTACAGGCCTACCGCCGAGACGTCTTTGGGGACCGCGAGATCGGTGCTGAACGCCAGCATGAGGGCCCCAGGAGCCTTCTTGCTACTGCAGCCACCTCCCACCAAGGCCAGCCCGAACGCCGTCGCGGCGGCGAGCGCACCCATGCGGCACCGGAGCCTCCACCCTTCACGCATCCGAACCTCCAAGACATCCGATCATATCCAACGCCGAACCGGGGCGGCCAAGTTCCGCCGTGGACCTCTCCCACTCTGGCGCACAGGCGGCAGCTCGCTGCAACGGCTGAGCTTGAGACTCGCGGCGGTGTGGATCATGAGCCTCGCGGCGCTCCTCTCACCGTCGCGGCTGGTTCTTCTGCGTGCGCTCGACGCGCGGTAGCATGCCACGTCTCCTCACGCAGTTTCCTCCTCTCCACCTGGTGAACATGGCCAAGACCGCGCCCGCAACGCCCCCCTCAACCCCCTCGATCTCGCCCCTCCCCGCCCTCTACGGGCGATCGCAGAAGCTCTTCACGCGGATCGAGAAGCACCTGGGCGCCAAGCTCGTCACCTACTGGACCTCGCCCACCGGCTCCGTCTGCCAGAACGACGTAATCGCCTTGCACGAGGTGCTCGCGCACGTGGGGAAGGTCGAGCGGCTCTACTACTTCATCAAGTCCGACGGCGGGAACGGCCGCGCGTCGCTGCGCATGGTGAACTTGCTCCGGCAGCACGCGAAGGAGGTCATCGCGCTGGTGCCGCTCAACTGCGAGTCGGCTGCGACCATGCTGGCGCTGGGCGCCAACGAGATCCAGATGGGCCCGCTGGCCTTCCTCTCGCCGGTCGATACCGCCATCACCCACGACCTCTCGCCCATCGACCGCGACAACGATCGCGTTTCCGTCAGCCAGAACGAGCTGGCGCGCATTCTCCGGCTCTGGCGCGAGGACGCCGGGCGCACGCCCACGCGCAACCCCTACGAGACCATCTTCCAGTACGTGCATCCGCTGGTCATCGGCGCCGTCGACCGCGCCAGCAGCCTCTCGAGCCGTCTCTGCGGGGAGATTCTCTCGTACCACATGAAAGATCGCGCCAAGATCACCAAGATCGCCGAGGTGCTCAACAACGACTACCCGTCGCACGGCTACCCCATCATGATCGCCGAGGCCCAGCGCATCGGCCTCAAGGCCAAGCCCATGGACGCCGAGCTCAATCGCCTGCTCATCGAGCTCAGCGAGGTGTACTCCGAGTCGGGGCAGCGGCATCGCACCGACTTCGACGAGAAGAACCACCACGACGACGAGATCTGCAACATCCACGAGGTGGCCGGCGCGCACGTGCACTACCGCGTGGACAAGGACTGGCGCTACATCAGCGAGGAGCGTCGCTGGGTCTCGATGAACGACAAGGGCGCCTGGAGCAAGCTCGCCGGAGCGCCCGGCAAGACCAAGACCTCGGTGCTGCACATCCGCTGAGCCTTGGAGCGGCGTTCGCTCAGCGATCGCGCCGAAGAATGGCGGCGTTTTCCCCGACGATCCACATGGACTTGCGATCGCCCCACGCGCTCTGCATTCGCTGATCGGTGATGCCGTCGACTTCGCTCCAGGTGCCTCGCTGAAGGTGGCGGAGCGCGCCGAGGCCCCCTTGCCCCGACGCGCCACCGATGGCCCAGAGCTCGCCCCCATCGCCTCCCCACAGAGCGCGGGTGGAGAACGGCGTGCCCATCGTGCTCCATCGCGTGCCGTCCCAGTGCTGCACGCTGGTGAGCCCGGCGCCGCCCACCTTCTCGAGGCCACCGAGCCAAACGTCGCTCGGGCCGGTGCCCCACAGCCCTCTTCCTCCGGAGGGAATCGTGGCCGTCGTGACCTCCGCCCAGGAGCGACCATCCCAGTGCAAGAGCGGGGTACCCGCCGCCCAGACGTCGTTCGGGCCGGAGCCCCACAAGCCGGTGAGCTGCAGGGTCTTCGGGCTCGGGCTCGGGGTCTTGGACCAGGTCGACCCATCCCAGTGAAGGATGTTCGGATCGCTTCCCACCGCCCAAACGTCGCGCGGACCGCTGCCCCACACGGCGCGAAGGTGGATCTGCGTACCGGTAGACACGGACTTCCACGTGTCGCCGTCCCAGTGCAATGCGCGCCCGCCGTGCCCCACGATCCATGCGTCGTCGGGCCGATGAGCCCAGACCGCGCTGCCTCCGCATGCGCCGGGAGGCGTCGACGGCGCGCACGACGCGGGCGACCAACCACCGGCGTCTCGATGCAGGATGCCGCGTTCGCCCACCGCCCATAGATCCTTGGCGGACGTGCCGTGCACGGACGTGAGGAAGTTGTAGCGCGAAACCATCGTCGATAGGGCGCGCCACTCGCGCCCGTCCCAGCGCAGTACGTCGTAGTTGCCGAAGGCCCAGACCTCCTTGCGATCGGCTCCTGCCAGCGTCCCGAGGTTGGCCTCCGGTCGCGCGGTCGCGGTCCAACGTGCGCCATCGAAGTGCGCGATGGACTCGCGACCCGCCGTCCAGACGTCGGCGGGGCCGGAGCCCCATACCGCGTTCATGCGATCGCTCTCCGAGCCCTTCGCGGGCTCCCACGCGCTGCCGTTCCAGTGCATCGTCCTTCGGCCGCCGACCACCCACACGTCGTCCCGTCCGGAGCCCCACACGCCACTGAACGAGCCGGGATTGGCGCCCGGCAGCTCCACGGCCGACCAAGAGCGGCCATTCCAATGCGTGACCTCGCTTCCCACCGCCCATGCATCGGTGGGCGAGTTGGCCCAAACCGCGGCGAGGGAGCGTCGCGTCCCCTTTGCGGGCGTCCAACGGGTGCCATCGAAGTGCGCGATGAAGCCGCCGTCGCCCACGACCCACACGTCCTTCGCGCTCGAGCCGCCAACGCCCCGCAGCGCGCGCTTCCCGCACCCTTCGAGCGCGTGCTTCGTGAAGGAGCGGCCCTGCCAGCGGAGGACCGTGCAACCCGCGCCGACGGCCCAGGCATCGTCCGAGGCAGCGGCCCAGATACCGAGGAGGTCTTCGGTGCCGGCAACGGGCACGCGCGACCATTTCCCCTGCCACCGCAGCACCGTGCCTCGCTCCCCCACCACCCATGCGTCGCGCGCCCCGAGCACCCATCCACCACGAATCCACGGATCGCCGAGCGGAGCCGGGTTCTCCCAGGTCCAACGGCTGTCGGGTCGCTCGCTTCCGGATGCTTCGCCGTCGCCCCCGCCGCACTCCGTCGTGGCCGGCGGCCGCGGCATCACCCACGCGCGATAGGCGCCGAGCAGCGCGAGCACCACGATGCCGTAGCCGGCAGCGCGGACGCGAACGTCGATGGGAGCCGAGGACCGCGGGAGCTTGCGCATACGGTGCAGCGACATGAACGATTCAAGCTATCCACGCTCCTGGAGCGCGCCAGGGGAAAAGCGCGCTTCGGCGGATGCCACATCTCGCACCGCGATGAAATTTCGGGGCTCGCGGGTCGACCATGGTGCATGCATCTGGCCTTTGGTACGACCTTGCCCATGACCCGCCGCGTCCTTTCCTCCGTGCTCGTGCTCTCGGTCGCGTGTGGAGGCGCCGAGCCCCAGCCGCAGACGACGCCTACGTCATCCACCGCTGCGACCGCGAACGCGGCCGACGCAGGCGCGGCGCCGGTAGCTGCTGCAAAGACCTACACCATGACCGCCGACGGTCCGGTGAAGACCGCGCGCGGCGCGACGTTCCCGGTGGCGGCCGGGTGGCACGTCACCGAGAAGCAGGGGGAGATCGTCCTCCAGGACCCGGAGCGTGAGCTGAGCCTCGCCTACGTCGAGGTGGAGGCGGAGCACGCCAAGGCGGCCATCGACGCTGCGTGGAAGATGCACGATTCGAAGTTCGCGCTGGCCCCGAAGCGGGAGATCGCCCCTCCGCCGGTCGCGCCCTGGGAGGAGATCGTGCAGATCGTCTATGAGGCCACGCCGGCCACGCGCGTGGTGCTGGCCAATGCCCGCCGCATCGGCAAGACGGTGTGGGTCGCCATCCTCGAGGCGCCGGCATCGGCGCTCGATCGCCGGGGCGCCCAGGTGCAGAACACCTTCGACAAGCTCGAGGGACCCGGCATCGCCCGGGAGAGCTGGGCCGGCCGCACCGTCGCCCCGCTCGACGATGCCAAGCAGAAGGCGCTGGTGGCCTTCGCCGAGCGGGCGTTGGCCGAGCTGCACGTGCCGGGCGCGTCCATCTCCGTCGTGCAAGGTGGCAAGACCGTCCTCGAAGCGGCCATCGGCGTGAAGGAGCTCGGCAAGCCCGCGAAGGTCACGCCGACCACGTTGTTTCTCATCGGCTCCACCACCAAGAGCCTCTCCACGCTGCTCATGGCCAAGGCGGTGGACGAGGGCAAGTTCGCGTGGGACACCAAGGTGCGCGCGGTGGACCCCACCTTCGCGCTGGGCGACAAAGAGCTCACCGAACGCCTGGAAATGCGCCACCTGGTGTGCGCGTGCACGGGCGTTCCGCGATACGACATGGAGCTGCTCTTCACCTTCGGCGGCGTGAAGGCCGAGGACACGATGAAGGCGCTCGCGGCGCTGCGCCCCACCACCAAGTTCGGTGAGACCTTCCAGTACAACAACCAGCTGGTGGCGGCCGGCGGGTACCTGGCCGCGCACGCGTTTTATCCCAAGCTGCCGCTCGGCCAGGCCTACGACAGGGCTTTGCGCGAGAAGGTGCTGGGCCCGCTCGGCATGAACGACTCGACGCTGGCGCTCCACGCGGCGCAGGGGCGGGCCGCCTCGACCCACGGGCAGGGAGCCGACGGCGAGATGCGGGTGCTCCCGTTCTCGTACGAGGACTTCGTGCTCCCGATTGCGCCCAGCGGCGGGCTGCTCTCGAGCTCGCGCGACATGGCGAAGTACCTCGTCGCCGAGCTCCAGCGGGGCAAGAGCGTCATGGGCGTGCAGGTGGCGTCCGAGGCCAACGTGGTGCGGCGGCGCGAGCCGCAGGTGAAGATGAGCAGCGACACCGGGTACGGCATGGGCCTCGCCAGTGGCCTGGTGAAGGGCGTTCCGTTCGTGGAGCACAACGGGGCCACCTTCGGGCACCGCTCTGCCTTCACCTATCTGCCGGACCACGGCGTCGGCCTCACGGTGCTCGCCAACGGTCCCGGGCCGCTCGGCTCGCTGGTGAAGGCGCGGCTGCTCGAGCTGCTCTTCGACGGCAAGCCGGAGGCGGAGGCCGCGCTGGCGTTCGTGGTCGCGGAAGAGAAGAAGGCGGTAGGCCAGTTCAAGGAAGGGCTCGCCGAGCCCGAGCCGAAGGAGGTGGTGCAAACGCTCCTCGGGCGTTACCACCAGGCGGCCCTCGGCGACATCACGCTCGAGGACAAGGGCGGCACGCTGTGGTTCGACGCCGGCGAGTGGAAGAGCCGCGTGGCCTTCCAGAAGCGCGCGGGCGGATCCAAGAACCTGGTGCTCCTCGACGCGCCAGTTGCCGGCCTCGCCTTCGAGCGCCGCGAGCAAAACGGCAAGCCCGCGCTCTACCTGAGCTTCCAGCAGCACGAGTACCTGTTCACGCGATAGTACCGCGCACGCTCGACCTACGGCGCAGGGCCGCAGAGGTAGGTGCCGAAGGTCACGAACGTTTCGCGGGTGAGCACGATGTCGTCGGCGGAGCTCCCGAAGCACGTCTGGCGCGCAGTGGTCAGCGCAGCGGCATTGCCAAGTGTCGCCGCGCATGTCGCGTCGAGCGCGGCGTCGCACACCTTCTGCACGTCGCGCCCGCACACCGACTGCCGCCGAGGGTCCCCGTTGCCACAATCGGCGCAGCTCGCCACGCAGTCCTGCCGCTCCATCAGACCGTCAGCGCATCCTTCGGGGAACCCGGGCACCGCCGCGGCGTAGCAGGCTGCGAGGTTCAGCGTGACGCGAGCGCTTGCAGTGGTCAGGAGCACCGGCAGCGGCACCAGGCCCGGAATGGGCGGCTTCGCACTGGAACCTCCGCTGACGCATCGGGTGCATAATACATCCAATTTCTCGCTGACGGCCTGGCATGATGCCGTTGCGGCGGAGGGGCCCAAGCAGGCGTCGTAGAGGCGCTCGAGGTCGTCCTTGGTGCACAGTCCGCGATACGGCGGCGTGCTCGCCATGAGGAAAGTCCTTCGCTGCGGCACGCAGGCCGGCTCTCCCCCGATCGGAGGCCGCGCGTCGAGTCCACCGTCACTGCCGGCATCGGGGATGGGGTAGTACCCGCCCGGCGCGCCATAGACCGCCGAGCACGCCAGCACTGCCCCACTCGCGGCCGCTGCGGCCGCTGCCCACCGCAGTCGCCGAGGCGTGTCGCTCGAGGCTGATACCTCGCTCGCACGAGCCCCGGCGCCGCAGAACGGGCAGAGCGATGCCTTGATGTGCCGCGCGCACCCGGAACAGATCGCCATCCCCATGACGCGAGTCTACCTCGCGCGGCACCGCGGTGCACGCCGCTCAGGCGTCGAGGTCGCGCTTGGGGGGCGGCGTGGTGTCGGTGGCCGGATAGGTCATGGCGAAGCGGGTGCCCTTGCCGATGGCGCTCTCGACCTTGATGACGCCGCCCAAGGCCTCGGTGAGGTGCTTGGCGATGGCGAGGCCCAGACCCGTGCCCCCCTGATCGCGGGCGCGGCCTGGGTCGACCCGGTAGAAGCGCTCGAAGAGGCGCGGCAGGTGCACCGGATCGATGCCGGGTCCGTCGTCGGCCACCGTGACTTCCACCATGCCGGCCTCGGCGGGGTGGGCCGAGAGGGTGATGGTGGCCTTGTCGCGGGCGTACTTCACGGCGTTGTCGACCAGGTTGGCGATGACCTGCTCGAGGGCGCGGCGGTCGACGAAGAGCGAGAGATCGCCATCGCAGTCCACCACCAGCTGCATGCCGCGCTTGTCGGCGCGGTCGCGAAACAGGGAAAATACATGGTCCGCGAAGGCGCGAAATCGCAGGCGCTCCCGGGTGAGGCGCAGCTCCCGCGACTCGATGCGCGAGAGGTCCAGCAAGTCCTCGATGAGGCGCCGCAGGCGATCGGCGTTGCGCTCGATGATGTCGACGAAGCGCATGGCCGCGTCCGGGTCCTTCTTCATGGCCAGGCGCAGGGTCTCGGCGCCGGAGAGCACGCCGGTGACGGGGGTGCGCAGCTCGTGCGAGACGTTGGCCACGAAGTCGCGTCGCAGCGACTCGAGGCGCCGCACCTCGGTCACGTCGACGAATACGCACAGGAGACCGCCGGTGTCCTGGGCCTTGTCGGCGCCGCCCGCAAGACGCAGCGCGCGCACCAGGAGGCGCCGGGGCTTCATCCCGGAGAGCTCGATCTCGCCGGTGCTGGCGCTCGCTTCCTTGGCGCTGTCGATGATCTGCACCAGCTCGGCGTGGCGCAAGGCTTCGATGACCGGCTTGCCCACCACGTCGGCGCGGAAGAGCAGCATCTCGCGCAGGGCGGGGTTCATGAGCACCACCCGGCGATCTTCGTCGAGCAAGAGCACGCCCTCTTGCATGCCGCTCAGGATGCGGGTCGAAAGGGCCTGCTCGCTGCGCAGCTCGCTCTCGGTGCTCTCCAGGTTGCGCGCCAGCTCGCTCAGCTCGGCGCCCAGCTCGTCGAGCTCGTCGCCGTCGCTCCGGAGCTCGTGCAGGTTCTCGCTGTTGCGCAGCTTGGTGGCCGCGCGCTCGAGCGCCTCGATGCGCATGACGATGCGACGGCCCAGGCCGGCCCCCACCAGCGCGGCGATGCTCACACCGACCGCCACCACGCCCAGGGTTCCGCCTTCTGCGAGGCCGAGCCGGGGCGCGAGCGTGGCGCCGGCTCCTACCAGCGCGGCACCGGCTCCGCAGGCAAGCGCGATCTGCGTCCGCAGGCTAGCCCGGGTGCGCGCCCGCGGCGTAGCCGGGGTGCTCGTGCCCTTATCGGTGGCGGCGGCCATTCACGCGGTGCCTTCCGCGTCGGGGCTCTCGGCAAAGCGATACCCCACGCCGCGGACGGTCTCGATGTAGTCGCAGGCCGCGCCGAGCTTCTCGCGCAGGCGCTTCACGTGCGTATCGACGGTGCGCGTGGTGATGTCGGCTTCGATGCCCCACACGTCGTTGAGGAGCGCCGCCCGGGTCTGCACCCGGTTCTTGCGATCGTGGAGGGTCACCAGCAGCTTGAACTCCAGCGCGGTGAGCTCGAGCTCCACGCCGTCGACCCACACCCGGTGCGCCTCGCGGTCGACCCGCAGCCGCCCGAACTCGAAGAAATCGCCGGTCTGGGGCTTTTCTCCGGCCCGCCGCAGGATGGCGTCGACCCGCAGCATCAGCTCGCGCACGCTGAACGGCTTCACCACGTAGTCGTCGGCGCCGAGCTCGAAGCCCACCACGCGGTCGATCTCCTCGCCCTTGGCGGTGATCATGATGATCTTGACGTCCCGCAGCTCCTTGTCGGCCCGCAGCGCCTTGCACACCTCGGTGCCGGAGACGTCGGGGAGCATCAAGTCGAGGAGCACCAGGTCCGGCTTGCGCTCACGCGCCAGTCTCAGTCCCTCGGCAGCGGTGCCCGCCACCTGCGTCCGATGGCCCTTGTCGGTCAGGTTGAATTCGAGCACCTGCCGAATGTCCGGTTCGTCCTCGATGATCAGTACCTTCGCCATCGGGACACACGTGTAGCACCGATGCGCGAAGTTCGCAGCGAGCCCGGCTGCGAAGACGCAAGTCGATGAAATGAAAGAATAATCGCGCACGCGCACGCGAGTGCTTCTGCGCGAATCGCCCGAATGTGCGAACCTCCCGCTGCTCGCCATGTGGAACGGAGCCCGCGTCACCGTCGTCGTGCCTGCCTTCAACGAAGCGAAGCGCATCGCCGCGGTGCTCCGTGGCATGCCGGACTTCGTCGACCAGGTGGTGGTGGTGGACGACGCCAGCGCCGACGATACCGCGCAGGTGGCGAGAAGCGTGCAAGACGCACGTGTGGTGGTGCTGCGGCACCCGAAGAACGCCGGCGTCGGCGCGGCCATCGTGAGCGGCTACCGGCACGCGCTCGTGGCTCCCGGCGAGACCTCGCCCCGCGACGTCTTCGTGGTGATGGCCGGCGATGGCCAGATGGCGCCGGAGGATCTGGCGCGGGTGGTGGAGCCGGTCGCCGCCGGGCGCTTCGACTACGTCAAGGGAGAGCGCTTCACCGACGCCCAGGTGCGCACGGTGATGCCCTCGCCGCGGTACTGGGGCGGACGCGTGTTCTCCGCGCTGACCTCGCGCGCGCTCGGGCAGACCATTCACGATAGCCAGTGCGGCTTCACCGCCATCGCGCGCGCTACCTGCGCGAGGCTTCCACTGGACGAGGTGTGGCCCGGGTTCGGGTACCCGAACGATCTGCTGTTGACCCTGGGCCGCCTCGGCGCGCGCATCGGTGAGGTGCCGGTGAAGGCCTGCTACCCGCACGACGAGAGCAAGCTGCGCCTCTGGCACGTGCCCATGGTGGCCTACGTCATCGGCCGGGGCGCCCTGCGCCGCCTGCGGTAAATGTGGCACTCGGTGATAAATTGGACGTAAGGGCCACAAACCGGGCGCATTGTGCTAACGACGATCCACCGAACATGAGCACCCTCTCCGACGTTCTCACGAGCGAAGCGAAGAAAACCGAAGTCGTGGACGCCTGCTGCGAGCTCATCGACCAGGAAGTATCCGACAAGGGCGGTATTTCCGGTCTGGCCATCAAGGCCGGCTACGGCGCGGTCAAGGGCGTGAAGCCCGGCTTCGTGCGCAAGGCCGTGACCGACCTCATCCCCGAGTTCGCCAACGCGCTCGACCCGTTCTACCAGGACGCGAAGGCGCAGAATAAGCCCATCGCCGCGTTCTTCGAGCAGAACTCCAGCAAGGTCGCCGACGCGCTCCTCACCATCACCGATGGCAAGGCCCAGCGCTCCACCAGCGGCGTGGTCAAGGGCACCTACGAGAAGCTGCGCGGCAGCGCCAAGAAGAACGTCGAGGCCGCGGTTCCGCGTCTCGGCAAGATGGTCGAACGCTTCGCGGGCTGAGCGCCCCGAGAGAAAGCCCGCCACGCCATGACGTTTCGTCTGCACGACACCCTGAGCGGCGGCCTCATGGATCTCCCCGAGCGGAAAGCCGGGGAGACCTCCATCTATCTGTGCGGGCCCACCGTCTACGGGCTCATCCACGTGGGCAACGCACGCCCGGCCATCATGTTCGACGTGCTCACGCGGCACCTGCGCAAGCAGGGCAAGAGCGTGGTGTTCGTGCGGAACTTCACCGACGTCGACGACAAGATCATCGACGTGGCGCTGCAGAACGGCGAAGAGCCGCGCGACGTGGCGGAGCGCTTCATCCAGGCCTACCGCGAGGACACCGCGGCCCTCGGCTGCTTGCCGCCCACCTTCGAGCCCCGCGTCTCCGAGACGATGCCCGAGATCGTCGCCATCATCGAGAAGCTCATCGCCAAGGGCTACGCCTACGAGCGCGCCGGTGACGTGTACTATGCAACCGAGAAGTTCGAGGGCTACGGCAAGCTCTCCAAGCGCAAGCGCGCCGACCTTCGGGCCGGCGAGCGGGTAGCCGTCGACGAGCGCAAGGACGACCCTCTGGATTTCGCCCTGTGGAAGGCGGCCAAACCGCACGAGCCCAAGGGCGCGCGCTGGGCCTCGCCGTGGGGCGAGGGGCGACCCGGGTGGCACATCGAGTGCTCGGCCATGAGCGAGAAGATCCTCGGCCCCGGCTTCGATCTCCACTGCGGCGGCCTCGACCTCATCTTCCCGCACCACGAGAACGAGATCGCACAGTCCGAAGGCGCCACCGGCGAGATGCTGGCCCACGCCTGGATGCACAACGGCTTCATCGAGTTCGATCTCGGCAGCGCCGACTTCGGACCGCTCGCCGCCGCGGTGGCTACGCTGCGCGAGGAGGAGGCCGACTTCTTCAAGCTCTCCAAGAGCGATCCCAAGAAGCTGGCGGAGCTCCGGGCCCGCGACGTCGCGACGCTCTCCGAGGCCGACCGGGCGCGCATCCAGGTGCTCGACCTGAAGGTG
>Ga0075163_10007426_pt1 | contig 14495 bp, 9 predicted proteins | sample JI1023141ADNA_FD_71478 | JGI IMG/M metagenome (GOLD analysis project Ga0075163, IMG submission 71478) | Wastewater effluent complex algal communities from Wisconsin, to seasonally profile nutrient transformation and Carbon sequestration -... | ecosystem: Engineered > WWTP > Effluent > Algae...
AGTGTTTTTCGAATGAGTTCATCATCGTCAACAACGACGGTGCGCAGTGTGGTGTCTGGTTGGTTCATAATAATAACCGTTCCCTCTTTATTTTCGATAGCGTAATAATGCGTGTCTTAACCGATTGCAAATTACGGTATTTCAGCACTTGCGACAAAACTCTCCCGATGAACTGTCCCCTTTTTCCGATGAACTGTCCTGTGAAATGTGTAACGTTTTTACTAAATTGGTATCAGCACCACATTCTGTTAGGCATATCACGCATATTCACTCTATCCATGGGCAAACAATACATTCCATCTTGGGGAAACTTTTCCTTTTGCGCCGTTCAAAAATTCCTGCTCTTGGCGATATGCTCGGTTGTCTCTATCATACCATCATCAGCACAAACGCCTGTTCTGGACTCGCTGGCAGCCATTCTTCGCTCGAGCGATGCAGCAAATAGAAACGATACCGGCATGGTCAACCTTCTCAATCAGTTGTCAGTAGAAATCCGTCCGTCCAATGCGGAACAATCCTTTTTGTATGCCCAGCGTGCGGAGGGCATTGCCTCTAAAATTTCATTTGCAAATGGTCTGGCTATGTCGTACACGAACATGGGTATTGCGTTGTGGAAGCAAGGAAAACTTGCTCCGGCATTGGATTTGCACACGAAGGCTCTTAAAATCTATCGACAAGCAGGTAATAAAAAGGGTGTTGCCAAAGCACTGAACAATATTGGACTTATTTATGACAATCGGCATCAACCGGATATTGCGATTCGCTATTACGCAGATGCACTCAAATTAGCCGAAGAAATACAAGATAAAGGGATGCAATCTCTTTTATTGACTAACTTAGGCGCACTCAATGCCGACAGAGGTCAATACGAACAGGCATTGGAATATCATTTGAAGGGATTAAAATTAAAAGAAGAACTTGCAGATACGCGGCGTATGTGGTCGTCCGTCATTGGTATCGCAATAGTCTATGGACAGTTAAAACGCTATGAAGAATCATTGGCGTTTTACCAGCGCGGACGGGAACTTGCTCGCAATATCGGCGACAAAGAAGGGGAAGCAATGGTACTGGGTAATATTGCCGACCTCTATAATGCTATTGGGAAAAGAACTGAGGCGTTGGAAGCCGCTAGAGCATCACTGGCAATAGGAGAAAAAGAAAAATTTCTGATGGTGCAAGAAGGAGCGCTGCGGAGTTTATCGCAGATTCTCGAATCATCGGGGCAAGATAAACAGGCACTCACGTATTACAAACAGTTTGCCGCCGTGCGTGATTCTATCTTCTCGCAAGAAAACAACGACAAACTCGCCAAACTCTACACCGAGTATGAGACCCAAAAAAAAGAGCAGCAGATTCAGCTACTCGAACAGTCCCGTAAGCTCGATCTCTTCTGGCGCTACGGGCTGATGACAGGCGTAGTTTTTCTGACGCTTCTGGTGATTCTCCTTCTGAATCGTTACAGCCTCAAGCAGCGTTCAGAACAAGCGCTTACTGAAAAAAATGCGTCGCTATCGGAAGCGAATTCCGAAATTCTTCGGCAGCAAGAAACTCTTGTGCAGCAGGCGCAAAGCATCCAGATTGCCAATACCCAACTACAAGAAACTATCGTTCAGCTTCAGCGCACCAACCAAGACTTAGAAGAGGCAAATACGGTCAAAATGAAGTTCCTACACCTTGCTACAAACGATTTGGCGAACTTCCTTTCCGCATTAGATAGTGCTTCGCAATCCTTCGATGATACGAGCAAAGATTCAGAAAACAGGCTGCAGCTCACAACGCTCTTGCAATCGACAAAAAGTATGCACGCAGTGATGATGGACGTACTGCAAACAAACGCTCAGTTGGAACAGGAAAACGAAATCAAAATTAAGCTCCTAAGCATTGTGGCGCACGATTTACGCAATCCACTCACCTCAATTTTGGGACTCGCTCGGCTCCTGCTCAGTGGCGGTCTTGCCAAGCCGAATGCGTCTGAACTGGTGAATATGATTGTTACCTCGTCTGAAAATATGTATCGGCTTATCAGCGACCTATTGGACAACACGGCGCTGCAATTAGGCAAATTGGAGCTGAATCTCCAAGCGATGAATATGACGGAATTATGCCAAGAAATGATCGAGCAATACCGCCCCGGCGCAGAGCGTAAGCGCCAGCATATTGAAGCGTCGTGCGAGCCTTCGTGCTTCATCATGGGCGACTGGCGGCGCATCGTGCAGGTGATTGATAATCTTCTGAGCAATGCGGTCAAATACTCACCCTTCGATACGCAAATGTTCGTCCACTTGCAAAAATCAGGCGATTTGATACGACTGGAAGTCCGCGATGAAGGACCGGGCTTGACCGAAGAGGATAAACAAAAATTATTTGGTTTCTTTCAACGTCTATCCGCACGCCCCACAGGCGGCGAATCATCAAGCGGCGTTGGCTTGTCCAGCGTTAAGAAAATAGTGGAACTGCACGGCGGTCGCGTTTGGGCTGAGAGTTTATACGGCGACGGCACAACGTTTGTCGTTGAGTTGCCGACTGCGACCAATCTGGACGACCATTTGATGATTTCTGCGCAAGCGCAAGAACAAGTGCAAGAAAACTGAATTGAAGAAGGATAACCAATGCCTAGCCGCATAAACGTTTCCAGCGAAACAACCCTCACCGTCCCCAAAACACAAGGCATCAAGTACGCCGGTTCAAAACTCAAAATTCTGCCCTCTATTTTGGATGTTCTTGCGCCGCTTGGTGCACGGACGGTGCTGGATGGTTTTAGTGGTTCTACGCGGGTCAGTCAAGCGCTGGCGCAGTGCGGCTTTCACGTTACTGCCAGCGATAGTGCTGTGTGGTCGGAAGTATTTGCAACCTGTTTTCTTCTCAACACTCGCCCTCGTGAGTATTATGCCGATATTATCCGGCATCTCAATTCTTTAGAAGGTTATCACGGCTGGTTCAGTGAGCATTATGGCGGTAGCGCGGATGTACGACCCGACAAGTCAGGCGAAAAAAGACCGTTTCAACTTCACAACACCCGAAAACTGGATGCCATCAGGGACGAAATTGACCGTATGGGGTTGGACGACGTGGAAAAAGCCGTAGCGCTCACAAGTCTTATCTTCGCGCTGGATTCGGTGGACAATACGCTTGGGCACTATGCTGCGTATCTGTCCGATTGGTCGGCGCGGTCGTACAAGACGATGACCTTGCGAATACCGGAAGTGCATCTCAATACGGCAGAGCATCGGGTCGTGAAGGGTGATATTTTTGATACCATCGGGCGGTATGAATTTGACGTTGCTTACTTCGACCCGCCCTACGGCTCGAACAATGACAAAATGCCGCCAAGCCGTGTTCGGTATTCGTCGTATTATCACATTTGGACGACCGTCATCAAAAACGACAAGCCCGCGCTTTTTGGCAAGGCAAATAGGCGTGAGGACACGCGCGACGGCGTGGCAGCATCGGTCTTTGAAGAATTTCGCAAGGACAGCGAGGGAAGTTTTATCGCCATGCAAGCTATCAAGCGGCTTATTGAGGAAACGGCAGCCCGCCACATTGTGCTGTCGTACAGTTCCGGTGGCAGGGCAACGAAAGAGGAGTTGCACTCTATTTTGAACGCTTCGGGCACAATTCTCAAAGCAATAGAAATTGATTACAAAAAGAACGTCATGGGTGCAATGCGCTGGACAAACGAGTGGATTACCAGCGACGGCGCGTACAGCGAATATCTGTTTCTGCTGGAAAAATCCTAAAGGCTGAAAGAACAATCAATACCTCCCCCGCGTGAGACAAGTCTTTGCGCGGGTTTTTGCGTTTTTATAGCGAGGATTGGCGGTACAAAAAAAATTGCTCAAAACTGCATCATTGCGTAAGTTGAAGTTTGTTCACCGTCCGATTCACAAACCCGTTTTTGTGCCATTGGAACAGTTCTTACACAAAAATTGAATTCAAGAAGCACTATGTTCAAAAAAATCCTCATTGCCAATCGTGGCGAAATCGCACTGCGCATCATCAAGACGTGCCGCAAAATGGGCATTGCCACTGTCGCTATTTATTCCGATGCCGACCGCCAGTCGCTGCACGTCAAAGAAGCAGACGAAGCTATTGCTATCGGCGGTTTCACGCCACGCGAGAGTTATTTGGTGATGGATAAAGTGCTCGATGCAGCAAAGAAAACGGGTGCCGAAGCGATTCATCCCGGTTACGGATTTCTTTCGGAGAACCACGATTTTGCACAACGTGTCGCCAAAGAAGGCATCGTATTTATCGGACCTTCGCCCGAAGCGATTGATCTTTTGGGTGATAAAACAGCCGCTCGTGCGCTTGCCGAAAAGTCGCACGTCCCCTTTGCAGCTGGCTCTACTCATGCCGTCGCATCATACGCCGAAGTACGTGAATTTGCCGAGAATATCGGCTTTCCGGTGATTCTGAAAGCTGCCGCAGGTGGTGGTGGCAAGGGAATGCGCGTGGTGGAACAGATGGAAGACCTCGAAAGCGCATTAGCAGGCGCTCAGGGCGAAGCACTCACTGCATTTGGTGATGACCGCGTTTTCATCGAAAAATATATCGTTCAGCCGCGCCACATTGAAATTCAAATTCTCGCCGATGAGCATGGAACGGTGCTGTACTTCCCCGAACGCGAGTGTTCTATTCAGCGTCGGCATCAGAAAGTAGTAGAGGAATCTCCTTCCACAGCCATTACGCCCGAACTCCGCCAAGCAATGGGTGAAGCCGCTTCCCGCCTTGTACAGGCTGCCAAATATACCAATGCCGGGACGCTGGAATTTTTGCTTGATTCGTCGGGCAAATTTTACTTTATGGAAGTCAATACCCGTTTGCAAGTGGAACACGCTGTAACGGAAATGGTAACAGGACTGGACTTGGTGGAACAGCAACTCCGCATTGCCTCCGGCGAGAAACTGACGCTCACACAAGCAGATATTGTTCCGAAAGGACACGCTATTGAGTGCCGTATTTGCGTTGAGGATGTGTACAACGACTTTTTCCCTGATTCCGGTGTAATTTCATATTTGTCGTTGCCTGAGGGCGAACACATCCGCAATGATTCGGCAATTTATGTCGGCTACGAAAGCGGGATTCACTACGATTCGATGGCAGCAAAGTTGATTGTCTGGGGGCACACCCGCGAAGAAGCCATTGAGCGGGTGCTCTGGGCTTTGGACAATTACCACTTGAGCGGCTTCAATACAACTATTCCTTTCTGCAAATTTGCGATTGATTCCGCACCGTTTCGCACGGGGAAATACTCGACCTTTTTTGTGCAGGAGAATTGGCGCAAGCAAGTTCCCGAGGATATGCAAAATCTTATTGCCGCCGCCGCTGCTTTTACCCGAAGTGCTCTTGGCAATCGCCGACAGCCGCGTTTTGCGGAAACAAGCCTTTGGGCACAGCAGCACAAGTAACAAAAAAACAGTACCACAAAACACGAAAAGAATGCCTTGTCCGTCTCTTATTCTTCACGGAATGTGAGTTTCGTGTGCAATATTTTTCGGGTCATCATTTCTTGGTACGCGACATGATTCGGCTTCTTGACACAACCGTGCGAGACCCTGTTCTCCCGATGCAGACCAACAACCTACGAATAGACAGCATGACAGCAGGATATATTGAACAGTTCCGTCAATTTTGTAAAGACGACGCAGCATTTGAGCGCCTTGCGGCAATCTTACGCGGCGCTGTGGGCGCTACTCTTTTCCCTGCTATGCAACAAGCAACAACAGTTTCTGTCAATGAGCCACTGACGGAGCAGTTTGCTTTTAATCAATGGCTCGTACAGGTCATTGATACGGTTTTGCCCGATGTCATTTATCTCTATGACCCCGAAGAACGGCGGTATCTCTATGCTAACCGTGCAATCGAGCGCTTTGGTTATACGCCCGCGCAGATTGTAAGCGGCAAGGTCGAAATGCTCCAAACGCACTTACATCCTGCCGAGCGCGATGCAGTGCTGGCATTGCACCATAAGCAATTGGAGATGATGAATCATGGTCAGTCAGGTGTTGAGTCGCGGGAGCCGTTTTTTGACGTGCAGTGCCGCCTGCGCTGTGCCGACGGGACCTATCGTTGGGTGCAAGACCGCCGATATGTGATGCAACGCGACGAAGATGGGAAGGTGAAAATCGTGCTGGGATATTTGCATGATATTCAGTCCCTGAAGGTCGCTCAAGAAATGCTGGACTATCAAACCACGCTAGAAAAAGCGACCGCCTCTATTTCACGGATGTTTGCCAAAACAGCAGTGGCGGATATTGATGCAACGGTGCAAGAAACGCTAAAGCAAATCGGCGAATTCACCAATGCTGACCGCTCCTATATTTTTCTCAGCCCCCAGCCCACCATAGAAGCGGCTTTCAACAAAACTGTGCAGTCGGACATTATGCGCGACGCTTACGATTGGTCAGCGCCCGGCATTTCGCCGATAACAATTCGAGAAATTTCTCCTTCCAGCATCCGATGGGCTTTTGACCGATTGGAGGAACTGCGTTCCTTGCAGATTGCCCGCATTGACAGTATGCCCGATGAAGCCGCAGCCTTCCGCACTGCGCTTGCGGCAGCGGGAACCAAATCGCTCTTGGTCGTACCACTTCATATTGAGGGGCGCGTCATTGGTTTGATTGGCGTGAGCGCTGTCAAAGAGGAACGGGTCTGGACGAAAGAAGAAGTACGGATGCTGCGCCTTGTGGCGGAGACGCTTGTTCACGCATTTGAGCGAAAGTTTGCCGAACAAGCACTTCGCGAGAGCGAAGCACGGTTTCGCACGATTTTCGACCGTGCTCCGGTTTCAATTTCTATTTTGAATCCGCAAGGAAATATCCTCTCTTGCAACGACCAAGTTGAGCGTTTTTTGGGGTATAACGAAGAAGAATTGCGCAATCGTAATTTCCTCGAATTTGTGCGCCCCGAAGACCGCGACCGCAGCGCCGAACTATTTTACGAATTGCTCTCCGGTTCGATAGATTCCTACACGCTGGAGCTTCAGTATATGCACAAAGACGGTTCGCCGATGTGGACAAACGTTACTGCTTCGCTTGTGCGCGATACGGCAGGGAGACCTGTGTTTGTGATTCGGATGCTGGAAGACATTAGCGACCGCAAAACGGCTCTTGCGAATATGCAGCACTACAATACGCTTGTCTTTGAGCAGAAAGCAGCGCTGGAGCGCCAGTCCGATATGCTGCTTCAACTCAACGGCGAAATGATGCAGAAGCAGCGCGAGCTGGAAGACCTTAACCGTAGCAAAGATAAGTTTTTCTCTATTGTCTCGCATGACCTGCGCAGTCCGTTTTCTTCGCTTTTGGGCATTTCCAAATTGCTTGCTGAGGGCGCAACTGATCTTGAGCGCAGCGACATCAAAGAACTTGCCGAAGCGCTGAACTCGCAGGCAGTGAACGTCTTCGATTTTATGGAGAATCTACTCAAATGGGCACAGGCACACACAGGGCGCATGAAGTACGAGCCAACAGTTCTTGCGCTGAGAGAAATTACCATGCCTGTCGAAGCGCTGCTCCGCGAAAATGCACACGCTAAAGGTGTTACCCTCAACGATGATATTTCCGATAGTCTGGCGGTCTATGTGGATGAAAATATGATTCGTTCTGTGGTGCAAAACTTGCTCTCGAACGCTCTTAAATTCACGCCTTCGGGCGGGACGGTTACATTATCGGCTGCGCAAAGTCCGACAAAACCGAAATTTGTCGAAGTGCGAGTAACCGATACCGGTGTGGGTATGAGCAAAGAGGATGCACATAAACTCTTCCGAATAGACGTAGTGCATACCACCAGAGGCACAGAAGATGAGACTGGGAGCGGTCTGGGGCTAATACTCTGCAAAGAACTTGTCGAAAAAAATGGTGGTACGATTTGGGTGAACAGCACCGAAGGCGTTGGCACAACCTTTGTTTTTACCCTGCCATTGGCAAAAGATATCTAAGCCGCAATGATTAGGTTGGCGACGTAAATGGTCAGGTTCAAGCATAGATTCCACGCGGACGGGCACGGATTTGGCGGATACTCGCATATTCATCAAAATAACGATATAGACGGATGCTTTCTTATCGGCTCAATCCGCTTCATCGTCCGCATTCCTTGTTGAATGACGACCTGTTGGAAATGCTTGTGTAACGACGGGAAAGAATGTATCTTTGCGGCGAGTGGATGGGCTTGCCCTTTTGTAATTCGTAACTTGTTTTTGTAATGCTCTATGACGCAACGCTACTTCAATCTTGAACCCAACGCTACGCCGTATAACCGCACCTTTTTGTCCAAAGCTGAATTGGAAGCACGTCTGAGGGATTATATTGATGTGCTGGACTTACACAAGGTCATTAGTGCCTACGAGCTTGCCGAAAGTGTCCACGAGCCGATTGTGCGGAATGACGGAACGCCTTTCTTTTACCATTCCACCCGAGTCTGCAAGATTTTGATTGACGAACTGGAATGTTTCGATGTGGATGTTCTGTCCGCATCGCTGCTACACGACGTTTTGGAAGATTCCACAACGGTTACAAAAGAAGTGCTGGAGTATAATTTTGGTCAATATGTCGCCTATATTGTTGAAACCTTGACCAAAGACCTTCAGGAACAGCGCCAAAAGCCGGACGAAATAGATTTGGCACACGTAGAAAAACTGCGTAATGCCAGTGAGGATTGCCTGCTTATCCGCCTCACGGCTCGCCTTGATAACTTTCGGTGTCTGGAATTTAACCTCAAGCGCAGCCCGATAAGCTATATCAATAACACCACCGAGCGGTATATTCCCCTTGCCGAGAAGCGCATCAGCAATAAGCGCTTGCAATATATCGTCCGTGAGTTGAAAAAAGAGCGGAATAAGTTTTTGGGATAATTGGGTAATCATCTGCCGACCTTCATTCTTCTCTATCGTGAAATCACTCCGCAACCGTTTGATGACCTCGCTTTTACGTTCCGTAGGCATTATGGCGTATCGCCTTTCGCCTGAGCATCGCGCACGTCTTGGTGCGTTCGCAGGAGAGGTCTTGCGCTTACTGAGCGCCTCGCGGCGGCGTATCACGCTGGAAAATTTGCGCCGTGCTTTTCCTGATCACACTCCCAAATGGCTGGAAGCAACAGCCCGCGCGTCGTATCGCAATCTCGGCACAACGCTTGTCGAGCTTCTTACTTTTCCCCATATCACGCCCAGCGAAGCCCGTGCCATGATTGATATGCGCGGCACAGAGCAAATCGAAGAAGAAGTTCGGAAAGGACGGGGAGTAATCCTCGTGTCGGGTCACTTTGGAAATTGGGAGCTGCTGGCGTTTGCTTTTCCGCTCTACACCAACATACCCACGTCGGTAATTGTTGCGCCGCAGTCGAATAAGTATGCCGAGCAGTATCTGCATTGGTATCGGTCGCGCACCGGAAACCGCATGATACCGATGGACAGAGCCGCTCGTGCTATCGTGGAGCGCCTGCGCAATACCGAAGCCATAGCACTTCTTGCCGACCAAGCCGCCACTGCCGATAGGGACGTGTTTGTTCCGTTCTTTGGAACGCTTGCCGCCACTTACGAAGCCCCTGCCACGCTCACGCTCAAACTCAACGCGCCAATGTTCACCGCCTTTGCTGTACGCGAGGCTGATGGACGGTATTCGGTAGAGTTTCGCCGTATTCCGCATGAAGACTTATCTCCCGACAAAGATGGTATTACCGAATTGACACGCCGTCACGTTGCTGCCTTGGAGGATGCTATTCGTGAACGCCCCGACCTCTGGGCGTGGCAACATCGGCGTTGGAAGCACAAACGCGAAGAGTAAACACCAAGTTTGCTTCATGTTAATGCTTCTTATCACCTTCCAACAGCTTCTTTGCTTTGCGGCGAATACGATAGCCAAGTGTCCATTTGAGCAGGTAATCTTGCACATATTTCTCAAACGACATTTCTCTGATAACGTAGGGCGGATGCTGCATTGGGAACTTCATTCCTTCGAGTGGGACGTTTGCCGTGGGGTGGTCGGCATCAGTAATGTGCGTTGCTCCTTCGCCAAAACCAATGTTCGTGATGAGATTTGCATTTGGGATAATGCCTAACTGTCCTTGCAGCCAGACCGCAAACGTAAGCTGATAATCCCACGTGGATTCCTTGCCCTCGTATGCTGATTGAAATACTTTTGTCCAGTATTTCACGGAAAAACTATCACCCAGCATCTCCGCCAGCAAGCCGTTATCACGCACTTCGGGAAAACGTGCCATATTGACGTCGTAATTCTTCCACACGCGCCGCCACGAAGCCCAGCCGGTGATAGGGTGAATCCGTGAAAAGTAGTAGCTGTACTGCGTTTCGCGTTTAATACGAAAATTTGCCGCCGAAATAAGACCGATGCGCTCATCATGACGATACCGCTCCAGCATTTCTTGGCAATACTGAAAAAATGTGGGGTGCGGTAGGCAATCATCCTCCAAAATAATTGCTTCCTCCACCGTTTGAAACACCCAATCCAAACCACTGGAAACACGACCACGGCAGCCCAGATTCAAAGGAGAAATGTTCGTCAGGACTTCGCAGTCCCAGTCCACATTGTTGAGCACAATGCTCCGTGCCTCCTCGCAGCGTTCTTGTTCGCCCTCGCGCCCCGTGCGTGCACCATCGGCAATGATAAGCAACTTTGGCGGCTGCGCCTTGCGGACTTCGGCAAAGACTTTTTCGGTGGTGTCGGGGCGATTGAAAATAACCATCGCCACGGGAGTTGTGAGTTTGAAGTTTGTCATAGTGTGTTTTTAACACGGATTGAAGAGGATTACACGGATTACACGGATTTTTTGCGTTCATTGCTCAATACTTTGCGGCGAATTTCGGCGCTGGATCCAAAATTGAGCAATAAACCAACCTCAATCGTTGTTGCTCTCAAATAATTTACCAACTGTGCTTCGTGTGCCGGATGAATAGTTGAAACCGCTTTTAGTTCCAGAATGACCGTTTTTTCAACAATAATATCTGCCTTAAACTCGCCTACAACAGAACCTTCGTAGTACACGGTAATAGAGAATTCGGATTCGCACTGCAAACCAGATTTTTGCAGCGCAAGCATCATAGATGTTGTGGTAGATTTTTTCTAAAAAACCTGAGCCAAGTGTGTTATGGACATGGTAAAACACCTTGATAATTTTCTCTGTTAATGCTTCGTGCTGCATAAAAAATCCGTGTAATCCGTGCAATCCTCTTCAATCCGTGTCAAAAATCACATCCGCGAGCGCTCGAAATCTATCACGCTCTTCAAAATCTGCTCAAGAGTGTGTGTCGGCTTCCAGCCCGTCAGCTCCTGAACGCGCGTGTTGTCGGGCATACGACGCTGCATATCCTCAAAGCCCGGAGGGTACGCTTCTGCATAAGGAATCAGAACGATGTCCGACGCGCTGCCGCTCAGTTCTTTCACTTTTTTCGCCAAGTCCATCATGCTGATTTCTTCACGGCTCCCAACGTTGAAGATCTTACCGGGGGCTTCGGCGTGAAGCGACAAGCCGTAAATTGCTTCCACCACATCGCGCACGTCGCAGAAACAACGGCTTTGCGTACCGTCGCCAAAAACGCGAATGGGTTCGCCGCGAAGCGCTTGCTGCACAAAGCGTGGAATTACCATGCCATAACGCCCTGTCTGGCGAGCGCCAACGGTGTTGAAAAGGCGGAACGGGACGACTTCCAGTCCATATTCTTGGTGATATGCCAAGCCCAAAAACTCGTCAATCATTTTGCTCGCAGCATACGCCCAGCGCGATTTGCTGGTATTTCCCAGAAGCACGTCGTCGTTTTCGTTGAACGGAATTTTTACGCCTTTGCCATACACTTCCGATGTGCTGGCAAGCATCACACGGCAGCCGTAGCGCAGAGCGGTCTTGAGGACAACTTCGCTGCCCATAATGTTTGTTTCAATCGTATGCACAGGCTTTTCAACGATAAGCTGTACACCCACTGCTGCCGCCAAATGCACGACAATATCTACCTGCGAGGTGATGCGGTCGAGCACCATTTCGTTCATAATATCGTCGCGGACAAAGTGAAATTGCCCAGCAACATCAGGATTGGAGCGGATGTCGTTGATATTGTCTATCGTGCCGGTGGAGAGATTGTCGAGCGCAAAGACGGTGTGCCCGCGCTGCAAGAGATACTTCGACAAATGTGAGCCGATAAAGCCCGCACCGCCGGTGATGAGAAAGGTTTTGGAGGGAGCGTTCAACGTGGGGATTCCTTAAAAAAGTAAGCCAAACAATCGTGTTTTGCAAAGACTACAAATTTACGATGTTTATAGCTTCCACAAAACACAAATATCGACATGGCGTAAGGATAGCAAGAATAGAACGTGCACAAACGATAGGCAACAATGCCATTGTGCAAGAATGAGCAAAATTGTTTGTATATTTTCTGTCCAACCCGTTTCACTTGTTCTGCATTTTTCATCGGCATTCCATCCATTATGAGTACTTATTCTACCCACGATTTCATTCGTGAAGCCGAAGCACAACAGAAATTTTACCAAGAACAAGCTGCACGTTTTGATGCAGTCTTAAGCGACCAAGCCGAGCAGATTGCGACGCTTACGAAGAAAAAAGATGCAGCGCTTCGGGCAATGTCGGATATTCTTCTGCCTGCCTTCACGCACGATGATTGCACTACGCTTGCGACTCGCCTGCAAAAGCCGATGCTTGAGGGCTTGTATGCTGATTATCTTCGTGAACAAAAAAGTCTGCAAGAGCAGATTGCCAACATTGAACAGAACACGGGGTTTCAGAAACTTGATGCGCTCACCAACCCAAAGTCGGGTGTGCTGACCACGCAAATTGCTGAGCTGGAACCGCTTTACACGCAGGCAGAAACCATGCTCGAAAAACTGCGCTCCATGCAAGGTTTTGAGCGCTTGCGGACGAATAAGTATGGTCGTAAAGACTATGCGCATCAAGGAATGATGCGCTTTCTCATGCCGGAGTATTATTCCGACAACGCCGATGCTACCGCAATTGTGAAGCAGATGGGCGTGAACGATTTTCTGGACGTGCTCTCTGAGTATAACACCGCTCAAGACCGCATAAACACACTCGCTCCGTCGCTGCAGCGCTTACGCGAAGAATATTCAGCACTGCAAAAACTTGCGCACGAGCATATACAAGCCTCTGAGCGCCTTGCAGGGTTGGAGAATATCTACAAACAACGAGTTCAAGAAGCGATCGCGGAATACTGCACGCTCAACGACAAACAAACACTTGCACGGCTCTTTGCGGCGGTTGCCGCCGACGCGCCCGATGCGTACGCACGCTTAGAATCAGCCTTCAAGCAATTCGACGGCACGGAGCACCAAATCGAGTATCTGCGGGCGCTCCGGGGCAAAGTAACGGATGATACCAATGCTCTTGTGCAAAAATCTACCACTCTTGCCGAAGAAACCCGCCGATACACCGCCGACCCGCACCGCTTCCGCAATAAGCGCTGGACAAACGACCAATTTGCAAAAAAATTCAAACGCGACACCACACGCTACGACCGCTCTCTGCACCGCTACAACCGCACGGGAGCTGTGATTTACGGCTTTGACGATTACCATCGAATTTCGCCCTTTGAGGAATTTTTATGGTGGGATGTGATGAGCGACGGGCGTTTGGACGGGAATTTTATCCCGGAAGTGCAAGAGTATTACGAATCGCACCCCGACTACGAGTACAGCGCAAGTGATTATGCGCCCACCGACGGCACAAATGCTGATGATGTCGATAATTCATAATTATTGGGGCAACCGTATCTCACTATGAAATCTCCCACCTCGCTTCGCATTATGAACTATGCCGTTAATGGCATAGGACTGGGGCATTTGTCGCGTTTGGTGGCGGTCAATCGCTGGGTGCGGCGCTACACGGACGTTCTGGGTATTGATGCCGAACTTCTTTTTCTGACCTCCAGCGAAGCCGATGCGCTCTGCTATCACAACGGTTTCCCCGCGTTCAAAATTCCTTCCAAAACAATTATTAGCGATAACCACGCTTTTTCGGGCGCACGTGTGGCAAGGCTTTCCCGCGTACAGCACAGGCGGCTTGCAAAGCAGTGGGTGTGGAACTCGGTGGGTGTTTTTGCGCCCGATATTCTGGTTGTTGATACGTTCCCCAATGGTTCATTCCATGAGCTTGGCAGCATAGCAGATTTTGGAATGAAGAAAGTGCTCATAAGCCGTGCTGTGCGGGCGGAACAAGCGCAAAAGCCGGATTTCCGAGCAGCACTCCGAATGTACGACCGCATTATCACGACTGAAGAACCATTCCCCTTCGTGGACTATGTGCCTGAAGAAGCTGAAGGGCGTACCGTCAGCGTCGGGACAATCATGCTCCGTGAGCAGGCAGAACTGCTTACCCGTGAGGAGGCGCGTTTGCGTTTAGGCTTGCCCTTGGAGGCGCTTTGCGTCTATGTCAGCGCGGGCGGCGGTGGCGACAGCGATGCAGAATCAACATTTACAACACTTGCAGCAATAGCAGCCTCAGAGCCGCATATTTGCTTTGTT
>Ga0075163_10007427_pt1 | contig 14494 bp, 8 predicted proteins | sample JI1023141ADNA_FD_71478 | JGI IMG/M metagenome (GOLD analysis project Ga0075163, IMG submission 71478) | Wastewater effluent complex algal communities from Wisconsin, to seasonally profile nutrient transformation and Carbon sequestration -... | ecosystem: Engineered > WWTP > Effluent > Algae...
GGTTGTTGGTCTCGCGGTCGGCGCTCTTGAGGATGTCTTTCATCCAGCCGAGCTTCCCGAGGATCATCGAGAAGCGGACCGCGTCCATGCTCTTCTCGGAGAGCACGTAGAAGATGCGGATGACCGCCTGCAGGTTCCCTTGCCGCACCGCGCGACCGTTGCGCTGCTGCAGCGTCGCCGGCTCCCACGGCAGGTCGAGGTGATAGACCTGGCAGGTGCGCACATGCAGGTCGATGCCCTCGTAGGCCGTCGCGTTGGCGATGACGACATCGTACTGCGGCGAGATTCCTTCCTGCTCGACGTTGCCGTTTTCATCGAGCACAGGCGGCACGCCGTTGAAGCGCTCGGCCAGCACCTGCCGCCGCGCGGGGTTTGGCGCCTGGTCGGCGTTGAAGATTGCCACCCGCTCCTCCGGAAATCCGGCCGCGGTGAGCAGCAGCAGGAGCCACTTATGCACCGCGATGTTGTCGCAGAACACAAGATGGCCGCAGTCGGGCTTGGCCAGGATCAGATCGCGGACCGCACGGAGCTTGGGGCACTCCGGGTCTTGAACCTGCCCGGCGTTCTGCCACGTCCACTCGGGCCGACCGTCCTTGTTGAGCGGCCCGGCATCGAGCTCGGGATGAATCGCCACCAGCGCCATGCGCTGCAGCAGCCCGAGCGCCTTGAGGCGCATCCGCGGGTCCTCCCGACCGCGCTTGAGGGCCTGCTCGTATTCTTCGAGGTACCGCTCGTACTTGTCGAGCTGGGCGTCGGACATCGGCACGCGGATCTGCTCGACCTGCGTCTCCGGCAGGGTGAGCCCCACCTCTTCGGCGGTGCGAAACTCGGCATAGCGGAAGATGACGTCGCGCAGCTCGTCGAGGTTCTGAAAGCCGGCGACCACCGAGCGCCGCTGCGTCTTGAGGTCGGTGCCGACAATGTCCTTCATCTCCAGCCGCAGGTAGCGGTCGATGAAGATTTCCGGGTCGGTGATGCCAAGGCGCGACCAGGCCTGGCCGTCCACGTAGCCGAGCAGCGTGTAATACTCCAGCGGCGAGTTCTTGGCCGGGGTCGCCGACAAGAGCACCACGCCCGAGCCGCCCGTGCGCATGCGGACGAGCGCCGCGCGGATGGCGAAGCTCCAGGCGCGGTCGCTGCCTTCGGTGATCGCGCCCAGGTACTTGGGCACGCCGCCCTCGCGCTGCTGCACCGGCCACAGGTTCTTCATGTTCTGCGCCTCATCGAGCACGAGCAGATCACACTGGAGGTCCTCCCAGTAGATGCCGGGGTCGGGCTCCTCCGTGGTCTCCAGCCGCTCGGCAATCCAGCGCTCCAAGGCTTCGCCGAAGATGGCCCGCTCGCGTTCGGAGCGGTCGGTGAGCGCTTCGATGAGGGCGAGCAGGTGCGCGTTGTCGGCCTCGCGCGACTGCTCGCGCTGCATCGCGATCTCTTCGGCCAGCTTGGCCCGCGCCTCGTCGCTAAGCGCCTGCGCTTTGTCGGCGCCGACGAGCTTCTCGATCGCGGCGGCGCTGACCGGCGGCCGCCGTTTTTTTTTATGCTTCGCCTCGCCCTCCGGGTCGGGCTCCTTGATCCCTGCCAGCAGGTTGCGGGCATTTAGGCCAATCATGCGCAGCAACGCGGGCGTCTCCATCACCCAGGCCCGCACGCTCTCGGCCCGCAGGCCGTTGCGGGCAAAGACCGAGTAGGTGGTCAGCATCACGTCGAAGTCGCCCGCCTGAAACTGACGCCACTTGGTGGCGCGCTCCTGCGGTGTGTCGATGCGGCTTGTGTATACGCCGCTGCGCCCGATGTAACGCTCGGAGCCGATGACGCCGATGCGGTAATCGGGCAGCGCCGCGCGCAGCTCCTTGTGCCACTTCCAGATGAGGGTGTTGGGGACGACGACCACCGGCCTGCGGACGCGGCCGGACTGGCGCAGCGCGGCGATCGTGGCAATGCCCGTATAGGTCTTGCCGACCCCGACATCGAAGCCGAGGAGCCCCCCGTGGTTGGCGATGAGCCGCTGCGCGCCCGCGCGCTGGTGCGGCTTGAGCACGATCCGGCCGCGCCACCGGGCAATCGCCAGCTCCTCGGCGCCGTAGTCGGGCGGCACGTAGCCGCGAAAGAGGCGATTGTACGTCTCCTCCAGCTGCGTGACGAGCTCGGGCCGGAGCCCGACGAAATCGAGGAAGCCGCGGCGGGCGCGCTCGCCGTACTCCAGGCGCGCGCGGCTGAGCGCTTGCGCCGCGCTCTCTTCTTCCCCGGTCGCCGGGTCCACGCGCTTGACCGTCGGCGGCGTAAACAGAGTAAAGTCATGGTTGAGGTAGCCGAGCGCCACCGCCAGGCGCAGACCGGCCACGTCCTTGGTGTCGGTGTAAGGAGTCTCTTCCAGCCGAACCAGGCCGCTCTCGCGGACGAGCGGGGGGACCGCCGCGTCGATCCACTCTTCCAGCCACGCCCGCAGGATGGGCAGCGGCACCCAGGGCATGCGCGGCTCGGCCGCAAGATCCGCAAAGCGCGCCGGGCGCATCGTGGCGAGCAGCTGCGCCGCCTGCGCCGCCGCTTGCGCGTCCCCTTGACCAGCCAGCGCCTGGGCGCGGTCGTACTTGGGCCACAGCGACCCCGTATAGTACGCGCGTGCGGGATGCCACTCCCCCAGGTCAAAGCACCAGCCGGCCGCGATGAGCGCGGTGTGAAGCGGCTCGTTGAGATCCGCGACCCCAAGCTCGGTACGAAAGCTGCGAAGCGCGTCGATCGAGAGGTGCCGCCGGGTGCGATATAAGAAGTCGGCCTGGGCCGCCACATCATCGAGACGTCCCTGAAAGCGGGGCGTGTACACGGGAGGGTTGGCAAACGCAGCCACCAGCTCGCCGCTGTCCGCAAAAGCCGAGAGAAAGGCCAAAAGCTCCGGATGGTCTTTGGACGCCCGCAACAGGGCCCGGTCGGCGTGCGGAGACCCGCTGCGCCCGGTTTCGGTGGCGCGAGCGGCGCTCCAGGCGAGCAGCGCCTCGCGGAGCTCGGGGTAGAGCGCCGCCGCGGTCTGGGTGCTCGCCTCCTCCTCGCGAGCCAGCGTGCGCAGATAGTGGCCGACCCGCTCGCCGAGCGCCAGGGCGGACAGGATGTGCACCGGCAGCCCTTCGGTGCGCGCGGGCTTGGCTCGCGGACGATCCGCAGCCGTGAAAAACGGTGTGACGGCGCAGCTTGTGCACATCGCGCGCTCCACCAAGTCAGGAAGCGCCGTGAACTCGCCGTCCACCTCATAGCCGCGGCGCGGCTTGCGCGTGGTGTCGTCTTCGTCCTCTTTCTTCCCGCGCTCGGTGCCGAGGATGTGCTGCGGGAACTGCTCGAAGTAGTGTCCATGCGCCACCGGCAAGTCATCGGGCAGCACTGAGGGGAGCTCACCGCCGCGCGCTCGGAAGAACAGCAGATCCGTGACGAGGTTGGCCCCCGGAAACAGCCGCGAAGGCAGCCGGAATGCGGCCATCAGGTGGTGCCGCTTGAGCACCCGCTCGCGCAGGGCGACCATCGCTGCGGACGTGCCGGTGAGAAACCCGTAGGGAATCAGAAAGACGCCGATTCCGCCCGGCGCCAGCAGATCGAGCACGCGCCGCAGGAAGTACGCATAGGCTTTCTTCTCGCGATACGCCTTGTTTGGATCTTCTGTAAGGCTCGCTCCGCGCACGCCATACGGCGGGTTACTGACCACGAGCCCCAGGGTGCCGCGCTCCGCGAGCTCGTTCTTCGCAATCCAGCGCTCGAAGGGCCCCTCGACTACCGTTAGCTCGGGCCGGACGGCTGCGAGCATCTGGGCCGAGACATGTGAATACTCCACCGCGGTCCAGTGCAGCGCTTCAAAGCCGGGTCCGGTGAAGGCGTGCACGAGCCGCCCGATGCCCGCAGCAGGCTCCAGTGCCTTGACCGCGCCGTCGACGCTGGGCAGACCGAGGATATGCGGGCGTAACACCCGCGCGATCTCGCGCGCCACCTTCGTCGGCGTGTAATACTCGTGAATCAAGCCCCGCGCTTCGGGCTGCCAGCCCGCCGGGAGCTGCTCGGCGACCGCGTCCAGCGACAGCCCGCCGAAGCCGGAGTACAGTAGGAGCGCTGTGCGCTCTACCGGACCGATGGGCACGCCGGAGGCCATGATGCGCAGCGCCGCCAGGTTGGCCTGCGTGCGCGCCGCGGGCGGCCACTCCTCGGCCGGCACATCATCCGCCGAGAACGTATCCGCGACCGGCTGCGCCACCACCTTCTGCGGGGGCTCGCGCTGCGCCTCAATCTGCTCCAAGAGCTGCGCGAGCGAGCTCACGAGCTGCGTGCGATACGACGCGAAGAACTGGTGGACGAAGGGAACGGTGACGCCTGGAGGCGGCTGCCGCTCGAACGTCGCCGCCAGCAGGTTCACGCCGCGCTCGGCAACCGAATGTGCGACCAGGCTCATTTGGCACTCCGCGCTTTGGCCATCTCCGCAGCCAGCTGCCCGGCCAGCTCGGGCATGGCTCCTTGAATTGCACGCAGCATCGCTTCACCCTCGGCCGATGGAGTCGCAGGACCGGACGAGGCGTGGCTCGGGGCGGGGGCCGCCGCGCTGCGCTTGCGCCCGGGCCGCGAGGGCTGCCTCTGGTCCGCGGCCGCTGCGGGTACGGGGGCGATTTCTTGGGCAGGAGCTGTGGCCCTCGATCGGGCAGGCTCCGCTGGGGAGAGCTCCACAATCAGGGGCAGCCTGCGCGCCGGCCGCTGGAGCTCTCCTTGCAGGCGCTTGATTTCCGCCTCGATGCGCCGCGCTTCCGTCATCAGCACCGCGTGCTTGGTGGTGGCTTCCGCTTTCTTCTGGGTCGCCTCCCGCTTGGTGGACTCCTTGCGTGCATTTTGGGCGCGCCGGTCCCAGCGCGCCGTCACCTGCTCTTGCTTGGCCTGCTCCTGCCCGAGCCGCGTCAGGCGCCGCGTGAGGCGCTCCACCGCGGCCGGCGGACGCAGGGCCTCCGCGCCAAAGACCTCGCCGCGCTGCGCCTCCTTGGGAGGTCGCACGCTTCCCTTGGCAAGATGGACCCCGACGACGGGGCTTGGCACCACCTGGCCATGAAGGCACGAGCAGGTGGTCTGCGCCGCGGCCTCCGCGCTTTTGCCGTTACGCCACGCCTCGATAAAGTACGGTCGCAGTGTCTCCATGAGCTCCCGCGAAATCCGCGCGTGCTCGTGCGCCTTCTGCAGATACGCCACGATCATCGAAAAGTAAGAAGGTGGCGGCAGCTTGTCTTCTCGTGACTTCCACATGGATTCCCCCCTGTGTTTGTTACTTTGTTCCGCGAGCGCCCGGCCCCAGACCCAGCGCCCGGCGCACTCGGCCGAGCCCGCGCCGCACCCCATCGACGGCCAGGTCTGCCAAGTCGGGCGCAACCTCATCGAGGAACCGCGCCACTTCTTTGGCGACCGCTTGCCGCTCGGCGTGCCGAATCTGTTCGTCTCGTACCGCGAGCGGCGCCTTGCAATGCCAGCAGCGCGCCTGGTATCCCTGGGGCGGGCGGCTCGTGAGGCGACTTGGATGGCCGCACTGCAGGCACTCCACGGCTCCGATGCGCGCCATCCAGGCCCGCCGCTCTGCGTCGTAGCGAGCGCGCTTGTCCGGATCACTGAGGAGCGCGTACGCCGCCAGCACCGCTTGAAACTTCTCCCGCGTCCCGCTGTGGTCGGGATGCGTTTCGCGCACGCAGCGGCGGTAGGCCGACTTGATCTCGTCCGCCGAGGCCTGCGGGCTGATGCCTAAGATGACATACTGATTTTCCATGGATCACCCATTCATTCCAGTGGCCGGGACCGGACTCGTCGCCTTCGCTGCTTCCTCGGCGGCAGTCTCGGGCCGGAGCACGCTCTGAAAGAGCGCGGCCCAGGACTCGGGCGAGCTCATGGCCTGCGCCAGCTCCACCTCTGTAAGCGTCCGAAGCTTGTCTTTGATTCGCTCGAGCACACCGCTCGGTGGCTTGCGCTCAGCAGCGGGCGGCGCATCGGGCGGCGCGGTGAAGCTGGCCGCCTGCAGCTGCGGGGCTGCAGGTGGTGAGGCTGGCCGCTCGGGCTGTCCGCGCTGAATCAGCGCCACGCTGACCTCTTTGAGCAGGCTCAGTGCCGAGTTCCCAAGCCCCACATAGTCCGGGGGCGGAGCCGCCGGCTGGCTCAGGCGGCTCTCGACGTGCGAGACGACCTTGATCTCGAGATCGAGCAGACCTTGGATCGTCGTTTTGACCTGCTCGATGTCACGAAACGCCTGCTGCGCGTGCATCACCATGCTGCGCTGCATCTCCATCATGTCGCGGCGCATGAGGCGGTTGAGCATGAACAGCTCCCCGACCTCCTTCACGTAAGTCGAGTTGCGGATGAAGTCCTGCTGGCGCTCTTCCATGTCCATGGCGTGCAGGTGCTTGCGAAACTCCAGGTCCACATCCGCGCCCGCCACGACTTCGCTTGGCTTGCCAGCAGGTGCTGGCTGCGAGGGCGGTGCCACGACGACCGTTGCGGGCGGCGCGGGGGGCGAGCTGACCGCATGGGCGACTCCGGAACCGCCCGGGCTTCCTGCAAGGTTGAAGTTCAGCGGCAGCTGGGCTTGTGCCCCGCGCAGCAGCTCGGCCTGCGGGTGCACGATGAAACGCTGCTCCGAATTCACAATCGGCCGGTGCTCTGAATCGTAGAAACAAAGAAGGTACGATCCGACCGGGATCGGGTGAGGCGACTCGCCGACCCTGTAATAGCCGCCCTCCTCCGGAGGAAAGACGCGGACGCCATTGTCCGTAAGCTGCATCTTGAGCCGAAAGAAGACGGCCTGGCCCGTCGCCAGAGCACGTATACGCTCGCCGAGGTTCGTCATGAAATAGACGATAAGCTCCCCGTGCGTTGAAGGCGCGTTGGACTTGCGTTGATTCGGACGAGGCGATCGTTCAAGAATCGTTGGAATCGTTGAAGCGGGACGGGAATCGTTCAAAAATCGTTCAAGGATCGTTGGACGCAAGCGGGGATCGTTTAAGAATCGTTGAAGCGGGCGGGAGTACCCGCGCTTTGCAGCAAATCCGTCGGGGCGGTTCGCTGACAAAGGCCCCGGTCGGCTTGGTTGGCAAAGGGCGGGGCCGGCTTTGCTAGCAAAGGAGCAAGATCCCTTTGGCCGCAAAGTCGATCTGACGAACCGGACGGCCGTGCTAAGGGGTCGATCCGAAAAGGGATTCGGTTCCAGAATGGGCTGGCCGCCCAGCGCGGTTGGCAAAGGTCCCGCCAGCTTGGCTGGCAAAGGTCCAGGGGGACTTTCCTGCCAAGGGGGCCGGGCGATTTGCGGCAAGACCTCCCGGCCCCTATCCAGGCAAAGCGCTCGTGGACCGCGGAGGCGTTCAACGATTCTTCAACGAAACTCCAACGCAAGTCCAACGATCGGGGGCCGCGGCCTGCGTCATGCTGGAGGCATGGAACTGCGATCGTGTACGCACTGTGGAAGACTCTTGAAACCGGACGCCCGCGGGACGTTCTGTGGACAGCGGTGCATCTGGCGCGCCTGGTACGAGCGCAGCCTCGACGAGGGCAGCCAGGCGCAGCGCCTCCCGCTGGCGACCTTGCCGCCGGATGCGGAGGACATACTTCCGGCGATGGGGCCGGAGCGGCTACGGGTGGCGCTTCAGCTCGCGCTGCTGGGCCGGGCGCCGGCCGATGCCCGCGGCTATCGGGTTGGGATCAAGCAGGGCAGCCGGCAGCTCATGCGCTGGTTTCCGCCGGTCCGGTTTCGCACGCCGGCCCTGTTTCTGCTGGATCCGTTTGAGTGGCCGGCGGTGCCGCGGCCTGGAATTTATGCGGTGGTATACCTGGATGGGCGATTGGTGCCGCTGGGTGGACCGCGCTTCACGATCGCGATCGAGCAGGTCGATCGACGGCTCCTTCTAAGCGACGGCGATCGCACGTACAAGCCGCGGCCTCGGGAGTAAATCAAGGTCTACGGAGACAGAGGGCCGCATCAAGCTCGTTGCTGGGAAAAGTAGTCCGCGTATAGCGGGCACCGGCTGCGGAAGCAGCCACGGGTTTCCGTCTCCGTGATGAGTCCTTTGCGCAAGAGGCGGCTGGCGGCGTCTGGAGGCAAGGGCGCGCCGTCGGCCAGCTCTTTGAGGCAGAGACCCAAGGGCTTGTCGAATGCACCGGCCGCATCGAGCGGCTCCAGCTCATAGCAGAGGTCTTCGAGGTGATCCGCAAAAGGGCCAAAGGCCTGCTGCGTGGGCTGATAGGCGGCCAGCACGGATGCGAGTGAGGTCTCGTGCACGGCGGCGTGAAAGAGGGCCAAGCGGCAGAGGTAGATGTTCCAGCCCACAAGCTCGCCCAGGGCTTGGCGATCGCCCGCGGAGGAGTAGACCGCGTGCAGCTCCGCCAGGCGGGTCAGCTGCTCCAGGTTGATGCGAGAGACATCGAGGCGGTGCGCCCGGCTCCACAGCGACGAAGGGCCGCTAGGCGGAAACTGGCGCGGCGGGAGACTCGTCTCGAGGATCAGACGCAACGAAGCCAGGAAGGGGTCTACCTGCCAGGCGCGCAGCATGTTGAACACCTCGTCCCGGATGGAGAGGCCCGCGAGGCAGTCCACGTCGTGGAGCACGAGCGCAGTCGCTCGCGAAGGAGCGCCTGCGGGCCCTGCAGTCAGCAAGTGCAGCACCAGCTCGCGGAGCTTCTGTGGTGCCTCAATGACAGCGCTCCAGAACAAGTCCACGCGCTTGCGCGCTTCTTCTTCGGGCTGACCGCTGGCCACAAGCAAGAGCCTGCCCAGCTCCCGAAAAAACGCATCAAGAGAGCCTGATTGCGCCTCCACCGCGGCACTGACGCAGACTCGAAGGGCGCGGCCGATCGGCGCCTCGTCACCCTGCATCGCCTGAGCGAGCGTGTGCTCCACGAGCAGGCGCTTGCCCGAGCCCGAGGGGCCAAAGACCACCGCCGGCCGCCCGGGCTTGCGCAGGCAGCTGAGAAGAACCTGCTCCTCGGCGGGTCGGGGCACGTAGCAGGCCGGATCGTAGGCGCTGCCGGGCGCCGGTGGCAGGTGACAGCGCGGCCCCGTGGTGAGCCGGGTCGCGGGCCGCATCAGACGCCAGCCCTCTTTGCCGTGCGTCTCCAGATAGCGCGGGGAGTGGACTGGATCACCAAGCGCCCCGCGAAGGACGCTGAGGTTGGAGCGGATGGTCACGTCTTCGATCTTGCAGCCCCACAGGTGCTTGCGCAGCTCGGCACGGGTGACGAGCCGACCGTCGGCCGCATGCTCGACGAAGTAGCAGAGCATCGCCAGCGGCATGCCGGAGATCCCGACCGGCCGATTGTCGCGCAGGACCCGCTTTTGCGTGGTGTCGAGTAAGAAGTCTCCGAAGGAATAGAGCGCCATGATCTCCCCCAAGATCGAATTCGCCAGGTCTGGATGGATCTACGCAAGGACTGTACCGGCTGGGGGACTCAGGTTACGGCGACGGCCCAAAGGAAAAAAACGTCAGGAAATCGGGTATTTGGTGCTGAGCGGCTTGGGCGCTCGGGCTAGGCGATCGCAGCTCGCGCCTTCACGCAGTCTCACGGGAGAGACTGCAAGTCTCAGCCGGGAGACTTTGCAGCTTTGGAGGACAATGAACCGGGAAGGGTACGATCAAGCGTCGCTGCCCGCCGAGCGAGCAGCCCCAGTCAGGTACGGCGCCAGATCTTGTGGAATCTTCTCAGTTGCAACCCCGTCCGCGTCGGTGCAGCGCCGCTCAAGACTTGCATCCGGGGCACCCGTGGCGACGAAGATCCGCTTGACGCCGTGCTGCCGCAAGTGGCGTAAGGTGGCTTCCAGCGTCCACTCGGTTCCCTCGATGTTCAAGTCGACGAAGGCCAGATCGAGCTTGCTGTAGTCGGGGGCTGCCGCCTCGCAGGCCTCCATCGAGGAGAACGTGACCAGCTCCGCGATGCCGAGCCGCTGCTGCTGCTTGCGCCAGGCCCAGGCGATCATCGCATCGTCGTCAATCACCAGGACGCGCGGGCGGCTGGGCGGGTCCTGCGTCGCCCGCTGCGGAGCGCTGTCCTGAACCACGATCGGCACTTGCCCGACAAGGCCCTTGGGGATAATCCGCAGGCTCAGCTTGGCGGCGCGCTGGAGAATCGCCGGATCGGCGAATCGGCTGGTCACCAGGATGGCGCGGTCGGCGATGCTCTCCTGCTCGATGACATCCAGGCCGGAGAGCTCTTGCCGCAGCAGCTCGTAGTCGATGAGGCCCAGGAAAGGCCGGCTGCGGTTCTGCGCGAGCCAGCTGCGCAGGGCGTGCGCCTCGGTGAAGTGCAGCACCTCGCAGCTCGCGCTGACATGTGGGGTAAGCAGCTGATCCCAGGTCGCATGGATGGCGCGGTCGTCGTCTAAAATGAGTACGGCTTGACCGGCGCGGAGCTCGATCTGACCGGCGAACCACGGCGGCGGCGGCGCGGCCGGGAGCCTGACCTCCACGGTCGTTCCCGCCCCGACCGCCGAGCGGATCGACAGGCTGCCGCCCCAGCGCTCGACGGTGGAGCGGGCCTGGTGCAGGCCCAGGCCGCTGCCCCCCGCCTTGCCATAGGTGAACCCGCGCTCACCGAGCCGCCCAAGGATTTCTTCAGGAATGCCCTTGCCGTTGTCGGAGACGGTGAGGGCGACCTGACTGCCTTCGCGCGCCAGGCGCAGCGTGACCTTGCCAGCCCCAGGCAGCGCGTCCACCGCGTTGTCGATCAGGTTGGAGATCGCGCGCTTGAACTCCGCGCCCAGCACCTCGGCAAAGCAGCCATAGGTGTCTTTGCCGAGCGGCGCATCCACTTCGACGCCCATCCGTGAGGAGAGCTGCAGGCGCTTCTCGGAGACGATCTCTTCCACCAGGATCGATAAGAGCTGCACCGCGGGCGCTTCCGGTGCGGCGGCCAGCTGGACCTGGCTGTTGAAGGCGCGGCGGTTCTCCTGAATCAAGTCGTTGGCGATATCGCGGATGCGGCCCACGGCGCTGCGCAGCATCAGGCGCGTATCCTCGGGGATGTCGGCCTCGATGGACACCATGGCGATGTCGAGCGCCGCCAGGGGTGAGCGGATGTCGTGCGCAACCTGGCTGGCCAGGGCGCCCAGGGTACGTGCTTTCTCGGCGGCGACCAGTTCTTTCTGGGCCCCATCCAGGCTGGCCAGGAGCCGATCGAAATTCTGGCCAATCTTGGATATCTCGTCGGCCCCAGGCATGTTGATGCGCAAGCTGAGATCCTTGAGGCCGACCAGCTCATCGGTCTTGGCGTTGATCTGCGCGATCCGGGACGAGAGCCGCCGCGCGATCACGCGGGACAGCAGATAACTCAGCAGGAGCACGGGCAGCAGCAACAGCCCGAGCCCCAGGCGCAGCGCTTGCGTGTTGCGCTGCAGCGCCTCCAGGGAGACCTCGATACGCAGGATGTAAAAAAAGCTCGCTGTCGGCGCTGCGACCAGCCCCTTTACCACGCACTCGCAGCAGCTGTTCACGGGCGCCGGGATGCGCGCGAACACCTCGACCCGATCGGGGTAGGAGACCGCATGGCTGGTGAAGGCGCCGCCGACACTGAGCGGCTCGCGCGAGGACTTGGAGTTGCCGCGGTGGTAGTTGCCGATGCTGCGCCCGGTCGGGGTAAACAGGCCGATGTCGAGAAGCTGCTGATCCCCATCGAACAGCGAGCGAAACAGGTCGTCGACGAAGTGGACCTCCATGCCCACGTTGAGCACATGCTGACGATCGCCGGAGGGGAGCAGCGAATATTTCCAGACCCGGTTATCGACGAGACTCGGCATCAGGGGCGTTCGATCGTAGGGCCTTTGGCCGGTGAACAGGCCGCGATAGTCGTCGCAGAGTGCAAACAGGTTGGGGAGGGTGGCCAGGTCGTAGCTGGTGGAGCGGATGAACTGCCCGTCCGGCCGAACGAACTCGATGCTGGAAACGGCAAGGTCTTTGGCGATGGCGGTCAGCTCTGCGTCGGTGGGCAGCGGCTGTGCGTCCGTTCGGTACTTCAGCGCCAGCAGAGCCGCTCGCATCATCCCCTCGGTGGTGCGCTCGAGGTTGGAGATGGACTCGGCCAGGGTCGAGGCCACGGCCTGGTATTTCTCGACATAGCGGGTGGTGACGGTGTGCAGCGCGAAGAGATAGAAACAGTAGGCGCTGATGGCCAGCAGGGTCGTGGAGGTGATGAAGATGGCGAGGAAGATCTTGCGGTAGATGGTCATGTACTTCGACCTCGCTCGACCTCGATGTTCAGGACAGCGAACACCATGTTGCCGAAGTCATCGCCGTGACGGACGACGTGCTGGAAGCCGCAGGGGGGCAGCAGGCTCGCTCGCTTCAGCGCCCAGGACGAGGACGCGCAGAGGAGGGCCTGGTATTCGAAGATGGAGTGGACCGAGTCGACAAGGACATCGCCCGAGCCGCTGATCTGGTTGGTGAAGGTGGTTGAGCGCGGCGGTCGCGCCTCAGCGGGATCGAGGACGGCCAGGTCGAACTCCAGCTCCTCAAGGACGTGATCCCAGCGAAGACGGCTGGCCAGGGAGGGCGGGACAAAGACGTTAGTAAAGGCGGTCAAGCGCTCGCCGGCATGAATCGACTCCGCCAGCAGCCGGAAGGCATCGCGTGGGTGATCGAGGCAGTTGATGACGAACGTGCAGAAGTGCCGCACGTCGGACGCCGGGGCCGCCCGGTCTATGTGGGCACCGAGGCCGGCATGGCGGATTTCGACGTTGGATATAGAGCCGTAGCTGGAGAGCAGCCGAGCGTGGCCTGTCGGGCTAGGCTCGACCAGCGTAAGCCGCTTGGGCTGACGCTTCAGATATAGCGGCGCGAAGCGGCCAACCCCTGCGCCCCAATCGATCAGGTGCGCACCGGGAAGCCGGTCCGGCAGGTGCCTCTCGTACCATTCGAAGATGTTTCGATCGGGATACAGCTCGGCATCAGAGAGTGCATTTTGCGCCCCGAAGCTTTCGATCGTGGCGATGGCCTGCGCTGAATAGACGCTCGTGCCTTCCGGCGGCGGCGGCGGCGTGGTGTCTCGCGTCATCTACGTCTCCTCGGGAGTCTCGGTGCCGGACTTCAGGCGGAAGTAGGTGGCGCGAGCGATCTTCATGCTCTGGCAGATCTCTTCTACTGAGGCCCCTTGCCCCTCGAGGACCCGGCGCTGGTTTCGCGTGAGCAGGAGCTCGTTTTCCCGGCGCGACTGACTCAACGAGACCCCGCGCAACAGGTCGCGCATGACCGACACGGGGAGCTGCGCACTCGTGTCAGCGCCGCCCAGGGGCGCTTCCGCGTGCTGCTCCAGCTCTCGGGTTGTGATCTCATCGCTCTCCACAAAGACGGCCAGGCGCTGAACAAGGTTGCGGAGCTGCCGGATGTTGCCAGGCCAGCGCATCTGGACCAGCGCGTCCCGTGCCTCCGTCGAGAAACGCAATGAGCGGTTCTCCTGCTTGGCGAAGTGATCGAGCAGCGCGGGAATGTCTTCTTTGTGCTCGTCCAGGCCAGGCACGCGAACCGTGAGGACTTCCAGGCGGTAATAGAGGTCCTCGCGGAAGAGCTTCTGCTGTACGCGCTCCTTCAGGTCCACGTGCGTGGCCGCGATGATCCGTCCTTCGAAGCGGCTGTCGCACGGTGCGCCGAGCACCCGGTAACTTCGGTTTTCCAGGACGCGCAGCAGCTTCGTCTGGACGGCCAGCGACAGCTCCGCCACCTCATCGAAGAACAGCGTGCCGTGGCGAGCCTGAGCGAGGTAGCCCTCACGCATCTTGTCGGCGCCTGTGAAGTAGCCCTTTTCGTGGCCGAAGAGCTGCGCCTCCACCAGCGACTCGGTGAACGCTCCGCAGTTGGCGCTGATGAGCGGCTGGTCCCGGCGCGAGCTGAGGGCGTGGATGGCGCGCGCGGCCAGCTCCTTTCCGGAGCCTGTAGGACCCTTGAGCAGCACGGGCGCATCGAATGCGGCCACCTTCTTGAGCGCCGCGCGCAGCCGCTCCATGGGCGGTGACGCGCCGACCAGGCCGTGCAGGTTGAGCACCTGGCGCTCCAGGGCGCGTCTGCTGCGCAGCTCCTCCAGGACCGGGTGGACCAGCTCTTCGCACAGCTCGTCTTTGAGGATGTAGGCGTAGGCGCCCGAGCGCATGGCGTTGCGGATCTCCACCATGGCGCTCGACGCGGTCACTACGATCGGAATCGTCGCCGTATGCTCGTGCAGCTCACGCACCAGCATCAGGCCGTCGCGGTTTTCCGGATCGCTGTCATCGAGCCGCAGATCGATCAGCGCGACATCCACCGGCTGCCGCTCCAGCAGGCTCCGGGCGGCGGCCAGGCTCTCGGCCTCGCTGATCTCCAGGTCCGTGATCGCGGCCAGGCAGCTGGCGATCGAGCGCCGCGCCGACGCCTGATCATCTACGATGAGCACCTTCATCACAGCACCTCGACGGCCGCTCTCGGCACACTGAGGTGATACTCGTTGCAATCGCCGGAGCGCTTGTAGGTGAGAGACCACCCAATGCCGCGGACCA
>Ga0075163_10007428_pt1 | contig 14493 bp, 17 predicted proteins | sample JI1023141ADNA_FD_71478 | JGI IMG/M metagenome (GOLD analysis project Ga0075163, IMG submission 71478) | Wastewater effluent complex algal communities from Wisconsin, to seasonally profile nutrient transformation and Carbon sequestration -... | ecosystem: Engineered > WWTP > Effluent > Algae...
CCGCCGGGGCGTTCGCACACCGCAAGTTTGTCTTTCATGAACCACGTGAAGTTGCGCGGCGTGATACCCAGCGCCCACTTCCCGCGCAGCCTGGGAGGCATGAGCCTTCCTCCACGTGTAGTGCCAACGAATGTTCGTTCAGGTTACTCGGTGGGTGTGCGGTTCGGCGGGGCCGAGCGACAGCCGTTGCCGATGACGCTCCACCCGGCGGCCGCCACCGACCTCGGTGGCCACTGCCTCACCTCGTGCGACGGCCAACACCCGTGCGACGGTGGCCGCATCCGGTGGGTGCGTGAGGGTGAGCCAGCGGCGCACGGCGCGGCGGGCGAGCGCGATGGGGGCCGCAGCGAGGGCACATGCGTCGGTGGGGTCGAGCGCGGCTGCGAGCGTGTCGAGCAGCTCGTCGTCATCGCGTGCCAGCCCGGCCTGGCGGGCCAGCACGGCCACGGTGTCGCGTTGCGCGAGATCGTCCATCAGCGGCAGCAGTTCGTGGCGCACGCGGTTGCGCAGGTGGCGCGGGTCGAGGTTGGACGGATCGTGCACCACGGCCAGCTGCAGGGTGGCGCACAGTGCGATCGTCTCCCGGCGGCGCAGTGACAGCAGTGGATGACGGTGGCCGGGCCGCATGCCCGCGAGGCCGCTGGTGGCACCGCCACGGAGCAGGTTCACCAGCACGGTCTCGGCCTGATCGTCGGCGGTGTGGCCGGTGAGCACATCAGGCGGCATCAGGGCGTACCGGGCGTCGCGAGCGCGGGCCTCCAGGTTCGGCCCATCGACGATGTGCACCCGCTCTGCTCGGAACGCCGCACCCAAGCGTTCTGCGTTGCCGCGCACGACCTGCGCCTCCGCTGCCGAGCCCGTGCGCAACCCGTGATCGACGTGGATGGCGGTGACGGTGAGACCGGCGGCGACGGCCAACGCCAGCAGCGCCGTGGAGTCGGCTCCACCCGAGACCGCACAACTGACGGTCGTGCCTGGCGCGGGAAACGTGCACCGAGCCAGTAGATCCGTGCACGGTGACCGGGCGGAGCCTGCAACGGTGGGCTCAGTCACCCGCTGGTCTCCGTGCGCCGGTCAGTCGTCGCGCTTGTGCCGCTTGCCCGGGTACTGCGGTGCGACGACCTTCTTCACGTAACCGCCAACGACGCCGACGGTGAGAGCGATGCCCACGATCGTGAGGAGAGCACCGAGCCACCAGTGGAAGATCACCGCGAACATGTCGCCAGCGTAGCCAGTGCGAGTGCGGGTGCAGCCAATCGGCGCGAACGGGGTCAGCCCACCCGGCCGTCGCCGTCGAAGTCTTCGCCGAAGCACATCTCGATCTTGGAGAGCAGGCCCGGCGGCATCTCGTCGTTCTGGCACTTCGCGCTGATGACCTGGCGCAGCTCGGCGTGGAAGTCGAACGCCTGCAGACAGTCCATGCAGCCACCGAGGTGCGACTGGATGGCCGCGCGCGTCTCGTCGGCCAGTTCGCCGTCGAGGAACGTGTCGAGTTCGCGCAGGGTTTCGTTGCAGTCAGCCATCGGTCAGTGGGGGTCGGGCTCGGGCGTTCGCTCGAGCAGGCCTCTTTCGGTTGCGAAGTCGATCAACGCCTTCTGCATCGCTTTTCTTCCCCGATGCAAGCGCGACATGACCGTGCCGATGGGAATGTCGAGCATCTCGGCGATCTCCTTGTAGGAGAAGTCCTCGACATCGGCCAGCAGCACCGGCATGCGGAACGATTCCGGAAGGGCTTCCAGCGCGGCCTTCACCTCGTCGTCGGTGAACAGCTCGAACAGCGTGTCCTCCGCGCTGCGACTGGCGACGTCGATGCCACTGATGCGCTTGTAGAGGTAGAGGTCTTCGACGTCGTCGAGCTCGGTCTCCTGCACGCGGCGCTGCTTTGCGCGGTAGCTGTTGATGAACGTGTTGGTGAGGATGCGGAACAGCCATGCGCGCAGGTTGGTGCCCTCGGTGAAGTTGCTGTAACCCCGGTACGCCCGCAGGTACGTCTCCTGCACGAGGTCTTCCGCATCGGCCTTGCTGCGGGTCATGCGCACGGCGGCGCTGTAGAGCTGCGGCGCATATTGCATCGCCTGCTGGGCGAAGTCGCGCTGATCAGCCATCACCGGCACCATACCCCAGCCCGTCTTGCGCCAAACCCTCAGGTGTCGGCGTGGTGGGAGGCGACGAACGTGTCGACGGAGACGACGAAGCGCTCGAGCATGTCGGCGAAGATGGGCAGCTCTTCACGCGTGTACTTCTTGAGGATGAAGGTGAGCAGCTCGGCGCGCCGGGCCGCCACTGCTTCGAAGACTTCACGACCGGCCTCGGTGATCTCCACCTGCACCACGCGGCCGTCGTCGTTGCTCGGCCGCCGCTCGGCGAGCCCGGCGTTGACCAGCCGTTGCACGGCTCGGGTGGCAGTGGACGGCTCGACGCGAAGTGCATCGGCGAGCTCGCTCATCCGCCACGCAGGGTGCAGCGCGAGCAGGTCGAGCGTGTCCATCTGGCCCTGCTCGATCGACTCGTCGTCGCTGCCGTAGAGGTAGTCGCGCAGGCCGGACGTGGCGGAACCGCGTCGCAGCTCGCGCCACGCGAGGCCGATGCGAACGGCGAGGTCGTACACCTCGCGATGACGGGGATCGGTGGGAACGGCGGACATGAGTGGCGTTAGGGTACCCACGATGGACGACCCCATCGGTAACCCTGCTGCACCGGTACCGACGCCGCTCGATGCACTGCAGGTGATGGCATCGAGCGATGTGATGCTCACGCCCACGCTGCGCCATGTGGAGATGTACACGATGCGCGGGTTGCTCACGCTGCTGTGGCACGAGCCGCCGGCCGAGGTGGCCGTGCAACCTGGCGCGCTCGTGCTGTGCGGCGGTGCAATGGGCGGCCTGCTGGGGCCGGGCGATGCGCTCTACCACCGGTTGGGCGAGCAGTGGTCTCGTCGCGGTGTACCGGTGCTGCGCGTCAGCTATCGCAAGCCCAACGACCTCGACCTGTGCTGCGTCGATCTCGCGGCGGCGGTGCAGCTCGCCATCGGCGGCGCCGGCGCCGACAAGGTGGTGCTGATGGGGCACAGCTTCGGTGGTGCCATCGCGGTGCGAGTGGGTGTGGGCCTCAACGAGATGGTCGCCGGCATTGCCACCTTCGCCACGCAGTCGGCGGGGTGCGAGGTGGCCGGGGGGCTGAGCGAGACGCCGCTGCTGCTGTTCCACGGCGAGCGCGACGAGATCCTGCCCATCGAGGCCAGTGAGATGGTGTGCTTGATCGCCGGCACGGGCGAGCTGGTGCGCCTGCCCGGCGACGGCCACCTGCTCGCCAAGAGCGACGAGATCATCTGGGATCGGTTGGAGGAGTGGCTGCCGCCGCTGGTGCTGCGGCCGTAGCGCTCACGACTTCGGCAGGCTCTGCTTGGCCTTCTCGACGAGGTGGGCGGGCAGCACGTCGTAGTGGTCGTGCTGCACGGTGAACGTGCCGCGGCCGCTGGTGATCGAGCGCAGGTCGATCGCGTAGTGCTGCAGTTCGCTGGCAGGTACCAGTGCCTCCACCTCCTGCTCGCCGTGCTCGACCGCGTTGGTGCCGTGCACGCGCCCGCGGCGCGAGGTGATGTCACCCATCACGTCGCCTTGGTACGCGCCCGGCACGGTGACCCGCAGCAGTGAGATCGGCTCGAGCACCACCACACCGGCTGCGGCCATCGCCTCGCGGAAGCCCAGCGACGCAGCCGTCTTGAACGCCATGTCGCTGGAGTCGACCGAGTGGTACTTGCCGTCGTGGCACTCCACCGACACGTCGACCACCGGGAAGCCATGCACGCCACCGCGGGCCATCGTCTCCTCGATGCCGGTCTGCACGGAGCTCATGTAGTTGCGTGGGATGGCACCGCCGACGACGGCGTCGATGAACGTGAACCCCTCGCCGCGCTGCAGCGGTGCGACACGCAGGTTGACGACCGCGAACTGACCGTGACCGCCGCTCTGCTTCTTCAACTTGCCCTCGGCAGCTGCCGGGCCCCCGATGGTTTCACGGTAGGCCACACGGACGTCGGCGGTGTCGACGTTGACGCCGAACTTGCGCGCCATGCGCTCCAGCGCCACCGTCAGGTGCGTGTCGCCGAGGCCGCGCAGCACCGTCTGGCCGGTCTCCTCCACGCGCTGCACCCACAGCGACGGGTCCTCCGCCTGCAACCGACCGAGGGCGTTGCCCATCTTGTCGTCGTCGCTCTGCGTGCGCGGCACGATTGCCACGCCGTACTGCGGCGCGGTTCGTGGCGGCGCGACCACCTTCACCGGCGAGCCCTTCGGCGCCAGCGTGTCGCCGGTGTGGGTGTTGCCCAGCTTGGCGACGGCGGCGATGTCGCCGGCAGTGGCATCGGTGACCGGCAGCTGCTCCTTGCCGCGCAGCATCAGCAGGGCGTGCAGTCGTTCCTCGCCGCCATGCGAGCTGTTGAGCAGCCGGTCGTCGGTGCGCACCACGCCCGACAGCACCTTGAACAGCGAGAGCTGGCCGATGTACGGGTCGGCGACGGTCTTGAACACGTACACGAGCGGCTTGCCATCGGCCGCTGCCGGCACCGGTACGACTTCGTCGCCCGCGGCGACCCGCATCGGCCGATCGGCAGGCGATGGGCCCAGCTCGCAGATGAAGTCGGCCAGGCGGTCGATGCCCACGCCCGTGACGGCCGAGCCGAGCAGCACCGGGAACTCCGTGCAATCGAGCACCTCGTGCGCCAGTGTGCGTTCCAGTTCGGCAAGTGTGGGTACCTCGCCGGCGAGGTAGCGCTCGAGTTGCGCGTCGTCGCCGGCGACGATCTCTTCCAGCAGCGCGTCGTGCAGCGCATGCTCCTCTGCAGCCACTTCGGCCGGCATCGGTTCGGTGTGGTGCTGGCCGCCGGGCTCGTACTCCAGCGCGGCTTCCGACAGCACGTCGGCCACACCGTGCAGCGCGGCGGCTTCGCCGAGCGGCAGCTCCAGCGGGGTGATGCCTGCCCCGAAGGCGGCGCGCAGCTGGTCGAGCACGGAGTGGAAGTCGGCGCGCTCCTTGTCCTCCTTGTTGACGAACACCATCCGCGGCAGGCCGAGCGCGGCGACCTTGCGCCACAACCGCTCGGTCTGCACCTCCACACCCTCCACGGCGCTCACCACGAACACCGCCAGGTCGGCGACCGACAGCGCAGCATCCACCTCACCCTCGAAGTCGAGGTAGCCGGGCGTGTCGAGCAGGTTCACCTTGTAGGTGTTGCCGTCGTCGGCCTTCCACTCGAAGGGGGCGAGCGTCAGCGACAACGACATGTGCCGCTTGGTGCTCTCCGGCTCGGTGTCGAGCACGCTGCTGCCGTCGTCGACCTTTCCCGCACGCGGCACCGCACCGGCACGAACCAGCAGCGCCTCGGCCAGCGTGGTCTTGCCGGCACCGCCGTGGCCCACGAAGGCGACGTTGCGGATGCGATCGGTCGGGTAGCTCTTCACGACGGCCCCTCCCCATGTTCGGGATCATGGCAACACTCGGGTTGTTGCTATGGCCGACGGTACTCAGTTCGGCGACCACCGATGCAGGGACCTTCGACCCTGCTGGCCCAAGGCCTGCCCGAGTGCTCTGAGCCGGAGGCCTGCGCCCCCGACACCGTGCAGTTGTAACCGCCGCTGCGATGGTGCGTCGTGTCGTCGTCAGCATCCGCAGGCAACCATCACCAGCACCAGGAGAAGAAGATGCCCATCAACGCCGCCACCGTGAGCTCACTGTGGCAGAAGCTCGACACCCTTACCCTCACCGACGACGAGAGCGCCGTGCTGCACCGTGCGTTCGACCTTGCCAACGAGGCCGCATCAGCCGGGGAAGTGCAGGGTTTCGCCGACATCGGAAGCCTCGGGTTCAAGGCAATCAAGATTCCCGTCGCCGGAAAGCAGACCGGGCCCGTCGTCGCCCGACCTTTGGAAGCCGAGGCCGACGACGAGTGAGCGTGTGTAACTCCCCGAAGCGTCGGGCGTCTTGCCGCCCATGAACATCACCACGAACGATCTCCAATCCCTCGGCAGCAAACTCGATGCCCTCGTACTCTCATCCGGTGAGCGGGCCATCCTGCACGCGATGGTCGACGCAACACTGTCGAACAGCCCGAACGAGGTCGCCGGCTTCGCCTTCGCCACGAGCGGGCCACTCTCGCCGCGGATCATGGACTTCGATTGGCTGGTCAAAACCCCCGTGGCCAAGCCGCTCGGAGGGGATGATCCCGGCTGGATCAAAGCTCCGGGCACCACCACCCCATGACAACCGCCTCGTTGGACGGGTGTCGGAAGCGCTGGTGCTGGGGCAGCACGAGCAGAGTTCACTGGAGCCCAAGAGGAGAATCGAACTCCTGACCTACGCATTACGAGTCTGATCTGAGCCGTCCGCCGGGTGACAAATAGTACCCTCTAGCAGGGGGTATGTGATGTGCCAGTCCGTCGAGTATCGGCTCGTAGCGCTCCTCTTCGTACAATTTCTTGGCTGAAATCTTGGCTGGCGTCGCGGTGGTGAGCCCCGCGTCGAGCCCAAGTGTGGCGAGCCAACGAGGGGTGTCGGTCGCCCGTCGTTATGCGCTCTCGGTCTCCGTGGGCGAGGTAGCGCCTAGCGGCAGTTCTGGCGCGGGTCGATGTTCGTGCAGGATCTATCGTTGGTGGCGGTGCGCATCATCGTGTTCTGTCACGACCAGCCTGGAGCGGCGTTCGATCCCGATCCTGAGGAGACGAGTCGGCGCGAAATCGAACTGCGCACGTCGCCCCAAGGGGAGCGGTTCGCTGTCATCGGCTGGCGGCACGCAGGCCTCGAGGCCGCATCACTGGCGGCAGCCAATCCCTTCGGCGTCGATCGCCTCGTCCTCTGCAGTGTGCCAGCACCCATCGACGGCATGCTGGACTTCGATCCAGGTGATATCGGAGCGAAGACGCTCCTGCTGTACGGACAGAACGACCCGGCCGCACCGGCGCGTCACGCCCGCTGGTGGAAGGACCGGATACGCGACTCTCGCGTTGAGATGGTCCCCAACGCAGACAGCGACATCATCAACACCATGTGGGCGCGTGCTCTCCCACGCCGCACCCGGCACGCTTCGCTGACGACAGCCTTGCAACACGTCTCCCCCGAGCAATCGGGGGGTCTGCCCGATACCGACGGTGAGCGCCGATTGACGGTCCCGTACCCGGTGTTCGCTGTACCGATCGGCAGCTATGCGCTGGGGTGACGCGCTGTAGCTTCTGGCCGTGGCCGTCCATGGACCCTGCCTGAGCGATCTCGCCTACTGCGACATTCACGACGCCTACTTCTGCCCGGTGTGCGACGTGTGGAACGAGTCCCCGTGCAGCGACCGCGACTGCGAGTTCTGCCCCACGCGTGCGGAGCGACCATCCCTCTGTGTGCACTCCGAGAAGCATCACTGGCAGACGGATTGAGTCGCCCATAGCGGCAGATCTGCGTGCCGATAGCACGCGTCCGCGGACGCGTGGGCGGTCCTCAGCGACAACTCTGTAACACCCCTTGACTAGGCTGATCGCGCGAGCGCGATCGAGAACACGATGTTGGTCCGATGAGCTCGAGTTCGACGGGGAACAGGCGCCGGGTTCTTACGTTCGTTGGCCGCGCGTCCGCGGACGCGTGGTGTCGTCGACTCCCGGAAGCCAGTGGGACGCAAACGCTCTGGTAGCGCAGAGCGGCAGTTAGGCACGCTGCCAGGGCAGCTCGGTCTCGATGACGACATGCACTCGCGGTTTCAGTTGTAGACGTACTGGTCGCAGCAAGGAGTCAGTGCGGCACACAACGACCAGCGCTTCGGCCTCGTGAGTCCGATCGAGCTTGACCTCATCGACGTTCTCCAAAAGATTGACTTCGATCGCGTCTTCGCCCTCGATCTGGCATCGGATGGTCACCGTGTAGTCGTACGGAGCGATCACGCATCGAACGCGCCACCGTCCCCGTTCGGTCTCGAAGGTGGCCGGGTTGATCGGCCAGCCGGGATTCTCCTCCGGGATTGTCGGCTCCGACTCGAACAGCCAAATTAACTCGTGCAGCTCGGGGAAGCTCGTCATTGGCACCCGAGCAGATTGCCCGCTCTGGGCGCATAACGCAAGCCGCCGACGCGCACAGATCATCCGATCTGAGCGTCCCCTACGCCGGTTGTACGTGTGATCCACAGTTGAGCTGCACCTCGAATTCGCCACTCTGGGCGTTCATCATCGTCAAGGATCTGTTGGCCGCCAGTGGGCAGATTCTCGTGGCCACCAACAGGCGCGTTCTTCGTGCAACGAAGTTCCACCCCACCTCGACATGTTGGCGGTTGCCAGCTGGCACGAGGCCGCCCGCCCGCCCGCCAGCTGGCAACCCATCCACTATGTCGAGCGTCATCGACAAGCGTGGCTTGCTGACCCGGCGAGCCGGAGGCCAATGCTCGTGGAGATCGGACTCGTTGCTCGAGCGTTTCGCTGACCGCGCTTGCACCGTCGCCTCGTCAAGCATCCCCTCCCGCCACTCATCATCAACACCACGAACCCGGTTCACGATCGCGCGATACGAATGCGTCCCCGCTATGAGCCGGCCCACACCTGGCATCCATCCTCGCACTGAGGCCACAACGCGGGCACGGGCTCTCGGCGAGAATGCCGTCGCGCATCGATGATGCAAGGGTGTGACCCAAGATTCCAATGTCGGAAGCCATCCGCTGAGGGGACCGCTGTGCGCGGGCGATGGTCGACGAGCCGACTGCCGTCATCGTCCACGTCGGTGGCCCCGTTCACATCGTCGGCTGCAGCGATGGCGGCATCGTTGACCTGCTCCAAGCACCCCGCCAGCCGAAGCTCGTCGGACGACTTGTGGTGATCGGAGCGAACTGCCACTGGAACGTTCTGTCCTCCGCGCTGTTGACCACCGGACCCTCACGGGAAGACCAACGAGCAATGTGGATCCCCCGGCGTGGTCCCTGAGTTGACATTCCCGATCAGTCGAGGACCAGCTCAGTGCTCCGTTACTACGGTGCGTATCCAATCGGCGAGAAACGGGTCGAGTTCTTCGTGAGGGTAGGCGGTGTAGAACGCGGTCACGGCATCGTCTGGGGTGTTGAATCGGGTGGCGGCCCATAGCGCGCGAAGGTCGAGCGCGTCGTTCGGGGTTCGGCCACCAGCCGAGATCTTCATCAAGACGACGATGTCTGGCTCTGGCACCAAGACTCGCAGGCCGCCTGCCTCGAGAACGGTTTCGCAGGTCGTCGGGTCGAAGGTGACGGGTCGCCACGGGCGTGCCCGGTCGTTGAGCCAGTCGAGTTCGAGCCCGCGCCGTCGTGCAACCGTGGCGATGGCGGCACGGAGATCGTTGTCGAGTTCGTAGATGGTGTCCACGTCGGTGGTCGAGGCGCGTACGCCCCGGTAGGCGACGTAGGCGCCACCGACGACGATGATGCTGCGGAGGAGTCCGCGTCGTTCAAGTTCGGCACCGACGTCGACGAGGTAGGACTCGATTTCGGTCCAGTCGAGTGGTCGGCCTGCGCCTGTCACGACGGTTTCCGTTGTAGTGCCGAGGCTCGGATCCAGACGTTGTAGCGGGCGACGGCGGGAGGTGTTTTGGCGATGGTCTGGCGAATCATTCGCGGGGTGCCGTCGGGGTGCCAGGGTTCGAGCAGCGCGGGGGTGTGACGGGCCCACGCAGGTGTGTGCGTCCCGGCCTGTTCGGCGAGGAACGCGGCGACCGCTGCGAGGATTGTTCGAGCAGTGGGGCTTGTCTCGGTGGATGGTTCGCCCCCAACCAGGAGCCCAACCGCCGAGGGGTCGCGTTCGGCGAAGTCCGTAACGGCGCGCAGCATCGTCCAGTCGAGTTCGTCGCCCCCGGTGGCTGCTTCTGTCAGCGTGGGGATCGACGGCTGGGGCTCTAGAAGTCGGAATCCGGCGGCGTCCAGGAGACGGATCACGGTGGAGTAGGCGGGGTCGGAGTCGCCGAGTTCGATACGTGCGATCGTCGACTGCTCAACGCCAGCGCGCTCTGCCAGAGCGCGTTGGCTGAGGCCGCGCTGCTCGCGTGCATTCCTGATCAACTCGGCTGTCTCCGACATGGTGATAGCGTACACGCATCACCTTGCGCAAGGTGGTTGCGGGAGTGGATCGAGCGTCGGTCGAGGAACTCGCTCAACGTCGAATCGGGACTCGAGCAGTTTCCGTCTACTCGGCACGAAAAGCGTGCCGAGTACTGCCGAGTACGTGAGCCAGGCGGGGCAAGGCGCACGGCCGAGTCGTTGGCCAGATCGAGGCCGAAGAGCTTCCCTGTGGCGAGGTTCATGGGGTGAACCGACATGGCACCGAGGTGTCAGGCTGTTGTGGGTGGTGTGGCGAGTAGGCCTTCGATCACGTCGGCCGCTTCGCGGTCGCTGGCTTGCAGGAAGTGGGCGTAGACGTTGAGGGTGGTCGCGGCGTTGGCGTGGCCCAATCGGCCGCTCACGGTGCGCACGGGCACGCCTGCGGCGAGCAGCTGGGTTGCGTGGAGGTGGCGCAGGTCGTGCAGCCGTACGCCCTTGAGGCCGGCTTTGTCGCAGAGCCGTCGAAAGCTGGTGGTGATCGAGTCCGGATGCAACGGCTGGGCACCATCGGGTGTGGAGGTGAACACGAAGCTGTTGTCGTCGAAGTCGAACTGGCACTCGATGGCGCAGTCCTTGGCCCGCTCCAGTTGACGGGCCAACGCGGCCATCGTGTCGCTGTCGATCGCGATGTGTCGAGCGGCGTGGGTCTTGGTGTCCTTGATGATCGTTCCACCGGCAACTGACGCAACTGACCGGTTGATCGACAGCGTGTTCGTGTGCCAGTTGACGTCGGACCATCGCAGCCCGCAGACCTCACCACGGCGGGCGCCGGTCGCTGCGAGTACGCGCAGCAGTGCACCGAACTCGGGAGTGTGATCATCCGCGGCAGCGAGCAGCTGGCGCGTGACATCGATTGGCGGTGGTGTGATCTCGCGTCGGCGGATCTTGGGCGGGCTCGCACCGGCGGCCGGGTTGTTGGGGATCCACCCCCACTGCACCGCCTGACCGAGTGCACCGCGCAGGACCGCGTGGTGGTGACGGACAGTCGCCGCGGACAGCCCCTGCTCGCGGGACAGGCCAGCGTAGTAGCTGTCGAGCTGCTGGGTGGTGATCCGGCGCAAGGAAAGATGACCAAGATCGGGTGCCAGCCGGGTGGCCACTAACCGCCGGTACTCGCGAACTGTGGTCGCGGCTAACTGCGCACTCACAAGCTCGAGCCACTGCACCAGCAACTGGCTGAGCGTCGTGGACGACGACGAGATCTTGCCCGCCGCCACCTCGGTCACCAACGACGCCAACGCCCGCTGCGCCTCGCGTTTGGTGCCGCGCACCGTGCGGGTCACCTGCTTGGAGACCCTTGTCACCGGGTCGCGCGGCAACTGGACGATCAACTCCCAGGCACCCGGCCGACGTTCCCGAAGCGAACCTTTCATGCCCGACACACTAACCAAGATCTTGGCCGAATCTTGGCCGCAGGTATTTCGGGTTGACGGCCGATTCATAGAAAGTGCCGTCTAGCTGGTGTTTCTTGGAGCCCAAGAGGAGAATCGAACTCCTGACCTACGCATTACGAGTGCGTTGCTCTACCGACTGAGCTACCTGGGCGCAGGCAGCAATGCTAGCGGTCGGGTCTTGACGCGCCCACCCGATTGGACGAGCCGCGGGTCAGATGGTGGGCAGGTCGAGCAGCAGGGCCTGCAGCAGCAGCGTCTCGTTGGGGTTGCGCTCCAAGGCATCGAGTGCCTGGTGAATGCGCTGCACTGCGTGCACGGCCGCGTCGGGCCGGGCCGCTCGTTGCTGCACCAGCGCGTCGCGATAGGCGCCGGCCATCACGCCCAGGCCACTGCGCAGCTCGTCGACACGGTGGCGGCGTAGCTCGCGCTTGTGGCGTTCCTCCAGCTGCTTGCGGCCGCTGCCGCGTTCGCCGACGGCCGCGACTCGGGCCTCCAGTGCCGACGCTTCCTCCTCCTGCCGCGCCGCGAGCGGCGCGGCGGCGGCATCGATGAGGGCGTTGAGCTCGGTGCACAGAGCGACGACGTTGCTGCCGGTACCGTCGAGCCGTTGCGGAACGGTGGCGAACGCTTCACGGCGGGCCATCAGGCCTGGGTCGGTGGCCAGCACACGTGCGCGAGTGAGGTTGCCGGCGGCCGCCGCGGCCGCCTGGCCGGCCGCGGCCGGTGTGGCGCCCTCGGCGATGAGCACGTCGCGGATGGTGGCCTCGGGAATGGTGGAGAACTCGATGCGCACGCACCGCGACGCCACGGTGACCAGCTCCGGCGGCACCTGGTCGGCGAGCACGATGAACACTGCGCTGGCCGGCGGCTCCTCGATGGTCTTCAGCAGGCGTGCGGCACCGTCTGCTTCCAGCAGGTGGAACTCGTGCAGCAGCATCACCTTGCGGCTGCCTTCGATGGGCGCCATCGACGCGTTGCGAATGATCTCCGACACCTGGTCCTTGGAGATGCGCGCGCCCGTGCGCTCGACTTCGCGCACATCGGGGTGCTCGCCGGCGAGCGCCAGGCGGGCGTCGCGAGTATCGGGGTCGTCGTGGCCGGTGAGCAGCAGCGCCGCGAACGCCCGCGCGGCCTCGTGCTTGGTGCTGCCGGCCGGCCCGACGAAGAGGTACGCGTGCACCGGTGCCGCGGCCGATCGGGTGAGCTGTTGCACCGCTCGCGGCTGGCCGACCACGCCGTCCCACACCGACTTCGCGTACTCGGCGAACATCAGATGCCGAGCCGTTCCTTCACCGCACCGCGAATGGCCCGAGCCACTGCGTCGAGTGATTGCGAGCCATCGATGGTGACCCAACGCGCCGGCTCGTCGACGGCCATCTGCCGGAAGCCGTCGCGCACGCGGCGATGGAAGTCGTCGCCTTCCTGCTCGAAGCGATCGAGTTGCCGTCCGCGCATGCGCCGCTCGAGCACCTCCGGAGCGGCATCGAGCAGCAGCACCAGGTGCGGCCAGTGGGTGCCCACCGCCCACTCGTTGAGGCGCCGCACTTCGGCCAGCGGCAGTTCGCGCCCGTAGCCCTGGTAGGCGAGCGTGGAGTACACGCTGCGGTCGCTCACCACGTGGCGGCCGCTGATGAGCGCGGGCGCAACGATCTCGTCGATGTGCTGCGCGCGGTCGGCTGCAGTGAGCAGCGCCTCGGCGCGGTGCGAGAGGTTGGTGACCGTGGTGTCGTGCAGGATGGTGCGAATGCGCTGCCCGATGGCCGTGCCACCTGTCTCGCGTGTGAGCACGGCGTCGAGCGCGTCGGCGAGCCGAGCCGCATGGGTGCTCTTCCCGCACCCTTCGGCGCCCTCGAGCGTGATGTAGCGGCCGGTCGACATATCCGGGGCACCATACCCAGCGAGACCGACTAGTCTGTGTTTGAGATTCCTATCCCGAAATGTGAGATCTATGTGGATCATCGTCACGCTCGTCGCCGCCGGGTTCCAGACGGCGCGCACGGCGCTGCAGCACCGGCTGCGCTCCCTGCTCTCGGTGAGTGGCGCAGGGTTCGTGCGCTACCTCTATGGTGCGCCGCTGTCGGCACTGGCGGTGTGCGTGGCTTGGGCGGCAGGGGTGGAGTGGCCACAGATCGCCGCTCGCTTCTGGCCCACCATCCTCGGAGGTGGCGTGGCACAGATCCTGGGCACGGTGTGCCTCATCCGCGCATTCGACGCTCGCGACTTCGCCGTCGGCACTGTGTTCGCCAAGACCGAAGTGGTGCAGGTGGCGTTGTTCTCGCTGGTGCTGCTCGGCGAACCGTTGCGCTGGGGTGGCTGGCTGGGTGCTGCAGTGTGCATGGTGGGCGTCGCGCTGCTGGCCACCAAAGGCCGGCGCCTCACGTGGGTGGCGGTGCGGCAGCCCGCAGCGCTCTACGGCCTTGCTGCCGGTGGGCTCTTCGGGTTGGCGTCGATCGGCATCCGCGGTGCCACCAAGGCCCTCTCCGGCGGGCCGATCGTGATGCATGCCATCGTCACGCTGGCAGTGATGAACACGATGCAGACCGTGGTGCACGGCGGCTATCTGTTGGTGCGCGAGCGTGAGCAGGCGCGTCTGGCCGTGGTGCACTGGCGGTCGAGCGCCGTGGTCGGCGTGCTCAGCGTGTGCGGCTCCGCCGGGTGGGCGCTGGCGCTGGCGCTGCAGAACGCCGCCAAGGTGCGCACGCTCGGTCAGGTGGAACTGCTGTTCACCTTCGCCGTCTCGCGCTGGTGGCTGCACGATCGTCATTCGCGCGCCGAGTTGGCCGCCAGCGGGCTGGTGGCGCTCGGAGTCCTCGCCGTCGTCGTCGCCGGTTGAACGACCGGGGCCGATCCGAGGCGATGCCCAGGGTCAGTGCCCGCTGACGGTCATGGCTTCTTGGCGGCTGCCTTCTTGGGTGCGGCCTTCTTGGGTGCGGACTTCTTGGCGGCTGCCTTCTTGGCCGGTGCGGCTCGCTTGGCGGCGGCCTTCTTGGTGGCGGACGCCTTGCGCGCCGGCGCGCC
>Ga0075163_10007429_pt1 | contig 14492 bp, 12 predicted proteins | sample JI1023141ADNA_FD_71478 | JGI IMG/M metagenome (GOLD analysis project Ga0075163, IMG submission 71478) | Wastewater effluent complex algal communities from Wisconsin, to seasonally profile nutrient transformation and Carbon sequestration -... | ecosystem: Engineered > WWTP > Effluent > Algae...
ACGAGTTCCATGACCAGGTAGGGCTCGCCGAGTGCGGTCACGCCGCCATCGAGCAACCGGGTCAGGGCCGGATGTTCGAGCGTGGCCAGCAGCTGGCGTTCGGCCTTGAAGCGCTCCACGAGCCCGGCGTCAGACAGCCGCAGGTCCATGATCTTCACGGCCACCCGCTGCTGGAAGGTGTCGTCGGCGCGGTGGGCGCGGTACACCGCCGCCATGCCGCCGCGGGCGATGAGGGCGTCGACCTCGTAGGCGCCGAGGCGCAGCCCCAGGTGCGGATCGGGCGCCGCCGGGCCGCCGGCCGCCACGGCATCGCCGACGAGCACTGCCTGGACCTCGGCCACCAGCGACGGGTCATCGCCACAGCGGGCACGCACGAGGGCATCCCGTGCGGGGCCAGGCGGCTCGTCAGCGAGGTCGTGGAAGATCGCCTCGACCGTGCGCCAGCGCTCCGCTGCCGGCGGAGACGGGTCGGTACTCATCGTCGAGGGGTCAGTCTACTTGACGCCGGTCCCGGACAGCGGCGTCCGCCGGGGCGCCCCTTTTTCTCTCGCGTTTCCGCTCAGTCAGGTAGGGCGGCATTTCGAAAGGACGCGAGAGATGACATCGATGGTGACCCGGGCGGTGCTTGTGGGCCTCTGTGTGTGGGCCTGGCCGGCGCTGGCAGCCGGCCAGCAGGCCCCCCCGAACTTCAACGACTACTTCGTGCAGGGCAAGTCGTTGTCGTCAGCGTTCGGCGGCGGCAGCACGGTCTGCTACACGTACAACTACGACACCAACTTCATTGGTGGCGGCGTCGACACCGACTGCAGCGGCACGCGCGGCCTCTTTTCCGGCACGGGCACGGCGGACGGCACGGGACGCGGCAAGGCGTTCGACATCACGTCGAGCACGCGCGAGTATGACTGCGTCGCCGTCGGGACCAATCCGTGCGGGCAACTCGTGCCGCGGCCAGCCGGCGGCAACACCACGCGCGTGCAGGCCGCGATCAGGACCGCGCGGGTCGAGATCAACCTCGCCAACAGCGCCAACGGGTCGATCCAGATCGGCAACTCGTTCGGCGTGCTGCACGATGTGCTGCAGTTCACCGTGGCCGGCGCCTCGGCGCAGACGGTGACGCGCGTCAACTTCGAGTTCGCCAGCAACGGCAGCTGGAGCAATACGGTCGCGGCACCGGGCGCCCTGGCGAACGCCGGTGACATCGAGGCCTACCTGTGTCTCGACAACTTCCAGAGTCAGGGCTGCCGGGTGCTCGCGGCTTCCGCGATCGTCATCCTGAACGGCGTGAACCCGGGCGTGCCGACACCGCAGGCCACCGCGGGCAACGGGCCGAACGGCACCTGGACGTCGCTGACAGCCAATTCGCTCGTCTACCGCGGCTTCTTCGACATCGTCGGCCCGACGATGACCCTCCGCCCCACGATCATTCTGAGGGCGCAGGGCGAAGTGGCGACGGGCATCACCTACACGAGCACGTTCAGCTTCACGAACCTTCCGGCCAACGTGCGCTACACCTCGGCCTCCGGCGAGTTCCTGCCGCTGCCGATTCCCACCGCGCCCGGCGCGCCCACGAACGTGCAGGCGCTGGCCACCGGCAACAACCTGAACCTCACGTGGAGCGCGCCGGCCACCGGCGACGCGCCAACGAGCTACACGGTGCTGGGCCGCGTCACCCCGGGCGGCGCACCGGTCGTGGCGATTCCGGTCGGCGCCGCCACGTCGTTCAGCACCGCCGCGCCCAACGGCACCTTCCTGCTGAGCGTCGTCGCCAGCAACGACGCCGGCACCGGGCCGGAATCCGCGCTCGCGAGCGTCACCTTCCCGGGCAGTGGCGTCGCCGCGCCAGGGGCCCCCACCGGACTGGGCGTGAGCGTCGCCGGCACCACGGCCACGTTCACGTGGAGCCCGCCGGCCTCGGGCGGCGTGCCCGCCGGCTACGTGCTGCAGGCCGGCACCTCGCCAGGCTTCACCGTGCCGCTGGCGTCGCTGCCGCTGCCGGTGGCGCCAACCAGCGTGTCGATTCCCGGCATCCCGCCGGGGACGTACTACATCCGGCTCGTCTCGCAGAACGCGGGCGGCACAAGCGGCCCGTCCAACGAGATCACGCTCACGGTGGCAGGCGCGAGTGCGCCAGGAGCACCAACGCTCAGCGCCAGCGCCACGGGCCATACCGTGACCGTGTCGTGGACGCCCGGCAGCGGCGGCACACCCACCAGCTACACGTTGAGCGCGGCCGTCACGTCGGGCGGCGCGCCCGTGGCCACGGTGCCACTTGGCGGCACGAGCGCGTCGTTCGCCAATGTGCCGAGCGGCACCTACTACCTGCGGCTCACCGCCTCGAACGGCGCCGGCACGAGCGCGGCGTCGAACCAGGTGACGGTGACGGTGCCATAGCGCGGTCGCGGGGACGGGCGCCCTGGCGCCCGTCTCCTCAGTCTTCGGCGCCAGCGGGGCGCGTCAGGCGATGGGTGAGCCAGGCGCGCGCCAGACGGAAGTCGCGCTTCGCCGTGGTCAGCGAGATGCCGAGCACGTCAGCGGCCTCGTGACGATCGCAGCCGAGGAACGCGCAGAGCTGCACCAGTTCGGCCTTGCGCGGATCGAGGGCCGCCAGCTCGGTGAGGGCGACGTCGAGGTCGAGGAGGTCGTCACTGGTGGGGTCGACGAGCTGCAAGTCGTCGCTGAGCGGCACGCGTTCCCGCCGCGCGCCGCGCTTGGCGGCGTGCACCGAGCGGATCCGGTCGATCAGGATGTGGCGCATGGCGCCAGCAGCAAAGGCGTAGAACGCGCGGCGATTGGGGAAGTCCGCCCGCTGCTGCTTCAGCATCCGAAGGTAGAGGTCGTGCACGAGCACGGTGGCCTGAATCGTTCCCGGTCGCTCTCGACGCACGTACCGCGCCGCCATGGCGTGGAGCTCGGGGTAGACCTCGGGGATCAGCCGCTCGAACGCCTCGGCGTCGCCGTGTCCCCATTGCTGCAGCAGGTGCGTCAGGTGGCCGGGTTCGTCTGCCATCTCGTCAGTGAACAGTATGGCGGACGAACCGTGAACGAATTCACACGCTGGCAGCGGATCGAACGTGCGTTCCACGCGGTGGCCGACGAGGCCCCGGGCTCGGCCCGCGAGGCCCGCGTACTGGCCTTGTGCGGCGACGACGCGGATCTGGCCCTGGAAGTGCTGGCCCTGCTGAGAGCGGACGCCGTCCACGCGGCGGCCGCGCGGGCGAATCCGCCGGAGTCACGACGATGAGGACCGGGTCGCGCGTGCGCCTGCACCGGACGCGAGGATTGCCAGGTACCGCGATTCTCGGCTAGGCTGGTTCGTATCGTGCTGACACCGCACCACGCCCATCATCACCATTGCCACCTGCCCCATCGCGGGCCGGCCGGACTGTGCGTGTAGAGCTTTCACGCGACCTCAGCGTTCGTTTCCGAAGCTGAACAGCCCCGCCGGACACCGGCGGGGTTTTTTTGTGCGCGCGACACGGCGCGAGACGATATCGACAGTCACACCGAGGCAGGGACGACCGATGACGCTCCAGAGCATCACACCGACCGGAACGGAGGCGCTGTGCGCAAGGCCGTAATCGATCGCAAGACCGGCGAGACGCACGTCAAGGTGACGTTGACCCTCGAGGGACGCGGCCGCTTCGAGAACCGCACCGGCGTGCGCTTCCTCGATCACATGCTGGACCTGGTGGCGCGTCACGGCGCGTTCGATCTGTCGGTGCAGGCGTCGGGCGATCTCGACGTCGACCAGCACCACACGGTGGAAGACATCGGCATCGCGCTCGGCCAGGCGGTCGACAAGGCGCTCGGCGATCGCAAGGGCATCAACCGCGCCGGCTACTTCGTGATGCCGATGGACGAGACGCTGGCCGTGGTGGCGATCGATCTCGGCGGCCGCCCGGCCACGGTGGTCGACACCAAGGTGCGCGTGCGTTACGTGGGCGATCTGCAGACCGAGCTCGTCACCGATTTCTTCGAGGGCTTCTCCAGCGCGGCGCGCGCCAACGTGCACGTGAAGGTGATGCACGGCCGCTCGAACCATCACAAGATCGAGGCGTGCTTCAAGGCGTTCGCCCGCGCGCTGCGCGTGGCCTGCGCGAAGGACGCGCGCATGGCGAAGATGCTGCCGAGCACGAAGGGGCTGCTGTGAAGCGCGCCGCCTGGCTGCGCGGGTCGCTGGTCGGCACGTTCGCCCTGACGATTTCGTGCCTGCTGGCATGGCTCGTGGTTAGTCCGTACATCGATCGAGACGACGCCTCACCAGCCTCGTGGCGGACGGCGCGGCCCGCGACGGACATGCCGATGCTGCCTGGATACCGCAGCGTGTGGGCGAACAATCGGCCCATTGCCGAACGGATCCGCTCCGACGATCGGGTTCTCGAAGTCGTTCTCCCAGCCTCACAGCCGTTCGCGGCCCACGATTCGGATCCGCTGCGCCAGGTCGCGTTCATGGCAGCGCGGGCTCCCGCGGCGCTCATCGTGCGCCTCGACCACGTGCTTCCCGCACGACCGCCAGGCGTGTACGACACGGACGATGTAGACGACACGAACGCGACGGTAGAGGCTGTCGTGTTCGACCATTCACGGACGCCGTGGCGGCCGCTCGACGCGATACAGGTGCGCAGCTATCGAGGCACGCAGGTGACACAGGTCGGCGCGACTAGAGTCGTCCAGCGCGTCGACTACGTCCGTGTCCCGAGACCCGGCGAGCGGTACCTGTTGTTCCTGCAGCATTCTTTGCCAGGCAGTCGGCCGTCGGCGGTGTTCGGCTATGGCGATGCCTTCGAGATTCGCGGGAGCCGCGTCGTGAACATGAGCATGCCGACCTCGGGGGCGTGGCGGCGCAGTGCCAGCCTCGCACGAGTGGTGTCTCAGGTGAGGCAGCGGGCAGCGGCGACGAAGTCTCTGCCTGGCGGCCTGGAACTGATCGAAAGCCTGATCCGATGATCGCGCTGGTCGACTACGGCGCCGGCAATCTCACGTCGGTGCGCAAGGTGCTCGGCGCGGTGGGCGCCGAGGTCTACACGCCGTCCGGGCCCGACGATCTCGCGCGCGCCACCGGCGTGATCGTGCCGGGCGTGGGCCACTTCGAGTCGACGCGATCGCTCGGCCAGCCGTGGCGGCACGCGATTCTGGAGCGCCTCGAGCAGGGACGTCCACTGCTCGGCATCTGCGTCGGCCTGCAGTGGCTCTTCGAAGGCAGCACCGAGGCACCGGGCGTGAGCGGCTTCGGCGTGTGTCGCGGCACGTGCGATCGGCTGCCCGACGCCGAGCCGTCGACCGGCGCGCGCCTGAAGGTGCCGCACATGGGCTGGGACACGCTGGCGTTTCCGCGACCGTCGCGGCTCTTCGACGGGGTGCCGGCCGGCAGCTACGTCTACTACGCGCACTCGTTCGCGGCGCCGCTGGCCCGCGGCACGGTCGCCACCTCGAGCTACGGCGTGGAGTTCACCGCCGGCGTCGAAGACGGCCTCGTCTCGGGCCTGCAGTTCCATCCCGAGCTCTCGGGCACGGTCGGCCTGCGCGTGCTGCGCAACTGGCTGGAAGGGATCCGCTGATGTTGGCGCGTCGCATCATCGCGTGTCTCGACGTGCGTGACGGCCGCGTCGTGAAGGGCGTGCAGTTCGAGGGACTGCGCGACGCCGGCGATCCCGCGGAGCTGGCGCGCCGCTACGACGCCGAGGGCATCGACGAGGTGGTGATCCTCGACGTGACCGCCACGCTCGAAGCGCGGCAGGCGCGCGCGCAGACGATTGGCGCGGTGTCGCGCCAGCTGTTCCTGCCGCTGTGCGTCGGCGGCGGCATCCGCACCGAGGACGACGCCGCCGCGGTGATCGAGGCCGGCGCCGACAAGGTGAGCCTGAACTCCGCCGCGCTGGCCGAGCCGGCGCTGCTCACGCGTCTCGCCCGCCGCTACGGCAGCCAGGCGGTGGTGGTGGCGATCGACGCGAAGCGTCAGGACGATCGCTGGATCGCCTACACGCGCAGCGGCAGCGCCGCCTCGTCGCGCGAGGTCGTGGCGTGGGCGCGCGATGCCGAAGCCGCCGGCGCCGGCGAGATCCTGCTGACGTCGATGGATCGCGACGGCACCAAGTCGGGCTTCGACTGCGCGCTCACCGCCGCGGTGTCCGACGCCGTGTCGATCCCGGTCATCGCGTCGGGCGGCGCCGGCTCGTTCGAACACTTCGCCGAGGTGTTCGAGACCGGCCACGCCGATGCCGCCCTGGCCGCGTCGATCTTCCACTTCAACACCCACGGCGTCGCCGAGCTGAAGCAGTTCCTGCGCGCCCGCGGCCTCGAAGTCCGCAGTTAGCTTGAAACGGGGCCGGGTCCAGACCCGGCCCCGACCTGTCCCTTTTCAAGGCGGGACCAGACAAGTCGCCCCCCGGAGGCGCGTCGGGGATCACGCGGCTTCTCGGGTTGACGCGCGGTCGCAGAGCTCACCACCTCGTCCGTATCGAACTCATCCGTCGCGACCGAAACGATGGCGGGTTCCCGTGAGTCCTCCCGCCAATCGTCCCCCGACATCCCGCTGGTTCAGCGGTCGGGCACGTGCGGCCTGGCGACGGTGGACCACGCCGTACGACACCGCCCACCCCGACGCCGCGGCGTTCCGCTCGCTGCAGGTGCAGGCCACCATCGCGCTCACGCCGTGGGCGGTGCTGGCCAACTGGGCCAACCTGCTCGTCACCGGCTGGACCTTCCGCGACGACTTCGACCACCTGCCGCTGGTGACGTGGATGCTGACCACCGCCCTCTACTCGGCGGCCGGCATGCCGGCGTGGCGACGCTGGCGGCAGGGCCAGTGGCCGCGCCACATCTCGGCCCGTCCGATCGGCCGCGCCACGCGTCATGCCGCGGTGCTGGCGCTGTTGTGGGCCGTGCCGGTGGCGGTGGTCTACGCGCACATCGACCTCGAGCACCGGCCGCTCGTCGTCGGCATCACCGTCGGCATGATCTGCGCCGGCGGGTTCGCCCTCTTCCCGATGCCGCGGGCCGCGTTCGGCTACGTCGGCATCCTCACCACCGGACTCGCCGCGGCGTTCTGGAGCACCGGCGACCAGTCGCAGTGGCTCGCCTCCACGCTGCTGGTCGGCTACGCGGGCATCGTGCTCGCCACCGTGGTCACCAGCTCGCGTCAGCTCGGCGGACGTCTGATCGCCGAAGCCGAAAGCCAGCGCCAGAAGCGCGTCGTCGACATGCTGCTCGACGACTTCCAGGAGAACGCGCGCGACTGGCTCTGGGAGATCGACGAGGACGGCGCCCTGTGTCACGTGTCGCCGCGACTCGCCGAGGTGTTCGGCATCGCCGCGCCGGACCTCGAAGGGCGTCGCCTGCTCGACCTGCTCGACGCCTCGGCCACCGGCACCGGTCCGGCCACCGAGGGCCGCGCGCAGCTGGCGCGGGCGCTCACCGCCGGCACCGCGTTCCGCGACCTGCACGTCTCGGGCGTGGTCGGTGGCCAGCACCGCTGGTGGGCCCTCTCGGGCAAGCGTCTCTTCGACGAGAGCCGCGCCGCCACCGGCTGGCGCGGCGTCGGCACCGACGTGACGCGCAGCCGGCAGCAGAAGGCGGATCTCGTGCGTCTCGCCAACGTCGACGCGCTCACCGGTCTCGCCAATCGCCATCAGTTCCGCGAGAGTCTCGACAGCGCCGCCGGCCGCGCCTTCACGCTCTTCTACCTCGACCTCGACGCCTTCAAGGCGGTGAACGACCTGCACGGCCATCAGATGGGCGATCGCGTGCTCAGCGAAGTGGCACTGCGCTTCCGTGGTCTGGTACGCGCCGGCGATCTGCTGGCCCGCATCGGCGGCGACGAGTTCGCGCTGATCTCGTGGCAGACCATCGACAGCGACGGCGCGGCGGTGATGGCCAGCCGCCTCATCGACGCGCTGCGCATGCCGATCGCCCTCGACGACGTCACGGTGCGCGTCGGCACCAGCATCGGCATCGTCCACGCCGGTCCGAACGAGATGTCCAGCCTCGACATGACGCGCCTGGCCGACATGGCGCTCTACGAGGCGAAGGCGCGCGGCCGCAACACCTACGTGTTCTTCCACGCCTCGATGGAAGAGGAGGCGCGGCGACGCGTGCAGCTCATCGCCGATCTGCACGGCGCGGTGGAGCGCGGCGAGTTCGAGCTGTTCTACCAGCCGCTGGTCTCGGCCCGCACGCTGGTGCTCACCGGCGCCGAGTCGCTGATCCGCTGGAACCATCCCGAGCGCGGCCGCATCGCCCCGGCCGAGTTCGTGCCGCTCGCCGAAGAAAGCGGCCACATCGTCGCCATCGGCCAGTGGGTGCTGCACGAGGCGTGTCGCACCGCCGCCGAGTGGCCCGAGCATCTGCGGGTGGCGGTGAACCTGTCGGCGCTGCACTTCTCGTCGCCGCACCTGCTCGACGACGTGCGCGCCGCCCTGGCCGAGAGCGGGCTGGCCCCCGGCCGGCTCGAAGTGGAGATCACCGAGTCGCTGGTGATGCGCCACATGCACGCCGCGCGCACCACGCTGCACCAGGTGCGGGCGCTCGGTGTGCGCGTCACCCTCGACGACTTCGGCACCGGCTACTCGTCGCTGTCGCACCTGCGGGCGCTGCCGATCGACACGCTGAAGGTCGATCGCGCGTTCATCGGCGATCTCGAGGTCGGTGGCGAGTCGCACGCCATCGTCAGCGCCATCGTCGGCCTGGCGAAGGCCCTGCAACTGACGGTGACGGCCGAAGGCGTCGAGTCGGAGGCGCAGCTGGCGTCGCTGACCGCGCTCGGCATCGACGACGCGCAGGGTTACCTGCTGGCGCGTCCCATGCCCGTCGACGACTTCACCGCGTTCATGACGGTGTGGCGCGGCCGCCACGTCCACGCGCCGGCCGAGCCCGTGCCAGTGCCGTCGGCGTAGGCGCCGACAGAGACACTCAGCCCATCAGCCGCGCCCACTGCGCGGAGTCCGTGTACTGCTGGAACGTCACCACCTTGCCGTCACGGAAGTGGTAGACGTGGCAGAACTGGGCGTCGAGGCGCGCGCCGCCGGCCTTCATCGTGCCGCCGTAGCGGCCCAGCACCACCACGTGATCGCCGCCGTCGATGAAGGTCGTGGGCACGGCGCTGAAGGCGTCGATGGCGGCGATCAGCCGTCCGAACACGCCGTCGCCGACGGCCTGCGGACCGACGTACGGGTTGCGATCCGCCAGCGGATTGCCCTCCGCTTCGTTCCAGACGATGCCGGGCTCCATCGCCCCGAAGAGCACCGAGGGATCGTTGTGCGCGAACGCGGCGTAAGCAGCCTTGATGGTGTCGAAGGAGGACATAGGGGGAGCCTCGGGGAGACGGGGGGAGAACGTCGGGGCATCGGGGGCCGGGGTGCCGCGCACCCCGCCCCGACAAACGCGACACGGGGTCAGGCCCCTTACGAGATCCGTAAGGGGTCTGACCCCGGCGCGACTCAGGCGAGCGCGGTCTTGAACAGGTTCAGCAGACGCGACCACGCCTTCTCGGCGAGGGCCTCGTTGTAGACCGCCGAGTCGGGCGGGCACCAGCCGTGCGCGGCGGCATAGACCTCGATCTCGGCCGGCAGCTTGGCCTTGGCGTAGGTGTCCTTCAGCACGTCCTTGGCGGTGGGATCGCGCTGGTCGTCGTTCTCGGCGACGCAGAACAGGAACGACGCCTTCATCTTCGGCACCAGCAGGTGCGGGCTGTCGGCGTCCTTGGTGACGAGACCGCCGCCGTGGAACGATCCGCCGGCGCCGATGCGCTCGGGCACCGCGGCCGCGGTGCGCATCACGATCGGGCCGCCCATGCAGTAGCCGGTGGTGCCGATCTTCTTCCGCTTGTCGACCGCGGCCTGCTGGTCGAGCCACGCCACGAACGCCTTGGCGTCGGTGACGTGCGTGGTGGCGTTGATGCTCTGCGCCATCGGCATCACCAGATCGCGCACCTTCGGATCGGCGAAGCTGGCGCCGGCCGGCACGACTGGCGCCTTGGCCTTGCGGTAGAACGGATTCACGGTGAGCACGGCGTAGCCGGATTCGGCGAGGCGCTTGCCCATCTGACGGAACGCCGGACGCAGGCCGAGGATGTCGGGCCACACGATCACCGCGGCGCTGGCGCCGCTGGCCGGATGCACGAAGTAGGCGTCGCAGACGCCGTCGGGCGTGGTGATGGTGACGTCCTGCTCCTTCACCTGCTGGGCGTCAGCAGCGCGCGGCAGCATCGCCATCACGCCGGCGCCCATCGCGGCGCCGCCGAACTGGCGGCGGGTGAGGTGCGGGAAGCGGGAATAGGTCTCGAGGTCGTGTTCGAAGTTCTCGTCGCACATGCGTGCGCTCCTTTGATTCGTGAAGCGCGGCAGGGGTGTGCCGCACGGTCTCGGGCGCTCAGGCCCGCCAGTATAGGCCGGCGGCGGGCGTCAGGGCGGAAAGCCGAACGCCAGCTTCACCGCCGCGTACTCCGGATGCACCGGACCGGACGCCTGGCGGATGACGAGCGGCGGCTCCACCCAGGTGGCCGCGCGCATCGACGCCGGCAGGTCCACCGCGCGCATCATCACGAGCAGGTCGACGAGCGGCGCGTCGCCCTCGCGGAACACCACCGGGCGGCGGCGCACGATGACGGCCTCCGCGGCACCGGCCGCCTGCACGACGCGGTCGAGCTGCACCGACGGGAACACGCAGGCGAAGACGCCGCCCGGCGCCAGGTGCGCCATGGCGACGCGCGTGTAGTCGCTGACGTCGCCACGCACCTCGAAGCGGCACTGCACCTTCTGGGGATGGTCGCCCTCGACGCCGGTGCCGCGCGGGAAGTACGGCGGGCTGCCGAGCACGAGGTCGAAACGCTCGTCCGCGCCCAGCACGCCAGGATCGCGGAAGTCGCCCTGCCGGATGTCGTAGCGCGCCTCGAGGCCGTTGTAGGCGGCGGACTTGCGGGCCAGGCGCACGCTCTCTTCCTGCGCCTCGACGGTGACGAAGGTCGCCGACGGCAACCGCCAGGCCGCCACCATGCCCACCGAACCGATGCCGGACCCCAGATCGAGCACCGTCGCGGCGCGCGGTGCCCACGTGGTGCCGTACCACGCGGTGAGCACGTCGTCGGTCGAGAAGCGGTGCCCGTCCCGCAGCTGGAACAGGCGGAAATGGCCGCTGATCGCGTCGAGGGACTCGTCGGCGGGAACGTCTGGCGGCGCCAGCGCGCCCGGCGGAACCGGGCCCGGCTTGGCCCAGCCGCGGAAGTGCGTGTCGGGCATGCAGCGTGTCGGGCCTTCATCTTGTCCCATCTCGCGCCGGATGGGGACGGGCCGAACCGACCGCGTCAGGCCGCGAGCGTCAGTTCGGCCACAGCCAGCCGAAGGCGCCGGCGGTGAGACACGCGTAGAGCAGCCCGTCGAAGGTCGACTTCAGCGTGGTCGACAGCGAGCGCTTGTACCAGATCACCATCTGCCACAGGCCCAGGGCGTAGCCCATGAACGCGGTGGCCCCCACCACGCGGAACACCAGCAGGTAGTTGGCCCCCATGGGCAGCGTGCGCGAGGCGACGTAGCCCGAGAAGAAGGCGATGGTCGCGGCGTAGAGCACCCACTGCGCGAGCTGGGCGCCCATGAAGTTGCCGCCCGGCGCCATCACGGTCAGCGTCGCCACCGGGCCCTTGCTCCACTTGTCCTGGAACACCGGGTCCTTCATCGCCGCCATGCCGCCCGCGTACGGCAGGAAGTAGTCGCCCGGCGGGATGTGCATCGGCCGCAGCGCCGCGATGATGTCGTCCTCGCGCGGCAACGGCCCGTAGTCGCCGTTGTGGTAGCCGAGCGCCATGTGGATCACCGAGCTGGCGACGAAGACGAGCACCGCGGACACGACCACCGGCAGCCACAACGCGCTCAGCGGAACCATGGAGCCTCCCCTCGAAGACGCGGCGGCGGGACCACGGCCGGCGCGGAGGCGCATCCTACCGCGCGGCGTCGCTCGCTGACCAGCGCGGAGACGGGGTCGGACCCCATTACAATTCGGGCCATGTTGCAGGCTCTGCTGTTCACCCTGGCCCTCGCCGCCGCGCAGGCCGCGCCGGCGCCGATGCGGGCCCGGCTGTCGCCGGTGCCGGTCGACGCCACCACGCAGGCCGCCATCACCGGCCTCGGCGCGGTCACCGCCACCCTCGGCGGCACCACGCTCACCATCGAGGGCACCTACAAGGGCCTGCAGACGGCGGCCACCACGGTGAAGGTGTTCCAGAGCCCGCAACGCGGACTCCGCGGCCCGCTCGTCGGTCAGTTCGCGGTGGCCGGCGGGGCCACGTCCGGGTCGTTCTCGGGCACGGTCACGCTCACCCGCGACCAGGCGGCGGCGTTCGCGAACGGGCTGCTCTACGTGCAGCTGCAGAGCGAGAAGGCGCCCGACGGCAACCTCTGGGGATGGCTGATGGCCGCGAAGGGACGACGCTGATGACCACGCCACACCGCACGACGCTGCTCGCCACGTCGGCCGTCGCCCTCGCGCTCGCCGTCGCTGGCGCCGCGCAGCAGCCGGCCGCGCCCGCTGCCGCGCCGGGACCGGCCACGCTCACCGCCGCGCAGGCCACCGCCGGGCGCGACGCCTACCAGGCGCGCTGCGCGTCGTGCCATCTGCCCGATCTGGCCGGCCGCAACGAAGCGGCGCCGCTGGCCGGCCGCGCCTTCATGGCGGCGTGGCGCGATCGCTCCACGAAGGATCTCCACGACTACATCCGCACGTCGATGCCGCCGGGCGGCGCGACGCTCGGCGCCGACGAGTACCTGGCGATCACCGCGTTCATCCTGCGCTCGAACGGCGCCGCCACCGGCACCACCGCGCTCACCGCCGCTACCGCCGTGCCGATCGGATCGATCGCCACCGGCGTGGCGCCCACCACCACCGCCGCGCCCGCGCAGGCGGCGGCTGGCGCACCGCGTCCGGCAGCCGCGCCGGCCCGCGGCCTCTACGTCAGTGGCGAGGTGCCGCGCCTCACGCCGGTCACCGACGAGATGCTGAGGAATCCGCCGGCCGGCGACTGGCTGATGACGCGCCGCAACTACCAGGCGTGGAGCTACTCGCCGCTCGACGAGATCACCACCGCCAACGTGCAGGGCCTGCGCCTCGCCTGGGCGTGGAACATGAACGAGGGCGGCTCCAACCAGCAGATGCCGCTGGTGCACGACGGCATCGTCTACCTCACCAACACGATGAACGAGGTGCAGGCCATCGACGGCACCACCGGCGAGCTCGTCTGGGCCAACCAGGTGGGCCCGAACCGCGCCATCGGCTTCGCCTCGATGCGCAACCTGGCGATCTACAAGGACAAGATCTACCTCGCCACCACCGACGCGCACCTCGTCGCCCTCGACGCGAAGACCGGCAGGAAGGTGTGGGACACAACCATCGCCGACGCGTCGAAGGGCTTCTCGAACACCAGCGGCCCGATCGTCGTGAAGGGCAAGGTGATCCAGGGCCTGCAGGGCTGCGACCGCTACCGCGAGGAACGCTGCTTCATCAGCGCCTACGACGCCGACTCGGGCACGCTCGCCTGGAAGTTCCACACCGTGGCGCACAAGGGCGAGCCCGGTGGCGACACCTGGAACGATCTGCCCGACATGATGCGGCAGGGCGGCGAGACGTGGATCGCCGGCAGCTACGATCCCGACGTCGACCTCACGTTCTGGGGCATCGCCCAGGCCAAGCCGTGGATGCCGGTGAGCCGCGGCACGCGCGTCTTCGACGCCGCGCTGAACACCGCGTCGACGGTGGCGCTGAATCCCGCCACCGGCGAGCTGGTGTGGCGCTTCCAGCACCTGCCGGCCGAGACGCTCGACCTCGACGAGGTGTTCGAGAAGGTGTCGGTCGACGTCGGCACGCAGAAGGCGCTGTTCACGATCGGCAAGTCAGGCATCCTGTGGAAGCTGGATCGCAGGACCGGCGCCCTGATCGACTTCGCGCAGACCATCTTCCAGAACGTCTACAGCGACATCGACCGCAAGACCGGCCGCGTCACCTACCGCGCCGACATCCTCGAGCAGAAGGTCGATCAGTGGATCCTGTCGTGCCCGTCCACCGAGGGCGGCCACAACTGGCAGGCGATGACGTACCACCCCGGCACGCAGGCGCTGGTGATCCCGCTGAGCCAGTCGTGCATGGAGATCCAGCCGCGCAAGGTCGAACAGGTGGCCGGCGAAGGCGGCACGGCGGCGGCGCGGCGCTTCTTCGAGATGCCGGGCAGCGACGGCAACATCGGCAAGCTGGCCGCCTACGACGTGAAGACGCTGAAGGAACTGTGGAGCGTCGAGCAGCGCGCGCCGTTCCTCACGGCAGCGCTGTCGACCGGCGGTGGCGTGGTGTTCATCGGCGATCTCGATCGCTACTTCCGCGCCTACGACGTGAAGACCGGCAAGGCGCTGTGGCAGACGCGGCTCGGCACGTCGGTGCAGGGTTATCCGGTGACCTTCACGGCCAACGGCCGCCAGTACGTGGCGGTGACCACCGGCCTCGGCGGCGGCAGCCCTCGG
>Ga0075163_10007430_pt1 | contig 14490 bp, 10 predicted proteins | sample JI1023141ADNA_FD_71478 | JGI IMG/M metagenome (GOLD analysis project Ga0075163, IMG submission 71478) | Wastewater effluent complex algal communities from Wisconsin, to seasonally profile nutrient transformation and Carbon sequestration -... | ecosystem: Engineered > WWTP > Effluent > Algae...
GAGGGCGATCGCGAGGAGCGCGGCAAGGTTCTTCATACTCGAGGTCCTTCGGAATGGGGCGGCGACGGGACTGTTGGCCACAGCGACGGTGCCAGCCCGGGACGCCGTTGCCATCCGTCGCGGATCTGTCGCCGAAAGGGCGAGCGCTCGGGTCATCCGGACCGCGTGCAGGATGTGCGCTGTGACCGGGATCGCGGTCGCGGGCGGCCTGCGTCACTTCGACCGGGAAGTCCTGACGGCTGCGACTCGTATCATTGACGATGGTCGGCCGGTTGGCGACGCCGACTTCGCCTGTCGAAGGGCACGGCGCGACGATCTGCGGCCAGGAGGGCGACGATGCACGACCGTGACCATCACCACGACGAGACCGCCAGCGCCGGCTCGGCGCCGGGGATCGAGCCCGGCAAGCGCACCATGACCGGGGCGCTCGCGCCCGCCGTGGCAGCGCGGGCCGGGGCCGAGCTCGGCCACGACTTCTCGTCGGTCTCGGTCCACCAGGACGGCAAGGCCGAGGCGCTCGGGACCCAGGCCTTCGCCGCCGGTGATCAGCTGCACTTCGCGGCCGGCGCCTATCAGCCCGAGTCGGCGGCAGGCCGATCGTTGCTCGGCCACGAGCTGAGCCACGTCGCCCAGCAGCGCGACGGCCGGGTGGCTCCGACGGGCAGCGTCGGCGGGATGGCGGTGAACACCGATCCCGCGCTGGAGTCCGAGGCAGACACCCGCGGCCAGAAGGTCGCGCAGGGCTTCGACCTCGACTCGTTCCTCGACCACCGGCCAGCGACCGCCAGCCGAGCGGCGGCGCCGGTCGCGCAGGGCTCGGGCCTGGTCGCGCAGGGCATCGACCTCCCGGCCGCAGCGCCGACGACCTACACCGTCCTGGTCGGCGAGAACCTCGCGGCGATCGCCGCCAAGCTGCACACCACCATCGAGGCGCTCAAGGCCGCCAACGCCGACCAGCTCAAGATCTACCAGACCAAGAGCGGCGCCACGGTGCCTGGCTTCAAGGCCGGGGCCGTGATCAAGGTGCCCGGTGCCGACGGCAGCGCTGCCAGCAACGCGCACCCGGCGCCGTCGACCGGTGCACCGACCAAGCCGCCGTCGACCGGCGCGCCGACCAAGCCGGCGAGCCACGGGGCCAGCGACTTCCTCGGCGGCGTGCTCGACGCGGTCGGCAGCGCGGTCAACGACGGCCTCGACGCGATCGAGAACGCCGTCGAGGACGGGCTCGACGCGGTCGCCAGCGGCGTCGACAAGGTCGGCGGGATGCTCGGCGGCGCCTGGGACTTCCTCACCGGCGGCGGCGGCAAGACTCCCGAGGTCGCGCCGGGGCAGGGCGCGGTCGCGGGTGGGGCGGGCGGCACCCCGGCGACCGGCGCGGTCGCGGGCGGCGTGGCGGCCGGCACCGACGGCACCGCCAACGACGGCGGTGGGACGCCAGGGTCCGCGCCGCTGGCCGACCTCACCGACGCCGAGCGCGGCAGCCACTTGTCGACGATCCAGCCCGACGCCAAGGGCAACATGGGCAAGGTCGACAAGTTCGGGATGGACAAGGCCGGCCGCGACGCGGCCAAGGCCCGCGGCCAGTGGCTGACGGCGAAGGACATCAGGGCGGCGGGCAACAAGAAGTCGGGCCAGGGCTTCGTCGACTCGGTCGACGCGCTGGTCGAGAAGACCAACTTCACCGAGGACCAGGGCGCGGTCATCGCCGCCGCCCGCGAGTTCGCGGCGGCGCCCAAGGCCCTCACCCCCGAACAGGAGAAGAAGGGCACCATCGACTGGAGCAAGGCCCAGCTCACGCTCGATGGCGTCTCGCTCAACCCCGACCTCAAGGCGCGGCTGACCAAGTACGTCCACTTCCTGGCGTGGTCGGGCCTGGTCACCGGGCCGAGCAAGGCCGGCTCGGTGATGCGGTCGCCGCAGAGCGCGCACAAGCTGGCGGTGGGCTGGATGTTCAACCTCGGCGCCAACACCTCGAACGGCAACACGCTGCACAAGGCCGACAACCGCCAGAAGCTGGTCACCAACGTGACCAACGCCGGCGGCACCGACCTGGACGGCAACAAGTGGTTGAGCCCCGCCACCGTCGATGGGCTGAAGGCCAAGAAGGACGACGACGCCGCCCTGTTCGACTACATCAAGACGACCGCGGCGCCCGAGGCCAACAAGGTCCAGGTCCAGGGCGCGATCGCGGCCGAGGGCTACACGACGCCCGACAAGCGTCACCCCAACGTGCTCGGCGGCACCTTCGTGAGCAACCACCTGCTCGGCGAGGCCGTCGATCTGTTTCCGCCGTTCGTGCTGAGCAACCTGTTCGATCCGCTGATCGACGCCGTCGCGATGTACTTCGGCCTGTGGCGCGCGGTGAAGGACGAGTCATCGTCGCCCGAGCACTGGCACTACGAGCGCCTCGGCATGCCGCCGGGCGCCGAGACCGCCGACCAGAAGTGACCGCCGGCCGCGGGGGGGCACGTTCGCCGGCGGCGCGTTCGAGATTCTGCCCTTCGATTGCCCGAGGTGGCAAAGCGCGGCGCGCGCGCGATCGATGTTGGATCCCGCGGCCCACCTGCGCCTTGGCCGACATGAGCAAGACCCACTTGCCCGGCGCCGACACGGCGACCGAGCCCGCCACCGCCGACCGCGCCATCGCGCCTGGCAAGGTCGCCGCGACCTCGCGCCTCCAGCTCAAGCGCACGCCGGGCGCGCCGCCGCCGCCGCAGCCCGGCACCGAGAGTGACGTCGGCGGCCAGTCGCACCCCGACGATCCGTTCGGCATGCACCTCGAGGGCGAGGCCGGGGGCGAGCAGGGCCCGCCGGCGCAGAACGCCTCGGATCGCATCCAGGTCCGGGTCAACGGCGGCGAGGTCGAGACGTGGATGGTCGTCAAGATCGTCGACGCCACCAGCTTCGTCGCGAAGGACCCGGCGGGCGCGCTCCACAAGTTCATGAAGGGCGCGGTCTCGCGCGAGGAGAGCCCGTACCGCGGCGAGGGCCAGGCCCGCACCGCGCACCGGGTCTACGACGTCGTGATGCGCCCCGAGTCGGCCGCGCAGCGGATCAAGGGCGCCATCGGCCGGACCTGGCACCACGTGCAGCACGGCTTCCAGTGGGTCGAGGAGCAGCAGACCGGCAAGAGCCGCGCGGAGCTCGACCAGGAGGAGTCGGCGCGCGACGCCGAGCGCAACTCGAAGGTGACGATCGGCGTCCGAGGCTGACCGATGCTGGCCCGGCACGCGGGCCAGCCGCTGGTCGCGCTGACCGTCAAGCTGGTCGGCGGTCGGTCGCCGCCGCCGCCGTGCGCGCTCGCTCCGATGGGCTTGGTCCCGGTGGTCGAGGACAGGTACCGCACCGACCATCCCGACCCGGTCCGGTTGGGGTGCGCGAGCCAGGTCGATGCGGTTGTTGGTGCGGGTCGGGATCAGGCGCCATGCCCGGGAGCCGACGGGTCACGGCGCGGCGATCGCGCTGTCGATATAGAAGGCCGCGGCCATGACCAGCGCGGTGCGGCGCATGGTGGGCGTCACGTCACCCTCGATCTGGCTGCTGTTGTCCTCGCCGAACTCGATCATGTCACCGCGGACGCGCACGCTCCACGGCCGGTCGGAGCCGGACAACGCGAGCTGATCGCCGGTGATGCGACCGAAGAGCTGCGGGCTGGCGCCGGGGTTCATCACGAAGATGTCGCCGTGGTCGTCGAGCCGCGCGGTGACTCCGCCCCTGGTCATCGTGATCGTGCCGTCGGCGTGGAGCGTCGGCCCCGGCGTGAGCGCGGCGCCGGGTGGGTTCGGGCCGGCGGACTCCGTGCGACCATCGGCGAACAGGCGCGCGATCGGTTGGCCGCGGAACGAGATCACGACCGGTCGGATGTCGACGAGCGGGGCCGCGGCGACGCCCGCCGCGCTGGTCGACGGGGTCGGCGATGCCACGCGGGCGCGGCGCCGACCAGGCGGCGCTGCGGTTCCGGCGCCCTGACGGCGCGATCGGTTCTGATCGGTACCGGCAGGTGCGTCGACCCGCGCGATCCCGAGCTACCGTCCATCCATGACCGGCAACGAGCGACGTCGGGCGAGCGGCGCACCATGAGCGAGGCGAACGAGATCGAGCTCGCGTGCAACGCCGCGCTCGGTGAGCTGTGGCGACTGCGCCACGCGGACATCGGCGACGACCTGCTCGACCGCGATGCGGTGGTCCGCGCCACGTTGCCGCGGTGCGCCCGCGCGCTGCGCGCTCGCCGGGCCGGTCTCTGGCTGTTCGACGCCGATCGAACGACCCTGGTCGCGGCAGCGATCTACGACCGCCCCGCCGATCGCTGGAGCGCCGGAGAGACGGTCGCCGCGGTCGATCATCCGCGACTCTGGGCCGTGCTGGGCCTCGACCGACCCCGGCGCGATCTCGGCGGGCGCTCGGCCGGCGAGCCCGCGCCTGGCGCCGAGGTCGCGGCCGAGGCGGTGCGCGCGGGCCACTGGTCGATCGCCGCCGCCCCGGTCGGCGAGGCGCCTGCGGGCGGCGTGCTCTGGTGCGAGCCCGACGACGACCACGCCCCGTGGACCCGGCACCAGCTCGTCTTCGTCGAGCTGGCCGGGACGATCCTGGCGCAGACGCTGGCGCGCGTCGACGAGGAGATCGCCAGCCGGGCAGCCGATCGCCTGCGCGTCGACCAACTGACGGCGCTCCAGGCCGCCATCGACGTCGCGTTCGACGGCGTGCCGGTGCCCGACGATCCCCATCCCACCATCCACGCCGCCGAGGCAGCGGACTGGCCGACGTCCAGCACGTACACCCCATCGCGCGATCACCGCGGGCGCTGGCAAGATCTCCCGCGCCAGCACCTTCGTGAGTGTCCGTTCGCGCTCTCGCGCCTGGATGCGGAGGGCCTCCACTACTACCTGCCCGCGATCATGACCGCGGCCATCCGCCGGGAGCTCGAGTCGCCAGATGACGAGACGCCGGACGATCACCCGTTCTTCCTCATCGAGCGCCTCGGACAACTGCTGACGCCCGACAGCCACGACACCTGGCGCGCGCAAGCGTGCGAGCTCCTGCGCCTGCTGACCCGCCCCCAGCGCGCCGTCGTCGGCGAGTACGTGCGCCTGACGATGTCATCGGGCCTGCCCTCCGCCACGCAGGCCCAGGACGCCTGGGCCCGGGTCGCCGCGCACGATCGTGCGCCCGGCCCTGGCTCCTGGTTCGATGCCTGGTGGCCGGCTGGCGACCGCCCCTGACCCGCGTCGACGGGCCCGGGTCGAAGCGGTCGGGCGGCCGCCGATGCCCACGCGGGCTGCGTCAGTGGGGCGGGGCGCCCGACAGGATGAACGAGCGCTCGTCCTCGACCGCGCAGGCGGCGAACCCGGCGCAGTCGGTCTTTGCCAGGCACTCCTCGCCCGCGGCGGTCAGGCTCTCGACGCGGTCGGCCGGGACCTGGGCGTCGAGCGGCGCGCAGATGCGCGTACGCTCCGCCGGCTGCGAGTCGTGCTCCCACTCGACGCGGGCCTTCGCGATCAGCGCGTCGCGCCCGTCGCGCGCGTCCTCGGCGGCGATGCCGGGCGGCGTATCGACCTCGACCCGCAGCGCCACCAGCGCGGCGAGGTACTCGTCCGAGCAGTCGCGCTCGCGCTGGTAGTGCCGCTCGCACATCGCGGCGAGCGGACCGGACGCTGGCGCTGGCGCGGGCGCGGGGCGTGGCTTTCCGCCACAGCCCGCGAGGACCGAGGCCATCGAGACGACGAGGACGATGCGCATCATCGTCCCGATGACACCCGCGGCGCCGGCCCGTTGCAAGCCGATGTCGGAGCCGCTTGCCGACCGTCGCGTCGGAATCGTCAGCGGGCCGCGTCGGGCGGTCGCCGGCTCACGCGCGGGCCAGCGTGATCCCGAGCCGCTTGAGCCGCTGATAGAAGGTCGACAGCGGGATGTCGAGCGCGCGCGCGCACTCGTCGACCTTGCCATGCTTGGCCTCGAGCACCCGGAGCAGGTACCGCCGCTCGTTCTCCTCGAGCGAGACCAGCTCGAGCTCGGTGCTGGTCCGCGCCGGCCCGACCTCGGGGTCCGGCGTCAGGCGGAGATCGCGGGCGGTGAGCACGCGCCGGTCGCAAAGCAGCGCGGCCCGCTCGAGGACGTTGCGCAGCTCGCGGATGTTGCCCGGCCAGGGATAGGCCTGCAGCGCGCGCACGGCGTCGGGCGCCAGCTCGCCGCCGGCGCCGCGGGGGTGGGCGTCGAGCACCTCGCGAGCCAGGGCCGGGAGATCCTCCGGCCGCTCGCGCAGCGGCGGGACCCGCAGCACCACGGTGTTGATGCGGAAGTACAGATCGCTGCGCCAGCGCCGCTCGAGCACCGCGGCCTGGAGGTCGACGTGGGTGGCCGCGATCAGCCGGATGTCGACCGCGAGATCGCGGAGTCCACCCAGCCGGCGGAACCGATGATCCTCGAGGACCTTGAGCAGCTTGGGCTGGACCTGGAGATCGAGATCGCCGATCTCGTCGAGGAACAAGGTGCCGCGATGGGCGAGCTCGAGCAGGCCGGTCTTGCGCGCGTGGGCGCCGGTGAACGCGCCGCGCTCGTGGCCGAACAGCTCGCTCTCGATGAGCTGGGCGGTCAGCCCGGCGCAGTTGATGTCGACCAGGGCCTCGCCGTGGCGTGACCCGGACGTGTGCAGCCAGGCGGCGAGCACGCCCTTGCCGCTGCCGGTCTCGCCGGTGATCAGCACCGGCAGGTCGGAGCCCGCGACCCGGCGAGCGTCCTCGGCGAGCTGACGCATCTGCGGGCTCGGCCCGCGGAACGGGTCGATCGCATCGCGGCGGCGGCGCGACCGCTCGGCGGCCTCGCGCCGCTGGCTGCGCCGACCCTCGGCGGTGCGCTGCACCACCTCGAGCAACGCCGGCAGCTCGAGCGGCTTGGTCAGGAAGTGCTCGGCGCCGGCCTGGATCGCTCGGACCGCCAGCTCGATCGAGCCATGGCCGGTCAGGACGATGACCGGGACCGTGCTGCCCGCGTCCTCGAGCCGGGCCAGCAGATCGAGCGCGGTGCCGTCGGGCAACAGGTAGTCGGCGACCACGACGTCGAACGCCTGGCGCTCGAGCGCGCGGACCGCGGCGAGCAGGTTCGGCGCCTGCTCGGCGACGTAGCCGCGATCGTCGAGGTACGTCGCCACCGACAGCCGCACCGCCTCGTTGTCGTCGAGGACGAGGACGCGGGCCGGGTGCACGAGCACCCCGCGCCCCGGTGTGTCGCGCTTCGATTCTGGAAGGTCAGAACGCATGACTCTGGATTCTCAGAACGGCATCGCCCCGGACGAGCGATGTCGGTCGCATCTAGCGAGACCCCCTCGATCACGCCCCCGGCGCAGAAGTTGCTGAGCGTGAGCTTAGCGCAGGTCCCGCACGTACGGGGCCTCACCAACCTCCCGGGGGCATTCATGCGGAGTCTTTGTAGAGCCACGTCCATCGTCACCGTCGCCGTCCTCGGTGCCGGCCTCGGCCTCGTCGGGTGTTCCGAGGACATCCCGGCCGGTCAGCTCGGCTCGTCGGCCGAGGAGCTGACCGCGACCACCACGTTCCAGAGCGGGGTCAACGGCGTCGTCGACGACACGTTCATCAGCGCGTCGGACATGCGGGCGAACGTCGGCAACGACAAGCGGCTGCGGATCAGCGCCCACAACGAGGGCCTGATTCGCTTCGACCTGTCGTCGATCCCCGCCAACGCGGTCATCAACAAGGCCGAGCTCACGCTGTACGTCAACGGTGGCGAGGACGAGCGCGACGACGACTGCCGCGACGGCGATCACGAGGGCAACTCGATCGCGCCGCTCAAGGTCCATCGGGTCACCGCGGCCTGGGCCGAGGGCACGGTCACCTACAAGAGCTTCGACCAGGCCTTCGATCCGGCGGTCGCGGCCACGATGACGCTGAGCAGCCGCCACACCTACAAGACCGTCGACCTCAAGCCGCTGGTCCAGAGCTGGGTGAGCGGCAGCAAGCCCAACTACGGCGTCGCGATCACGACCGCCGGCCGGGCCCACACCCTGATCGCGTCGAGCGAGCAGAACCCGGTGAGCCAGCGCCCGGCGCTGAAGATCACGTACACGACGCCCGACGATCACTGCAGCCCGAACCGCTGCCAGCACGGCGGCACCTGCAACAACGACAGCAACGGCTACACCTGCACGTGTCCGGCGGGCTACGCCGGCCGCGATTGTCAGATCGACGTCAACGAGTGCGCCGGCAACCCGTGCCGGCACGGCGGCCAGTGCACCGACCAGGTCAACGGCTACACCTGCACCTGTGGCGACGGCTGGGGCGGCGCCAACTGCGAGAGCGACATCGACGAGTGCGAGGCCGACCCGTGCCAGAACGGCGGTGTCTGCACCGAGGTCGAGCAGCAGTCGTGCGGCGGCCACGGCCCGCGCCACCGCGGCCACACCTCCGGCTCTCACCACGGTCACCACGGTCACCACGATGACGACGATGACGACGACGACGCGGATTACACCTGCGCCTGCCCGCCCGGCTTCAGCGGCGCCAACTGCGAGGTCGACATCGACGACTGCGCTGGCAACCCGTGCGGCGCCAACGGCACCTGCGCCGACGGCGCGAACGGCTACACTTGCACCTGCGCGGCCGGCTACGACGGCGACACCTGCCAGACCAACGTCGACGACTGCGCCGCCAGCGCGTGCCAGAACGGCGGCACCTGCGTCGACGGCGTCGGCACCTACACCTGCAGCTGCCCGCCCGGCTTCACCGGCACCCACTGCGAGACCAACGTCGACGACTGCGCCGCGAACTCGTGCCTGAACGCGGGCACCTGCCACGACGCGGTCGACGGCTACACCTGCAGCTGCCCGGCCGGCATCACCGGCACCCACTGCGAGGTCGACATCGACGAGTGCGCCGGCAACCCGTGTGGTGCCAACGGCGCCTGCAACGACCTCCTCGACGCGTACAGCTGCACCTGCGCCGCCGGCTACACCGGCACCCACTGCGAGACCGACGTCGACGAGTGTGCCGGTAGCCCGTGCCAGAACGGCGGTGGGTGCGTCGACGGCGTCAACAGCTACACCTGCGTGTGCGCCGCCGGCTTCCAGGGCCTCACCTGCGCCGACGACATCGACGAGTGCGCGGCCAACCCGTGTGTCCACGGCACGTGCAACGATCAGATCGCCGGCTACACCTGCGCCTGCCAGGCCGGCTACGGCGGCGCCAACTGCGATATCGACATCGACGACTGCGCCAACGTCACGTGCAGCGGCCACGGCACCTGCACCGACGGCGTCGACAGCCACACCTGCGTCTGCGACGGCTTCTACACCGGCGCCGACTGCCAGATCGCGCCGTGCGGCAACGGCCTGGTCCAGGGCGCCGAGCAGTGCGACGACGGCAACACGGTGAACGGCGATGGCTGCTCGTCGACGTGCACGCTCGAGGGCTGCCCGGCCGGCACCGTCGACCCACCGGCGTCGACCGTGGTCGCCGACGCCGGCGACCGGACCGCCCCCGCAGGCTACGAGTACCGCGGCCTCGCGGGGCAGGCCACCGCCGCCGCGACCGCCGAGTGCCCGGACTGGTCCTGCGGCGTCGGCCAGGGGGCCGCGGCCGGCGCGATCGACGACAGCAGGGCGACGATGTGGAACAACGGCTACTGGGACGTTGGCGCGCCGATCAAGCTGACCATCACCTTCCTCGCGCCGAAGACGTTCTACGGCCTGCACATCATCGCCGAGGCGGCGCCCCAAGACGACGAGACCTACAGCGTCATCGCCACGAAGTCGGACGGCTCGCACGTCACGATCGGGCCCCGCACCGCGACCATCGTCGATTGGCGCACCGTCCCCGCCCCCACCTATACCGGCGCTGACGTCGGCTTCGGCGGCACCTACAGCGACATCACGTCGATCGAGATCACGGTCACGGCACCGTACGTGGACCCGTCGGTCTCCTCCTGGATCGGGATCCGCGAGGTCCAGCTCATCCAGCCTGCGGGCTGCGTGAGCGTGTGTCCGGCCGGCGGCACGTTCGCGGCGGGCAAGTGCTACAAGTTCGTGGCCGCCCTCGCGTCGCAGCCCGACGCCCTCGCCGCGTGCCGACTGCTCCCCGGCGGCGACCTCGCGTCTGCCCACAGCACCGAGGAGAACCGCTTCTTGGGCACGATCATCGACCCGAACGGCGATGGCAACGGGGTCGGTGGCCTCACGGCGTGGATCGGCGGAATCTCGCCCCACGGCTTCAACTGCCCGGCCGAGGCGCAGCACGGCGCGGCCGGCATCTTCAACTGGACCGACGGCAGCGCCTGGAACTACAACGCGTGGCGGACTGTCACGAATGAGCCGGACGCCTGCCCCGGCGTGCCCGTCTGCACCCAGCTCTTTCCGGACAACAACTTCTTCCACAACAACATCTGCGGCTTCGGCCAGACCGCCAACGGTCAGTCCGGCTGCTCGGGCTGGAACGACGTGCCCTGCTCCCTTGCGATGGGCTACATCTGCCAGTTCAACCCGAACTGAACGTCGAGAGGCTCGACACGACGAGCGCGTCCGAGCGACGCGCGTGAGCTGAAGGCCGGCAGGTGAGGAGCGATCCCGCCTGCCGGTCGCATCGTCGGCGGTCGTGGTCAGGCGGCGGGCAGGTCGGCGGTCGCCGCGGCCGGCAGCCAGACCACCAGCCGCGCGCCGCCGCCGGGTCGGTCGCCGGCCTCGACGGTGCCACCGTGCTGCTCGACGATCCGGCGGACGATCGCGAGGCCGAGGCCGGTGCCGCCGCTGCGGCGGCTGAAGAACGGCTCGAACACGGTCGCGCGATCCTCGGGTCGGATGCCGGTGCCGCGATCGAGCACCTCGATCCGGACCCGGTCGCGCGCGCCGTCGGCCTCGCGGGCCGCCTCGATGTGCACCGCCTCGCCGGGCGGCGAGAAGGCGAGCGCGTTCTGGATGAGGTTGCGGAACACCTGCACCAGCTGCAGGGCGTCCATCGCGACCAGCGGCAGCCCGGCGGGGGCGACGAGCTCGAGGGTCGCGCCGGCGGCGGCGGCCTGCGCGGCGCAATCCGACAGGGCGTGGCGCAGCGGCAGCTCCAGGCTGGCCGTGGTGCGCTCGCCGCTGGCGGTCTTGCCGTAGTCGAGCAGGTCGACCACCAGCGCCTTGAGCTGGCCGACCTGGCTCCGCAGCGTGCGGTCGAGCTGCTCCAGCCGCGGGTGGCCGGTCAGGTGGTGGCCGGACGCGTCGAGCGCGGCGGTGATCCCGAACAGCGGGTTGCGCAGCTCGTGGGCCAGGCCGCCGACCAGCTGACCGAGCGCGCTCATGGTGGCGCTGCGCTGGACCTGGGCGCGGAGGGCGACCTGCTCGCGCAGATCTTCGACCAGCAGGACCGCGCCGGCCGGCTGGCCCGCGGCGTCGTGCAGCGGCGCGCCGAACACCGACACCGGGACCGGGCCGGCCGCGGCCGCGGTCGCAGCCGCGGTCGGGCCATCGATCTCGCCCTCGACGCCGAGCAGCGGCGTGCCGGCGAGCAAGGCCGCGACCAGCGACTCCTGGTCACCGCCACCGCGCCGGCGCAGGCGCGGCACCGGCGCGCCGACCGCGCAGGCCGCCGGCGTGCCGAACATCCGCTCGGCGGCCGGGTTCCAGCCCGAGACCACGCCGTCGGGGCGCACGGTCACCACCGCCACCGGCGCCGACAGCACCAGCGCCCGCTGCGACCCGAGCGCCTCGCGCAGCTCGGCCTCGACGCGCCGGCGCCGGCCGAGCTCCTCCTGGGTGACGAAGGTGAGCGCCGTGATGCTGGCGGTGAGCAGCACCTCGTACGGCACGGCGCGGGCGATGCGCCAGTAGTTGGCCGGCAGCTCGCCGATCGCGGCCGGCGGCACCAGCGAGGCCGGGACGACGAAGTAGGTCAGCAGCAGCAGCGGGATCAGCAGCACGTAGTAGTAGACGACCACCACGCCGAACCAGCTCAGCCCCAGCACGAGGTGGCGCGGCTGCCAGCGCTGCAAGGCGCGGTGCGCGTACCAGGCGCACGGCACCGCGACCGCGTGCATCACGAACGTGGTCTCGAACGACAGGGCGAGCGTCGCCGGTGGCACGACGTTGAGCGCCTCGATCGCGCACACGATCAGCGTCAGCGACGCCCGCCGGAGGAAGAGGACGCTGCCCAGCATCGCGACCTCGGTGAGGTCGGTGTGGAACGTGACCGGCCCCGGCAGCTGGATGCGCACCGCCGTCAGCGCGTAGGCGAGCACGCCCCACGCGACCGCCTCGAGCACCGCCCGCGCGCGCTGGCGGAGCCGTGGCCGCCGTTCCGTCTTGATCGATGACATCACCGCCCCGGACGAGCATAGGGCGTCCGAGCGCGCTCGGGGCGCCGGTGGGCGCGCCTGCCGCGCGGCTCGCTGCTACCAGGGGATGGCGCCCTGGGTCGCGTGGGTGAACGTGCCGTTCGGGCCGTCCGGACCGAGCAACGCCACCCGCACCGCCTCGCGCGCGCCCTCCTCGACGGTCTCGGTGCCCTGGTAGCCGTTGAGGTTGGTCCGGGTGAAGCCCGGCGACACCGCGTTGACCTTGATCCCGGTCGACTCCAGCTCGATCGCCATCGCGACCGTCAGGGCGTTGAGCGCGGTCTTCGACGCCGCGTAGCCGGGGCCGAAGATCGACCGGTACGGGGTGGTCGGGTCCGAGGCCCTGGTCAGCGAGCCCACGCCGCTCGACACGTTGACGATGCGGGCGGCCGGCGCCTCGCGCAGGAGCGGCAGCATCGCCTGGTAGACCGCGAGCACGCCGAACACGTTGGTCTCCCAGATCGCGCGCACCTCGTCGAGGGACACGTTGCTCGGCCGGGTCGTCCGGGCGTGGTCCTCCACCGTCTGGCCGGCCTGCTTCGACGTGTGCGCGATCGCCGCGTTCTGGACCAGCACGTCGAGGCGCCCGAGCTCGGCGCGGATGCGCGCCGCGGCGGCGGCGATCGAGGTCGCGTCGGTCACGTCGAGCTGCAACGCGCGCGCGTCGCCATCGATCGTCCGCGCGGCCGCCTCGCCGCGGCCGAGGTCGCGCGAGCCGACCAGCACGGTGAGGCCCTTCGCGGCCAGCTCGCGGGCGACCTGGAGCCCGATCCCCTGGTTGGCCCCGGTGATCAACGCAACGGGCTTGTCGTTCATGTCTCGTCTCCGTCGGTGGTTTGGTGGCTACGCCGGTGCACGCCTCTGGTAGCGCTCGCCGCCGTCCCGCGATTGGAAGGATCGGACATTTCGCCCGGCGGCTCGGGCCAGCCATGCGAGAGTGGAGCGTGACCGTCGCGCTGGCCTCCGCGGCCCCACCGTCGTGGCTCGCTCGCTTCGTCGAGGAGGTCCGCGTGGTCGCGCCGATCGCGGGCCGGGACGTCTCGATCGACTGGCTGCCGGACGGCCGAACGCTGGTCCTCTTTCGCGTGCTCGAGGAGGGACGGACGGGCGACCTGTCGGTCGCGGGGCCGCGGACGCGCGCGCTGTTCAAGCACACGTCCGGTGTGCGGCGCGCGGTGGCGGTCCAGCTCAAGCCCGGCTGGTCGGCGCCGCTGCTGGGGGTGGCCGCCAGCGCGCTGACCGATCGGATCGTCCCGATCGAGGACCTCTGGGGCCGCGCCGGCGAGGACCTCCGCGTCGAGCTGCTGACGGCGCGCAGCGTGCATGAGGTGCTCGACCGCCTCGGTCGCGCGATCGCGCTGCGGACCCGCCAGAACGTCGAGCCGGCCTCGGCCCGGCTCGCGCGGCGCGCGGTGCGCTTGCTCGAAGGCGACGAGGTCCGGGTCGAGCGGGTGGCGGCGCAGCTCGGCGTCACCGCGCGCCACCTTCGCCGCGCGTTCACCGAGAGCGTTGGCGTCGGGCCGAAGGACTTCGCGCGCTCGGTTCGCCTCCAGCGCGCGGTGCGGAGCGCGGCGACGTCGACCGACTGGGGCCGCATCGCCACCGACGCGGGCTACTACGATCAGGCCCACCTGATCGCCGACTTCCACGCGCTGGTCGGGCTCACCCCGGGCGCGTTCGTGCGGCGCGCGAGCCCCGGGCCGCGATGGACGCGGGAGTGCGGTTCACCGTGACGCGACTGGCACCCTGACCGATCGACGGTCGGGGTCTCGTGCGTCCTGCCGCGATTGTGCGAACCTGACGGCGCCCGCATGGAGCCGCTCGCACCGGAGATCGCCACGCTCGCGTCCGTCCTCGAGGACAGCCTCGACCTCGCGTTCGTCGCCGACCGCGACGGCCGGGTCGTGTTCGCGAACCGCGCGGCGCGGGGGCGCTTCGTGCCTGGCGACGGGGCGGCGCTCGGGTTCGCCGAGCCGGATCGCGCGGCGTACGGCGCGGCCGTCGCCGGTGCGCTGGCCGGCGAGGGTCGGCGCTTCGCCTGGGGCGAGCGGGGGCCGGCCGGGGCGCGCGCCTGGTTCTCGGCGAGCCTGACCCCGGTCCGCCGCGCCGGCGAGGTCGTCGGCGTGCTGTGCGTCTCCGCCGACGTCACCGCGCTCAAGCGCAGCGACGAGC
>Ga0075163_10007431_pt1 | contig 14489 bp, 15 predicted proteins | sample JI1023141ADNA_FD_71478 | JGI IMG/M metagenome (GOLD analysis project Ga0075163, IMG submission 71478) | Wastewater effluent complex algal communities from Wisconsin, to seasonally profile nutrient transformation and Carbon sequestration -... | ecosystem: Engineered > WWTP > Effluent > Algae...
CCCAGAATCCGCCCAGACTTGCGTACTTTGGCCCTCTGCGGGCTCGGCCGGGAGCTTTTTCAGGCCCATTCTTGGGGCGTCCTATGGCGTTTGAAAATCCTATTCCCGCGCATGCGGGTTACATCGACGGGCAGAACCTGCTGATGGACGGCGGGTCGTTTCCGCGGACGATGTGAGGCATTGAGGGCCGGCGCGCACACCCTACGGCCGTCGCAGGAACAGCTGACCTGCGGGACCCGTGCCCACCGTGGTTATGCTGGACCGGCAGACGCGCCGGCCAGTCCGTAGCCGGCGCAGTCTCCCATCAGGGTCCAGGCATCAAGAGCCGAATTTTTGCTTGATGTTGAGGCGTTGGATGACCTCGCCCCACTTGGCCAGCTCCTGCTTCGTGAATTCCTCGAATTGCGCGGTGCCGAGTGGGCGCACCTCGAAACCTGCGGTTTCCAGTCGCTGCCGGCTTTCGGGCTGTTGCATGCCTTCCACGATGTCGCGTCCGAGCTGTTCCAGGATGGGCCGTGGCGTGCCTGCGGGCGCGTAGATGCCGAGCCAACTCGTGACGTTGAAGTCGGGCAGTCCCGACTCTTGCATGGTCGGGACGTCCGGCAGGTGCTTGGAGCGGTAGTTGCTTGTCACGGCCAGCGCCTTGATGCGACCGTCGCGCATCAGGGGGAGCACGGACGGAAGGTTGGCGAAAGTGCACTGCAGCCCGCCATTCACCACATCCACGAGGATCTCGCTGGCGCCCTTGTAGGAAACCACTTCCATCTTCACGCCAGTGCGCATGCCGAAGAACTCGCCCGCCAGGTGGGCGGAACTCCCGATGCCGTTGGCGCCGAACAGCAGGGGCTTGTTCTGGGCTTTTACACTCTTGATGAAATCGCCCACGGTGTTGGCGGGGTGGTTGCGCGGCACCACCAGCACGTTCACGAATTCGGACGTGAGCGCCACCGGAACCAGGGCCTTGAGGACGTCCAGGGGCAGACCCTCGACCGTGAGGGGCGGCAGGACGTTGCCGCCGAGGCCACCGGAGCTCAGCACGTAGCCGTCTGGGGGCGCCTTTGCAACCACCTGCTGACCGATCACGCCACTGGCACCCGGGCGGTTTTCCACCACCACGGACTGCCCGTACTTCTTGGCCAGCATTTCTCCGACGACGCGTGCCGCGATATCGGTCACGCCGCCGGCGGGATACCCCACCACGATACGCATGCCGTGAGATGGAAATTTCTCCTGCGCATTCACGGGAACGTAACCCGCGGCCATTGAGGTGCCCAGAGTCCATATTGCTTGTCGACGATCCATATCAAGCCTTTCAAAAGGAAAAAAAACAGCGAAGAACCGAATCAAATCAATTAAGTGACAATCAGATTATCCTACTTATAGGTCTGCGGGATCTACCGATTGCCGCACCATGGCGTGTCTCCCTTCCTGCAAAACCTGGCCGCGCACACGCGTGTGTGCGGCCAGGAGTTCGAGAATTCAGCGAATGAAGGAGGACACGAAGTCGGCTCCCAGGCCCACCTTGATGTAGTGCGCCCTGCACATTTCGATCTTCGTGAAAACGTCTTCGTAGCCCGTTTGCCGGCCCTGCTCGTCCACGTAGACCATGGCACCGCTGACGTTGAAGAAGGTGATCATCTCGTCGGAGGGGCCATTGGCCTCCACCACCAGCGTGTGGATTTCCCCCGGTGGCTCATAGACGAATTTGCCCTCGCTGGCGATCCAGTCGTGTTCGAGGTAGCGCCAAGTGCCCTTGACCACATACCCGAAGACGGCGCCAGGGTGAATGTGTCGGCTCAGCACGCCGGAGCGGCGCACCCGCAGCATGTTGCACCAGCCACCGGTGACCGTGTTGAGAAACAGCGGGCGGAACCAGACGTTGGGCGCTTGTTCCACCCATTCGCGTTCGTCTTCGGGAATGGCTGCGATGGCGAGCTCAGGCTGGATGCCGGAGTGCTGCGTGATCAGGGATAGGTCGGCTGGCATGGGGGGCCTCGTAGGTTCAAAAAGGGGTTGGTGTTGGCCGGGGCGCGTATTCAGGCTGCGATGTAGGCAGTCTTCACGGTGGTGTAGAACTCGACGGCGTGGCGGCCTTGCTCGCGTGGGCCGTAGCTGGAGCCTTTGCGGCCTCCGAAAGGTACGTGGTAATCCACGCCGGCGGTAGGGCAGTTGACCATCACCATGCCGGCCTCGGCGCGTTGGCGGAAGTCCATTGCGCGCGCCAGCGAGGTAGTGCAGATGCCGGCTGACAGGCCGAAGCGGGTGTCATTGGCCAACGCAAGTGCCTCCTCGTAGTCGCGGGCCGGCACGAGTGTGGCGACGGGGCCGAAGATTTCCTCGCGACAGATGCGCATGCCGTTGTCGCAATCCGCAAAGAGTGTGGGGGTCATGTAGTAGCCCTCCGTGGAGGCACGTATGCGCTCGCCGCCATGGACAAGATGGGCACCTTCCTCGCAGCCCAGCCGCACGTAGTCCAGGTTCTGCTGCAATTGCGCAGCGCTGGCCACGGGGCCGATCTGCGACGAAGGGTGCAGCGCGTGGCCCACACGCAGTTCACGCGTGCGCTGCGCCAATGCATCACGAAAGCGCGCGTAGATGCCGCGCTCCACGATGATCCGGCTGGACGCAGTGCAGCGTTGTCCGGTCTGGTAGAAAGTGCCTTGCAGCGTGGTTTCGACGGCCACCTCCAGGTTCGCGTCGTCCAACACCACCAGCGGGTTCTTGCCGCCCATCTCCATCTGCAGCTTGGCCAGCCGCTGTGCGGCTGTGATGGCGATGCCGCGTCCGGTCTGCTCCGATCCAGTGAAGCTGATCGCGTCCACGCGCGCATCCTCCAGCAGCGCCTGGCCCACGACGCTGCCACGCCCCATGACGAGGTTGAAGGCGCCCGCTGGCAGGCCGCTGCGGCTGATGATCTCTGCCAATGCCCAGGCCGAACCGGGCACCAGGTCCGCGGGCTTGAGCACCACGGTGTTTCCGAAGGCAAGGGCCGGTGCGGTTTTCCAGGCGGGGATCGCCATCGGGAAGTTCCACGGCGTGATGATGCCGACGGTTCCGACCGGTTCGCGTGTTACGGCGACTTCTACGCCCCGGCGCATGGGGGGCGCCAGTTCTCCGGGGACCCGCATGGCCTCGGCGGCAAAGAACTTGAAGATGCTGCCCGCGCGCACGACCTCGCCCACGGCCTCGGGCAGGGTCTTGCCTTCTTCGCGTGCCAGCAGGGTTCCCAGCTCCTCGCGGCGTGACAGGATTTCGATGCCGATGCGTTCGAGTACGTCGGCGCGATCCTGCGCGGTGCTGCGCGCCCAGATGGCACGCGCACCGTTGGCGGCGGCGATGGCCTGCCGCGTCAACGCGGCGTCAGCCTGCGCGTATTCGCCGACGACTTCGGAGAGGTCGGATGGATTGGTGTTCGGAGAGGCCGAATGGCCGGCGACCCACTCGCCGCCGATGAAGTGCTTGTGCATGGACATGGGGCTCGTGGGGAGTCAGGGCAAGACGACCTCGATGAGTCGGGGGCCGCGTTCGGCCAGGGCCGCCTGGAAGGCACGGCGCAGTGCGGATACGGAGTCCACGCGGCTGGCCGGCACGCCGAAAGAGGTGGACAGGGCTTGCCAGTCCACGGCCGGGCGCCCCAGGCTCAACAGATCGCGCACCGATTCGCTCGTGAGCTCGTAGCCGGTGCGTGCCATCTCGTTGATGAGGATGTTGTAGCGTCGGTTGCTTGCCAGTACTACCACCACATCGCTGCCTTCACGGGCCATGGACCACAGTGCCTGGATGGTGAACAGCGCACTGCCGTCGGATTGCAGCGCCACCACCTTGCGGTCCGGGGCGGCCACGGAGGCGCCGAAGGCCGAGGGCAGACCCTGGCCGATGGCGCCGCCCGTGAGCACGATGGTGGTGTGGCGCTCGGCCTGGGAGGCCAGGGCATTGAAAGGAAAACCCAGGGTGGCGCCTTCGGCGGAGACGATGGCGTTGGCGGGCAGATGGGCGGCGATGACGCGCGAGGCCGTTTCGGCCGTCAGTGCCTCGCCCAGGTCGGTGTCGGACACCCGTTGCAACAGGGCCATGGGCGCCGCAGGAGGACGTACGCGTTCGAGCAGATCGTCCACCGCCTCGCCGACGCGGCCACGGGGGCCACAGAGTTGCACCATGCGTGCCGGGTCTCCCAGGTGGCTCGGAAGGCCCCGTGCGCCGAAGAAGGCCACGGGGGGCTCGGCACCGAGCACCGCGATGCGTTCGAAGCCCAGCAGGTACGGATGCGCCTTCTCTGCCAGCGCGACCAGCCGCTTGACTGCGGGGAGCCCCAGGCCTTGCTCGCTGGCAGCGGGGAAAGTTTCTCCCACCAACTCCACATTCGGCAACGCGGCCAACCGCGCCAGGCGCCGCAGAGTACCCTCGCCGAGCGCGTCGGCACCGAGATACAGCAGCACCTTGCGGCCGGCCGTGATGTCGGCTGCCACCGTTGCCACGGCACCGGCGTTGTAGTCCGCGGGTGCCTGTGCCGCCACCGCGGGCGCGATGGCGTGGTGTACCGGGTCCTCTTGCAGGTCCATGGGCAGAATCAGCGTGTGGATCCCGCCGATCTGCTGCAGCCCGTGCAGCGCACCCACCGTGGCGCTGTGCAGCGTGGCGAACGTGTCGGCGCGCCAAACACCTGCCGATACCGGACGGGCCAGCGATTCAATGTCGCTGGCCAGCGGGGGGTCGGCCGCCACGTGCCAGGACATGTGTTCCCCGATGACGTTGAAGATGGTGGAACGTGCGCGTCGCGCGTTGTGGAGGTTCGCGATCGCGTTCGCGAAGCCCGGCCCCAGATGGGTCAGCGTCATCGCCGGCTTGCGACGGATGCGGTAGTAACCATCTGCAGCGCCCGAACAGACGCCCTCGAACAGTCCCAGTAGCGGGCGGATTTCGGTGGCACGGTCCATCGCTGCCACGAAGGGCAGCTCCGTGGTGCCCGGGTTGGCGAAGCAGACCTCGATACCGGCGGCAGCGGCCGACTTGAGCAACCACTGCGCGCCCATCATCTGCGAGGCGTCCTGGCTCATGCGCAGGCTCCGCCAGCCGGTACGGCAGCCTGCAATGCGGACTCGAGGATGTCCAGCGCCTCGTCGAAGACCGCATCGGTCGTGGTGAGCGGGAACAGGAAGCGAATCACGTTGCCGTACTGGCCACACGTGAGCAGAATCAACCCGGCATCCAGCGCTGCCTGGCGCACGCGTTGGGCGATCTCGGCGCTGGGCGCGCCTTGCGCGTCGCGAAACTCCACCGCCACCATCGCGCCCAGGGCGCGTACCTCGCTGATCGCCGCGCAGCGCGCACGTGCGGCTTCGAGCCGCAACACCAGACGTTCACCCAGTGTGTTGCCGCGCGCCAGCAGGGACTCTTCGGCAAAGATGTCCAGCACGGCGTGGGCTGCGGCAACGGCCAGCGGGTTGCCGGCATAGGTGCTGCCCAGCCCCCCGGGGGCGATGGCATCCATTACCTCGGCGCGGCCCACGACGGCGGCCAGCGGCATGCCGGCGGCCAGGCTCTTGGCGGTCGTGACCAGGTCTGCGGAGACGCCGTAGTGTTCCATCGCGAACATCCGGCCCGTGCGGCCGAAGCCCGACTGAATCTCGTCGGCGATGAGCAGCATGCCGTGTTCGTCGCAGATGCGGCGCAACGCGGCCATGAAGTCCTTCGGTGCGGGATGGAAGCCGCCCTCGCCCTGCACGGGCTCGACGATGATGGCGGCGATCCGCGACGGCTCCACGTCCGACTTGAACACGCGCGCCAGCGCATCGAGTGCGTCCTGTGTGGTGATGCCCTGCGCGGTGGCCGGGAACGGAACGCGGTACACGTCGCCGGGAACGGGGCCGATGCCTGCCTTGTAGGGCACGACCTTGCCCGTCAGCGCCAGCGCCATCAGCGTGCGGCCATGGAAGGCGCCGTTGAAGGCGATGATGCCCGGGCGCCCGGTGGCGGCGCGCGCGATCTTGACGGCGTTTTCCACCGCTTCCGCGCCGGTGGACATGAGCAGGGTCTTTTTGGCGAATGTCCCGGGCGTGAGCTGGTTCAGACGCTCGGCAAGCCGGATGTAGCTCGCATAGGGCACCACCTGGAAGCAGGTGTGCAGGAATTCGCCGGCCTGGGCGACGATGGCGGCCTGCACGCGTGGATGGCGGTGGCCGGTGTTCAGGACGCCGATGCCGCCCACGAAGTCGATGTAGCGGCGGCCGGCTTCGTCCCAGAGTTCGCTGCCCAGGGCACGGGCTGCGAGGATGTGGGTGGAGACGGCGACGCCGCGGGGGCAGGCCGCCTGCTGGCGGGTGATCCAGTCGTTCATGGGAGTGGTGGGGGTGGGATGTGGGTGAGAGGGTGGATGCATCAGGTGGCGACGTGGCGCAAGAAGTCGAAGTCGCAGCCGTGTTCGGCCTGCAGGATGTGCTGTTGGTACAAGCGTCCGTATCCGCGCGCGGGCAGTGCGGGGATGGGGGGCAGGGTGGTTCTGCGCCGCGCCAGCTCGGCTTCGTCGACGAGCAGGTCGATGCGCCGCTGCGACAGCGACAGGCGGATCTGGTCGCCGTTGAGTACCAGTGCCAGCGGGCCGTGCAGTGCTGCCTCGGGCGAGATGTGCAGCACGATGGTGCCGTAGCCCGTACCGCTCATGCGCGCATCCGAGATGCGCAGCATGTCCTTGACACCGCGTCGGGCCAGCTTCGCGGGAATGGGAATGTAGCCGGCCTCGGGCATCGCCGCCGCCACGGGCCCGGCGTTGCGCAGCACCAGGATGTCCTCGGGCTCCACATCCAGCGTCTCGGAGTCCAGGCGCGCTGCCATGTCTTCCAGCGAATCGAAGACCACGGCGCGCCCGGTGTGCTCGAACAGGCGTTCATCGGCAGCGGCGCGCTTGATGAGCGCACCGTTGGGCGCGAGCGTGCCGAAGAGACCGATCAGCCCGCCATCCTTGCGCAGCGGTTCGTTGCGTGGGCGGATCACGGCAGGGTCGAACCAGTCATCTGCGCTCGCCTCCATCACTTCACCCAAGGTCTTGCCCGTCACGGTCATGCAATCCAAGTGCAGCAGGTCCTTCAACTGGCGCAGGATGGCCGGAACGCCGCCAGCGGCGTGCAGGTCTTCCATATAGAACGCGCCGGTAGGCTTCAGGTCCACGAGCACGGGGGTGCTGTCGGCCAGCGCGTTGAGCATGTGGGGTGTGACGGCGATGCCCAGCCGTCCCGCGATGGCCGTGAGGTGGATCAGGGCGTTGGTCGATCCACTGATGGCCAGCAACACGCGCAGCGCGTTCTGTATCGAGTTGGGCGTGACGATGTGATCGGGCTTGAGGCCTTGGCGCGCCAGCCACACGGCCTGGCGGCCGGTAGCCTCGGCGGCGCGCAGCCGGTTGGCATGCACGGCAGGGATGGCCGCGGTGGCCGGCAACATCATGCCCAGCGCTTCCACGATGCAGGCCATGGTGCTGGCCGTACCCATCACCGCGCAGGTGCCGGCCGTGGTGGCGAGGTTGCCTTCGATCTCGGCGATCTGCTCGGTGGACACCTCACCCGCACGGTGCTTGCCCCAATAGCGGCGGCAATCCGTGCAGGCACCCAACCGCTCGCCCCGGTAGTTGCCGGTCATCATCGGGCCACCCACCAGCTGGATCGCGGGGCGCCCAGCCGACAGCGCACCCATGAGCTGGGCGGGCACGGTCTTGTCGCAGCCGCCCACCAGCACCACCGCATCCATGGGCTGGGCGGTGATCATCTCCTCCACGTCCATGGACATGAGGTTGCGGAACTTCATGCTCGTGGGCGAGAGGAAAGGTTCGCCCAGCGAGATGGTCGGAAAGTCCATCGGCAGCCCACCGGCGGACAACACGCCCCGCTTGAGCGCCTCCATCAGCTCGGGGAAGTGCCGGTGGCAGTTGTTGTAGCCACTGGCGGAATTGGCGATGCCGATGACGGGCCTGGAGAGCTCTTCATCCGAGTAGCCCATGGACTTGGCGAAGGACTGGCGCAAGTAGCGCGAGAAGGCCTTGTCGCCGTAGTTCGTGAGCCCGTCGTTCAGGCCCTTGTGGACATGCACGGGTGCTTCTCCCGCCGCAGCCAGTGGAGTGGCAATGTTGCCAGCGCGAATGGTGCTCATGGCTCAGCTCCGGACTGCGGTGTGGGTGCCCGCAGGGCTACCGGGGTATGGAGTCATACCGCCCACACACCGGGGTTGACCATGGCCTTGGGCGTCTTGCCTGCCAGCGCATCCAGCAGGTTGTTGGTCGCCAGCTCGATCATGGCGCGGCGGGTTTCCACGGTGGCGCTTCCGGCGTGCGGCTGCAGCACCACGTTGGGCAGGTGGCACAGCGGGCTGGCGCCGTCCAGGGGTTCTTGCACCATCACATCCAGCCCGGCGCCGGCGATACGGCCCTGTTGCAAATGCGCGATGAGGGCGGGCTCGTCCACCACGGGGCCGCGCGAGGTGTTGATGAAGAAGGCGCTGGGCTTCATGAGGCCCAGTTCCCGTGCACCGATAGACGCGCGTGTGGTGTCGCTGAGCGGCACGTGCACGCTGACGAAGTCACACTGCGCGAACAACGCGTCGCGCTCCAGGTAGCTGGCCAAGCCGCTTTGTTCCGACGCCGTGTCGCGGCTGCGGTTGTGGTAGCTGACCGCCATGCCGAAGGCCCGCGCACGCAGGGCCACCATGCGGCCGATGCGGCCCATGCCCAGCAGACCGAGGCGCTTGCCAGCCAGATCGGTGGCCAGCGGTGCGGGCTTGGTCTTCCAGGTGCCCCTGGCCACGAAAGTGTGCATGGGCACCAGGTTGCGGGCCAGGCACAAGACCAGGCCGAATGTCAGGTCGGCCACCGCGGCGTCCAGCACACCGGGGGTGTTGCATACCAGCACCTTGCGTGTGTTGACGACGGGAACCGAAACGTTGTCGAAACCCACCGCGTAGTTGGATACGACCTTGAGTTGGGGGAAGGCATCCAGCAGCGCCTCGTCCACGCGTGTCTTCAGCGTGCACAACAGGCCCTTTACCTCGGCGCGCCGGCCGACTTCGGTGATGACCTCCTGTGGGGGCGTGCCGGCAGGCACCTGGACTACGGTGTGCAGGGCCTGCACGCGGGACAACAGATCGGGTGGCAGGGTGGCGGAGACAATGACGGTCATCGGGTGTTTTCTCAAAGGGGGAAATGCAAAAAGGGGTTGACGAATCAGGTCAGGCCTTCGATGTCTTGCGCGAAGACGGGCTCTATGGGGCCCGTGGCGGCATCGGACCCGGGTGGCACGGCACGGCACATCAGCCAACTGCCGTCCTGCGGGTTCTCGACCACCTCCACACGATCGCCGGCCTTGGTGGTCAGGCGCATGCCGGGTTGGACATCGACGAGGTTCAGGGTTCTGGAGGACATGGTTGGAATTCCTTCAATAGGGAATCTGTTCGGAGGGCACGGTGACCTCGATCCCGTCGAGTTCCGCAGTCATCACCAACTGGCACGACAGGCGGCTGGTGGGACATGATTCGGGGGCGAATTCCACCAGCGCCAGTTCGGTGTTGTTGGCGGCTTCCAGTTTGGGAAACCATTGCGGATGCACGACCACGTGGCAGGTACCGCAGATGGCGCCGCCGCCGCAGTCGGCGACGATCCCGTCAACGGAGTGTTCACGCGCGGCTTCCATGAGACTTGCGCCCAGGGGCAGATCCAGGGTGCGCGAGGTCCCATCGGGCAGGTGAAAAACGGCTGTTGCCAAAGCTGGCTCCTAAGGGGGCAATGGAGGGGGTGCCACGCGTCGCCGCGGACGGACGGTATCTGCGTCGAAAGAGGTCAGAAGAAGATGGTCAGGGCCTTGGCCGTCAACACGGTTTGGTCCAGGTAGAGCTCGCGGCGCAACAGGCGTAGCCCCTCGGGCGTGTCACGCAGCGTGTCCTCGCGTTTGCCAATGAACAGGTTGTTCTCGGTTTGCCCCCGGTTCTGGTTCACCAGAAAACGTGAGCGCACTCGCAGCTGCCGGCTTCCATCGTCCTGCGCGTCGATGGCCAGGATCCGGATGTTCGTGACCAGGTGCGAGACGCGCGAAGCGGGTTCCTCGGCCCAGTGGATGCCGGTCTTGAATTGGGCCACGCGCTGACGCAGCGTGGTGATGCCCTCGTCGAACCACGCTGTCTGGCCGGTAGCGGTGTATTCCCGGCCCACTTGGTCACGGCGCACGTTGCGCGCGATGGGCATGCGGTACTGGATCGCTTCGTCCAACAGTCCCAGCCAGGCTTCGTAGTCGCGGCCGTCGAGCAGGTCGGCCTCCATGTGCAGGAACTGGCACACCTCCCACCATGCGTCCGGGGTGACAGCCAGCGAAGGCTCGGGGATCGGGGCCTCAGACATGCCTAGCCTCCATCGGCACGGGTTGCGCGGCTCTGGACGCGGACATAAGGGATTCCCAGGACTGCCCCTCCATGAACTGTTTCCACCGCCCGTAGAAGATGCGTGCGTTCTCCTCCGTGAACTCGCCGTTCTCGATGGCACCCGTGAGGCCGGGCACGGGACGCGCATGGCCCAGGCCCATCTGGTAGTTGAAGAACATCTGCGAGGCGACCGCCCCCTGGCTGGCTTCGGTCGCGCCGGTCCAGTTCTCCATGTCGTCGGACTCGGTCATGCCACCGGGGCCTGAGTAGCGCAGGTAATAGTGGCGCGCGGCCTCCTTGACGGCTTCGGGTGCGTCCTTATCCACTAGGTAGATGCGCCACATCTCCATCTCGGTGGGGCTGACCGGGTGGAAGACCGCGATGGTGCGCGGCTGGCGGCCATGGAAGGACATGTTCGGGAAGATCGTGCCCACGCTGTGCAACACACGCATGCCGTCGCCGAGTCGGGCTTGGCGCTTCTCGTGGAGCTCGCGGTAGTAGGCTTCCACTGCGGGGTCCTGCGTCCATAGCGGCGCATAGGGTGGCTCCTCGTGGTACGGCTTGCGGCCGACCAGGCCATGGCCCAGGTGGGGAAATCCCACCGTCATCCGTTGTGGGGTGGGATCACGCCGACCCTTGCCGCCGGAGGGGCCGATGCCGACGATGTCGACCGACCGGTGGCTGATGTCGTGGTAGAGGTCGCCAATGAAGTTCTCGGGAGCGAACTTCCAATTGCACTTGACACGCCACTTCTGCACGCCGGCAATGACCTCGGAGCCCCCAGGGCTGCCGTCGCGGTGGTCCAGCGCATAGTCCAGATAGTGGCGCATATCCCCGATGTAGTCCTCGAAGTCAGGGGCGTTGGCATCCCAAGTGGCCCAGATGGAGCCCTTGTAGTTGTGCATGCGTGCCACGCGTTTCAGGCCCCAGTCCTTCTTGTTGAGCTCCCCGTGGTAGTGGGTGGCGAAGCCGGGAACACCGATGAGTGCACCAGGCTGTTCGACGAGGCGCCCGTTGGTGGAGAAGCTCCAACCATGGTAGGGGCAGGTGAAGGTGCGGTTGTTGCCGTGGTCGTAGCGACACAGCTTCATGCCACGGTGGGGGCAGCTGTTGAGAAAGACGTGGAGCTCACCCTGAGGATCGCGCGTGAGAATGACGGGGTCGGTGCCCATGCGCGAGATGAAATAGTCATCTGGGTTGGGTACCAGGCTCTCATGGCCCACGAAGAGCCAGGCCTTGGCGAAGATCTCGCGCATCTCCGCCTCGAAGATCTCCTGGTCAACGAAGATCCGTCTGCCGATCAGCCCCTTCTCGGGTTTGACCAGGTCGTCGAGGGTGTTGAGTCTCGGGTTCATCGCTTCCTTCCTATCTTCGGTTTGTCTTCTGAGGGCTGCTGGCCGGTCTTCAGCCGCAGGGCCGTGCTTTCCACATGTGTATTGGCGCGTTCGCGCGCCAGCGCCGCATCACCGGCCTCGATGGCCTTGAGCAGACGCTCGTGCTCGCCCTGCGCGTCGGCCGTACGACCAGTGGCCTTGGAGCCTTCTCGCGAGACGGTGAGATTCTTCTTGTAGAGCTCGGCGATGAAGCCGAACATCGCGATGTAGTGCTCGTTGCGCGTGGCAACGGCAATGGCGTGGTGGAAATCCAGATCCGCCTGGACGCCTGCGGCGACGTCGCCGGTGCGAATGGCGACGCGCATCCGGTCCACGGCGTCGTGCATCATTTCTAGATCGTCCGGCGTGCGGCGTTGCGCGGCCAGGGCGGCGGCGACCATCTCGAAGCCCTGGCGCAGTTCAACGATGGACAGTGCTTCGTTGTAGTCGCCCGCCTCGGCCGCATGCATCTTCAACACGGTGGGTCGGCGGTTGGCCTGCACGATCAGGCCGCGCCCTTGCTTGCTGATCACATAGCCCTCGGCCTTGAGTCGGGCCACGGCTTCGCGCAGTACCGTACGCGAGACGCCCATATGTTCTGCGATCAGTTGCTCGGAAGGCAACACATCGCCGGGCTGGTATTGCCCGGCCGTGAGCTGCGAGAGCAAACGCTCAGTCACGCGCTCGGTCAAGTTGGGTTCGGACCGCAGCGCGACGGCGCTGCCTAGGTCATCAAGTAGACGCATGGGTTCTCCATTTGTACGATAAAAGCACTATATGCATATAGCACAAATCTTAGTCGTCCAAAGAGCCTGATCTCAGACCAGATGAAAACCCTGCTGCGCCAGAACCTGCGCAACATCGGCGTAGTCCGCGCTCTCATAGCGCTTCGAGATCCAGTCCGTCCATACCGGGGCACTCGCTTTGCCCAACGCTTCCGAGTAGTCGCTGTATTGCGCGTCGAGGGGGGCCAGGCTGTCTTGCGAGTGCTGCGTCTGGTAACGCTCCTCGTGCGCGAAGGCCTGCAGGCCGATGCGGGGCTTGAGCGCGGCGGGCACCTTGGCGGGATGGCCAAGACACAGGCCGGCCAGGGGGTAGGTCAGGGTGGGCAGTTCCAGCAAGGTGCAGACATCGGCACTGTTGCGCCGCACACCGCCGATAGGGCAGACCGCCAAGCCAGCCGCGCGGGCTGCCGCCATCAAAGTACCAAGCACGATGCCGGCGTCTACGGCGCCGATGAGCACGGCGTTCTGGTTCTCATGCACACGCTGCGTGCGCCCATGTTGTTGCGCTGCCATGGCGCTGCGGCAGAAGTCCATCACCAGTACCACGAAGATGGGCGCGCGCGCGATGCTGGCCTGGTTGCCACACAGGGCCGCCATTTGCTGTTTGCGATGACTGTCCCTGAGCACGATGGCCGTGACGTGCTGGCCGTTGTTCCAGTTCGCGGCACGCAAGCCACAGGTGAGGACGTTGTCCAGTGTGCTTTCGTCGATGGGGGCGTCGGTGAACTCTCGCGCACTATGATGGCCTTGGAGCAGGTCCCACACGGCGGGGGCGAAGGCATTGTTTTCTGGGATGGTTGCCATGGATGTCATGCCCTTTCGCGTGCGGCCAGCGGCTCGATTTCCAACAGCCAGCCCGCGTTGACCAAGCCCGCCACCTGCAGCACGGTCCGCGAGGGAAAACGGGTCGCGCGCTGGCCGAAAAACTCGGACCAGGCCGCATTGAAACCCTCGAAATCCATACGCCCGATGCGCGGGTCGGCCACCAGATAGACCCGTGCGCCCACCAAGTCCTCCAGCGTCAGCTGAAGTTCCTGCAGGACACCCGCCACACGCCCCAGGCAACCCAAGGTCTGCTGGCGTGTGTCGCCGAATGCTTCTAACGACTGGGGATCGACGGAGGGGTTCACCACGGGGGGCATCTGGGCGCTGATCATCACCAGATTGCGGGAGGCGCCGATTTCCACGGCGCGCGACAACAAGGACGTGGAAATGGGTGATGAGGTGCGGTGCAATGTCATGGTGGATTCGGAAAGGCGTATAAGCATATTATCGTATAAACATCTTGAATGCAAGTCGAACCCACCGATGTCGCAGCAAACAAGACCGGATAGTGAGCGTTCAACGACGCACGAATGCGCGCAGTTTGAGCCCGGCCGCCCACAACGCACCGAAATAGATCAACGCCGAACCGAGCAAGACCAGCGCCAGCACCGCCAGCCGCTGCAGATCGCGAATCTGGGGGCCGACCCATTGGGGCTGGCTGGCGGCCCACATCAGGAACACCGACAACAATGCACAGGCGGCCACGACCTGGCACAGGAATACGGTCCAGCCAGGCGACGGTCGGTATCGACCGCGCCGTATCAGGCCCCACAACAAAGCCGATGCGTTGACCAGCGCACCCAGGCTGATCGCCAGGGTGAGCCCGGCATGGGCAAACAGCGGCACCAGCACGAGATTGAACAGTTGGGTGATGACCAGCACCATGATGGCGATACGCACCGGCGTGCGGATGTCCTGACTGGCATAAAAGCCGGGCGCCAACACCTTGATCGCAACGATCGCGGTGTGCGGGCCTGGGGCAGATCGCGTTGCACGATCTGCGGATTCGACGCGCTTTGAGCTCGTCACTTCGGGCGGGCACCAACTACGGCCGGTGGTCCGCCCAGGGAAGCTGGGGCAGTTTGCGCGTCGTCACTACTGGCTGGCGCCGCGTAGT
>Ga0075163_10007432_pt1 | contig 14489 bp, 11 predicted proteins | sample JI1023141ADNA_FD_71478 | JGI IMG/M metagenome (GOLD analysis project Ga0075163, IMG submission 71478) | Wastewater effluent complex algal communities from Wisconsin, to seasonally profile nutrient transformation and Carbon sequestration -... | ecosystem: Engineered > WWTP > Effluent > Algae...
GAAAACTTACCTTCGCGATATTGCTCTCGGAAGTCCGCAGAAACCGATGATGCGAAGAGTAAAAAAAAGAAGGCGAAGGCTCGCATAAAAGCGAGATTGCGGCGGGGTCGCGTAAGTTGCAACAGAAATAAGTGGATGATACTCCTGAAGAATTCTTTCTTGATCGGAGAGCCCGTGAACACGACCCATACGCTTCGACATCGCTTTTTAAACTCGCCTGCCTATACCCAGGCGCGTGCAGATTTTTTAAAGGTCGCCCTCGAAGCCGCACAGTCTGCGGACGGAATTCGCGAGAGCGCTTCGCCAGAGATCCACGCCCAATACCTCGATGCGATTAAGGGCCTCGAAAAGCTAAAGGGTCGGGAACAATACTTCCAATATTTATCAAATGGGTTTGGACATGGACCCTATATTGAACTCCTAGACGGGAGTCGAAAACTCGATCTGATTACTGGGATCGGGATTAATTTTTTTGGGCACGCCCATCCCGCATTTCTCGAAGAGATGCTCGACGGGATCACTTCTGACGTGATGCAGGGAAATCTTCAACCCGGGTTCGAATCGGAAGAAATCATTCGCACCGTGCTCGCAAACGTGGGTACAAAATCCCGCCTTAAGCACGGCTGGTTGTTTTGCTCGGGAACGATGTCGAACGAAACCGCCTTAAAAATTATTCGTCAGAAAAAATTTCCCGCGACGCGACTTTTCGCCTTCTCGGACTGCTTCGCGGGGCGCTCGACTGCGATGCAAGAGGTTACCGACAATCCGAAATACCGCGAAGGCCAACCGATTTATGGAGAGGTCACCCACCTCCCGTTTTACGATCCCACACTGGGAGTTGAAGCCTCTGCGGCCCATACGATTCAGGTTCTCGAAGCAGAGGTCGCTCGATTCCCGGGAAAATACGCGGGACTCATGATCGAGCTGGTTCAGGGCGAAGGCGGAATTCGATACGCCCCCCGAGACTGGTATGTGAAAGTTTTCGAAGCCGCAAAAAAAGCGGGCCTCTTCATTTGGGGAGACGAGGTCCAGACGTTCGGACGGCTCGAACACCTTTTCGCCTTCCAGCAATTCGATCTCGCAGAATATTTTGACGTCGTCACGATCGGAAAACTTCTACACGCGTGCATGGCGCTTTATACGGAAGAGTTGAATCCAAAGGCAGGGCTCGTAGCGGGCACCTTCACAGGAAGCGCAGCGGCCCTTCGAACCGGTCGACGCGTTGTCGAAATGCTGACGGGACAGGGCTACTACGGTCCATCGGGAAAAATTGCGAAGCTTTCACTCCGCTTCGAAGATGGCCTTAAGACGCTGAAGGCTGGAAGCTGCCGAGGAAAAATCGGAGAAATCCGAGTGCTCGGTGGAATGATCGGATTTGGCGTTTTCGGACAGTCCCTCGACGAAACGAAGAAGTTTTTGATGCGGCTGTTTTCAGAGGGCGTCGTTGCCTTCTACGCGGGCCACGACCCTTATGTCGTGCGCTGTCTTCCGCCGTTTGGGGTCATGAAGGAAAATGAAATTGACCTCGCCCTTTCGGTTATTGAAAAAACTCTTTTAGGAATGAAGGCCTAGGAAAACCCATGCGCGATTTTATCGAAGAAGCAAAAAAAATGATCAGCATTCCCTCGGTCTCGGCCGACGGAAACGAAGAGTTGGCGAACTGGCTGATCGACCGAATGAAGCTCGGCGGCCTCAAAACCCAGATGCAGCCGGTGACCCATTCGATCGACCACATTTCAAAACGCCAGTTTAACGTGATCGGAATTCTCGGCGATCCCCTCGTTAATACGAAAATTAAGCGCGGCCTCCTCCTGAATACCCACATCGACACGGTGGGCCCGGGCCTTCTCTCGAACTGGACGGAAACCAGCGGAAATCCGTTTCACGCGGTCATCAAAGAAAATAAATTTTTTGGGCTGGGGTCGGCGGACGTAAAGCTCGACTTTCTCTGTAAGCTTCGTGCGATCGAAAAATTTAGGGAAAAGAAACTCAAGCAGCCGATTTATCTCGTCGGGACTTGCGGTGAAGAAATCGGGATGTTTGGCGCAAAGTATCTCATTCAATCGAAAGCGCTGAATCCTAAATATGTATTGGTCGGCGAACCCTCTGAACTCCAGGTCGTCTACGCCCATAAGAGCTTGAACATCTTTAAAGTAAACATCGGCTTTCAGATGGTCGCAAAAGACGCGAAGGGCTTTAATCGACGGATCATTATTGAGTCGTTCGGAAAAAGCGCCCACGGAAGTTACCCTCATCTCGGCGTGAACGCGATTCATCAACTCATGGATCTAATCCGCGACTCCGCGGAACAAGGATACGAGATGAAATTCGTTCGCTTCGAGGGGGGCGAGACGGTAAATAAGGTTCCTGATCGCGCTGTCGCGGAATTTTACCTCACGGCCCACCAATTCGAGGATTATAAGCGTTTCTTCCGAGATCTCGTTTCCCAAACTGGGATGGAAAACTCGTTTAAGCTCGACACTGGCGGAGGTGAAGACGTCGGAATCCGCTTCATTCCGGATAGCGTCTTCGAATGCGCCACGCGCGTTTCCGATCTTTTCCGGCGGCTAGCGATCCAATTCTCTAAAATCAATGATCCGACATTCAACCCCTCTCACTCGACGGTGAATTTTGGGCAAATGAAACAAACGATCTCCGGAATCGAGATGTATCTCGATCTTCGAATTCTTCCCGATCAGTCGGCCGACGACATCGAAAACGAGATTCTAAAGGAGGTTCGCTCAATCGCGGGCGCGTACTCCATGCTAAATATTTCCGCGGTAAAACTACGCGGAAACTCTGCGCTTGGCATGACGCTCGATCATGAACTCGTTCGAATCTGTAAAGATGCGCTACTCGCCGCCGGGCTACCCGTGAAGCTCGACAAAAAAGCCACCTCGACAGAAGCGGCCCTGTATTACAAGGCGGGCTACGAAGCCATCATCTTTGGCCCTGGCGTTTCTCATGGAAACAGCCACTCTCCGAACGAATACCAACTCCTTGACCATCTCGACGCCGCGACGGCTTTCTACGAGAAGGTCATCGAACGAGTCTGTCTATGATTCTTCTGCGGGAGGCCCGAGAGTCCGATCTCGAATCGCTCCTGCGATTCGCTCAAATCCCAGGGATGTTTAACCTTCCTGGCGATCCCGACACCCTCCGTGATCGGATCCGCCGCTCCCAAGACTCCTTCAGAAAAAAATTTCGCTCGCTCGACGAAACAAAATACACATTCATCGCGGAGAATCTTTCGGACGGAAAAATTCTCGCGACCAGTATGATCGCGGGTCAACACGGAACGGCCGACTCCCCCCATTTCTATTTTCAGGTCGGCCATGAAAAACGATTTAGCGAAACGATTAATACCGGCTTCATTCATGGAACTCTTACGCTCGGATATGAAACCGATGGACCCTCGGAAGTGGGCGCTCTCGTCGTCGATCCTGAAGCACGAAATCTCGCCGCTCGAATTGGTCGCCAAATTTCGTTTGTGCGTTTTCTCTACGTCGCAGGACACCGTTCGGCGTTTCGCCCGAAAATCATTGCAGAACTTCTCCCCCCTCTGAATAAACGCGGACTTTCTCCTCTCTGGGAGGCTGTCGGTCGACGCTTCACGAGCATGGACTACTGGGAGGCCGACCTTCTTTGCGCGAAAAATAAAGATTTTATTTTTGACCTTTTTCCGACTGGAAAAATCTATACGACTTTTCTCCCCGCTGAGGCGCGAAACGCGATCGGAAAAGTAGGGAAAGAAACAGAGCCCGTCGCTCACATGTTGAAAAAAATAGGCTTTGAGTACCGAAACCAGGTCGACCCCTTCGATGGAGGTCCCCATCTTTGGGCCGAAGTCGAAAAGATCGTCCCGATTCGAAAATCGCGAACCTTCCGATGGAAGATGGATCAAATCTTTTCGGAGGGGGCTTCTTTCGAATCAGGCCTTTTAACGCCAGCCGCAACCCACGAAGAATTTCGCGCCCTTTCCGTCGAGGCGTATATCGAAGGAGACGCGCTTGCCGTCAAAAACTCAGCGGACGGTTTTTCCGAAAAAGCAGCCGAACTTCTCGCACTGAAGCCCGGCGACTCCGTCCTTTTCATGCCCTACTACTGAGTCGTATCCTAGTCAGAGGAGGGCCATCCGATGTCCACACCCACTTCGATCCCCTATACGATCAAACACCCGCTGAAAGTCCTCGGGGATTATATCGGCGGTGAGTTTCGCCCTCCAACTGACCCCACGGGGGAGTGGGTGGTGACCAGCCCCGCGGCTGCGAAAGACGTGATCGCACGAGTGCGATACTCTTTCTCTGAAGTGGACCATGCAGTCCAGTGTGCGCGTGACGCTTTTCGCAAATGGCGCCTCACTTCTCAAGACGAACGAAACGAAGTCCTCCTTCGATTTCACGCCGCGATTAAAAAGCGGGAAGACACTTTTGCCGAGACGATCTCACGCGAGACAGGAAAACCCCTCTGGGAGTCGCGATCGGAGATGGTGGCGGTATTAAACAAATTCGATATCACCCTCCGTGAATCGCTCCCATTGATTCGAGACTTAGAGATTCCAAATGTGATGCCCGACACGCTCGGAACCTCCAGGTACCGTCCGCTCGGAGCGCTTGTGGTAATCGGACCGTTTAACTTTCCGGCCCATCTCCCGAATGGTCATATCGTTCCCGCACTCGCGACGGGAAACACGGTCATTTTTAAGCCCTCGGAAAAAACTCCAATGACGGGCCAGCTTCTCGCCGAAGCGGCACACGAAGCGGGATTCCCCCCCGGGGTGTTTAATCTCCTTCAAGGAGAACGCGAACTTTCGAGACGCCTCTCGATCCACGAAGGTGTCGCCGGAATTTTATTTACCGGCTCTTATGAAGTCGGAACCCGAATCAAGCAAGACACTCTCCAACAGCACTGGAAGATGCTTGCGCTCGAAATGGGCGGGAAAAATCCGGCGATCGTTTGGGACGACGTCGACGTGGATACCGTCGCCTACGATTTAATGACGAGTGCGTTTCTTTCCGCTGGCCAGCGCTGCACGAGTACTTCTCGTGTTTTGATGCATGAATCGGTGGTGGAACGTTTTGTCGAAAAAATCCATAAGGCGGCGAAGGCCTTCAAAATTGGGCATCCCTTTGAAGATCCCTTCATGGGCCCCCTCATTGACGCCCAGAGTGTCGACCGATTTCAAAAATTTCAACCCATCGCCGTCCGCGAAGGTTTTGAGATCGTGATGCGCGGAAAAAACTTAGACCTCCCCCAGCAGGGTCACTACGTCACTCCGTCGATCGCTTTGATGAAAGGTGGAACAATCGAGCAAGCAAAGAAGTCGGTTTTTCAACAAACCGAACTTTTCGCACCGATGCTTGCGATTCAAACCGTCGACTCACTTGAACACGCGATCGGCCTCGCAAATGCGACCCAGTATGGACTCGCCGCGGCGGTTTACACCGAGTCCCGAAAACGATTCGAGGAGTGCTACCAAGACCTCGAGTTCGGAATTGTGAACTGGAATCGCTCGACGGTGGGCAGCTCTTCGCGCCTTCCTTTCGGCGGATTTAAAAAGAGCGGAAATCATCGACCCACCGCTCTTACCTCGGTGTTCTACTGCGCGGCTCCGGTGGCAACCCATGAACTGAGCACTCCGAAAAAGCCAGCGAGCCTTTTTCCTGGTTTAGTCTGGGAATAAAAAAACGCGACCCGGATTCCTCCGAGCCGCGTTTCATCCATAAACGACCAAAATCTAATTACGCGGTAGGCGCTTCGACTTTTGCGACGTTCAGCGCCTGTGGACCCTTGGGACTATCCACGAGTTCAAACTGAACAGACTGGCCTTCGGCCAAGGTCTTAAATCCGTCGCCAGAGATCGCAGTATAATGCACGAAAATGTCGCGATTATCCTTGTCGTCTGCAGCCTGAATAAAACCGTAACCTTTAGAATCGTTGAACCACTTTACGAGACCGGTAGTTGCCATAAATACCCCCTGTGAAATCCAGAAATGAGCAACTCTGCTTTCATTTAGAAATAGGGGTCGAAAGTGGGATCGTCAACTTAAAAACACAACATCCTGTGTACCGGAGACCGGTGACCACAGGATGTTGGGGGTATATGTTTTTCTGACTCGTTGCGCGATTTTTCCGGTCTTACCGAAAAATCCGTCGCTGTCCGCTTGGAGCCGCGACGTTTGTCGCTGGAGTTTGTGCCGCCGTATTCATCGGCGCCGCACCTTGCTCCGCCGTGTATCCGGTATTCAAAAGACCACTCTCAGAACCTGCGCTGGCTCCCGCCGTTGCGTCAGGTGTTTCTGGGCGCGGGGTTTTCACCGCTTCTCCGAAACCGCTCGCTGCATTCGAAAGACTTCCATTCGCCGCGGCACTCGCCTTTTCCGCATCAGCTGTTTCGATCGCCTTGCACTTCGCTTCTTCAAAAGGCTGGAGAGCCATTCCACTCGAGCGAAGGTTAGCGCAGGCGTCGCGGTCTGCGAGTTCTCGAGCTTGTTGGTTCAGGAGCATTTGCTTTCCATTCGCCGCGACGATTTGTTGGCCCAAAGCGATGGACATCGCCATAGCTCCAGAACAAGCACGGTTCATTCGCTGCATCGAAAGAACCATCCCGGTGTCTTGGTCCAAGCATCCCTCTGCATCATTCTCGACCATATAGTCGAGCATCTTGCCCTTCATGAATTTAAACGCTTCCGACTCCGAACCTTGAGCCGCTGCGCGCCGAAGGAATGCGAACTGAATGTTCCGCTGCATTCCAAGAATCTTCTGTTCATCTTCTTCGGTGATGTCGTACTCACGAATTTTTTCGAGTGTATCCATCGAAGCTTGATAGGCGTCTTCGACTTCCATCGTTGTGGAGTTCGTGTAACGATTCGCGAGGTCGAAATAGAGCGACTTAATTTTCGAAACATATTGCTCGTCTTCGCCGGCAAGCTTCTTGAGACGATCTTCACATTTCGCAGATGCGATTTGGTCAGTTCGAGCCTTCAGAATTTGTTTTTGGCAGGCAGAAAACGTCTCGTCCCGGAATTTTTTCGCGCTATCGGCAAACCACTCGTCTCCTTTATCGCGAACGACTTCGTCGATCTTTGCGAGCCGAGCCAGAGCATCCGATCCGAGATCCAACTCCGGCAAGCCGCGATGACACTTCGAAACGAGCAGAAGGTCCATGTCGACTTGAGCTTGCTTCTTCTTCGCTTCTTCGTCTTTCTTCAATTTCGCGAGATCTGCAGCGGACACGTTCGAAAGAAACTCGTCCTTGTCACTCTTCAGGTCTTCGCGGTTCCAAGGATTTTTACTCGAATAGGCATTTTCAGAAACGAGCTTCGCCGAGTCAAACGTTCCCTCTGGCTTCATCTTCGCGTCAGGGAGATCCGCTAAGCTTCTAAATCCACCGCGGGGTAAATCCTTAACCGTATCCGTAAACTTCAGGCAGCCGTCGTTATCGCCCTTATACAGAATTGAGAACTCGCCCTTTTTCGGGTCATTCTTAATATCAAAGCTCGTTAAACACGCTTCGCTCGTTCCCCCGAAAAGAGTGAACGCACCGTCCATGTTCTCGAGGGAGAACTCAGGACCAAAAGCTTCTCGCGCTTGGCTCAAGGAAAGGTAGCGCGCACTCCCCTCGTCTGCATGGGCAATGGCCGTGGATAGAACGAAAATCAGCAACGCTTTCGATGGAAATCGCATAATCACTCCTTCTCAACATCCCCCAGCACATCGAATGATCCTCATTCTGTGACTGGGGCTCTCAGGCCTTGATAAAGCAAGGGCCCTGCCAAAATGACACACCCCGGCTTATAAAAATGATTAATAATATCAGCATATTGCCTCCCCGCTTCGTCGCTCGGCCCCCGGCCCGCTGTGTGTCGCCCTGAACACTGTCGAAAGATTCGACAGCCTTGCTCCGGCTTCGGTCGAGGGTTAGGGTAGCGCTCTCTATTCAAACCAGCCCGACGCCCCGGAGGAATCATGGGACTTACCCTGCGCGATTTCGAACAAGTCACTTTCTGCAACGACGAAAAAACCGGCCTTCAAGCCATTATCGCCGTTCACTCCACCGCTCTCGGACCTGCCGTCGGCGGATGCCGCATGTGGGATTATAAAACCACCGACGAAGCGCTCACCGATGCGCTCCGGCTCTCAAAGGGGATGACCTACAAGGCGTCCATCTCGGGATTAAACTGGGGCGGGGGAAAGTCCGTCATTGTCGGACCGGCTTCAGCGAAAACCCCCGCACTGCTTAAAAAGTTTGGCGAGTTCGTCGATCGCCTGGGCGGCGTTTACGTTACCGCGAAAGACGTCGGAATCGGTTCGTCCGATCTGAAAGAAATTAAGACCAAGACCAAACACGTCCTCGGAATCGATGGCGAAAAAAACTCAAGCGGCGACCCTTCTCCTGCCACCGCGTGGGGAGTTTACCACGGAATGAAGGCGACCGCGAAACATGCATTTGGTACCGAGTCGCTCAAGGGGCTCACCATCGCGATGCAGGGCCTAGGAGCCGTTTCGTTCGGCATGCTCGAGCACCTCAGTAAAGAGGGGGCGAAGATCATCGGTACAGACATCGACGCTGCGAAAATCGAGAAGGCAAAAAAAGAATTCGGAATCACCGGCGTCGGAGTGGAAGAAATCTATGGCGTCACCTGCGATATTTTTTCGCCCTGTGCGCTCGGCTCAAGCGTAAACGCTTCGACCCTTCCATTGATCAAAGCAAAAGCGATCGCCGGCGCCGCGAACAACCAGCTCGCCACTGACGAAATCGGATTCGAAGTCATGAAGCGTGGAATATTTTATGCTCCAGACTACGCGATCAATGCGGGCGGATTAATGAACATCTACCACGAGTCGATGGTGGACGGCGGATACAACGCCGATCGCGCCTTTTCGCATATTGCGAAAATCGGACAGACGATCCACCAAATCCTGACTCGGGCCCAAGCGGAAAACCTTCCTTCATCGGTCGTCGCTGATCGAATGGCGGAAGAACGGGTAAAGAATGCCTCTCGCTGATTCGGGAAGAGATCCCTTCGGCATTAAGCGAGTTCTTTCTCCAAAGGGATCCCTCCCCCAACAGGCGGAGGTCCTCGATGCATCCCTTCCCATTGGAAGCGATGAGCTTCTGATCGAGGTCGAGTGCTTAAATATCGACTCCGCCTCTTTCCACCAAATCGCGGAAGCAAATGGCGGGGATCTTGGGAAAATCGAAAAGCACATTCTCGATCTCGTCATGAAACGTGGAAAACACCACAACCCAGTAACGGGCTCGGGTGGAATGCTGATCGGGCGCGTGGCCGAGGTCGGCCCCCACTTTCCTGTGCACGAAAAGCCCGTGAAGGTGGGCGACCGAGTTGCGACTCTCGTGTCGCTGTCCCTTACTCCACTTAAAATTCGAAAGATCCGCGCCATCCATCCAAAGATCGACCGGGTCGACGTTGAGGGACACGCCATCCTATTCTCGACCGGTCTGTTTGCACGCCTCCCCACTGATATCCCCGACAAGGTCGCGCTCGCTGTTCTGGACGTCGCTGGAGCTCCCGCCCAAACGCGAAACCTAGTCCAAGACGGAGATACCGTCGTGATTGTGGGCGGAGGTGGAAAATCTGGGGTGCTTTGTGCGTATGAAGCCAAAAAGAAAAAGGGAGTAAAAACGATTGCGATCGATTACTCAGACGCGGCGATCGCCCGGGTAAAGAAACTTTCGTTTTTTGATCACGCGATCCAAGGAGACGCCCGAAACGCGGTGGCGGTCTTTGAAAAAGTTCGCGAGGCCACGGGCGGAAAGCTTGCCGATGTCGTCATCAATGTCGCGAACATCCCAGAAACCGAGATGTCCTGTATTCTTGCATGCCGCCCCAAGGGGATCGTGTATTTTTTCTCGATGGCGACAAGCTTTACCCGTGCCGCGCTTGGGGCGGAGGGGGTCGGCGCCGATGTCGATCTCCGAATTGGAAATGGATACACCGAGGGACACGCGGACCTCAGTTTAAACCTCCTTCGCGAAAGTTCCGAGCTCCGGAAACTTTTTGAAGAAACGTACGTCGGATAAATCATGGCGCATTTGAAGCTCGACCCAAAAAAAATCGCTCGTTGCCGAGAACTTGCCGAGGAAATTTCACGCCCCATTGAAGACCTCATTCATCGCCATACGACGGTCGCGATAGAGCGGACTACCCTACGCTTAATTGGCGTAAACGGAGCAGTGAAGCGAAACGGGCAGTGGTATCCCGAAGCGAACGCCATTATCGACGATCTCCACACCAACCTCTCGCCAGAAGAGAAGACAAGCCCCCTTCTCTCGCGCGGAGTCCTCTATTATTTCGTAAACGGCATGATCCAAAAGAAAATGACTGCCGCAGAACTAGGCGCAGCAGTAGCCGAGCGAAAAGTAAATCTCCGAAAGCTTCCCTTCTCCGCGGATGGCGAAATCGAAAAACGAGCGCGCGAACTCTGCGCGAAAGGGCGGGATTGGATCGTTTCCTCCAGGTCAACTCGTGACGAAATTCGCAAGGAAACGAACGATACGTTCGACCCTGAGGGAAAGGGAGGCCCATGCCTTTACGTCATCGTCGCAACTGGAAATATTTACGACGACGTCATTCAGGCGCGTGCCGCGGCCCAAGCAGGCGCTGACGCGATCGCGGTGATTCGCTCAACCGCTCAGTCTCTCATCGACTATGTTCCGCATGGCGCAACGACGGAGGGATTTGGTGGGACCTACGCGACACAGGAAAATTTCCGAATTATGCGGGAGGCGCTCGACGAAGAATCGAGAAAACTGGGCCGCTACATTCGTCTTACGAATTACTGCTCCGGGCTTTGCATGCCCGAAATCGCGGCTTTAGGTGCGGTCGAGCGACTCGACTTTCTTCTAAACGACGCGATGTACGGAATCCTTTTCCGTGACATTAATATGAAGCGGACTCTGATCGACCAACATTTCTCCCGGAGAATCATCGCATTATCTAAAATCGTGATTCACACGGGCGAAGATAATTATCTGACGACGGCAGATGCCGTTGAAAATGGACACCAAGTTCTCGCTTCGCAGTTCATCAACGAACGCTTCGCTCTGAATGCGAAAATGACCCAAGATCAGATGGGCCTTGGACACGCCCAAGAAATGGACCCAGAGCACCCAAACGTATTCCTACTCGAGATCGCACGCGCCCAAATGACTCGAGATATTTTCCCGAAATCTCCGATTAAATTCATGCCCCCCACCCGCCATAAGTGTGGAGATATTTTTTATTCCCACCTTATGGATGCAATGTTTAACTTTGTCGGAGTTCTTACCGGCCAGACCATCCAGCTCCTCGGGATGATGACCGAAGCGATGCACACCCCCCTTCTTCAAGATCGATGGATCGCCATTAAGAATGCAAAATACATTTTCAACGGCGCAAAAGACCTCCGAAACGAGATTACGTTTAAGCCGAGTGGGATGATCGAAAAGTGGGCGGAAAAGGTTCTCGACGAAACCCTGGCCCACCTCGAAATGATTCACCAAAAGGGCCTGGTCACTGCGATTAGTGAAAGAGCATTTGCCGAAGTGAAGCGAACCGAAACCGGCGGCAAGGGCCTGGATGGTGTCATTCTCCGAGGCCCAAACTACCTCAACCCATTTTTTGAGCTTCTATGACGATAGTCGATCTTAAACGATTAAAGCCCTATGGCGACATCATGGGCGACGGCACGATTCAGATTTGTTTCACGCTCCCCGTGGAAGCAAGCCCAGAGGCCCGCGAGGCCGCCGTCCAGCTCGTTGAGAAAATGGGACTGGACCATATTAAGGTCGCGACGATGGAAAGCGTGAGTCGCGGCTTTTCCATGTTCGTAATCTACGCGAACGTTAAAGTGCCCGTCGACTTCACAAAAATCGAAGTGGTGAAGGTCGAGGCTCAGAAACGCGCAAGAGACGAACTCGATGAGGTCATTCGCGCACACATTGGACGAAAACTCGTCGTCCTCGGCGCGTGCACCGGATACGACGCCCATACCGTTGGGATTGATGCGATCATGAACATGAAAGGCTTCGCCGGCGACTACGGGCTTGAGCGATACCATTGGCTCGACGCGCGGAACCTCGGAGCCCAAGTTTTGAACGAAGATCTGATCAAGCTCGCAATCAGTGAAAAGGCCGATGCGATTCTCGTCTCCAAAGTCGTGACTCAGCACAATATTCATATCCGCGATCTCAAAGACCTGATCGCAAGAGCCAAGAAGGCCGGTCTTACCGATCGGCTCATTTTCGTCGCGGGCGGTCCACGTGTGACCCATCCTCTCGCTCTCGAATGCGGCTTCGATGCCGGCTTTGGTGTCGGAACAAAGCCTTCGGACGTCGCAAGCTACATCGTCGAAGAGTTCCTCCGTCGGCGGGAACGCTTCGAGGGAATCCCAAACCCCTTAAAGCCCCCACATGCCCCGATCCCTGCCACACCTAAAAAGTCAGTGAAAAAGGGGGCGTCGAAAAAGAAAAAACGCCCAGCGAGTCGGCTTGTCGTAAAGTTCCGCGCGAAGAAGAAAGCTTCCACAAAGAAGAAAGCTAAGAAATAATCAACCCCATGGCTAAGGCTTCAAAAAGAACCTCACCGAAGAAACCCGTAGCGTCGCTCGTTGGGCGCGAAGAAGAGCTACGGAAGATTCTCGCCTGCCTCACATCGAACCGAAGCGTCCTCCTCGAAGGACCTGTCGGAGTAGGTAAAACCCATCTCGCCATCGCAGCAACTCGACTCTTAAAGCGCCCCGTCTTTCGGATCGACGGAGATAGCCGCTATACGGAACAGAAACTCACCGGGTGGTTTGATCCGCCGACGGTGATGAAAAAGGGATTTGTGAAGGGTGCATTTACGGACGGACCCCTCGTCGAGGCCATGCGCTCGGGCGGGATTCTGTTTATCAATGAGCTCAATCGCCTCCCCGAAGGGGTCCAGAACGTTCTTCTCCCTGCGCTAGACGAAAAGAAAATCTCCCTCCCGCGCCTGGGCGAAGTCCAAGCGAAACCCGAATTCCTTGTCATTGCCACGCAAAACCCAAAGGAATTCGTCGCGACCTCCCACCTTTCCGAGGCGATTCTCGATCGCTTCGAGCTCCTCACCATTGACTACCAGTCGGAGGCAGAGGAGTTTTCCATCGTTCATCGCAGTGTAGAAGCGAAGATGGACATTGAGTCCGGATCGGACCTGATCGCAAAGGCCGCGGTTCGTCTTGCCCGCGCGACAAGAAATCATCCGAAAATTCGTCGTGGCGCCTCGATTCGAGCTGCGCTCGCCATCGCCGAACTCACCGCTGTTTTCCTGCGCGATGGGTCCGAGTTTCGGGACGCATTTATCGACGCGGTATTGATGGCGCTACCTACCCGCATCGATATCGAACGTGAAGGCGCGAGCGAAAACTCGCTCCAGGAAGAAATGCGGGATCTATTGGAAGAAATCGCTGAAGAGACGTTGAACGATCTCGACGCCGCCTCCGGAGAAAAAAAAAAGAGCTGACCGATCGTTCGACTGAGAATCTTAATCCTTTTTCTCAATACCGGTCGGAACCCTCTGAAGAGACAAACTCTCTCTTTCTTCCTCCCGAGTCGATGGCGGATGCCCTTGGGCTCGCTGACGAAGACGTCATGCTCGACCTCGCCAGCGCCTCAAACTGGGACATCGCGACTCGCTATCATGAATTTAAGTCGAAGCCTGCGGCCCAAAAAAACCGAAAGCTCGCCGAGAAGCTCCGCGCGCTTTCAACTCGTGCGGTTTTAGAACGAGCCCAGTCTGTTCTAGGGTCCGTCGTTCGACCCACTGACCATCGGCAAAGTCCTCTCTCAGAAGTTCCTACCGACGCCCTTCTCCCCGAACTGGATCTCGAGACGACGCTGGAGGAGTCCCCCTGGGCAACCCAACAAGGTTCTAAATTCTATCCCCGTCCCGAGGATCTCTGGATAGAATTCCAAACCGTCCGTGACCAAGCGGTCATTCTCACTGTCGACACCTCGCTCTCAATGACCGGAGAAAAGCTCGCGCTCACCGCGGTCGCTCTCGCCGTCGTTCTTCTCCAATTTCCGGACGATCCGGTCGGGATTGTGGCTTTTGAAAACGATGCAAAAGTTTTGAAGGCGACTGACGAAAAAATTACGATCGAGGAACTGATCGCCCGCTTCCTCGATGTCCCAGCCCAAGGATACACCCACCTCGAAGCCGGCATGAAGTCGGCCCTTACGCTCCTTCGAGGGACCGCCTCGAGTCGATCCCGACGCCCCCCCTCTTGTGTCCTTCTCACTGATGGAAAATATACTGCCGGAAAAGACCCTGCTTATCTTGCGGCGCGCTTTCCGCATCTCGTCGTACTCAAGATGGGGGACGAACGCTCAAGCCAACCCCTCTGTGAGGAACTGGCCAGAAAAGGACGAGGCGCGCTGCGTGAGGTGGGAGAACTCGAAGCACTCCCGGAAGCGATGTACGGGGTCGTGAAGGACCTTCTCCGGGGCACGATTCTACGTTAGA
>Ga0075163_10007433_pt1 | contig 14488 bp, 12 predicted proteins | sample JI1023141ADNA_FD_71478 | JGI IMG/M metagenome (GOLD analysis project Ga0075163, IMG submission 71478) | Wastewater effluent complex algal communities from Wisconsin, to seasonally profile nutrient transformation and Carbon sequestration -... | ecosystem: Engineered > WWTP > Effluent > Algae...
TGATTCTGATACTGAAGTGATCCTGGCTGCGTATGCAGTTTATGGCATAAATTTCCTTTCACATCTGCGTGGGATGTTTGCATTCGCTTTGTTTGACAAACAATCCGGCAATGTATTAATCGCAAGAGACCGGTTTGGCATTAAGCCATTTTATTACAGGAAATTTACCGATCAGTTTTTATTTGCATCAGAGATTAAAGCGCTTATAAATTTCGGGTCTTCAGGTGAAGAGGTGAATGAGTTAAAGGCATATGAATTCCTGGCTAATATGCAGCTTGATACAGATGAGCAAACAATGTTTAAAGGTGTTTATCAGCTTTTGCCTGCAACCTATACGTGGATTAATAAGAACGGTGTAATGCAGCCATCGACCAGCTATTGGGATTTTCCGCAACCGGGCAATATGACATTTGATAAAAATGCAAAGGAAGAACTGATTGATATGTTTGATAAAACTATATCCATTCATCTTCGTTCAGACGTTCCCGTTGGCTGTTTTGTTTCCGGTGGTATTGATTCATCATCGGTTGCCTGTTTTTCATTGAGGAACATGCAGCAAAATGAGTTGAACACTTTTTCGGCTGTACTGCCTTATTTTCATCCTGAAAATAACCTTATTAAAGATGTAGAAGCAGTCAGCGACAAAATCAAACCACACCAGTTTGTTTTAAATGGCGATGGTTTCTTTGATGAAATATCCAGTATCATTTATCATCACGATGAACCTATCTTGGATGGTTCCATGTATGCACATTACAAACTTTGTGAAATAGCTCAGCAGAATCGAATTAAAGTGCTATTGTCAGGGTCAGGTGGGGATGAATTATTTGGGGGATATGCTTCACATGTACATGCCCAGCATGCGAAGTTGATAGCGGGGGTTAAGTTTAGCCGTTATGTAAAGGATATTGTAAAAACAAGAAAAAATTCATCTATAACCTTGAGAAACCTGGTTATAAAGAGTTTGTACGAAACCGTGCCTTTGGGTATCAGACAACAATTAAAAAAATCTCAGGTGCGTAAGAAAATAACGCACCTGAATATAAGACCGGATTTCCCGCATTATTATCACAAACATGCAGATCCGTATTTTGCAAACATGATTAATAACTATCGGAGTTGGTCTGCACCGCCGTTTCTGCATTATGAAGACAGAAACTCTATGGCTTTCGGTGTAGAAACCCGTGTACCTTTTTTTGATCATAGTCTTGTTGAATTTATACTACGGTTTGCTACAAATGAGATTGTTTCGGGAGAAAGTAAAAGTCTTCTGAGAAATTCATTTAAAGGAATTGTGCCGGATAAAGTGCTTTCCCAGAAAGGAAAATTCGGATTCCCGTCTCCAATAGATCATGCATTAAAAGAAGATGCAATCGGCAAAGCAATGTTTTATGATCTGTGCAAACAGACACCTTTACTGAAACAACGTGAATCGCAAAATTTAGCTGATAAGTTCTACAAAGGAGAAGGAGATGTTTCGATCTATTGGCGAACTTTAAGTTATATGATTTGGTATAAAATATTTTTTAACGACCGGAAAAACTATTTTGCTTAACGTGAGAAAAATTATCGACTTTTTTGCCGGAAGGAAATTTCTTCAGCCTTTGTATGAGTGGATGTTTCGGGCAGGTGTGTATGGTATGAATTATGGTACTGGAGGAAATAAATTTCGAAACAGTGGTGAGCTGTTTGTAGCAGATTATATCTGCAATCAATTTAAGCATAGTGGAACAACATTGGTCTTGTTTGACGTTGGCGCTAATCTTGGAAAATATGCGATTCATTTATCGAATGCAATGAAGCAACTTCCATTTCGTATGTATGCTTTTGAACCATCGAAAATAATTTTTAATGAGTTAAAGAAGAATACAGCAAATGAGAGCCGTATTGTACCCTACAATACCGGTCTTGGTGCCATGACGGAAGAGAGAATTCTTTACAAGCGTTCTGATTTATCGGGACTTTCTTCTGTTTATCAGCGGAGGCTCGAGCATTTTAAAATTGATATGTCTATTCAGGAATCCATTTCAATTACTACTGTGGATGAGTTTTGCCGTTTGAATAATATCTCTCATATTCATTTCCTGAAACTCGACATAGAAGGTCATGAATTTTTTTGCCTGGAAGGTGCGGCGGAAATGATGAAACAAAAAAAAATTGACTTTATACAATTTGAATTCGGAGGGTGTAATATAGATTCAAGAACTTATTTTCAGGATTTCTGGTATCTATTAAAAGATCAGTATAATATCTACCGGATCGTTAGAGATGGACTGGTTCAGATTCATCAGTACAATGAAAGGCTGGAAATATTTAAAAACATAAATTTTCTTGCAGAACTTAAAAAGTAAGTTAAACCATTGTTTCTGATCAACATGCCAGGTAAGATTTCAATTTTATATGTAGGAAGTTTAAGCGAGCAAAGCAATTCATTCCGCCGGTTTAAAACACTTGCTGGATTAGGACACAATATTGAAGGTATTGATATCGATCCGTTGATATATAAAAGCAGGTTTTCAAGATTCCATCATCATTTTAATGCGGGTCCTGGTATTTATAAAATAAACCGTTTGATTATTGATAAAATCGTGGAAATTAAGCCTGATTTGTTACTGGTAGACAATAAACCTTTTATTACATCCCGTACATTGAATATTATCAGAAAGCTTCAGCCATCTATAAAGATTGTAAACCTTATAACAGATGACCCAACGGGCAGATACAAGTATGCCTGGCGTTTGTGTTTAAGCACTGCAAAGTTGTATGATTTCCATTTTGTACAAAGGAAAGTAAATGTGCAGGAATTGTTGAATGCTGGCGCAAGAAAAGTAGAACTCTGTTATCGTTCCTTTGATCCAACTTTTCATCGGCCCATTCAGTTACAACAGGAAGATCAGAAAAAATATGAATCAAATGTGGGCTTCATTGGTACATATGAAGATGTTAGAGAAGAATACGTTGCTTATTTAATTGAGAATAAAATTCCGGTATCCGTTACTGGAGATGGTTGGTCTAAAGGAAAAAACTGGAAATTGATTGAACCTTATTACAATGGACCGTCTATTTATGGTGAGGCATATATTAAAACCATCAATGGGATGAAAATAGCTTTACATTTTTTAAGGCATGCCAATCGCGACGAACAGGATAGCAGAACATTTGAAATTCCTGCCTGTGGAGTATTTATGTTAGGTGAATCCAGTGATCTGCACCGAATGCTGTTTAATGAAAATGAAGAAGCAGTTTTTTTTACAACAAAAGAAGAGTTGCTGAATAAAGTGCAGTATTATTTGTTGCACGATGAAGAGAGAAAACGAATTGCAAGGAATGGCCGTGAACGCTGTATAAAGAGCGGATATGATCATACATCAAGATTAAATCAGGTTATTGAAGTGGTTTTTAAAGAGGTTGTTTAGGTGAAGAAGCAGAAAAGCAAATTATGTATCATTCATTTCCTGCCTTTAGAGGCTTATCCTCCTGTGATGAATCTGGTAGATTATTTAGCAGATATACAGCATATAGAATTGGCGGTGGTTTCAAATCATATTGAGAAAAAGAAAAACTTATCTGAATATGTTGCCAAGAATGATCAGGTGAAAATTTTCCGACCGGGCAAGACTCACCAATCGGCAATTTTAAGGTATTGGAATTATTTTAAGTTTTATCTGGGTACTTTATTTTTTATCGTCAGGTATGCACCAGAAAATATCCTTTATGTAGAAACACTATCTTCCTGGCCCGCTTTGATCTATAAAAAATTGAAAGGAAAGAAAGTAAATCTTCTGGTTCACTATCATGAGTATGCAACTCCGAATGAGTATGCAACAAGAATGCTGCTTTCCAAGTGGATGCATAAGATTGAATTGAATATGTACAAGCAGTTTTCGTGGATATCACAAACAAACCCTGTAAGAATGGGCATGTTCAGGAATGACTATCCTGAGGTCTTCAGTAATATTAATCCTGAAGTATTTCAGATTATGCCTAATTATCCACCCCGTTCATGGGAAGATATATCTAAAACAGGATTACTGGATAAACGTCCGGTTAAATTGGTCTATGTCGGATCACTCGGGTTGAAAAACATGTACCTGGAGGAAGTTGTAAACTGGTTGAAAAACTATCAGCAGGATTTTACACTCGACATATATGCGCACAATATCAATGAAGAAGCAAAATCCTTTCTTGATGCAGCCGATGCTCCTAATGTTAAGTATTGTGGTGGATGTACTTACCAGTTATTACCCGGGGTTCTGAAGAAATATGACGTAGGGATCGTGATTTATAAGCCATTTTCTTTAAATACAGTTAATGCTGTTTCAAATAAAGTGTTTGAATATGTAGCCTGTGGATTGGATGTATGGTTCTCAACAGATATGACTTTTACATTTGAGTACACTAAACTTAATGCGTATCCGAAAATAATACCGGTAGATTTTTCGAAATTAGATCAATTCGATTTCAAAGCTGCTTTGTCTAGAGAAGGCATTTCCTACGAACCATCATTGTATTATTGCGAAAACATATACCAGCACCTGGTGAGTAAATTGAACATTGAATAGAATGAGGAAGCTGGCTATTATAACATCACATCCGATTCAGTACAATGCTCCTTTATTTGAATTGATTACCAGGCGAAACAAAATCGGTGTAAAAGTTTTTTATACATGGGGCGAATCTGTTCTAAAAGACAAGTATGATCCCGGTTTCGGAAAAGTAATTGAATGGGACATCCCATTGTTAAAAGGCTATGATTATGAATTTCTGGAAAATACATCAACAGATAAAGGATCGCATCATTTTTCAGGGATTATCAATCCGGATGCAATTCAGCAAATCAATGCGTATGCACCTGATTCAGTATTAGTTTATGGATGGGCCTTTAAAAGTCATCTGAATATACTTCGTTATTATAAAGGGAAAGTTCCCGTATTGTTTCGCGGCGATTCAACATTGCTTGATAAAGCTGGTTTTCTGGCGTCTTTAAAACGAACGATTTTTCTTCGCTGGATTTACCGTTATGTTGATTATGCACTTTATACCGGTAAAAGCAATTGTGCTTATTACAAGAAAGCAGGATTGAAGGAGAAGCAATTGGTATTTAGTCCGCATGCAATTGATAATGCACGTTTTACCTGTGCTTCAGCGGAATGCAAATCAGCAGCATCTGTTTTGCGCAGCAAGTTGAACATTCAACAAAATGAAATACTGTTTTTATTTGCAGGGAAAATAGAAGCGAAGAAAGATCCTATTGGTCTTGCAGAAGCATTTATGAATGCTGGTTTCAGTAACAACGCACATTTATTGTTTGTAGGGAATGGGGAACTGGAATCTGCTTTAAAAGCAAGCTGCAGTTCTTCTGCAAATATACATTTCCTGGATTTTCAGAATCAGTCTGCAATGCCTTATGTGTATGAAGCCTCCAATGTATTTGTGCTTCCTTCAAAAGGGCCGGGAGAAACCTGGGGGCTTGCTGTGAATGAGGCCATGGCCAATGGGAAGCCGGTAATTGTAAGCGATAAATGCGGTTGTGCTGCAGACCTTGTAAAACAAGGTGAAAATGGGTATGTATTTGAAGCTGGTAATATTGCAATGCTGGCAGGTTTTTTAAAGAAAATTGCTGAAGCTAACTTGACAAAAATGGGCAGCTCTTCCATTGAAATCATAAATGAATATACGATTGAAAGAAACGCCCTTGCAGTTGAGTCAATTGTTAATAGAAATTAAGTCATCGTTTTAATATGAGTTTAGTTGTTTGCAGATTGCCAAAAGCAGGATTGGGAAATCACTTATTTCCTTTGATGAATGCTATGGTCTTTGCAAAATTGAATAACCTTCCTGTAATAGTAGTTGGATATCATCATTTGAAAATCGGGCCTTACCTGCGTAAAGAAAAATCCAAACGTAAGTATAAAGGATATTTCAAATTTCAGAAAAACATCTTGGGTGAATGGTTTGACAAGTGCAGAATAAAACTGAAATCAAGAAACTTTGAAACAATAAAAGAACATCCGGTTGAAAAGTTAGATCAACAAGCACTCAATGGAAAAGTATTTTTATATGAAATACTTCCCAGGTATCATGATTATTTTATACACCTCAAGCCACATCGTCAACTGGTGATAGATTTGTTGAATGATATTATAAATCCAGATATTTTAAAAGAAGTAAACAGATTACCGGCACCCGTAATCGGAGTACACATCAGGATGGGGGATTTCAGGAAGTTAAAAGCAGGAGAGGATTTCAGTAAAGTAGGGCATGTACGTACTCCCGAATTTTACTTTATGGATATAATTAATGATATCAGAATGATAAATGGTCAAAACCTGCCGGTTTCTCTTTTTACCGATGGGTTCAGGCATGAGTTTGAGCAGATTCTTTCAATAGATAAAATCAGTATGATTGAAGGTAATGCCGATATTGTTGATCTGCTTCTTTTAAGTAAAAGTAAAATACTGGTAGCTGCAAATGGCAGTACATTTAGTTACTGGGCAGGGTTCCTGGCAGATGCGCCCTTGATAAAACATCCCGATCATTTATATGCACCATTTCGTCCGGAATCTGTTAACAGGAACTGGTATGAGGGTCCGATGATTCATGGAAATGTTAATCCACTGCTTGTAAATAATATCAAGGCATTAAAAAATTAAAAAATATTTCGGGTACTCCAAAGCGTTATACATGTTTGCATACATTAGAAATTTTGCTAAAAAGAATCTGTTTCTGAGAAAACTCATAGGCTATCATTTTGCTTCTTCCGGATTATTTGATACTGTGTTCCGGAATTACAAAATGTCGCCTGTTTGGCAGAAAAGAATTGATCATGTATTGAATTCGCCGGATAATCAGTTTATTCCCCGTGTAGCAGATGCGGGTGAGATTAAAAACGGGAAGCAGATAATGCACAATGGATTAAAAATATACCTGGGAAGCTACTACGGTCCCGAATACTCGAAAATGTTGTTGCTGAGCAAAGGCGTTCATGAACCTCAGGAAGAAAGGGTGTTTATGGAAGTATTAAAATCGCTTCCTGGTAATTCAGTTATGGTGGAAATGGGTGCATTCTGGAGTTTTTATTCCATGTGGTTCAAAAAGGAAATTTCCGGGGCTGTCAATTTCCTGGTAGAACCTGATGCTTTCAATATGGGGCAGGGAAAAAGAAATTTTAAATTAAATGGAATGCAGGGAACTTTTATCCAGGCTTTTGTCGGGAAAAAATCTGTTCAGTCTGAAACAGGAAACACCATTTGTATCGATGATCTCGTTTCAGAAAAAAATATCCCATTCATTCATATGTTGCACAGCGATATACAGGGTTTTGAATTTGAAATGTTACAGGGAAGTGAAAAAACCTTTGATGAAAAAAAAGTTGGGTATGTTTTCATTTCAACACATTCAAATGAATTGCATTATCAATGTCTTGACTTTCTCGAAAAAAGGAACTTTGTTATCCTGGCAAGTGCAGATTTAGATGAGAGTTATTCAGAAGATGGTCTTATAGCTGCCCGTGCTCCCTATTTCAATGGAATTGGGCCTATTGATATTTCTAAAAGAATTAAAAAGCAGTAAGTTATCGTTATATGCGAATTAGAGTATTGGATGGTTTCAGAACGATTGCAGTTTTAGGTGTTCTTTGGGCACATATCTGGATGTTTTGTGGAACACCATCTTTTGTTATTGCCAATGTAGATTTTGCCAAACTGATTTCTTTTTTCGGAACCGGTGTAGATCTTTTCTTTGTTATCAGCGGATTTTGTATGTACCTGATGTACGTTTCAAAGAATCCGGAATTCAATTTTAACTACTATCTCGGATATATTAAAAAAAGATGGCTTAGGATTGCGCCTGCATTTTATGTCGCTGTATTGGTATATGGATTTATTGCTGTTTCGTTTAGTTTTAAGCTATTCAATTGGGAGTATGCATTGCATCATTTTTTGTTTATAAAAAATTTATTCCCTGAACAGACTTTATATGCACCACACTTCTGGTCTTTGTGTACAGAATGGCATTTTTATATTGTTTTGCCGATAATCGTTTGGGGTATCAATCGTTTTTCTTTTCAAAAAACAATTGTAGCTGTAATCCTGTTTTGTATGGTATTCCGTTTTATAATGTGGATGCAGAACAGCGATGATTATAATTTAGTCAACTATTCAATTTTGAACCGGCTTATCGAATTTGTAATGGGAATTATAGCTGCCCGGATATATACCGATAACAGGCAGGAATGGTTTCTGAGATCAGCAAGTGGTTTAGTTATTGGTGCTGCAATTGCTTTTGCTGGTAGAATGTTAATGACAGCAGGTTTGCAGGAACGCTCCGACGTTATTGGTCTGCTATCGAGAACATTTAACCTGCCATTACTTACGCTTGGATATGCACTGGTTATTGTAAATGCGCTAAAGTATAAGTCTTTGTTTTCAGATTTTCTGGCTAGTAAGGTAATGACTATGATTGGTAAATATTCTTATAGTATGTATCTATGGCATTGGGTAGTTGCCGAATTACTTTCCAAATATTTTATTGCAAACTTTAAGATGAATGGATTTCTCACAGTAAATATAATATTTGTAATAGCTGTAATTATTCTGGTACCGGTATCGAAATTGTCATACTATCTTTTTGAATCATTTTACTTTAAGAAAAGAAAAGTTCATACAACAGCTATGCTTGTAATCAATCAGAATGAAAAGCGCTTAAATTAAATGTTAACTGCTTTCAAATCACAACTGAACTACACTTTTTTGATTTATTAAAAAAGTTATTTGTAAAAGGATAATTTAAACGTTGTACACTTTATTTAAAGTCAAATTTAATTGGGGAGTCTACCTGGCAATTGTGGTATTCGTACGGTTGCTTTTTCCCGGACTTAGCTGGTATGGTTATACAGCTTTAATGCTCGCTTTGTACCAGTTTATTCTGTTGTTTTATTCATTTGGTACAGTAATACCGGTACGTTATCTGCTTGGTTCATTCATGTGTTTACAGATGTATGTTGGTCCGGCTTTTGCATATGCAGGTTTGGATCAGTATCAGCGTGGCTTTCTTAAGATGCAGATCCCGGAAGGGGAATATTTTTTTTATGTGATACCTGCAGTAATATTTTTTATCATCGGTTTGCACCTGAGAGCTGGCAAGCTAGAAGGAGAAGTGGTGGATGAAGAAAGAATTAAAAAGTATGTTTCACATAATCCCAATATTCCTTACATATTCATCGGTATTGGGTTTGTTTCCAGTATCGTTTCCTCCTTTTTTGGTTCCGAAATCGGGTTTGTATTTTACCTGCTTGGCGGGTTTAAGTTTGTCGGCGCATTCCTGATAATACTTGGAAGTAAAAAACTAAAACCAATATTTCTCATACTCGTTTATGGCTCTGTAATTGCCTCTTCCCTGGGTAATGCAATGTTTCATGATCTGTTGACCTGGCTTATTTTCCTTGGAGCTGTTTTTGCAATTAAGTATAAGCCCACGGTTACAACAAAAGGTTTGTTTGCGGCCGGGTTTATTTTATTAGCAGTATTGATCCAGATGGTAAAAGGAGATTACAGGGAAGCAACCTGGTCGCAAGGTCAGGAAGCTGGTATTGAAACATTACAGAAGATTGTAGAAGATAAACAGGAGAAGAAAGAATTTATCAGTATGGAGAAACTGGGTGCCAGTAATGTAAGAATTAACCAGGGGTTTATTGTAACCAATATCATGAATACAATACCTGCCAAACAGCCTTTTGCAAACGGGGAGCAGTTGATGCAGATTATTGAAGCAGCTGTAATGCCAAGGATCCTTGCACCCAATAAACTGAATGCCGGTGACCGGGAATTTTTTATGAAGTATTCAGGCATGCGAATTGCGAAAGGTACTTCTATGGGATTAAGTTCGGTAGGAGATGCCTATGTTAATTTTGGCATATTCGGTGGTTGGATATTTATGTTTATTTATGGTCTTCTGTTCAGTGAAATACTGAAGTCATTTAATTATTTCGGAAAATCATTTCCAATACTGATCCTTTTTACCAGTCTTGTATTTTATTATCCGATCCGGCCCGATTGTGAACTGCAAACAATTTTAGGTCACCTGGTGAAGTCCTGCTTCCTTATATTCGCAATCCTGCAGATTTGGAAATACAGCTTCAAGTATAATTTTGCATGGGATTAAGGAAAGTATTCATTTCTATTCCCTGGTTTTATCCCGCATACAGAGCTGGGGGGCCGGTTCAATCTGTAGCTAACCTGGTGAATGAGTATTCAGCGGATGTAGAATTCAGGATTTTTTGCGCCGATACAGATTTAAACAATATCCCATTGGACGATATTGTAAAAGACCAATGGGTCAACTATAATGCATATACGAAAATCTGGTATGCATCTGGTTCGGGGCGGTTCAGCAGTTTAAAAGAACAGATAAATATATTTAAGCCGGATGTGCTGTATCTCATAGGAATGTATTCACCGGTATTTAATATACTTCCTTTGTTATTTTGTAAAGTGCCCGGCACAATTTTGTCCGTCAGGGGTATGCTTCATCCGGGAGCGCTTCAGCAAAAGTCATTGAAGAAAAAGTGTTTTCTTGCTTTGTTTAAAATATTGGGAGTATCAAAAAGAATAGCATTTCATGCTACTGATCAAACGGAAGAAAATTATGTCAGGCAGCATTTTGGAAAAAATAGTAAAGTTTTTATTGCCGGTAATTATCCCAGAAAATTCAGACCACTACCGGTTTTAACAAAGAAGGATCAGCTGTCTGTTATCAGTATTGCCCTGATCAGCCCGATGAAAAATCACCTGCTGGTACTTTCGGCATTGGAAAATTATAGATTACCGCTGCAATATCATATCTGTGGACCGGTTAAAGACCAGGCCTATTGGGATCTTTGTTTACAGCAAATAAAGAAGTTGCCTTCAAACATTAAGGTAACTTATCATGGAAACATAGATCCGCAGGAAGTAATCAGTTACCTGGCTAAAGCACATCTATTTATTATGCCCAGTGAAAGCGAAAATTTCGGGCATGCTATTATTGAAGCATTGACTGCAGCAAAACCTGTTATCACGAGTAAGTTTACACCATGGAATTATCTCGATAAAACTGGCGCCGGATCTAATGTTGAATTGAATAAAGATGCCATCAGGATGGCTCTTGAAAATTGGGCTGCACTTTCTGAAGAAGATTATGCAGAACTTTGTAAAAATGCAACTGAATATGCCAATAAATCAATTGATACAGGGGAGATAACAAAACAGTACAATGTTTTATTTCAAGCAGAACAGCACAACTGATATGGATTTCTTAAAGAATAAAACATTCCTTTTTTTTGTAGTTAAGTTTCTATTGCTCTTTTGCTTGTTTTATTACGGCACCATTTTTATGATAGGCTTGTGTGCACCCGGAGGTTATTACAGTGAATTTGCTGCAAACTACCTCGACTACATCAGTTTTATTAAAATTACCCTGATGAAGGGCGCAGCTTTTGTGGCATCCTGGTTCGGATATGAAACCATTGAAAATCCGGGATTCCTGGTTAGAGTGGTTGGTGCCAGAGGGGTTATCATTGCTTACGATTGTGTTGGATATGGTGTTCTAAGTTTCTGGGCTGCTTATACCCTGGCAAATCATGTAAATTGGAAAAGAACATTGGTATGGCTTTTAGGCGGTTTTATTTTGCTATGGATCATCAATGTACTTCGTATCGGATTGTTCCTGGTTGCGATTAATAAAGGATGGCCAATGCCACTCGGGCTTGATCATCATACATGGTTTAATATTTTTGCTTATGGAGCTATTTTTCTTATGATCTATTGGTTTGAGAAAAAGAATAAAGTAAATGCTCCCTCAAACGGTTAAGTGTAGACGATTTATTTCTATAAGTATTTATAAGTTAAGATTATGATTATTGTTGGTATCAATGCTTACCATGCCGATTCATCAGCCGCCATCTTTATTGATGGTGAAATGGTAGCAGCTATTGAAGAGGAACGATTCAGACGGGTAAAGCATTGGGCTGGTTTTCCTGAAATGGCGATCAGGTTCTGTCTCAAAGAGGCAGGTGTGTCTATCAGCCAGGTAGATTATTTTGCCATAGGCCGTGATCCGGGAGCAAAGTTTTTAAACAAGTTATTGTACCTGGCAGCGCATCCTTTTGGAAGTTTTGCAGCTGTGAAAGACAGGTTGAGTAACAGTAAGAAAGTAGCTTCTATTGAAAAAGAACTGGCACAGATATCGGGATTAACTGAAGCCGATTTTGCCGGCAAGGTTCAAAATATAGAACACCACCGCAGCCACCTGGCTTCAGCATTTTTTGCTTCGCCATTTGAAGAAGCTGCCTGTTTGTCAATAGATGGTTCCGGTGATTTTTCAACCACCATGACGGCAATTGGGAAAGGCAATCACCTCGAAGTATTGCAGTCTGTGGATTTTCCTCACTCAATCGGAATTTTTTATACTGCATTTACGCAATTGCTTGGCTTTCCTCATTATGGAGATGAATATAAAGTGATGGGCATGGCCCCATACGGAGAAGCGAAGTATGTAGAACGTTTGAAGGATGTTGTTAAACTAACCGATGATGGGTTGTTTAAATTAAACCTGAAGTATTTTCGCAGTGGAACATCGGGCGTGATTTCTTACGGAGATGATCATATTCCTGTTGTCGCACCAATGTTCAGTAACTATATGGTTGAAAAGTTCGGAGAGCCAAGAAAGAAAGAAGCTCCTCTCGAACAATACCATAAAGACCTTGCAGCATCTGTTCAAAGAATGACTGAACTCACCATTTTTCACATACTGAATCATCTGCAGAAGAAAACCGGACTCGATAGTGTTTGTATCGCTGGTGGTGTGGCTCAAAACAGTGTAGCCAATGGGAAAATTACCAGAAACACCGGTTTTAAAAATGTTTACATTCCTTCCGCAGGGCACGATGCCGGTATTTCCATGGGTGCAGCCTTGTATGTACAGCACGAACTGGAAAAAACACCCAGGCAACCGGCAATCTATAGTGCATATACGGGCAGCCGGTACAGCAATGAAGAAATCAGTAAAATGCTCGATGATAAAGGGATCGCCTATACGCAGATGGAAGATGAGCGTTTATACGATACCGTTACTGATTGCCTGATAGGCGGCGGTGTTGTTGGCTGGATGAATGGCAGGGCTGAATTCGGGCCCAGGGCACTGGGAGGGCGGTCAATAATAGCTGATCCACGCAGAAATGATGCAAAAGAAATTCTGAACGCAAAAATCAAACGAAGAGAAAGTTTCAGGCCATTTGCACCATCTATATTGAAAGAGTATGTAAAAGATTATTTTGAACTGGATGAACCTGTACCTTTCATGGAAAAAGTATTTCCTATCAAAAAGGAAATGCAACAAACTATTCCGGCTGTTACGCATACAGATGGAAGTGGCAGACTTCAAACAGTTGATAAAAATATTTCTCCGAGATATTATGCTTTAATAGATGCATTCCGTAGAAAAACAGGCGTTCCAATACTGCTCAATACTTCTTTTAATGAAAATGAGCCAATTGTAAACCGACCCGAAGAAGCACTTGATTGCTATCTCAGAACCAATATGGATATGCTGGTAATGGAAAATATTGTCATTAGCAGAAAATAATACAACAGGCAGTATAGTTTCCCGAATAAACCTTTATTATTGTAAAGGAAACAAAAAGTGAAAGGATGAAAGTGACGCTCATAACGGCTACGTATAACTCTCAGAAGCACCTGGAAGATTGCATCCTTTCTGTTATCAGTCAGCGTTACCATGATATCGAGCACATCATTATCGATGGAAAATCCAAAGACAATACGATTGCCATCATTAAAAAATATGAAAAGCATATCGCCAAATGGGTCTCAGAAACAGACAGGGGTATGTATGATGCCATCAATAAGGGAATGGAAATGGCAACCGGCGACATTATCGGCATTCTTAACAGCGACGATATGCTGGCTTCCGAAGATGTAATTGATGTGATTGTTGAAACTTTCAAAGAGAAAAAGGTAGACAGCATCTATGGGGATCTTGAATATGTAGACCCTACTGAAACGGATAAAATTTACCGCATCTGGAAAGGGAAACCTTACCGCAGAAGTTTGTTCAAAACCGGCTGGATGCCTGCTCATCCTACATTTTATTTCAAAAGAGATTTGCTTCAGAAGTACGGAGGTTACGAAACCCATTATTTCAGTGCTGCAGATTATGAGTTCATGGCCCGGTATCTTTATAAGTTTAAAATTTCTGCATGGTATATTCCCAAACTCATTGTGAAAATGCGAAGGGGAGGCCAGAGCAACAGCAATATAAGGATGCGGCTCAGGGCCAATCGCCGCGATTACCTGGCTATGAAAAGAAACAATATCCCGTTTGCATTTATAGTTTCAATTCTGAAACCACTCAGCAAATTGCATCAGTATTACCGTAAGTAATTTGAACCTCTTAATAACCAAGAAATAATTTTCAGCATGTTTTCTTTATTCAG
>Ga0075163_10007434_pt1 | contig 14488 bp, 14 predicted proteins | sample JI1023141ADNA_FD_71478 | JGI IMG/M metagenome (GOLD analysis project Ga0075163, IMG submission 71478) | Wastewater effluent complex algal communities from Wisconsin, to seasonally profile nutrient transformation and Carbon sequestration -... | ecosystem: Engineered > WWTP > Effluent > Algae...
GACATGAAATGTACCGATCACAACGAATGCATGAATCAGGTCGATTCCGGGTGGAACTTCATTATCAAATGAACCGTTTGTCCAGATGAAACAAGCTCACATCTCGAACGTATTCTCTTTTTACGATTACGATTATACGATGGAGATGAAGAGTCCCCATTATTCATTTCACGAGGATTTGCCACGGGGCAACATTTTGTGGAACTACGATGCCAACAATTGCCTGATGTGGATTCAAGGCTTTTATTGTATAAACGTCCAGATTGCCGTCAACGAGTCTCTTCCGGTCGATAACGAGAAAACGGCAGTGCGCAAACTCCGACAAATCACAAAAGGCGTCGGTTCAGTTAGACTGGATGTGAGTCGACCCGGGAGCGTGACTGGCTTGTCTGCCATGTCAGCTCAAGATCTCGTTGAGATCCTGATAGACAAAGAGTGCTGTGTCGACAACTTGAAAGTCAATGATTTCTCCGCTGCATTTCTTTCTCGAACAATGAACGACTTATTTGATCGGAAAGACCCGATGGAGCTACAAATTTACTGGTTCGTCTTGCCGCCGGAACACCTGGACACCAGAATTTTTCCGCGCTGCATCTCTCGTCTGTATCAGTCGGAATTGCACTCCTTTACTTGCAAAAACAAATACGATCAGTACGAGTCAATCATTCAGTCAAACAATAAGTCTTTTGAGGCCTGGCGGCAGGGACAGTCCGCGTTGTTGACGCTGGCAACTGGATCTGCTGCTCCCAGCGAGCCTACGCCTGCTACTACTTTTTTCTCACACCCTCTTTTTGATTCTCGATTGATCACGCATGTGCTTAATGACTGGTTGGTCGGCGACCCCAACGCCTCAGTCAAATAAATAAGAAAATCCGTCCATGGTTTTTATACCGGTTGACCCAAACTCCATCTAACGTTCATTGTTCAAACATTTCACTTGTCGTAAATGGATATAAAGAATTCTTCTTTGTACATGAGACATGGTCGTCGAGGCAAGGACAATGGAACTGAACGAAAAGGAACCGAGCTGCCCGGATTTTTCGAACTGACCAGAACAATTAACAAGACCTACTCGTTCCTGGAGTCGGCCAAACGCATGAGTCGAAAGGCGGACAAATTGCTGCACAGCGTTACGTACGACATTATTGTATCCGTTGTAGGCAAGCCCCTACCAGACGGCGTGGAGGAGGCTTGGTTATCCTTCGACGGATGTGAAGCCACTCTTATGTTCGATGGAGCGCCGATCGTCTCTTGGCTTATTGGAATGCCGGTGACCGACGAAACTCGAAAGCAGAAGGTCGCCTCGCTTTCACCGGTGGTGGCCGAGTACGCCAGTCTTTTCCTACAGCAAGTTCACCGGAAAGAGGAATTCAACTTTTGGGTTCGAGCCAAGCGTGCACTCGACCAAGTTCAGCGTATGCACGAACTAGATTCGCATGACCGCAAACTCCGCCCGCCATTTGGTTACCGAAATTACAAAGCGAAGCATCAGGTTCCGGACAATTATTGTACATGGTGCGGAGATGTCTGCGATTGTGAAGATCGAGCATATTGGCAAATGATGAATTCTTAATGTGGAGTTATCACTCTCACACATACACGCAATCACCCTCTTTCACTTTGAGACAATATGAAACGCGTTTGTAAAGTGCGCGGCAATACACATGTGTCCTCGATAACAAAAGCACGCCGCCAAGTTGTAAGGTGTTAGCCTGTTGAGTCACGACCAAAAATGTGTTTCACACAAACAGCACTCCATGAGTGTATTTAGTAATAAAACCATTTTCTCCAGAAAATGAAAAGCTGTGCGGATTTGTATGATCAGCTTGTCCGAGCAATCGAAGATGAACGATTCCAACAGGCAAAACAGCTGGCAAAGAACATCCGACTTTATCAAGCAGTTGAAAAAGACGATACAAAATCTATAGCTTCATGTCTTGAGAACGGTGCAAACGTAAACACTCTGGCGGACAACGATGAATGTATTTTGATGATTGCAGTGAAAAAGGGATGCTCTGGCGTGGTGGAGCAGCTACTTGCAGCAGGGGCCGTCCAGACGGCGGACAAGTACGGGCGAACTCCTTTGATGTTTGCGTCAGCAGAAGGAACTATATGTATCATAGATGCTCTTCTGAAAGCCGGAGCGAATATTGACGCGAGAGATGACCGGGGATGGACAGCATTGATGTGCGCATCGCGAGTAAGCAACTACGCCGTAACATCGCATCTGCTTGGACGGGGAGCCAACCGTCGCATAAAAAACAACGACGGCTGGACCGCCAGAGAAATTAGACTCTTGAACGAAGATCCTCTTCAACGACGACCATATTTTTGCTAAGCTCAGGGATTGCTGCCCAGTTGATGTGAGTCAAACGTTAGAACAAAGGCATGCACCATGGTTGGCAGACAGAAAAGTGTAAATGGGTGACGCTGTTCTTACGAGAGGCTCTATCTTAAAAAGGTCTTATCACCTGGAAGCTTGGTTCAGCGATCAACAAACTATGGCCTCCTCTGCTTCTTCGTCCACTTCCTCGACCTCCTCATCCTTGCCATCCAGCATCAACAATTCATCTCCATCCATCGGATCGGCTGCCAGACCGTCTTCCCCACGCGTCATCAGCAACGACCACAAAGACGAACCATATCAAATAGAGATTCCTATCTATCGGGAGGTTCCATTGAAGAAAGCGGTCGATCGACTTGGGCAGCGTCCAAAACATCTAGGCGCTTTTCGCGTGAGTTTTACGGATGACGTGTTGCCGAGATCCAAAACAGGAGAAGAAAAAAGAACGTATGAAGTTCGATGCGAGAATGAGTGCATCATCCCTGCACCGAGCACACCATTTAATGCTGTCTGCCTTGAACAAAGGGCGGGCGTGTCCGCTTATCGCGACCACTGCGGCATCGCATCTCGCTCTATCACTCTAGAAGAGTTGAATGAGTTAAGAGATATGAAGAAGTGGGAGTGGAAAGAAAAAGTGGTATCAATCACCAAGGTGGTTCTCGACGACGCCAAAGACGTGTGGTCAGCATCACTCTCAAACTTCCAGCCACCATTGGGGAACAACGGTTGGAAGTTTGATTTCAGTCTATGCTATGAGCTTCAAAAAAACGCAAAGCTTCCGGCTGATCTTGTCGTTCACTATGATCCTCATAATCATGCGTCTGTTACGTTTAAGGATGGGTGGAAAGGATGTGTGTCATTCGAAACTTCGGGCAGCGGGAAAAATATGAACGCACTAGGGATTCACCGAGAGCTAGTTGAGAGCGATGCTTGGAAACTGCATTGCTTCGTGATCCGTGCCGCTGCAGAAGTGAGCGAAGACATCTATCGCGATCCTAAAGTGCTACAGCTGATGCTGCTCGTCGAGCAGTACATGGATGTATGCGACGAAGAAGACTTCTCTGCACTCATGTGTGCGCTCAATGATACTCAGATCATTGACGAAAAGGAGAAAACGCTGAAAGGAATCTTCGTCGATTCGTCACACGCTCCATTCTTCCTCAGAGCGATCAATAACATCAAAAAGTCGCTGTCAGAGGAAGAGCAGATTGAAGTCGAGGATCTACTGCGACACGTGGACGTATGAATCGGAACCATTTGTTTTCAGTTTATATTTTGTTTGTTCGCTTTTATTTACCGACGTTTTGTTTTGGTGTACATGCAGGCCCCCGAGGCTTCGAGCCCTTCATCTCCTGATCCCTCTCTCGTTGTGGTAAAATTCTTTTAAATTGGTAGACAGGCATACCATCCAATAAAAACACTTTAACGGTTCCAAAGGCCGATGGAGCTGTCAGGCAGCTACAAAGCCAATCGACAAGAACAAGTCCAACTCAACACTTCTTGATATATTCTTCCAACATTTTTAATACGTCGTGAAGCCCGTAACATGTTGCGATGCTCAACACCGGCAATACTACGTTTGCAACGGAAACGACATGTTTGTGTGCGGCGCGTACCCTTCGATAGGAAGACGAACATCTAGATTGTACTTCCGGGCTTCGTTCAATATGTCATGGATTTTGTTTTCCTGTCGAAGCTGACAACGGCGACTCCATTCGTTCTTGATTCTGTCCGCCATGTCTCGAAATACAGGGTGTGGGTTCTGGTTCACAAATCCGATCGACATCATTAAGATTGTCCACACTGCGATCAGACTCATATTAAATTGAGGAGAAGTGGCTCCCGCGACCAAAAATGCGGTAGACATTAAAAACAAGACTTCTGTCTTGTAGTCGTAGCTAATCCACCATGGAAGAGAGAGGATCGCGAACAGACCCATAAACCCGATAACAACGCTCCCCACACCTCCCCCTGTTAGTGAGATGCCGACCACAATAATCATGCATATCAAAGTGACAAGAGGTGTCGCACAGAATGACATGATGATCAGACCGAGACCAATCATAAACAACATAAAGATTTGCATGTTGTCAATGTCCATGTATGGCCGAGTTCTCGGCGGAACAAGCACTTGGCAAGTTAGAACGGAGTCTGGTAGAAGAGGAGGGATCTCAGTAATGTCTGATGGGCATCGATACACGCAGGTATCGAACGTTTGATTGATTTTATATTGGAGATAGGGAGCGTGGCGACCAAAGGAGTCTTTGACAGTAACTGGCATAGATGCCCATGGACGAGGAAAATCAGGACCATCAGATGGTCTGACCGGATTGTAAGGATAACCGTTATTGATGCCTGGTGTCACCCACGAATTATCCGCATCCACCGAAGCCCACATGACAAACGACGATCGAATGTCTGAAGAATAGATAAAATCCAGTGGATCAATATTCATGGAAAAGGATGCGACGGATTGCGCGTAAGATGGTATTTGAATAGATACTCCGAAGACAGAGCAGTTGGTTGCAGGAAGCCATGTCTCGGTCGCTATTGGATACATGATCTTCCAAATAACAATATTTGGGACCACGGCAATACCACAAGCACCGAGGCCGAGAACGAGCAGCAAGAAAAATTTGGCTCCAGAGCGGTCGTTGTCCAGATCGAGGCGACGAAGCATAATTATAACCGATATGATCATCAGGCCAATGGACACATAATATCCAACAACATAGGGAAATAGTTGCACCCAGTAGTCAGACATGTTGTTGTTGATTTGCGAGTTGTTTCGGATGCGATTTGAAAAATGACATCATCACGTTGATTTATTTGTAAATCCAATGAAAGAGCGACGCATTATCATTTCGACTGATGAGTATGCGAAAAATCTCAAGCTACTGATTGCGGTGAGTAAAGCATACATTTTGACTGAGCCACATGCTAAGCTTTTTGATCGACAAATCTATTTGGCTGAAGGTGTATACGCGTGCAAGAAGGAATTTCATCTTATTAATACCGAAAAGTTATACAAGGTGCCACAGCCCCATTAAGTCAATCCGGTAGACCGTGAGACTCTTAATCTCGAGGTTGTGGGTTCAAATCCCGCATGGGGTTTATTTTTTTTTTGTTTATAGCCGGCTGATTAAAACTGTCGAGTGCAATTTTTAATATGGGAAATGGGCTCGTTCGATGCTATTGAAACACGCTTTACTTTCTACATAAACAGGACAACACGCTTGATACTATCAAAATTAAAAACATTGGCATAATGGATAATGGCCGGTAAGGTCTGAGTCGGCTGTGCGCATCATGACGCTTGAACAACGGTTTGTGTCAAATGCGGAATGAAAGAGAGCGAGTGTCTCAATCGGCCACGTTTTGTTTTGACTGGCAAAGAAGTGTAATCACTGTGGCCTGAATGTTCTTCATCTGCCGCAAGGCCTCCTGGGCGTCGTACACTGCTTCTTTACATGCACAAACCTTATGCTTGTTGAGCAGGTTGAATCGGCCCAGCTTCACTCTTAAAATCAATGTGATATTGAGGGTGTTGGCAGGTAAGGTCATAGGAAAACGGTGTATAGGATACCGTGATACCCCAATCCGATAGAATACGTTCAATCACTTCATGTTTGAAGATGTCACTGCTTTGTACAATTTTGGTGCATTCCAGACAAAGGGATGTACCTTGTTTCGGTGGATATGACGAATATATCGACATCTTCAGTGCCATTTGTATGGCCAACTGTACCATAGTCCGTGCCATGCGGTCTTCACACTCACTGGCATACGAATATACGGGAAGCATCCCGTTGCTGTATCTCTCGTGAAATTCGGATAACCACCGCTCGGAGTCCTTGAAGGGCGGCTTATTCTGTCCACTTGTGGTAGTCTGAACTGTCGTCATTTGCTTATGCTCACTGATTGTCTCCGTCGATACTACCGGTGCATCTGGGTTCGTGGCAATGGATTGTTCGGCAGCTTGCTCCCTCGCAACATCGCATGTATTCATGAAAGAACGAGCAACTTGCATATCGTGACATCTCTGGATTGATCGGCTATGGTCTTTCCAGACAAATGTGCCATATTTTTTCCAATCATCCATTTCCGACCAGATCACTTGCTTGTCCTCCTTTAATTTGGTCAACATCTCCTCGGAACGTAGGCCAAAGAGTTCTTTGGCCGGAAAGTGTGCTTGAGCCAAAGCAGCTTTGCTGTTTCGTAGGCCGTCTTGGTATCGCCACAACAAGTTGTTCCAGGCTTCTACATTGCCGCATTGTTGTTCAGGAGTCACGGAATATTCAGGCGACGGATGGAACTGGAAGATGCGTGCGTCGAATACAGCACAGTTCTGTTTTTCGGCACACATCTCATCCGACAAAGTAGGCATCAAGTAAAAGTTAAAGCTTAAAGATGCTCTTGATGCTGCCACGCTAACCAATTTTTGAACGCGACCATTGAACGGAAGATCGACGCGGCGTGTGCCATCCATCATAAGCTTAACGAGAAATATGAGAGTGATCTCGTCGCTTTGAGTGTAGGCCATTGCGCATCCCGGGAACTCGGACAATAAATCTTCACATGTAGCAACCATGGCATTGTGTAGGCGAACATCAAACGGGCGATCAAAGCCTTTGGTAAACGTATGAAACGCTCGGCCATCCAGTCGGATTCCAACGGCTTTCGTGAGATCCACCTGAGTCTCCATCAGACGTTCGTATGCTTTGTGTCGATCACCTAATGTCAGTTGCTTCATACTTGATAATTGATAATTGGGTTTTTTAATATGGGAAATGGGCTCGTTCGATGCTTTTGAAACACGCTTTACTCCACACGTGAACAGAATGACGTATTATTTATTATCAAAATTATAAAAAGTAACGTAATGACTGATGATCGGTACACTTCCTCAAAGTCGGCTGTGCACATCATAACGTTTGAACAAGGGTTTTGTAAAATATGTAAAATACGTAAGGAAAGAGAGCGAATGCCTCAATCGTCCGCGTTTTGTTTTGACCGGTCAAAAAGTGCCATCACATCGGCCTTGATAGCCTTCGCCTGGCGCAAGGCCTCCTGGGCGTTGTGCACTGCTTCTTCGCATGCACGGACCTTATCGTTGATGAAAAACAGGTAGCGTTGAGTATCCCCTGTTTTGTTTGAACTCGGCGCAGACTGGTGACTACGGTCCATGTTTTCGTTGTCGTCATCCGACTGGTTTTGGATGGGCGTCGAAAGTGGCTCATGGTCGGAATTATCGTAATAATCAGGATGGTCAGGATGGTCAACCAGCGGATCCGAGCACTTGTTCTCTTGAATCGATTGTTGCTCGGCCTGTTCGCGGGCGATGCGATCTTGTTCTTCGCGGAAAACACGCTCCTGCTCCTCGCGGAAAACACGCTCCTGTTCTTCGCGAGCAATACGATCTCGTTCCTCGCGCTCGAGCTTTTGACGTTGAACAGCCGTCTGGCGTTCTTGCTCTGCCTTGCGCCGACTGATCTGCATCTCCAGACACTCGAGGACAGTTGGAAGAAGAGCTGGGTTGTGGATCTTGCAGACAGTTACCGCGCTTTGTCCATCGTTGTTCTTCTCCAGGAGATCCAGTCCCGACGATTCGATGACTGCTTTTACAGCGCAGTCAGACAGATTTGGGTCAGTCAGATACTTGTGGAGCAGCGTGTTTCCGTGGCTATCTTTGTAGGATTTGGACTTGTAGCTCGGCAGGCTGGCAAGCAACAGGTAGAAGCACGTATTGCGGTTGTGACAAGCCGCCAGAAACAATGCAGGGACACCGCCGGGGTCAGTGGTGTCCGCATCAAAGCCTTCTACTTCTTTGAGTCGATTCAATTCATCACCAGTGCTGTCCAACGCATTGTACGGTCTCAGACACAACTTCAGCAGCTGGTCGTTGACGGTCAGAACGTTCATCTGCTTCTTCAATTCTACCGCGGTCTCAAAGTCGTTCCCGTCAATGGCGTCTTGGATCTGACGCTCGAGCTGTGTAATTGTGTTCATGGCAATGGATCCTGTTTGAAAAATGGAATGAACAGAAAAAAAAATTGACAAGAAAATAGATGACGATTGTTTTCATGGATCGATTCAAATCCGACGAACTTGTTGTAAGAAAAAGGCGTCATTCTTCTGGTCGCCCTTTTCTCCGTATCTTCGGGTCATCAAATTGATGCATATATAGTCATACATAAATATACTCATTTACAATCTATCAAATCACGCATGTTCACGTGTAGTTCAGTTGGTAGAATGCCGGCCTTATGAACCGGCGGTCGCGAGTTCAATTCTCGCCATGTGAAATTCATTTTTTTGAACGGCGTGTATTGAACGGCGTTTATTGAAGCTTTATCTAACGATAGGACATCTTGAATCTTGGTTCAGCGATCACATAGAAACTGTATGCGTCGCTGCTTTCGTCACAGGGCTCGGTACGTGAATTTTTTGTTGAGACATTTTTCAAACGAAATTGAGTTCTTTACAAAAAAAATGTCGCTGCCGTCTCTGTTTGAAACATTTTGTGCTGGGACTGGCATAGTTGTGGGCGCGGCCTATTCGTCCTGGCTGTCGTCTCAAAAGGTCTGTGGTCTTTGTCATTTCGCTTTACAGGTGCACGGAGTTGACTGGTTGTGCCTACCGGCATGAAACGTGAAACGTGCAGATAAACAAAGTGCGATCTGAGGCGTCTGAAGAAGTGCAGACGGAGCAGTCCAAGGCGTCTGTTAAAGTGGAAAACGCACGATCCGAAGCCTTTTCACAGGTGGAAAAGGCGCGCTCCAATGCTTTTTCGCTTGTGGAAAACTCACGATCCGAAGCATTTTCGCGAGTGGAAAACGCACGAGCTGAAGCTTTTTCACAAGTGGAAAAGGTCCGACTTGAGTCTTCCTCGCAATTGAACAAGGTAAGTTCGAGCCGAGGGGGTTTCAACATCTCCGATCACAGGACAAGTTTTTGTCAATAGTCTGTTGCACTTGCACGCCCGACCGTCACTTGTCCGCACGTGCATGGTTACAGATTGCCACTCAACACGCCGAGGAGACCAAGGAACTGCAAGCCGAAATCGCCCGACTGACTCGCGCTCTCAGCCAGGGCAACATCATGACCTACCGCGACGAAACGCATCCGCTTGTGGAAGCCAAGTATTTGGCCGAGTTCGAGCAAGGCAAGCTTGATCCGAACCACGTCGCCGCTGTGGTGGAACACTTTCTCCGCCTCGGGCCTGTCGCGGGTGACGACGTTGTCAAGCGAACGCTGGTTCACGGCGGCGTCAACATTCGTCTCTGGACCGCTAATGCGATTGCCAACCGAATGACTCTTCAGCGCAAGTGCATTGTTTTGGCCAATGAATGGCTGAAAAGTCGTGGCGCGCCTCTCATCGACGTAGATCGACTGGAACATGTTCAAGAGACTCTCCAACCCTTCATCTTGCCCAACGATATGTACAAAAGTCTGGGGTCTCATTTTGTGGCCAAACCGCTTGACCGATCGTACCGTCCGCCTCTCAACGCGCTACACAGGGAGATGTGCGACAACATCCTTGAGGGGAGCACTATCGTCCCGGCGCACTCGAAATCTAGCTCGACGATGGTATCCTACCAAGCGAAGCGATCGTTTTCTACCAATGCTCACCCGAAGGGCGGTTTCAAATTGCACCCGAAGGGCAGCTTGCTGCTGCATAAATCTTGTCAAATGTCTGGTGGGTCTGTCGTTGGTCGCCTGCTGCGTCGAATGATTTAACTTTGTGTTTATTGCCAGCACGTGGTCAAGGTGAATTAAACTATGGATTGCAATTCGAGTGATCAACGGTTTGTTGGTTCGTGGGAAAGTGAGCGTCGCTAACGCGACTCTGTAGATGTATGACCATGGTGTGTCTACTCGTTGGATAGCGGGGAGTGAGGTCTACCGACTGGTGCTCTCACATTCTCGAGGTCTCTCACGGTTCACGCACAAACTCGAGAAAACAAAAATCTAGTTTCACTTGATTGAGGAACCATCGATCGATCGACCAATCAATCAAAACAGGAATAAAAATCCGAATTCAGCATTTTAAATATTTTTTTATAGCAATACAAGGATTGTACCAATATAGAATAGACTGTTAGAATGTGTTGCCATGTACATATGCGACTGTGATTTGGACGAGTACGATTGTTTAAGGAGCGCATTGCGTGAGACCCAAACGCAAGAGGATAAGTCTCTCGAGGGAGTATTCATAAAAGGGAAGCATAGGCAGCTCTTCTTGGATGCCGTGGACAGTGTTGACTCCTTGGGAATGAGGGACAAGTGGGTGATTTATCTGGCTCTCATTCATTTCACCATGTCTTCCAATTGGAAAATGAATGGATTAAAATAAATGTGTTTATTGTTCAGGTTTGCCGGTGTCTATAAAGTGAGGAGAAACGGTGAAGGACAAAAAGAATTTTGTCTTGTAAATTGGATATATTTTTGACAAATTGATATTGGTCAACTTTGGGATATTCTATTTGCGAAAAAGTGTTAGTTTTCAAACGGAAACTTTTCGTGCTTATTCGAAATGGCATTTGTTCCGTTCAATGTTTCCACTGCTTCTTCTGCTGGTCACTATCCTTCCACCGACTCTCCTCATCCTGATTCTGCCAACCCTGTAATCCGTCCTCCTGGTCTTCGCTATCCGACTCGCAAGGACTGTATAATCTCCATAGATGGCCGCCCTATATGCCTGACCACATGTTCCAACTATTTTGTGCGTGAGTTGCTTTGGGGCCTGCCCGTCCCAGATGGTCATGTATTGGTTTCCGCAACCGGAGGGCTGTGCCACATTCCTCTTACGCCATGTGTTTGCAAGATCCTTGACGCTGATTATGGTGATCCGTCGTGCGTGATCGAGGGTATCGCCTGTCAAGACCGGGCTGTCATCCGTGCTGACTCGCCTGCCAAAGGCCTGCGTCCGGGCACATCGCACCTGCCTGACGGTACAAGTGCGATTCTTTGCTACCACATCAGCTGGCGCATTGTGTACCAATTGCCGCTGGGTGCTCCGCTCCCGGTTGATCATGAGTGGCTAACACACGACTTTGTGTGTATACCGTTCAATCCACTGGTGAGCGCTGTGATTGCCGAGCGGATGGGTAAGCCCATGCCGTTTTCGGGTGTCGTTGGCGCTTGCCATCCTGTGTCAGCACGCTCTTCGACTCTCAACGTTCCAGCGAAAACGGTCCCTTCTTTGTATTACCCTCTTCGCCCCGTACCAGTGCCATCGGAATCAATGGTTTGTCCTGGCCCCGTTAACGTGCCGCAAACTCTCGATGTCGCGACTCCGGTCACAGCTCCTCTGGATACAGCTCCCCTGGATACAGCTCCCCTGGATACAGCTCCCCTGGATACAGCTCCCCTGGATACAGCTCCCCTGGATACAGCTCCCCTGGATACAGCTCCTCTGGATACAGCTCCCCTGGATACAGCTCCCTTGGATACAGCTCCCCTGGATACAGCTCCTGTTATAGCGAAGCGCCTTGGATCTGCGGTCCATCCTCAATCTGTTCTTCTTGCCGCTTCCACCGGATGGTCATGCACAACGTACGCGTCTTCTTTGGAATCAAGCCGCACGTCTTCTTCTTCTTCAAGTGCTGCCGCAGGACCCGTTGATGTTGGTTCACCCTCTGACTCCTCAATGACTGCTGCTTCTGCATTGACTTCTCTCTGTGGCGCAATGGATCCGGAAGAAACGAAGAGGCCATCGGTCGTGCGTCAACACTCAGCTGAAGAGGACAGTGAGGACGAAGAGTTGGTGGACAATGTAGTCTATGCCTCCTCCTCCTCCTCCTCCACCCTTTCCTCTTCCTCTTCTTCCGCCGTCTTATCTTATCATGCGAAGAAAAAGAGAAAAAAAAGTAGCAATAGTGAGTGGTTGCGAGCATCAATTGGCGGTCCTGCGTCGGGAAGCAGAGGCTTTGTTGCAATTTGTGGTCCGCGTGGAGGCGTGTATGCGCAGCCAAATCCCGTGAACCCTCGAGACACCAGTAGTTTATTGGAGGCGGTCTGTGCGCCGGGTCTCTTTCACAGAGGTCCCCGCGGTCTTAAACGGCCGACCGGAGTGCCTTGTGGTCCTGGTTGCTACGCGCATATCCTCGGCCGCGTGGCTGTGATGACCGCCAAGAAGAGAGTCAAGTGTCCACCTCCTTTTCTACCGCAAGGTCATTTGCTTGGCACCGACATCTCGGACATCACGTGCACGGGTGAACGTGGCAGCGAGCCCTTCTTCCAGGGCGCCAAGTGTGCCGTCCTCAGGAACAGTGCCTTTCAAGATAACCGGTTGCTGCGCTCAGAGAACTTTGTGTCACTCTCTATTGCGCACGACAACTGTCATTCACTCGTCGTCGTGATAAACGAAGGCAAGAATGACGAAGCATACAACACGCTTCTCCGAATGCCTGGCGCGCGAAAGGCCGTCATCAACGTGGAGCCTGCACCCAGCGACCGGGCTGTGAGTGCTATTGGCTGTCCGGTTGTTTACGACGCCTCGGGTGCCATTGTGATGAGAATCGTGGTTGTGGGGGTGTCATTTGGAGCGTTCTATGCGGTGGCGTAAGAGAACATAGCGCAGTACAGGCATGCACATCTTGCATGTTTGGTATTCGGCCGTTCAAAGTACCAATGCATCAGTTTCAATGCAGGAATTGTACCAATAAAGTGCGGGCTAATATATGATACATACACAATCTGTTTGGATCCGTATAAATGATAACGCGTTACCAGTGCGTGACATTATGTGTTCGTGTGTATAAAAAAAGGTTCGATAGGTCTAAACGCAGGGAAAACATGTTTGTCTACGTGTATGAAAACGAGGATTATTCGGACGAGGAACCCGTAGCGATCCCGGTCGATCAGATCTGGTACATGGATGAACATTCCACCAAAGTCTGGATCGGGATGGAGAAAACCTGCTGGGTCAAGGCCAGTGTCAAGGGCCACGCTGGTGAGCATGTTGTTTTTCTTGGGAAAGTCGGAAGGGAGGAAGACGGCCTTGCAATCGGAGATTGATCCAGTGAACGGGTCCGCCCAAGACAGCGGCAGCTCGACTGATCCCGAAGGATGCGGCAGCAGCCGACCTTCAGTCGTCACGGATCTTGATGTACCCCCGACCGATAAGTCAAGTGCATCGAACGGCCGATACTATCCAATCCGTCAAATTGATCACATCAAGGGTGACCTTGTGCAGCTGTATGCCTCTGACGACTATTTGTCGATTGATCGGAATGTTATGGAGAAATTGATTGCTCGTTAAAAATGGTGGTCGATAATCAATAACCAAAAATCCAGGGGAACGGTGCGACTGCCGCCTTTTCCTTGTATAGTAAGACACATGCTGACCTCTGAACGCGTTTGGCTCGTCTTGTTTACCCTGCTCTTTTTGGTCTTTCTGGGGGCGACCGTCGGTATTATTGTCCAGGCTGGTTTGGATGCTGAAGCGAATTTGCCGAAAGAGATTGATGCTGTAGTATGGGAACGAGGGAAGCAAGTGTCTATGTACCAAGTTCGGGCGATTCGTCGGAATATGCCTTTTATCAAAAAGATTTATGTCTTGCGAGATGGTTCAGCAGAAGACGTTCCGGATCTTTGCACCTATGTCCCTTTCTCGGCCAACAATACGTTATCGTCGGCGTTTCTCGCGGTCTCGGATATCTCGGGTATCCATTCACATGCCATATTTTTCGGGGACTATACGTGGCCCTTGATCAATATCAGCAAAACGTATTTGTTTGCGGGGTCACGTCCTCGTATGTTTAACTTTTTGCGAGAACATGCCGAACAACTGTTTTTCTCCCAGTACTTGAATGAGACGGTCCCGACCATGGTGTTTGAAGTGCAAAATCTGAAGGATGCGAGGGTGCAAAGCAACAACCAATCCGATGATACGTTGCGTTCGTTGATGATGCAAGAGGCCGGGGAGAGTCGGTTGGTGACTCGCACGGATATCAATCGGGATATCTTTTTGAATGCGGCGTACCCGGACACCATGACCAAGCAGATCAAAGGATTGTCGAGTCATACACCTTTATTCGCTACCATTCATGTGTCAGGAACGAATCAAGCGGCGGCATTGAAGCAATGGACGGAACAGTTTTTGATGGTGCATTTTTCTGTTTAAGTATGTAAAGCTCT
>Ga0075163_10007438_pt1 | contig 14482 bp, 14 predicted proteins | sample JI1023141ADNA_FD_71478 | JGI IMG/M metagenome (GOLD analysis project Ga0075163, IMG submission 71478) | Wastewater effluent complex algal communities from Wisconsin, to seasonally profile nutrient transformation and Carbon sequestration -... | ecosystem: Engineered > WWTP > Effluent > Algae...
GAGGCTTGAATCCAATCATCCATTGGCCCGTCCACTTTAACTTCTTTCTTATTACCACGAATCCAATTTTGAAACACTGGATCATCTCTAATGTTTTCTAATTGAATCACCACAGGCTCCGATAGTTGATGATAGCATTGAACTACAATCAATTTGGAAACCTTTACATTGTATAATTCTAATATATAAGCATAAGTATTTAGTTGAAGTTTGTATATATTTCGTTTAGTAGCTTTCATTTTTTGGAATGGTTTATTGAACATTCTAGCTCGGGGGAAATCTTTATCAGTCTGTGGATTTGTACTAATGATTGAATTTGTACATTTCCAATCAATCAAAACCAAATCACCATTTTCATCTAAAGCCACAGCGTCGATTGTTCCACAAATACCTAATTCTTTATTACCAACTCTAACTTCACTCTTAATGAATTGATACTGTGGATTCGATTGGTAAAATTTCAAAAAGTTTTGATATTCAACTGTTTCCTGAAATTCAGGCTTTTCGTTCTTCTCGGGGTCCATTACATGTTTCAAATACGATTCGATTTGTGCATGCATGACGCTTCCAGTAATACTAGTATCAGACCATGAAGTTTCAATTAATTCAAATGTAACATTACCAAATGGTGGTGGATAAACAGTACCATCATTTTCTCCTGGTGTCATTTCTGTACTCATGAAATGTTCCCATTTACGCCAAGTTTCTTGTGAATAGTACTTGTCATATTCTAACGGCCATAATGATTTTGTGTATTCCGTACTTTTAATAGAACGCATAGCCATCTCTCGCTCATGTGGTCTATATTTGGGATACATATCTTTCCAAATGGTACATCGTTTTTTAATTGTCTGAACTAAATTATGTTTAATAGCATTCCAAGCTACATCAGGTTTTAATGTATCATCAATGTATCTAGTAACAGATGTACATAATTGTCCATCAATTTTGTATTCATGTTTATCTGCATTAAATTCAATACCGACGCCGCAGATGTCTACATCAGGAATGACTTTTTGACGTTTAGGTTCTGGATTTTCAGCCATGTATTTTTTTTTCGATTCTACTTTGTGATTTATTTTAATCGCTTAAAAAAAATATTCTAACCCATTTGCAAAGAATCAGCAGCAACTTTTAATACCAAATCTTGAATTTCTCTTCTATATTCTTTTGCTTCTGGAATACGAAACTCTTCATGTAGAATTTGAAGTGCTTTCAACGGTACCTCAATATCTTCTTTCCAACGTTTAGCATTACTAAATGCATCAGCTACAATTTCTTTATGTTCCGTAGAAATCAAATGTTGTTCTGCTGTCGGTTCGGGTGTTCCAGGTAAAGAGATTGGCAACAATTTCTTGTATTGGAACTTTTCAATTGTTTCAGAATACAAATCGCGGCGTAGTTGAATTTCTTTTTTATATCTAGATTCAATCTCATCCCAAGCCTTTTTAATATGGCTTTTCAATTCAGCTTCATTAGATATAGTATTAAAATTATTTCGGACCATAATACACATTTCCATTCGGTATTTCAGTAAATAAAATCCCATTCTTGAATCATACGGTCCATCTAAACAAAACGGCGCAAGTAAAACGTACAGTTCTGTTGCCGATATGCCGTCCACACCTTCTAATAGTTCTTGTTCTATCATATACTCAATGATATCATACAATGGCATGGGGGCTACATCAATAGAGTTGCAAGACTTATTTTTGTGTTTCAAAATTTGTTGCACCACATTAACCAAGTTAACAGTTGGAGTTGTCATGTTCTGATTTTTTTTGTGTTCAGATTCATGAATTCTTCAAAATACTTCATGAATTTATAACACAAAAAAATTATTTTACAAAATGATCAGTACCAGAATAGGTCTTGCTCGTTCAATAAAGGATAATCATATCAATCGAGTACTGATTCGAGCCTATTTTGAATATTATATTGATCGTATTTTCACTGAACCATTGTATGGTCGATCACTGCCCGAAATATTTAAAAAAATTGATGAAAATGGTTATTTAGAACGTCAAAATCCAGACATTCCACTTAATTATGATGCTATCGCATTACGAATAGGTAGAGTTTTTTATTTAGAACCTTTACAAGAATCTGATATGTGGATTTTAGACGATCCTGTAAAATTAGAAATGATACGACGTGCTCAATTAATGGAATTTAAACAATTAATTTACAATGATAATAATAAAGATCCGGAAGAAGCCCTCAAGACTTTAAGTCTGATAAAACTCAAAAAGATATTCAAAGAAGTCTGGTCAATAGCTATTTCTAATTTTACTCCACCGTCTAATTTTGATAATAGAAAACGTTTACTTGAAAAGTTAGACCAGTGCTTTTTTGCACTAGAACCCCGCGTAAAAAGATTATTACATTCTTGAACAACATATTTTTTTTTCTGAAAAAAAATAACTAATGATTTTTGTAAATGCTTATCCTGAATACCAATTAAACATTCCAAATGGAAAATTTGTTCCTAATTGGCCGGCTGTTGGACATATAAATTGGTACGGAGGTGTTGGGTTAAACCAATTCGGCCGCGATTTTCAATTGAATAATCATACATGGACACTTGAATTGTGTCTATTGGATTCAAATGGTAACGGTCTTACAAACGGTCAAGAACTTGGAGATCCAGATTGTATTTGGACATTTAATAAATCATTTATTCCAAACAAATTTAATATTACTAATCCAGGAATTACAACTTTGCATACTACAATTGAAAATTTTACAGTTTGGATCCATATCGTTTTAGCATGCATGGGTGTAATCTTCATGAATGTGATTGGTTACTCGAAACCAAAGAATCATAGAAAATACATGCAACAAGCCTTTTTATTATTCCTGTGCTGTCTTTTTTTTGTACCTTGGAATTTTAATGATCCACATGGCATTCTTGGTTTTATTATAGTGTTTGCCATGTTTTGTCAAATCAGCTTTAGGTTTGATGTAACAGACGCTGTACATTCAATTATTGGAAAATATTTGTTTTTAATGGTTTGGTCGCAATTATTACTTGGTTATACAAAATACAGTCAATTAATTGGATCTTATTCAGCTAATGTTTTCATGTTTTGTTTTGTTTTATTTACAGTTTGTTTGAGAGTATTGATGAAACAATCGATCCCATATTGAATAAAATCCTGCATAGTTTACAGTTACACATGAATGGTGAATTTGATGATCCATTGGGCTTACTAAAAAGTTCCAAAAGTGTATTTCTTTATTCAATCCTGTATGTAATAAAATACCCCAAATATTTAACAAAGAATACGATACACTCAATGTAATGATGTTTGGTTCAACACTTAAAATCCAGAACACAACTAAAATATTTGCAGTTAGACCATCTACTGGATGCGACAGTAATCCTTTTTTCGTCGTCAACACACCAGAACTTGAATGATGTACATAATGATAATATTTGTATAAATACTGGTTATTATGCATAACATAATGATGTAAGGCAAACAATGAGTCTAATACAAATGTGTACCACATAAACCCAACCAAAAATTTTGGACCTGATGGTACACATAATTTATAGTTTCCAATTATCATTATTACAAGTAATGGTATTGTAATTTCGGCTAATAATCCAGACCATATTTCATGTGGAATAGGTTGGTTTTGAAATGTTAAATCTAACCATATTAACACTACAACAACACCAATATTTCTTGCTAACACTAAATACATGAAGATCACACATTTATCAAGCAAAACACGCGCGTTCATATTCACAATTTTTTTCGAATCAAATGTGGTTCTTGTTTTTTTTATGGTTGGTTCAAGCTGATAACTCGTATTTTTGCGAATATTCCGATACTACTGTTATTTGCGGGAGTGTACTTCAAAAAATGGATTCGGTGTTTAATTATACGGTAGACTCCAATAGTGGTTTGATGCAAGTAATGTGTATTGTGGATAATCAATGCGAGCAACCCGATCAACTTAACTGTGTAAATCATCCATGGGTGCGGGATTATGTATTAAAAGTTGAAGTTCATACTAAAGCCAAAAGTACGCGTATTACTCATGCATCTTCGGGCTATTTGTTTCGTCATTTAATTAATTTAGGTTATTATCCTGAACCATATGAGACATGTTTGAAACCGATGGATCTTGGATTTTCATCAACAATGTTGATATTTTCAAATTTATTTTTTCCTGTCAAACGGGACGTGTTTGGATATTATACAACGTTTTATTCATTAGGTACAAATTGTGTTCGAACTTTGAATCTTGATGTCGGTGATAAAATCATTTTCAAATATGAATACAATACACCAATTCTTCAAAAAATGATAATAGCAGCACTTCCTATTATCCCGATTTTTTTTATAATTCCACTGATTGTGGCTTCACTCTGGAATACCAAACATGTTAAGAAAAACACAGTACCGTCTAAACCTGAAACTGGTAATAGCGAAGAAGAAGAAAGTAATTCTGAAGAAAGTGAAGTAGATGAAGTGAATGAAACTGAAGAGGTTGAAACATCCTCAAAATAGTGTTACACATTTTTAATAATCATAAATTGAATAACGCGTTCGATATGATGATGATATTCTACAAAATATACTAATACGTCTAACAGATCAATCCTTGTTTTATGAACACCCAATATCAAATTAACCAATATTCCATATTCTGATTGTGTAAGTTGAGTTTCCCAAAATCGAAAAGGTCGTTCTTCAGGTATAACAAGTCTATCTATAAATCGTCTTGCAATATCAGAAATCACAATCATTGGAGGATTAATGTCATGTAATATGCATAAATTAGTAATATGATCGTTCGAAACGTCCCTTCCATATTCATGAAGGATTCGTTGCACAAGTTGTGGTAATAACCAGACAAAATTCATGAATAATTGTGGCACGTGTGGTGGGTCTTTTTAAAAAAATACACAAAATGTATTCCAAGATAAACAATTGGTTGAGAGATGATCGGTCAGAAAAGAATGTTGTTGTTTCAGTATTTGAAACATCAGCTGAACAAACCGCAAATCCAAATAGAGAACGTGTAGTATCACCTGAGGTTTTTACAAATGAATTTTTAGAACAATGTCTTGTTGATTCAAATCAAGAGACTGATAAGTTCAAGAAAATTCAATTCTTGTTCAATAATTTTTTCACTAAAGATATTCTTCAATATCTTCCAAAATTATTTACAGCTGTTCAAGTGGCGGAGAATGTGCATGTTTCTTTGTTCAATGCACATCATAAACGCGCCGTTCGTTGTTTAAGCTTGTCAATGGGACAATTAGGAGTTTTTGATTGTAAGATTGCTACCGATTTTATTTTGCCAGCAAATTTAGTTCCATTGTTTTTTCAATACGGTTCAAACGGGCTTATTACTTTTGATCAATCAAAAGAATACGTTGATGCTTCTATATCCACTATGGATACGTATCACGATTCTAGCATGCCAAACATTGAAACGATCATGTTCAGAGTTCCTAAAACAACTCAAAAAAAGAACCAACTTGAATTGACCGTGTCTATGATGGATCGTTTATTGAAACATGCAGATACCGTTCGAATTATTGATGACGTTCGAACTGAAAAGTCAATTAGTTATAATCAAGTACGAGGCGAGTTGTTTTTACGATGGCTTGAACCTACTAGATTATTGGATTCTTTTTGTGGTGTGTTTTTAAAACGCAATTTGTCAATCATCTTTTTACCGATTTCAATGTTTGAGTCGAAAATGCAATTGACTATTCAAGATCTTTTTACAAGATTTGAAGCTAAAAAGGTTCCTTTAACCATTGTGATTCGAATTGAAAGGAATGAAGATCTTCAACTTATTGTTGATATTGTGACTTTTCCAATTATTTCAAACTTGAAATATTTGAAAATATTACTTACCAAGGTGAAAGATGACGATTTAATCAAGACTGGTCAATTAGACGAAACCAAAAAACAACGTTTGGATGTGTATGCAAATTACACCGAAGTTTCCATGATCAAGACCAACTCTGTGTTATTATATTGCAACACTAAACCGGTTTTTGAGCATTTTAACCATGTATATGACACATTTCGGGTAAATCGTGTGCATTTATTATTGAAACAGTCAGATGCTCAACCTGAAGATATTTTGAACTGTCTCGATTCCAATCCTCAAAACGTTCAAATGATCTTTAGAATTTCGCTGATTGACCAACAATATAATTTTATTGGCACGTCAGATGATATTGTGGATACGCTTCTTCTTCAAGTGAGGTTTTCAAATCCATTTTTGGTCTACGATATGGGTCACCGTTTAAAATTAAGAAGAGTTCAACCATTTTTAGAACATTGTTTGACAAAGTCTTCAATGAAATTGATGAATTGGCAACATGCAGAAGGTAAACCGTGTAAGTTTTGTACTAATCCATTAGTTGTGCTGAATTCAGATGTATTTGTGCAATCAGAGAAGTGCGCATTAACGGCCGAACATTTTGTGAAATTGTTATTGATTTCAAGAATGACTACAAAATGGTCTATTTTAAACGATGAGACACTTCGAATGATTGCTTTGCAGTTATAAGATCCCATCGTATTGTTCGATGCAAAGTTTTGATAACAGTTCCGCGTTTTTTTGAGATGTTAAATATACCAAACCTACATCGTCTTTGATCGATACACGAACACACTTTGGTCTCAATTGTTCAGTAGGTTGAATTAGTTCGGCTGTAAACAATCCATGAAGCAATCGCGGCGTTTTTATGTTTGGATCGTCACACAAAAACAATTTATAATCCATCGCTTTTTGTTTTGCAACTGCCGGGTAATATTGACATGCATAAATTTTACCAAGATTTTCTGTGGTGTATAATGAGATCACATCGCGCGGCCCTTTTAATATAGGTTTCACTTCCAATTCATTACTAATTGCGTGTCCACTACATCGTATGTATATATCTATAATATCACAATCATATTGTTTATAATCATCTAATATTACATCCATTGTCACTTGTACATAGGTTTCACTTGATCTAACTTCTGGATCTTTACGTTCTGTTCCAATATTACCGATTGGCTGACCCCAAAATGTACATGGATCTAATAAATTAGCCAAACGACTTGGAAATTTACTCCATTTGTAAATTAATCCTGAATAATATATCTTATAGTTTTGATATAATGTATCTGTTACGATCGAACTTGTAACAGTGTCGGGTACAGATTCCTTCCCCTTCACAGATTCATGATATGTTACTGGTTGTTGAATCAATATTTTAAATATGTCATACATTACTCCAAGTAACATTTTTCTTCTATTACGAGCTTTTTCGCGGTAAATCGGAAACACTTCACTTGCACATATATTTACAGTCTTTTGATTAGTATAATATTTTTGTAATTGGGTTTCAAATTCTTCATATTCTAAATCTGAAAGACCACATACAGCAACTAAACAATATTGACTTTGTGGATTACAACTAGTTCTTTCATATAACCCAACCCATGAAAAACTTCCCATCATTGTATCTCGAATATGAAGATTGACGTTTTTTAGAAATAAATGAAGAAAGTCTTCTGTAATCAATGCATTACCTGTATTATTCAGGTTTAATACTGAAATACCACGAAATATATTACGATCAATACAGTCACTCTGAAATATACTCTCACCGTGTAACATTCCGTAATACCCAAAACATGGCATAAGAATACCAACGTTACTTTTGAAGTTCGAACCAACATGAAGCTCATCAAATCGAATACGGTTCAACATTTTTCGCAACTTACTCTTTTCTAACTCATTATGAATATACTTTTCATCACCAACCTGTTCGATTAAATCTAATTTTGGCGAAATACCTTGGCTGATGTTCAGATTATGCGTTTCAATTAAATGAAGCAGACTTTCTTCCATGAATTTGTGATTAATTATAAACAACTCACATTCATGAATCACACACAAAAAAAATCTATGAACACTCTTGAATTGAACGTGGATGAGTTTTTAAGGTTATATTCTATTATTAACATAGACCTAGATCATGCAAGAGAATTTTTATATTCTCCACGTGTAAAACAAAAAGGTTTTGTATTTGTCGATAGAAGAACTGTTAGAAAAATATATCTCGCTAAAAACGTCATGATGACACCTAAAGGTTTAGTATATTGTCTGAAATTTGATCATCATGGGAATGTTTATGAATTGCCAACTACATATGTTGATATAACACAGGACTCCTATTCTTTAACAACTACAGATTGGTCATTTGTTCATAAAAAACCGAACGCTGTATCGTTTATAGGTCTAAAACCATTTAAACAAAATGAAACTTGGGACCTTGAAAAATCATTTGTTGCTCAATACCCAGATTCCGAACTATATGCATTTAGACTACAAGATGAGCGAATTATACTAAACTATGCTTTAATTTAAATAATTGTAATCAAATAATAATTTGCGCGGCATTCTTCATTGTATACTGGACTAGATGTAATTTCACATTGAATTCCAGTTTCTTCAAACAACTCACGTGTTGCACAATCAACTGATGATTCACCAATATGCCTTTTTCCACCTGGAATAGTCAGTCTGTTTTCATTCTCTCGAACTAACAACACGTAATCTGAAACTGAAACATTCAGTTTCTCATAAATAAAATTCATTCGAATAATACCTCTAAAATCTGGCTCTTCTTTCAACTCAAACGCACGTCGAAGTCGATCTTCTAAATCCGTTCGAGTTCCTATTAGAAATAAATACACTGGTTTGGTCGCCATCATAGCAAACCGTTCCATTGCATCTCGAGATCCATGAATACATACAAATCCATGCGGAACTTTTTTCAACGCTTCACCCTTAATTTCTATATCCGAAAGTTGAAAATGATACATCAACCAATGTCTATACATTTGTCTTTCCGATTCCAGTATATCTTCCTGATTATCAATTCGCATGAATAATTTATTATTATAATAATATTCCAATGTAGAATCTGATGCGTGTTTTGTAAATAGCCGAACAGGTTCTCCCGTTTGAGCATGATCTAAAATCATTTGGAATACTAATCGAATTTTTCGAAAACACATATTTTTTTTTGTGAAACTTCTTCCGCGTGTGGCTTCACAAAATTTACCTATCTGCGCATGTCTTCACCCAAATCTCTAGCAATTGAAGCATGCGTGAGCGATGATCAGCATGTGATTGCTTTTCAATTTAGTAAAGACCAATGGAATTATAAATGCCTCACTACAGCTGATTTATTACTTGCCATGCAAAAACGACCTGATATCGCTAAACATGAATCTATTCATAGGAAATGTAAGTTATATTTTGACATTGAAATGTATGACAAACCTAATTTGGATATACAAGAGTATATTCAAGGTTTTACTTCTCTGGTTAACGAGCACATTCTAAATCATATCGATGCTGAACTTCGAGAATCTGTTTGGTTTAAACGAAAGAGTTGTCGAGAAAAGGTATCTTTGCATGTAATTTATCCTCATGTATGGTTTCATTCAAGAAGTGATATATTACAATACATACCAATATTAAATAGAAAAGAGATAGATCCTATTGTATATCGATGTGGAATGCTAAGAGTTCCATATTCTTGTAAACCTGGCGGAGATTTAAATACCTGTATTGTACCACTAAATGATGATCATGTTTTTAACTCGGAAATATTTTTAAGTGGATTAGTGTCTTACGGTCAAGTTAAATTCATATTCCCGTCACCTTCCGAAACTGTAAATACTCAGGATGTGAAACGAATGCGTTATGACAACATGCCACATGAACCGCATGTAGAAAGAATCTATACTTGGTTTCAACATTTTTGGGGCGATTTTAAAAAAAGCGGCATTTCGAAACATGATACCATTCCAAACATGTATTCGTTTCAAAATCTCAAATTTACCTATTGCGAAGTCGCCAAACGCTGCCATATTTCAAACAAATGCTATATTTCCATGTTATTTAATGATGAGGCTAAACATGTCACCGTTTGGATTTATTGTACAGACTGTCAACAAAAATGGAGATTTCCTCTAAATCTATCTTCTATTGCTTATGGACCCGACACTCTATTTGCATAAAATATATCTTTATTTACATTTTTTTATTACAATACAACACATCACCTCGAATAATATATTTTACACCCTTTGTAATCATACTTCCTTCGTGTAAATGATCATGATCAAATATTAAAACATCATTCTTTTTTGGTTTGTGAATGATCTGCTTATCAAGATCATGAAAAATAGTAAATATGAAATCTCATTGATATATTAACCAACATACTTAAACACATTAGAAAATGTGTGTTTGCGAAATACAAAGTGTTTTTTTGTTTGCTTAACTTATTACTCTAAAATTATTAGGAGTCATTTGGATCGACTATTTTCTTGAAGATTTTAATAAGTTGGTCATTGCAAGAAACAGCTTTCAACGCGACAGTTATGTTTTTCAAAAAAACACCCAATGTCTCAATGTCACATACAACACCTGGCCTTTCAGCAGGATTAAGTTTAATTAACTGCAGAAACTTGTTAGCATATATTCTCATTGAGTTATCATTAGCTCCAGTTGTGAATACAGTAACGGTTCGAACATGCCTTTTTATATCATCCTGGGTTGACGATGCAATTCTTGCGTAAACGCGGGCGAAAGATGGATGAATTCCTTGTTCTTCTCGACGTTTCCAAGAATCTATCATATAATACGCTAAATGAGGTGTATTTGCATCATCATCTCCTAAACTTCTGACATAATTATCAACAAGAGTGGAAAAGTCCATATAGGTTTCCGGAATTTGATTCGAGTGCATTCTTGGATTTTCAACAAGATCAACAACATTAGTATCAATTCTCGCTCGCCGATTACCACCTTGTATGCTTATAGTATCATCACCTGGTCGTTTTTGAGCAGGTTGAGATGCAGAACTAGGACGTTGATCAGGTTGAGAAGCAGAACGTTGATAAAGTGACGAAGAACTAGGAGCTTCAGTAACAGAACTATCATGACTTAAATCAACATGAGGAGCCCTATGTGCTAAACGTTGATTATTTGCATCGTCAATGTTGCGTCGATGGTTTGCTGCCATTTCAGGTGTGACACCAGAACTCATGCGTTGGAACATTCTAATGTTTTCCAACGTATTGAGAACAGTACCAGCCGGATAAATATATGCGGTTGTTGTTAAACCGTTATTGAATCTAATTTCGGCCGTCTGAGCATTACTATTCGTAATAACATATTCATCACCTGAAAATGATGTAATGTCAATTTTTCGCTCATTTTCTTCAGGGAACCATTTTAACAAAGCCTTCTTGAGATTATATTGTCTACCAGCACCTTTTTTTAATGTTAGAAAATATACAGTTGTTGTGTAATGTGATGTGTGTGTATCAGGTGAACCTTGTACAGCATGACGATCCATTATAAAAGTGACAAAATAATTCCGCAGAATTATTTTGTGATTGGTACATCCTTTTTATTTTTTTCCAAAGAAAAAATATTTTTAAAATGAAATCCGTTCTTTCTTGTGCTTCCTGTATTTTTAAATCGTTGACCTATCCAATATACACGATTTTCAGCCTAATCAAATGTTTAAATACAATATTTATATTAATTGTGCTGGCTTTATTTGCAGTTATTATTTATTATATTGTTTACATGGACAATAGAATTCAAAATTTACAATCAATCAAGACTTCTGTTTCTTCGCTCTTTTAGGATTTGATTCTTTTTTGACTGGTGCTTTTCGTTTTCGTGTTGTAAATGGCATAACTGATAAATTACCTGTGCATTTTGTTCGATAGGATATGAATTCTGGTCTAGTCGGAAGCTTGTTTTTCACAAGTTTTGGTTTAGTTCGTGCTTTTAATGTAGCTGGTGTACTTGGAACAATTTTTGTTTCCTTTAAATATTTACCAGTACAATAAGCAATAAGTCCAGCTTCTAATGCATCTTCGTATTTTTCCCCTGATATTGTAAAATGTCGCTGCACAGCGGCCAAATTATCAAATATTCCCGAATTCCAACTACTCTTTTTTCGATCTGCATATTCCACATGTGCCGTATTTGTATATTTATGCCATTTTTTTGGACAAATCCAATGAACTCGTTCGAAATATTCTGACAAGACCGAAAAGATCACATCCGCTACAAATTTAACTTTTGGATTACCATTATTAAATATATGTTCAATACCTACATCTTGAATGTCCAATGAAAGAATAGGTTTTAACACAGTTTCACACTTTTCGCGAAATAATTGATTGTATTGATTCTGTTCAATTTCGTATAATTGACCATCTTTAATATTTAATGCAACTTGACACAATATAAATTCATTTCTATTCTGGTCGTACACACCAACACCTAGATTTGACAAGCCTGGATCCACACCCAAAAAAATTCCCGACATTTTTTGTGAATTACTTTCTTAACACATTGTTCAGGAACCCTTCAGGAATGTTCGGGTACTTTTTCACACAATTATAATGGATAACGAAACCGACATCGTCGATGAAGTAGATGCTTTACTTGAATTATCTTCTAAAAAACGTTCGAGGCCATTTGTCATTCAATTAAGTGATTGTCAGTTTCCGACCTTAGATCATTTACATGATCATATGCTTGTTTTTGGTTTACATGTCACCTTAGACATTCCAATTGACTGGGCCGCAGTGATTTTAATTTTAAAATCTCTTGCTCAGATATTAACTGATCATCTCTTGAAAAATTCAAATCTTAATCGTGTCATGACAGTACATGCCATCATGGTAAAACATGATGAATTGATCATGAATTTTTCAAAAGAATCGTCCGAACTTCCAATTTCTATTGATATTCAAGATTATTTGCAGATTTTGAATACTCATTGGTCAACTTTTTGCAATATACTTTTATATTCCATCCAACTTTCAAAAAGTCCAGATGCTGATCGGATGGTTTGGTTGTTACATGATCAAGATCCAGCTACTTCTTTTATTTCGTTTTTTTGTTTTGTTGCTCTTTCAAAGTACAAACCAGGCCTTTCCATAAATTTGAATTCCGAAGCTCATTCTGTCTTGTTCAAACGAGTCATGTGCCATTTCATGCCTAGTAAAGTAAAATGTGTATCGGTGAAACAAGATTCGTCAGATTTAGATGATTGGGTACAAGCGTTTGAGCTATTACCCGAGGTTTTTCAAATTGAACGTTTATTATTTACTTCAAAAAACAAACCAGTCGAAAAATCTTGGATGAAACTTGAAACTATATCTGGAATCGTTTGCAGCAAATTTATCATGAGCTAGCCCAAAATTCGTTTTAAATGTTTTTCTAATAAACTCTCCATGACCATTTCAACATTTAAATCAATTTGTTTTCTGATTTGAATCAATTCTGCAATTTTGGGCGGTGCATCTTTCAACGACATTTGTTTTGCCACTAATGGGTATCGTTGAATGTATTGATCAAATTTTAATCCAAAATTCGTTTGAATAGGAACAATTGTCGCCGGTTTGTCTATTTTTGATCTCAACTCTTGAATTTCAGATTTACATTTGGACAGTTCATCCCGCAGCGAGTTACAAACAGTTACCATTTCATTGTTTTGATGTTGAAGTTTTTGAATATCCACATCTTTCATAATCAACATTTTTTCTTGTTCAGATTTCAATTCGGTCATTGACTGACTAATCTGTTGTTGCAGTTTTTGAATTTCATGGTCCTTTGAATGACTTGAATTCTTACATTTGTTTAATTCATCTCGCAGCGAATTACATAAATATGCTACATCACCAGCTTGTTGGCGAAGGTTTTGAATTTCTATATCTTTTGCATGTTCAATTTCTCGATGCAAATTCATCATTCGTTCCTTATCAGATTCAAGCCTTTCAATACTTCTTTTTAAGGATTCTTTCTCTTCTCGTTCTTTTTCACTATTGTAACATGATATTATGTATTGTTTGTATGCATCTTTAAGGATTTGATGTCGCTTTTTCTTGTGCGTCAAACCCGTATATACTGCATATAACTTTTCATTTTCACGTTCAATCGTTTTTAGAACATCCTTAAACTGTTCTAAAAAGATATTTTCCAATTCCGATGAAAGTTCACTATGATGTTTCTTTTTATCGGGTTCTTCCATGTCATCAGCATCATCGTCTTCGTGTTTAGATCGTTTACTTGCCGGTTCTGGGGTGTTTTGTAGGAGTTTATATAGATCTTGAATCTTTTTATTGTATTCTTGTTTAATCGATTCTAAATTACTAATGGTTCCGTTAGTAAGTTTGTCGTATGCATCAGAATATCTTTGGAATTTTTCTATTGCCTCACTTTTATCCAATGCATTATTCAATAATAACTCATCATCAAATAAAAACCATTCCTTTACACAATTAGGCTTTTTAATGTTCAAGATTATATTATCGTCCAATGTATCATTATAATCCAAATAATCATTAACATTATCAAATAGATCACATTCTCTATCTAAATAAAGTTTCATTAAAAG
>Ga0075163_10007439_pt1 | contig 14482 bp, 10 predicted proteins | sample JI1023141ADNA_FD_71478 | JGI IMG/M metagenome (GOLD analysis project Ga0075163, IMG submission 71478) | Wastewater effluent complex algal communities from Wisconsin, to seasonally profile nutrient transformation and Carbon sequestration -... | ecosystem: Engineered > WWTP > Effluent > Algae...
TATGGCGGCACTGCACCAAGCCGCCACCCGTTATGTGTGACCCGCCGACCAATGGCTTCGATGCTGTTTGTTGCGGCTACTCATGAAAAGGTTCCTTCTTGCAATTAAAATGAAGCCGGACGAAGCCATTAGATACACTAGACGGTTACTCATGACGGTCCTTCGCGCAAATTTTTCTGAGTTTCGAGTTTATAAAACGGCCACTCAGCATGGCTACTCATCAAAAGGTTTCTTTTCGCGAAGTTGATGCTCTTTATGTCGAAGATATTAGCTACACTGGATGGTGACTCGAGATGGTCCTTCGCGCAAATTTTTCTATGGACTTCGCTTGAAGTGTGGCCACTAAGAGTGGATTTTATTTGTCGACGGAGTGAAAGAATGAATTTCGGCCACACATAACAGCACCTTGGTGCAATGCCGCGTCGAACTGATTCCGATACCGTTTATGTTTGCGTTATGGCGGCACTGCACCAAGCCGCCACCCGTTACCAGCAAGCATAAAACGACACGACACCAATGGAACAACAGGAAATAAAAAATAAAATTTGGACCAACCTTGACAGACTTCGGACTGACCGAAATTTTTCTGGTTTTCGTGACACCAAATTATTAGAACTCATCGGAACGACACTTGGAGCGGAAAAACTTGACAGCATTTTTCAAGACAAAGAATTAGTTACTTTATTGACAAATTCTTATTCAATTACAGCACCGAACTATGTATTCAAATTCATAGAAGAACTAATAAAAGCAGATAACCATAAATCTGTCCTTGACCCTTGGTTGACATTATCTTCACCGTTGCTTTATATTCAAGCTGACAATCTAAATGGTACTTGTATAAATCAATCAGAATTTGAAGCAATAAAAACTTTGTTTAAAGACAAAAGCAAAAACTTTAAACTTGGCGACACATTAAATCAACTTTCACAATCAAACGACAAATTTGATTTAGTTCTTTCTTTTCCACCTTTTGGAATGCGGACACAAAGTATCAATGGAACTAAAAGTCCTTTTGATTTTGCGACAACGTTACTTTTGAAATGTGGAGAGAAAATTGAAAATACTGGAAAATTGATTTTTCTTGTTTCTAATTCTTTCCTAATGGACGACAAAGGAAAAGAAGCATTAAAAAAAGAAGGTCTTTTTGTTGAAGCAGTTTTTGCTATTCCTTCTGGTGCGTTTGCACCAATGACAAATATTTCTTCAAACTTAATTCTTGTTTCTAAAAACTCAAAAGAAAAAACATTTGTTGCTGAAGTTTCACAAGATGAAACAACTAACAAAACTATAATACAAAATTTCAAATCACAAAAAGAAGGCAAAGCGGTTCAACTTGGTACTTTAATAGATTTATCAGAATTCAAATCCTTAAACGCATTGGTTTCTGAAAAAGAAATGCAAGAATTGGTTAAAAGAATTGGCTATCCGCCAATTCTTTTAACTGACATTTCTGTTTCAATTAATGCACTTAAAGGCGATAATCCCGAAGATGTTGAACATTTGGCAAATTCAATCTATTTACCAAAAGTGGGAAATAGTCCAGTTATTGCAAGTTTGTCTGAACTGAAAATAAAACCTAAAAACTATTATCAAATTCAGCTTGACGAAACAAAAGCTAATTCAATTTACGTTGCAAACTATTTCAATACACCAGTTGGAAAAAAATTGAGAGAGAGTTTAGAAGCAGGAGCTGTCATTCCACAAATTTCAAAATCGCAACTTTCAAAATGTATATTCTTTTTACCCGATTTGGCAACACAAGCTGATTTAATAGAAGTTGACAACAAAATCCAACAGTTTTCATTTAGACTTGACGAACTAAAAAGAAATCTTTGGAAACAACCTAAAAGCTACAAATCAATAGCAAAAGAACTAAAAACAATAAATCAAGAAGAGAAATTAGAAAATTGGATTGACAAATTACCTTTCCCTATTTCTTCCATTCTTTGGCGTTATTATGCAACCAAAGACAACAGTAAAAAAATTGAACACCTATTTCACTTTTTTGAAGCATTTTCTGAATTCCTATCAATGCTGATGTTAAGTGCTTTGGTTCAAGACAAAGAATTTTATAAAGAAGAAAGTCATAAATGGATTGGAAAGGACGAAAAATTTCAAAATTGGTATTTAAGAGCAACTTTTGGAAATTGGAATAACCTAACTTCAAATCTTTCAAAAGCAATCAGAACATACTTGACAGAGAATGACAAAAAAGAATATTGTAAAAATCTTTTTGGAAATCCGAGTGAAGCTTTTCTATCAATGATTACAAGCAAGGGAATTGTAAATGTTCTATTTGAGGTTGCAAACCTTCGAAATAAATGGAAAGGACACGGAGGAATAACAAACGAAGAAGAAAACAACCAAAGAGTTCTAACACTTGAACAACAACTAAACGAATTTAGAAAATACATTGCTGATGCATTTGAGGACACAAGAATGCTTTCACCGACAACAAGCAGTTTTGAAGACGGAATTTTCACTTTCAACGCAAAAGAATTAATTGGAGCAAGAACACCTTTTAATGAAATAACAATCAAGAGTTTAATTCCGCTTGACAGAAAGAAACTTTATTTAAGTAACTCACAACAGACAAAACCTTTGGAGTTGCTACCTTTTATTAAATTTATTGAAGCATCAGACGCAATTTACTTTTATACAAGTATTGAAAGTAAAGACGTTCGTTGGGTTTCATATCATTTTGACAAAGAAGCAGAACTAAAACAACCAGCAGACAATGAACTATTTAAAGCGTTCGATTTCCTTAAACCATAACGGACAGACAGAAATGCCAGCTGGTAACATCGGTTTGGCAATATGGCGGCTGAAGTGCTAAATTCAAGGTCAGTTCTTCGTTTGAACTTTTGTGCAAAACTCAACTTTTGTGCTTCGATTTCCGCCACATCGCCAAGCCGAAAACCGTTACCTGCAAGCCTAAAAGACGACAGAGCAAGAATGAACGACAGAAATAAACATAAAGTGACTGGACAAATGAACCATCAGACAGCCGACCCAAGAGCCAACGCTTCTGTATTTTTATTTTTTCCCACAGCACATTTTTTAAAAACAATTTTAGCCAGCCGCACAAATGGCACATTTGGTTTTGCCCAAAACACAAGCCGACACTTCGCAAAACCAAAAGAGCCATTTTTACCGATAGTTTCAAAAAAAATAACTAATATAGCAACAAAATTTAAAGACATGAGACAAACGATACTTTTATTAGGCTTACTTATAGCGTTAAGCAGCTGCAACAATGTTCAATCAAGGCTTGATAAAGCTGAAAAAGAAATTGAATATGCTGAGCAAAACAAAGAAGAAATGACCGCAAAAGATTGGTCTACACTTGAAAAAAAGATGCAAGAGCTTGAAAGTGACTTGGAACAAAACAGAGATAAATACACCGATGAACAGGTAAAAGAGATTGGAAAGTTGCAAGGTCGTTATTTTGCTGTTGCTGTAAAAAAGGGAATTAATGATTTTCAAGAATCCGTAAAAGACCTCGGTAACCAAATGGATGGTTTTATTGAAGGAATAACAGACTCAACTAATAATAAAAACAAATAGGCATGCAAGTTAAATTTTTAAAATCAATCGTGATTCCTGCTATTGCAGGAGGTATTGTCTTCTTATCATCCTGCGGTGACAGTGGTGAAAAAAAAGCTTTTTCCAATTTTCATCCTGAAAAAGAAGTTGAAAAATACATTGATGGTTATTACAGTGCTAGTCTGGGTGAATCTTCCAATCCTAAATCTGGGAAAAGTTCCGTTTACATAGATTTTTCTGACGGTTTAGTTCAGGCGTACACTAAAAACCCTCAAAATGTTCAGATTATACAAGCAATTACAAATAAGCTTGTAAATCCTGATATTGAATGGTTTGCCTTGGGCGGTGGCAAAATTAATCCTCTTGACTACAATAGTAACGAGCTCTTTAATAAAGTTTCTGACCCAAAACAGTACAAAGATATAATGGCGCCTATTCAAGAGACCTTGAAGAAAATAACTGAGGGAAACAATGATGCCTTATTAGTATCCGATTATGAAGAGTATACTACTGATGGTAAGGAACAGTTTGAAAACTATCCCAAGAGTTACTTTATTAATTGGCTGAAAAAAGGTAATTCAATAACTTTCTTTTACACCGATTATGAGGAAGTTAATAATAAGTCTAAGATAAAAAGTGCAAAACATTTGTACTTTACAGTTTTCACTCATGGAAGTGCAAATGAGTCTAGTATGATTTCAATGGTTCGCGATGCATTAAAGGACCGCTATACAACTAAAGAATTTACCTTGAACAACAATCCATATTCTGTTACGAATAATTATGGAGGGAAAGATTTCACTGGCATGCAAAATAAGCAGTTTAACCAATGGAAAAACTTTAATAGTAATGCATGTTTAGATAAGAAACTGCCTTACGAGGTAATTGGCATCAATAAAGTTTGGAATGCGGATGTTGATAAGTATGTACAGAATATTATTGATAAGGAGAATGGAATTTTCCTTGCAAAGCTATACTTAAACGCTTCTGATCAGTCTTCCTATAAACTAAATAAGGTTGCTGTTAGGGTATATGACGTTACTGACGATTATAAACATTATGCAGAATGTGAAGAGGCAAAAAATCATCAACCCAAAATGACTAAAGATAAAGGTAAAAATGATGTATGGTCTGACGAAAGCAAAAAAGATCCTATAGTAACTGCTTGCTATGAAAAGGATAAAACTGAATTAAAGAAAGATTGGATTTTCGTTTCTGGGAATCCAAAACCTCTTGAATCTTGGGAAGAGCTGTTTTCTCATGATGAACAAATCTTTTCAGACCATCTTAAAAATTCTCCTGAAAAAGTAGAGCTAATAACAAATTTTCATAAAAATTACAAGCTTAAAAACATTAAAAGTAATACGGCATTATTACGAATCGATTACGTAATTGAAGACGCTACATTTAATAGTGAAAATATTCAACTTAACGATTTTCAATGGAGTTCAACTACACAGAAGGATAAAATAAATAATTCCTTGGCAGAAGCTATAAGAAATTCGCTTCAAGAACCATCCGTTAGCCCTAAAGGTAAAATCTTGTATTCCTACTACATTAAATTAGGAAACTCCACTAAATCTGAATAATCAACAAATCAAACAATAAAAATTAAGAACATGAACAGTTACATCACTTCCATCATTGCAGCAGGTTTATTCATTTTAATAGCCGCAGTTATTTCTAATGCCATTAAATTTGAAGGTGGCGCTAACCCTAAAGACCCGGGAAAACGCAAAATGTGGTTCTGGGTCATGGCAATCCTTAATCCCGTTTTATTCTATGTTCTAAGTGCATTCGTGTTGGCTCCAAATCCTGAAAATGATCAAATGGTCTATGATGATTACATGGCATCACTTCCAATAGCTGCTGGTATTGGATTCGTAGTGTATATTGTTTTGGGCTTTGTGTTAAGCAAAGTGTTCAAAAACGGCAAATTAGGAAACTGGTTTTAATCTTTAAAAAAAAACATCAATGAGTCAAGATAAATTATTTGTAATAGGTATTGGTGGCACAGGTATGAGGTGCCTGGAGGCCTTTACACACCTATGTGCAATAGGAATGTTTGATAATCAAGAAATAGAGGTTTTAACACTTGATACGGATCAGTTAAATGGTAACAAAACGAAAACCGAAAATCTGATTGAACTATACAGCCGCATTAAAACCTCCGATTCCGGCCCTAAAGGAGGTACCCCAAATGCTAATACGTTCTTTTCTGCTAAATTAAATTTACATAGATTTTGGACGGATTACTCTGGCAGTGCGAGAGCTAACTATAGAAGTATATCTAAGCTGGCTGAAGGCAATCCTGAAAAACAAAAAGCCAATAAGCTGGTTTCAGATTTGTTTTTAGATGAAAATTCTGTTCAGGAATTTAATTTGGCGCATGGATATCGTGCTCAAACACATTTAGGATCCCACCTAATGTATCATGCCATAATTGAATCTGCAAGAAATTTAGCATCAGGTTCAAATATAGCAGCTCAAGACCAAGAGCTTGAAGTCTTCATGAATAAACTGAATGAAGCGGGTAAATTAGGTGCTCGTGTGTTTGTTTTCGGTTCGATATTTGGTGGTACTGGTGCTTCGTCAATCCCGGTAATTCCAAAAGCATTCCAGGATTTTATTCAAATACGCTCGGGAGGCAAATCAACATTGGACTTTAGTAAAACCAAATTTGGCTCAACTTTATTAACTGAATATTTCACATTCAAAAAACCTGATGCCAAGCAGATGTCCACGAAGGATGATAGTGTAATTGCTGATTCTTCATTTTTTCCACTCAATAGCCAGGCTGCTTTGCAGTTCTATCAAAACGATCCAACGGTTCAAAGAACATATAAAACCATGTATCACATTGGGTGGCCTGTAGAAAGTAAAAAGATGGGTGAGGAAAAGGAAAGTAATACAATTACTGGAGGTGAAAAACAAAAAAACGCTTGTCATATTACAGAAATGTTGTGTGCATGTGCCGCTTATGATTTCTTGACAAAATCGACTGGTTTTGATGTTGAAAAAGCGGAATACCTATATAAAGCCATAGAATTCAAAGATAATTCATTTAATCTGTCATTTAACGATTTTGTTGGCAGTGAAAATAAGGCGGGTGAAGTTTTTGCTAATAGATTAGGGGCATTTTTCTCACTTGGTCACATAGTTCTATCAATAAATGGTGCAGGTTTTAACTCAGATCCAAAATCAGGAATGAGAGCTTTTATAACTCGTTTAGAAAAACAAAAATTACCTCAATACAACTCAATTCCGGATACTGAATGCGAAGAGATAAATGAATATCTCCGACAATTTGCATACACAACGGATGGCGGTCAGCAATTTTTCCCAGGATGGTTATATCAGGTCCGTTCTACTGTTGCTCCAGGTAGTTTTATGTTCGACAGTAAAGCTTTTACCACAAATCTCAGAGAGTTGCAAAAAATTGATGTTGGAGAACTTTTTCTCGAAAAGAAAAATCATTGGCCCGGTGGTGGTTTAATGTCTAATCGATTTGACAAATTTATAGATACATTGATTGATGTAAAACCAGAGGAAACTCAAAAAGTGAATACCACTAAAGAAAAATTCATGGCGCATATTTACAGCGCTATTACCAAATCCCAAAACTTTATTAATTAAAAGCTATGGCAGAGAAAACATTAAAGGCATTAGCCATAAAATCAAAATCAAACCCTCCTGGGAAATCAGAATATAAGTGGGATGTAATACCTGAAATAGATAACTTCACCAAAGGAATTGTTATTCCAGAATTGGGAATTGAAAAAGATGGTACAGCCAAAGTTGATATTGGAGCTATTGTATCAGGTATGCCTACGGTATATGCTAGAGCAAATCTGTTCAAAAATGCCTTGGATAACGTTACCGACAAAGATGCTGAGGCATCTGGTCTTATGCTTTTTTATAAAAACTTAATTAACGAATGGAGAGGTCTAATAAGTTGTATTGCCTTAAACTACAAGGACATTGAGATTCAACGTTTGAGACTTCAATATTCAGATGGTAAAAGCATTTTTGAAACTGAAAACTTATATGAGCCATTAGGTGCATTTGGTAATATGCTTTTTGAGCGAAAACCACTTTGGTGCGACCAAACTTTGGCGTCAAATGATGAACGAATTCCGTTTATTGATATAATTACATTCAACGGTAAAGTGATAGGAGCAACATCACCTGATAGCCTTCTTTTTACTTCTGTTGGTTACAAGCTTAGTGAAAAATTGCCGTTTGTAAATGTCAATAGTGGCAAGCTTATTGATCCATTATTGAGTGATATTCAACCCGAACAGTTATTGGCTATTCATGCATTTGTTCAACATGTAGTTAACAAAACAGATGCGTTCAAAAATACATTTAATAATCTTGATAACTTTCTAAAGCCAAATTATTCGAGCATATATGGTAATATGCAAGATTGGTTAAAAGAAATGGATACCTATGCTTACAAAAGGGGTTGGGTTAAGCCTTCTCAGAAACCAGGAAGCACACCGGAAGTCAATAAATTTATAGCACCATTTTCCATACTGTTTAATCACTCTACTGAACTCTATGGTTTGGAAGGGGTTATTTATTCTGAAACTGGTAATGATGGAAGGATTTCATTCAAACCTTCCGAACTGTTGTTGCCAGAGACTACTGAAATAATTCAATTTAGATTAGGTACAGATGCTGAAAAGAACAAGGATTTTCTTGCAACCAGACCACTAATGATGCTTAGAGCAGATGTGAAAGGTATGCCCAGTAACTATGCTTATTTCACCTTACCACTCACACCTCATGCATTAAATGTGTTTGGAAATAATTTATCAGCTTTAACAGGTATTGCAGATGCAAGCGAAGTGAAATCTAGACTATCTGCTGAATATGAAGTGGATAATATGGGAGAATATTTAAATGTGAGGTTGCGATTACATAGTCAAACCGGTAATGAAAATGTGATTGATGTTAAATACAAAGTGGCTGGTGAGGTTAAAGGGCGCGATATTCTACTATGGCCGAACTTCATTAGTAAGAAGTGGAACCGTTATTTTATGTATAACGAAATACCACATAATGATATTAAGTTTCAAGCTTCACCGTTTATAGGCGATATCAATGATCAGCACTTTAGAATAGTGCTAAATGATAAAAACGAACCGCTTTATTTGGCCAAAGATGGAAAATTACAGGAATTAAATAACCCTGATTATAAATCCTCATTGTTAGTTGAAAACAACCAAAAGGTAAGTGATAATCCTTACAAGTATGAAATATATGAAAGCAATCAACCTTTTAAGGGTATAAAATTCTCATACGGTAAATCGGATAATCTTTGTGGTTTTGTTATCATCCGATATGATAAACTGAATAAAGTAAAAGAACTTCCTAAAGATATGACAAATGAGATGCAAAATCTTGCAGACGCTCGTTTAGGAATAGATTTTGGAAGTACCAATTCATCTGTAGCTTATTGGTCAGATAGAGATAACGAAGTAAAAGGAATGACACTGAGAAATAGAAGAATCTCTCTTCTTGCTTCAGACAATAAAAACAATGACGAACGACCAGCAGTTGAGGATGAAGTGTTTTTCTTTCAAAATGATGAGATTAAGACAAATGCCATAAAGTCAGTTTTGGCTATTCACGATTTTAAGCGGCTTTCAAATCTTTCTAGCCTTCCTCAGGAGCAATTGTTGGAGAAGGAGATTATTGGAGGATTTCCTTGTTTTGAGAAAAACTTGCCTATTGAAACGTCAGACAATACAAAACACACTTTGAAGTTTAACAGAGCAGGTATTGCTGAATTGAAATACAATATGAAATGGTCAAGCAATCCGCTTGAAAAAGGGCATAAAAAGGCGTACCTCAGTTCTTTAATGCTTCATATTTATGCTCAGCTTTTCGAGGAGGGGCATGAACCTACTTCCTTAAAGTGGTCTTATCCATCCTCTATGGTAGGTGATATTCTCAATCAATACAGAGGTATCTATGATTCATTAAGTGAAATTAGCCCTATAGTCGAGCCTAAAAGGTTATTAGTTTGTCCACCCGACATTCAAGGTAATACGAATGGGGATGAAAATACTTGGGCAGGTTCAAATACCGGAAGTTCATGGGGTGGTGTTAGTGAAACAAGTGAAAATACAGTAAATACTTGGGGTGATTCAGGGAATAGTTGGGGAAGCCCTACTCCCAATCCGAATAATACTGCTGGTGGATGGGGAAATCAAGGATCTTCTAAATCAAAGAGTGTTGTTGAAATTAAAATAGATAATGGACCTTTAAAATTTGATTTCAGACCCTTAGATGACAATGAGTCACTAACTGAATCATGTGCTGTGGCGAATTACTTTTTAGAAGATCTCCCAGTAAGACCAGGTGAATTACTAATGATATTTGATGTGGGAGGTTCTACTACAGACATTAGCGTTCTTTCTCAAATGGAAGGCGGTGGAAAAGCAATGATTAAGCAGAACTCTATTCGCTGGGCTGCCCAACGTTTGGCTTTCGCAACTCGCTATTCCAAGAATTTTCAGTCAGTTCTATTACGGATGTGTGAAAAAAAGAAAATTAAGATTGAAGGTCTGAACACAACACCATCAAAGTACAACGAAAATACAGCTCCTTTTTACTTTGAGCAATTGATTGATAGGTTAGAAGATTCCGATTTCCCAGACTTCTATCGCCTGATTGCTGCTGAGTGTAAAGAACTGATGAGTGTAAATCTTTATGTAACCGGCTTGATTATGTATTACGCTGGCCAACTTACATTAAAGATGCGTGAAGAAATGCTCCGTTCAGAAGATGTTCCTGTTATTGTTAAGAATATGCCGCCCAAAATTTATATCGCTTTTGCAGGGAAAGGTGCCCGAATTTTTGATTGGTTTGATGCGATAAACCCGAAAGCTGCAAATGAATATTACACTCAGATGTTTATACGTGGTATTGGAGGAATGGAAAGGGCAAAGTCTACTATTACACCTATTAATTTTCCAAGTGATATTATTAAGATAAATGCCTTTAAAAAGGAAAATAATGCGGATGTAAAATATGAGGTTTCAAAGGGATTGGCAATCCCAACTTTTAAATCCAAAATACTTGTTCCAAAAGAAAAGCAGGCAATTGAAATTTTAGGCGAAGAGGGATTTTGTGTTTACACCCCTTCTGGAGAAATGAAATATCTTGATTTTAGTAATTCTGTAACTCCTGAGATGATGGAACATTTAGGGGCATACTTTGTAAATAATCCACAGCCAGGCAAACCACCTTGCCCACGTTTTATGGATTTTGCTGACTTATTCTATAAAGTTTCATCGTCAACTTTCGGTTTCAATATGAAGCAGGAAGAATTTATAGCAGGTTTTAATAATATGAATATTGAAGCAGCAATAAAGCAAGACCCTGATTACATTGAAGCACAAAAAAAGCGAAAAGAAACCAAAGAATTTGGTTATGTAGCTCCGATTTTTGTAATGGAGGGAATTAAGTTTTTTGAAGAACGTATTCTAAAAGCCATAAAAAATTAAGAATGAAGTATTGTGTTCTGGTAAAAATATCAAAACAACAATTAGGCTTTTGGTACCAGTTGGAAGGTGGAGTGCATACTCCACTTTCCATCAATGGTCCAAATACAATTCCTCTATGCTTTTATGTAAATGGAAATGAATTCAAAATTGGTGATTTCGCCAAGGAGCGTTTTTTAGTTAATGATAAGCATGCGTACAATGATTATTTTGAAATAGTTAAAGATCCTGTAAAACATTTTATCCTGCACGGTGATAGTAAGCCTGTAAAACAGTTATTGTATTATGGAGTGGAAAATTATTTATCCCACTTTATAAAAACCATTCTTTACAAGAACGAATCGATTGAAGCCTTTAGAACTAATTTTTGCTTGCGCTTTTGGTTTGATGATGACATAGAAAATCAGGAAAAAGTTTTGGTGGAGAATCTTTTTAAAGAGGCAGGATATGAAAATGTAGCTGAAGTCAATTCAGACTTATTTTTAAACAAAGAACTTAGCCTAGAAACAAAATCTTCTAGGTCGAGAGTTTGTCTATCTGCTATTTCGAATGATTTATATGTCAAATTGTATAAGTCACCAGATTTCAGTCTGGTAGGCCAAATTAAATTGGAACAATTGGGTTCAGACCCGCGAGCAAAAATTTTAGCCAAATTGATATTGGAAGATATAAAGGAGGCAAGTCCACACATTTATATTGAGGAAGAGAAAGAAGTTGCTTATATAATAAATCATTGTACACAATTGCTATCATCATTATCCCCAATAATGCGTAATGAATTAGAACTTTCTACTGGTGTACGAACTGATTATAAAATTAGACTGGCTCATTTGGAAGATAGATTGATGTACAACAGAGGTGTTGAAGATAAAGTAATACCGCAGTTAGAAAGTATTTTATCAACTAATGGTATGTCAAGTTCTTCCGCAGATATCATTCTGAATGGTAATGAATTAAACACAAATTATTTCAAGGACAAGCTAACCAAAAAGTTTCCAAATGTTTTTGGAGTTGGAAGTTCAATCGAGTCAAAAATTCTTAAATTAATTTTCTCTGATATTTCTTCAAATGGTTATAAATTAAACCCAAAAATTACATCAGGGCATTTTGCAAACGCGGAAAAAACAGTTCCAGTTTCAAATACACCCCAAGTTTTAACTAACCCACCTGTTGTAAATATTCCTCCTATTGTTAATACGCCACCAAAGGTCACTCTGCCACCTGTTGTTAAGTTTCCTCCAGTGCCCAATATGAATAATGTTAATGCAACTAAAAATAAACCATACAATAAACCTGAGGTAAAATTACCACCAGTTATAAAACCGGAGGTTAAGGTACCCCCAGTAATCAAGGAAGTAAAGAAAGTGGACATTCCTCCTCCTTCAAAGGGAAAAATTCCACCGCCTCCGCCACCACCACCACCAATTAAAAAGAAATAAATATGGCTATAGATTTAGATAAAGATAAAAACGAATTGAAGTATTACTACAGTGAAAATGGAGCAACATTGGGTCCATTCTCACTGTCTCAGCTATTGGAAAAAATTGAAGCTGATACATTGGTGTATCGTGAAGGGATTGATTGGACAAATGCAAAAGATGTGGAGGAGCTGAGAAAGTTTTTTAAAGTACAACAAGCTACTAAATCCGATAACATTATCAATACTAATTTATCTAAAGCATCTGAAGCTGGTTCACACCCCAAAAAAATGTTTAGTGCACCATTCTCCTTCGATGGCCGAATAAGAAGAACAGAATATGGCATTAGTTTCATTATATATATTATCTCTTATGCCTTGATTGCAGCTATTGCTAAATCATCCAGTTTCCTTTTTATTGCATTTATACCGTTACTCTGGTTTCTATGGGCTCAAGGTGCAAAAAGATGTCATGATAGAGGTAATTCTGGCTGGTATCAAATAATTCCATTTTATGTGTTTTGGATGCTATTTGCAGAGGGCGATAGCAATAATAACGAATACGGAAATTCACCCAAATAAAAACAATTAAATTTCAAACAATGATAAATCTAGAAAAGAAAAAACCGTTTAATTTGAGCAAGCAAGCTCCAGGTTTAAATCAAGTAAAAGTGGGGCTCAGCTGGGATCCAACAGCAGACGGAAGAAGTCCTGATGCCGATGCTTCAGTATTTTTGCTTAACGAGTCGGGTAAAATACCCACAGAGGGTTTTTTCGTATACTACAATAACCTTACCAGCGAAGATGGTGCAGTAGTGCATTCAGGCGACAATAGAACCGGTGCAGGAGATGGTGACGATGAAGAAATAAGTATCAACCTTTCATCTGTATCAGCTAATGTAGTTCAAATCATGCTTGTTGTTTCTATTCACAACAAAGACGCGGGTTTTCACTTTGGCAATGTCCTAAATTCAGCAGTTCGAGTTTACAACAAGGTGAATGGAGAAATTTTATGTCAATACCAATTGGCTGAAGCATATAACGGCTGCGATTCATTAATTCTTGGTCGATTTTACAGGAGTGGCTATGATTGGGAGTTTGAAGCTATGGGTCAAGCATTTGAAGGTGGGCTTGGAGCAACTGTAGAATTGTATTCTTAAATAACTAAAAACAAAAACAATGGCATTAAATTTAAACAAAGGAAGTCGCTTTAATTTAGCGAAAGAAGCACCAGCACTTAAAGTTGCAGGTATTGGTCTAGGGTGGGACCCAAACGAAGAAGAAAACGGTCCAGATTTCGATCTTGATGTAAGTGCATTTCTACTTGCATCAAACGGGAAAGTACCAGCAGATGAGTATGTAGTATTTTACGGTTCTGAATTAACTATGGATTCGCCTCAAGGAAAAAGACCATACTCAGGAGATGCTTCCGTTCATGGTGCCGTTGATGCAATTGACGGAACAGAAAGTGATGGAGAAGATGATGAAGATATGCGAATTTACTTTGAAAAAGTATGGGAAGGAGTTGAGCAAATAGTCATCACTGTATCAATAACTAAATATCCTAATGATAAGAAAAAAGACAAAAGAACATTGCTCCAAAATTTTGGAATGGTTAACGATTGTTACATTCGTGTATGGGATGATGAAACGGGGGTTGAAATTTTAAGATACAACCTTAAAGAACAATTTACCAATGAGGACGCACTTATTTTTGGTAGATTTATTAGAGTAGGTTCTTCATGGGAATTCGTTGCCTCTGGTGAAAAGCACAATGGTAGTCTAAACAAATTAATCGAATTATTCACTCAATAAAAAAAACAATATAATGGCACTAAATTTAAACAAAGGAGGCGAAGAAAATTCTAAACCTTCTACAGAGAAAAAAGGCTTAAATCTAAGTAAGTCGGAAGATCCTGCAAAAACCGGATTGAATTTAAGTAAGGAGGAAACTGTTTCTAAAGAAACAACTTCTTTCAAATCTGGGGCAAATGAGACC
>Ga0075163_10007440_pt1 | contig 14479 bp, 13 predicted proteins | sample JI1023141ADNA_FD_71478 | JGI IMG/M metagenome (GOLD analysis project Ga0075163, IMG submission 71478) | Wastewater effluent complex algal communities from Wisconsin, to seasonally profile nutrient transformation and Carbon sequestration -... | ecosystem: Engineered > WWTP > Effluent > Algae...
TTACGAGAACACGCTGATCGCGCGGCCTGCGGCTTCAGGCCCGGCTTCGAAGCAGGACCAGTTGCTGGTGGAGCTCGGACGCCTGGCCTCACTCACCTTTGTGCGCGACCTGTCGGGCCCGGAACCGCGCGTTCTGCGCGGCAGCATCGGTGTCGGACTGGCCACCGGGGAATCCGCACCGCAACCCGAGCGCGGTGTTGCCGCAAACATCAATCTGGCGAGCCTGAACATCGATTCCTGGGAGGCGGTCATGTCCAGTGCGGCGGGCGTTTCCCTGGCGAGCACCGATTCGCCGAACGGCGAGGCTGCATCTGCTCAGGGTTACTTTCCCACGGTCATGGCGGTGAGGGCGAACGAGCTGATCGCCGGTGGGCGAACCTTCCAGCGCGTGGTGGTCGGAGGGGTACGCGAAGGCATGAACTGGCGGGCGAACGTGAGTGCGGACCAGCTCAATGGCTACGTGGAGTACCGTCAGCCTTCGGGTGCGGGTGATGGACGCGTCTATGCCCGGCTGTCGCGTCTGGCGCTGGCACCGGCCGCGGCGCGCGACGTCGAGGAACTGCTCGACAAGCAGCCCGCATCGATCCCGGCGCTGGACATCGTGGTCGACGATTTCGAGTTGCGCGGCAAGAAGCTGGGACGGGTCGAGGTTGACGCCATCAACCGCGGTTCGGGCAGCGCGCCGCGCGAGTCCGGTCCCCGCGAGTGGCGCCTGAACAAGCTGAATTTCACGACGCCCGAGGCCAGCTTCTCGGCCAGCGGCGCGTGGGCCACGGCGGCGCCCGGATCAGCGGGTGGGACAGCTCCGCAGCGACGCGACGGTGACCGACGGCGGATGGACATGAACTTCCGACTCGACATTGCCGATGCCGGTAGTCTTTTGGCGCGTCTGGGAATGAAAGACGTGATTCGCCGGGGCAAGGGAAAGATCGAAGGCCAGGTGGGCTGGCAGGGCTCGCCGCTGTCGCCTGACTACCCCAGCATGGTCGGACAGCTCAACCTGAACGTGGAGTCGGGCCAGTTCCTGAAGGCGGACCCGGGCATCGCCAAGCTATTCGGTGTGCTGAGTCTGCAGTCGCTTCCGCGGCGGCTCACGCTGGATTTCCGCGACGTCTTCAGCGAGGGTTTCGCATTCGACTTCGTCCGGGGCGATGTGGGCATCAGCAAAGGCATTGCCCGGACCAACAATCTGCAGATGAAGGGGGTGAATGCCGCCGTGCTGATGGAAGGGAGTGCCGATATCGACCGTGAGACGCAGGATCTGCGCGTGATCGTCGTGCCCGAGATCGATGGCCTTACGGCCTCGCTCGTTGCGACCGCGATCAACCCGGCGCTCGGACTGGGCACCGTGCTGGCGCAGCTGGTCCTGCGCCGCCCGATGATGCAGGCGGCGACGCAGGAATTCCATGTGGACGGCACCTGGACCGATCCTCGCGTAACCAAGGTGGCGCGAACGCCGTCTTCGGCCGAGAAGCCGGAGGTTGCCAGGCCATGAAAGTGGCGGCCATCCAGATGGTGTCGTCCACCCGATTGGCGGACAACCTCGATCGGGCCGGTGAACTTATCGCCGAGGCCGCCCGCGGGGGCGCAGAACTCGCCGTTCTGCCGGAGTATTTTTGCCTGCTGGGCCAGCGCGACACGGACAAGCTGGCCATCCGGGAGCCGTTCGGTTGCGGTCCGATCCAGCGGTTTCTGTCGGGGATGGCACGCGATCATGGCGTGTGGCTCGTCGGCGGCACCCTGCCGCTGACGGTGCAGGGCTCCGAAATCCCGCTGCAGGCGGACCGCGTCTTCAACAGCGCGCTGGTCTTTGCGCCCGACGGGCGTTGCGTGGCGCGCTACGACAAGATGCACCTGTTTCGCTTCGACAATGGAGCCGAGCGCTATGACGAGGCGCGGGTGCTGCAGGCGGGTGCCCTGCCGCAACTGTTTGAACTGCCGTCGGTGGACGGGCATGTCTGGCGGGTGGGACTGAGCGTGTGTTACGACCTGCGCTTCCCGGAGCTTTACCGGCACTACACGGCGCAGGGCGCCGATCTGTTGCTGGTGCCCAGTGCATTTACCCATGGCACCGGACAGGCGCACTGGGAGTTGTTGTTGCGTGCGCGCGCCGTCGAGAACCTGGCCTGCGTCGCGGCGGCCGCGCAGGGGGGTCTGCACGAGAACGGCCGGCGCACCTGGGGCCATACCATGGTGGTGGATCCATGGGGAGCCATCCTGGCGCGCCGTGAAGCCGACGGCGAGGGCGTGGTGCTCGCAGACCTTGATGCCCGCCAGTTGGCCCGTTGCCGGGCCCAGTTGCCCGCGCTGGAGCATCGGCGCCTGTGAAACGCCCACCGTTTCCGGCCTGGCTGCGTGCGCATCCGTCGGATCGTCGGGGATCCCTCTGGCTGGCTTTGGTGTTGCTGGTAGCGGGTCTGCTGGTGATGCTGGTCTGGCTGGCGGGACGCTATGAAATCAGCCAGGTGCAGGAACGGCTCGAGCGCGACACGGCCGATGCGGTCAGCGACATCCGCAGTGCGCTCACGCGCAACGTGCAGGCCTTGCAGTCCTTGTATGCGGGCAGTCCGACGCCGGGCAGCTGGTCGGTCGATGCCGCCTCGATGCTGCACGAGCACAGGGAGTGGTCGCGGCTGGAGTGGCGCGATCCCGGCCTGGCCTTGCTCGCCGGTGTCGATTCACCTTTCCGCGCGCCCGTCTTCGACCGCATGGGGCGCGACAACGCCAGGGCCGACATCGCGCAGGCCTGCCTGACCGCACGCAAGTACAACGGGCCGGCCTATTCTGCCAGCTACTTCGTGCCGCAGTCGGATGGCCTCGGGATGGAGGTCATGGAGATGTGCATGCCCCTGGTGACGGCCGGGCGCCTCAGTGGCTATGTCGTGGCTACCTATTCGCTGCAGGGCATCTTGTCCGAAATGATCGGACAGGCCTACACCCGCAGCCAGGAAGTCTCGTTCACGGAGGCGGATGGCACCCGACTGGCGCTCCATGGTTCGGTGCGCCGGGGCAACCGGGTCTTCACGGCCCAGCAGCTGCTGGACCTGCCGGGCAACACGCTGGTGCTGCGCATGGACGGATGGCGCTCGGCGCCCGACCTGTTCCCCAACGTGCTCACCGCCCTGGTCACCGCGATGTCGATCGCGCTGGTTTCGGTCCTGGTGCTGCTTCGCAACGACATGCGCCGACGCCAGAAGGCCGAGCGTGACCTCGCCGATGCGCTGGCCTTTCGCAAGGCCATGGAGGACTCACTGGTGACCGGACTGCGCGCGCGTGACCTTCAAGGTCGCACCACCTATGTCAACCCCGCGTTTTGCGAGATGGTGGGATTCAGCGCGGGTGAACTGCTCGGACGCGGTTCTCCGGCGCCATACTGGCCGCCGGAGCTGGCCGACGAGTACCAGCAGCGCCAGGCGATTCGGCTGGAGCACAACCACGCACCGGCTCGTGAGGGCTTTGAATCGGTGTTCATGCGCAAGGATGGTCGTCGTTTTCCGGTGCTCATCATCGAGGCGCCGCTGATCAATGTGCTGGGGCGCCAGACGGGCTGGATGAGCGCGCTGCTGGACATCAGCGAGCAGCGGCGCGTCGAGGAACTTCAGCGTGCCAGCCAGGAACGTCTGCAGGCCACGGCGCGGCTGGCCACTGTCGGCGAGATGGCCTCGCTCCTGAGCCACGAGCTCAACCAGCCCTTGGCCGCGATCGCCAGCTACGCGACGGGGTCGTTGAACCTGCTGCAGGACACGGCCCCCGGCCTTGAGCCGGGACTGGCCAAAGGGTCCGACCTGCAATTGGCCCTTCGCCGGATCGCCGAGCAGGCCGAGCGCGCGGGCAAGGTGATCCGCAGCGTGCACGACTTCGTCCGCCGACGCGACCAGCTGCGCGAGGCAGTGTCACCGAATGCACTGCTGAACGACATCATGCCGCTGGTGAACCTGCAGGCGCGCAAGTTGCAGGTGCGGGTGCGAGTCGAAGTTGACGACGGCTTGCCGGATGTGCTGTGCGACCGCATCATGGTCGAGCAGGTGCTGCTCAATCTGGCGCGCAATGCGATGCAGGCCATGGATCTGCCCGATCTGCGCGATCGTCCGCTGGAGTTTCGGGTGCGCCGGGCGGCGTCTGCAGAAGGCAACCGCTGGCTGGAATTCTCGGTGGCCGATGGGGGCGCTGGCATTCCTGGAGAGGTGGCCCGCCAGCTCTTCACCCCGTTCTTCACGACCAAGACCGAGGGCATGGGCCTGGGCCTGAGCCTGTGCCGCACGGTGGTCGAACAGCATGGAGGCTACCTGGACTTCGTGCCCAACACCCCCAGTGGCACAGTCTTCCGGTTCACGCTGCCGGCCGTGGCAAACCGCAAGGCCAAAGTGCCCTCGATAGAATGATCCGATGCAACCGGTTCTGAATGGCATGGTCTTCATCGTCGACGACGATGTCAGCGTGCGCGAGGCGCTCGCCTGGCTGCTGCGGTCGCGCCGACTGCCGAGTGAGGCATTCGAAAGCGCCGAGGCGTTCGAGGCGATGCTCGCCCGTCCGGGCGCGGGCCTGGGCCGGCAGCCCGCCTGCCTGATGCTCGATGTACGCATGCCGGGGCTGAGCGGGCTGGCCTTGTTCGACCGTTTGCTGGAGCGCGGCCTCGTCGACAGGCTGCCCGTGATTTTCCTGACCGGTCATGCCGACGTGCCCACCGCCGTGGATGCGGTCAAGCGCGGCGCCTTTGACTTCTGCGAAAAACCCTTTTCCGACAATGCGCTGGTGGACCGAATCGAGCAGGCGCTGGCGCAATCGGCTGCGGTGCTGGAGGTGAGCGCCCGCAAGGAGCGCCTGCAAGCGCTGCTTGGCGAACTGACCGAGCGTGAGTGCGATGTGATGCGTCTCGTGGTCGAGGGCTTGCCGAACAAGCTGATCGCGGATCAACTCGACATCAGCGTGCGCACGGTCGAAGTGCACCGTGCCAGGGTGTTCGACAAAATGGACGTCAAGTCGGCCGTCGAGCTGGCCAATTTGCTGCGACAAATGTAGCAAACAATCAACATCTGATGCTGGGTCAGGGCGACTTTTCTTCGGATTTTTTGGTTGGGGCGGCCGTTGGCACCCCGCCATCTTCACGCGCGGGCGGTTCGCCGCCCTTGCGGCCGGCGAACATCGTCCACCAGACGATCAGCACCAGCAGCAGCAAGGCACCCAGCGCTTCTAGCAAGATCAGACCCATCAGACGACTCCTTTGGCAACTCGGTGGAGCCGCCATTGTAGGAACGCTGGCCAGTTGCGCCACGTCACCGCCGCCGGCCGCGCCCGCGCCCGCGTCGCCGCAGATCGCAGACGACGACAGGGCGCCCCTGCCGCCCCCGATCCTGCAGGCCAGGAGCCGCTGGGTGCCGGTGCGCTGGGCCGAGCTGCCGGGCTTCGAGCAAGACCCGCTGCACGAGGCCTGGAACGCCTGGGTCAAGAGCTGCGAGCGCCCAGGCTCGCTGGCTTCCCTTTGTGCGGACGTGCGTCAGCTCAGCATCGCCAGTGCCGACGAGCAGCGCGCCTGGCTGCGCGCGCGGCTGCAGCCCTACCGTATCGAGCCCCTGTCCGGGCCGGCGGACGGCCTGTTGACCAGCTATTTCGAACCGGTTTTTGACGCCTCGCGCAAGGCGCGAGCGGGCTACACCGTGCCCCTCTACCGCCCGCCGGCCAATCTGGGCGCGCGCCGGCCCTGGTACACGCGCCAGGAGATCGACACCCTGCCCGAGCCGCGTGCGGCCCTGGCTGGGCGCGAGATCGCCTGGCTGGCGGATCCGATCGATGCGCTGATGCTGCAGATCCAGGGCTCGGGCCGTCTGCGCGTGACCGAGCCCGACGGCAGCGTGCGCATGGTGCGCATGGCCTATGCCGGCACCAACGACCAGCCCTACCAGAGCGTTGGCCGCTGGCTGCTGGACCAGGGCGCGGTGCGCGATGCGTCCTGGCCAGGCATCAAGGCCTGGCTGGCGCAGAACCCGCAGCGCACCCAGGCGCTGCTGTGGAGTAACCCCCGGGTGGTGTTCTTCCGCGAAGAGCCACTCACGGGCCTGGACGCCGCCTTTGGCCCGCGTGGCGCGCAGGGGGTGCCGCTGACACCAGGGCGCTCCATTGCGGTGGATCCGCAAAGCATCCCTTACGGCACGCCTGTCTGGCTTGTGTCCAACGGTCCGCAGACCAGCCTGAACCGGCTTGTGATGGCCCAGGACACCGGCAGTGCCATCGTCGGTGCGGTGCGCGCAGACTGGTTCGCGGGCTGGGGGGCCGAGGCGGGGGAACTCGCCGGGCGGCTCAAGCAGCCGCTACGGATGTGGGTGCTGTGGCCCAGGTAGCTGGATCCGCCAGGCAGGCGCTTTGGGATGCAGAAAAAAAGCGGGGCCCCTTGGCCACGCTTTGCCTCCCTGCCTTTTGAAACTCAGATGCCTACAGCGCCGCCGTCCTTGCGCGTGACCACGACAGTCGCGGAGCGTGGGCGCTTGGCCGAACCGGTTGCCGTCTGGCTGGCGGGCCAATGGCTGGTCATGGCGGCCAGCGTGCCGTTCTCACCCGGATGCTGGACGTTGAAAAACAGGGTCTTGCCGTCCGGCGTCACGGCGATGCCGGTGATTTCGCAGTCCTTCGGTCCGACCAGGAAGCGGCGCACCGTATCGGCGGTGGCGTTCGCACCCTTCAAGGTCGCGGTGCCGCCGGCGGCGGTCGCTGCGCCGCCATCGCCCACCTTGCCCGGCACGGCGGCCAGCATCATGCAGTTGGTCACGTCGGTGTAGGCGCCGTCGTCGGTCTGGATCCACAGCAGGCCGCGCGGGTCGAAGTACAGGCCGTCAGGGCTGGAGAAATCGTTGACGGCGCTCAGACCTGACAGGTTCACGTCGGCGGCGGCATCGGACTGGGCTGCAAACAGGTAGATGTCCCAGGCAAAGCTGGTGGCTGCGACGCTGCCACCCGCCTCGCGCCAGCGGATGATGTGGCCGTTCGGGTTGCCCTTCTGCGAGGTCGTGCCCTTCATGTCTTCGTAGTAGCGCGGATTGGCGGCATCGGGTTTGAGCTGGCTGCCGGTGGGCGTTGCGGTGGTGGCCACGCGGTTGCTGTTGTTGGTGAGGGTCATGTACGCCTCGCCATTGAGCGGGTTCACACCGCCCCATTCCGGGCGGTCCATCTTGGTGGCACCGCGGATGTCGGCGGCAATGCGGGCGTGCGTCACCACGTCGGCCTGGTCGGCAAAGGCGTAGGTGGCGTTGCTGGCGTCCAGGCCGTTCTTGCCGAAGCTCAGTTCCAGCCATTGACCCGAGCCGTCGGCATTGAACTTTGCGACATACAGCGTGCCTTCGTCGAGGTACTTGGCCCCGGCGGCCATGCCGCCATTGACGTCCTTGGCATCCCACACCGCCTTGGAGACGAACTTGTAGATGTACTCGTTGCGGGCATCGTCGCCCATGTACATCACGATCGGCTGGCCGACCACGGCGGGTGCCGGCCAGGCGCCTTCGTGGTTCATGCGACCGAGTGCCGTGCGCTTGGCTGGCGTGGCGGCGGGGTTGAAGGGGTCGATCTCGACCACCCAGCCGAAGGTGTTGGCGATATTGCGGTAGTCATCTGCCGCTGTGGCGCCGGTGACTGATGAGGTCCAGCGAACAAACAGATCGTCCGTGCCCGCCGTGTCCCAGAGGTAAGGGCTCTTTCGGTTCTCCGGCAGGCCGTAGCGGTTCAGACCGGCAATTTCCTTGGCCGCGCGTTGGGCGTTGTCGCCAGCGGCGCGCGAGACGACGTTGAGCCAGTTCTCTTCACAAGTGACGTAAGTGCCCCAAGGCGTGTATCCGTTGGCGCAGTTGTTGTTGGTGCCGCGGGTCTTCAGGCCATCGGTGGAGAACCTGGTCTTGACCAGCGCGCTGCCCTTGGCCGGGCCGGTGAACACCATCTCGGTGGCGGAGGTGACACGGCGGTTGAAGCGCGAGCCGCGCACCATGCTCATGTCACTGCCGGTCCCGCGCTTGACTTCCACCACGCTCACGCCGTGCGCATAGATTTCCTTTTCCACTTCGCCGGCCACCCGGGCGGCACCCGCCGTGATGCCGGCCGGGTGCAGGCTGTAGGGCTGCACGACGTATTCGTGGTTGACGGCGAGCAGGCCGCGGTCGGAGCGGGCAGCGTCGTATTTTCCGTCTTCGGTCAGGCCGAAGAAGTACATGCCGTCATGGCCATCGCCCACGCGGCGGTTGTAGGACTCGGCACTTTCGCTGCCGTCGTCCTTCCACGACTCGTCGCCGTAGTGCAGCGGATCACCCAAGGCATGCAGGATGCTGACCTGGTAGCCCTCGGGAACGGTCACCAGGTCGTTCAGGTTCTTGGCCACGGCGGTGAAGCCCAGTGCCAGCGCCTTGGAAGCGTCGGGCACCGGATCGTCATCCCCGCCACAGGCGGACAGGCCCAGCCCCCCCAGCAGGGCGCCGGCGGTGACACTGACGCCGCCCTTGAGTGCGCTTCGCCGGCTCAGTCTCACCACGAGGATGTCGTCCATGTGGGCGTTGGCAGTGAGGTTGACGATCTCGTTGTCGTCGTATTCGGATGCGCGGGTCGGTGACAGCGTGTGATTCGTCATTGATATAACTCCAGGTTGAAAGATGCGATAGGGGGGGATTCTTTCGAGTGTTTGTGACCGCCTTGTGACGGTCCTGCGCCGGCAACGGTGCGGCCCGCCCGTCCCGGCGGGGTTCAACTTGGTACCATGCCGGTTCGATTCACGCTGTGGCTTGTCTGATCCATGGAGGAAAACGTCCCCCGCATCGCCCGAGAGCCCGCGCCGCAGGGCCCGGTCGCGCGCACGCTGGGCCGCTGGACGGCCGCGCAGCTGACGATGCCGGGTGTATGGTCCGCGGTCGAGGCCAGCCTGGCGGCACTGAAGGCGGAGCCCGGGATCCGCTGGGACCTGCGCGACCTGCAGCGGCTGGATCATCTGGGTGCGCAGGCGCTGTGGAACCATTGGGGCCACCAGTGGCCGGCGCAACTGGAAGTGCTGCCCGATCAAAGAGCCATGCTGGAGCGGGTGGCCCGCTTCGCGGTGGTGCCGCCACCTTATCGGCGGCGCACGCTGTGGGAATACTTTCTGGGCCTGGGCGAGTTGCTGTTCAAGCTGACCGACCATGCCCGCGACCTCTTGCGTCTGATCGGCCAGCTCATGCTGGACCTGATGCGCCTGGTCCGTGACCCGCGCGACGGCCCCTGGCGTGACGTCACCGGGCACATCTATCAAATCGGCGCCACCGCGCTGCCGATCACCGCGCTGGTCGGCTTCCTGATCGGGGTGGTGCTGGCCTACCTCACCTCGCAGCAGCTGCGGCTGTTCGGCGCGGAGATCTACATCGTCAACATCCTGGGTCTGTCCTTGATCCGCGAGCTCGGCCCGGTGCTGGCCGCCGTGCTGATCGCCGGGCGTTCCGGCTCGGCCATCACCGCGCAGATTGGGGTGATGCGTGTCACCGAGGAGCTGGACGCCATGCGTGTCATGGGCATCCCGCAAGGTTTCCGGCTGGTGATGCCGCGGGCGATGGCCATGGCGCTGGCCATGCCGCTGATCACGCTGTGGACGACGGTGTCAGCGCTGGTGGGCGGCATGCTGGCGGCCGATCTGGTGCTGGGCATCACGCCCTCGTACTTCATCAACAACCTGCCGCGCGCGGTGATGGTGAGCAACCTCTGGCTGGCCATGGGCAAGTCGGTGGTGTTCGGCCTGATGATCGCGCTGATCGGCTGCCATTACGGCCTGCGTGTCAAGCCCAACACCGAAAGCCTGGGGCAGGGCACGACGGCCTCGGTGGTCACCTCGATCACGGTGGTGATCCTGATCGACGCGCTGTTTGCCGTGATCTTCAAGAACATCGGAATCTGACGCATGACGCCGCCACCCGCCACCGCACCCGACGCGGCCGCCGCGCCATCCCCGGTCCGCCCGCCCGTGGTTGAGATCCGCGGGCTGTGGTCGGTGTTCCACACCGCCGGCGTCGACATGGTGGTGCACAAGGATCTGAACCTGACGGTGCCGCACGGCGAGATGCTGGCCATCGTGGGTGGCTCCGGCAGTGGCAAGACGGTGCTCTTGCGCCAGATCCTGGGGCTGCAGACGCCCTCGCGCGGCACCGTCACCGTGCTGGGCAAGCCGGCGGCGGTGCTCGGCGCCAAGGGCGCGGCGAGCCGCGTGGGCATGCTGTTCCAGCACGGCGCGCTGTTCTCGGCCTTCACCGTGCTGGAGAACATCGCTTTTGCGCTGCGCGAACTCAAATGTCTGCCCGACAACCTGATCCGCGACGCTGCGCTGCTCAAGCTGCAGATGGTCGGGCTGGACGTGAAACATGCGCACAAGATGCCAGCCGAGCTGTCCGGCGGAATGATCAAGCGCGTGGCGCTGGCGCGTGCGCTGATCATGGACCCGCCGCTGTTGTTGCTCGACGAGCCCACGGCCGGGCTTGACCCCGAGAGTGCCGACGCCTTCTGCAACCTGTTGCGCTCGCTGCACCACGAACTGGGCCTCACGGTGGTGATGGTGACGCACGACCTCGACACGCTGTTCGAGCTCAGCACCCGGGTGGCGGTGGTGGCCGACCAGCGGATCATCGTCAACGCCCCGCCGCGCGAAGTGATTGCCTTCCCGCACCCCTTCATTCATGATTTTTTCCTCGGCGAACGGGGCCAGCGCGCGATGGAATTGCTGCGCGAATACCCGTTCACGGTGTAAAAAGGAAACCTTATGGAAAACAAAGCCCATGCCCTGGCCGCCGGCGCCTTTGTGCTGATGGTGGCGGCGCTGCTGGTGGCCATGGCCTGGTGGCTCAGCCGCGAAGGCGGCGTGCGCGTGAACTACGAACTCAGCTCGCGCGAATCGGTCAGTGGCTTGAACCTGCAGGCGGCGGTGCGCTTCAAGGGCGTGCCGGTCGGCAAGGTCACCGCCATCAATTTCGACCCCAAGGTACCAGGCAACGTGCTGGTGCGCATCGCGGTGGACACCACCGCCCCGATCTCCCAGGCCACTTTTGCCACCCTCGGCTACCAGGGTGTCACCGGTATTGCACATGTGCAGCTGGAAGACGGACCGGGCCCGAAGACGCCGCTGGTGTCGGTCGACGGGGAAATTCCGCGCATCCCCGTTCGCCCCGGCCTGGTGGGCCGCATCACCGACCAGGGCACCCAGCTGCTGGTGCAGGTGGAGGAGGCCACCCGGCGCATCAACCAGCTGTTGTCCCCGGAGAACCAGAAGCTGCTGATGGGCGTGGTCGGCAACGCGGGTGAGGCCGCCCAGGGCTATCGTCAGCTCGCCGAAGATCTGCGGGCCCTCCTGCAGGCACCGCCCGGCGTGGCCAAAGTCACCGTACCTGAATTGCTGAACACCACGCGCGGCACGCTGCAGTCGCTGCAAGCCACCTCGGGCGAAGCCCGTCAGACGCTGCAGCGCCTCAATGAAAAGGGCGGCGCGGTGGACAGGCTGGCCGAAGGCGTGGATGCGCTGGCCCAGAGCGCTGGCACGCTGAACGCCACCACGCTGCCGCGCCTGAACCGCATGAGCGACGATGCCACGCGCGCCGCGCGCCAGTTGGGGCGCACCGCCGGCAACCTGGGCGAAAACCCGCAATCCCTGCTGTATGGCAACGGCCCCTTGGCGCCCGGGCCCGGCGAGCCCGGTTTCTCGGCGCCGGCCGCCGCCCGTTGAGCCGGCATTCGATGAAAGTGTCACCGAACATGACTTCAACTTCCGTAGCAAACAGCGACCGCCGTGCGCTGGGATGGGCTGGTTTTTTCCTTTCCATCCTGTTGATCGGCGGCTGCAGCGCCCTGCCGGACAAGCCGGTGCGCCCCGCGGTCTACGACTTCGGACCTGGCCTGGTTCCCAAGGCGACGCCCGCGCCGGCGGCATCGGGGGTTGCTTTGTCGCCGCTGCTGCTGGCCGACATCGAGGCGCCGGCCACCGTCGACGGCACGGCCGTGCTCTACCGGCTGGCCTATGCGGATGTGCAGCAGCTGCGCCCGTATGCCCAAGCCCGCTGGAGCATGCCGCCCGCACAGCTCGTGCGCCAACGCCTGCGCGACCAGCTCAGCCAGCAGCGCGTGGTGCTCAACCCCGCCGAAGGGCCGGCTGGCTGGATCCTGCGGCTGGAGCTGGAGGAGTTCACGCAGGTGTTCGAGACGCCCGATCGCTCGGTGGGTCTGGTGCGCCTGCGTGCCACCCTGCTGGAGACGGTGAACGGACGTGAGCGCCTGGTGGCCCAGCGTCGCTTCACCGTCCAGCGGCCTGCGGCCAGCGCCGATGCGCCTGGTGGCGTGCGCGCGCTCACCGCCGCCAGCGATGTGGCCACCGACGAGATTGTTCAATGGCTGTACCAAGCGCCAGCGGGCGTGCGTTGAGGCGGGCCAGGGCTGCACGGCGCGCCGCAGGACACCATGACCCCGCTTGAAACAAGCCTGGCGAGGGCCGGCCTGGAACCGACGGGCACCGGCCTCAAGCTCTCCGCCTTCGGGCCGCACTGGCTGCACGACAGTCCGCTGCTGGAGGACTTCACCTTGGCCGAAGCCGACATCGTCGGCGCCGCCATGCTTGGCGCGCGGGCCACCGCGGGCCAGGTTCTGGTGGCCGAAGGGGAGGTGGGCGACTGGATGCTGGTGGTGCTCAGTGGCACCGTGGATGTGACCCGCCGCGTCGGTGCGGATCTGGGAGAAACCGTGCGCCTGGCCGTCATCCGGGCCGGCGCCACGGTCGGCGAGATGTCGATGCTCGACGGCGAGCCGCGTTACGCCAGTTGCACCGCCATCGATGCCGTGGAATTCGCGGTGCTCACCCGCCAGGCCGTGGCCCGCCTGATCCACGAACACCCGGCCGTGGGAGCCAAGCTTCTGGTCAAGATCACCCAGCTGCTGGCCCAGCGCCTGCGCAATACCACGCAGCAACTCACGCGCCTGCTGGATAGCAGAACTCAGCAGGGCGCTGCCGGGCGCGGCGAGAACCGGGCCTTGTGACGAATCGAAGCTCGGAGCGCGGGAGATTGATCCGCGGCAAACCGGCAAGAGGGCAAAACGCGTAGCCTTGGCATAACGATGAAGAACCGGCCTTATAGGAGTCCACCATGCGCACCGATGCACCGCAACCCGACATTGAGGAAATTGCGCCCGACGAGGAGCTGCTCCGGGTGGATGAGACGGCGGCCATCATGGTGCGGCCTGACGGCTATTACTGGCAGGCAGAGGACAGTCGGCAGGAGTTCGGGCCCTTTGCCAGCGTGGAACAGGCGCTGGCTGACATGGCCGAGGCCGATGGGGAAGCGCCTGAGCCCGGCGAGACCTTGCAGGAGGCCGAGGACGAGATCGGCATCGCCGACTGGATCGACCCCGACACCGGCGATCCGGCCGAGGGATTCCTGCGCCCGCGCCTGGAGGCCGACTGAGCGGCGGCGGCCGGGTTCAGGGGTTATATTTTCATAGCGTGTTGTGACCGGCTGGCGCTGGATTTTGGCTGTTTTCATTTGAAATTCCCGTTGAAGCCGGTTCTGCACGGCCCTGCCGTGCCTTCGGCGTTCAAGTACCATCCCCGGCAACCCCATTCGCCCGCAGCGGGCCCCAACGGAGAAAGCCATGTTCAGTCATGTGATGGTCGGCGTCAGTGATCTTGATGCCTCAAGGAAGTTTTACGACGCGCTGCTCGGCACGCTGGGCATCGGCCCGGGCGTGGCCAACAAGGCCCGCTATTTCTACCGCAGCCCTACGGGCACGTTCGGCATCACCATCCCCATCAACGGCGAACCCGCCACGCACGCCAATGGCGGCACCATCGGCTTCACCATGTCCTCCCCCGAGCAGGCGGAGGCCTTCCATGCCGCGGGCGTGGCCCACGGCGGCACCACCTGCGAAGACCCGCCGGGCTGGCGCGAGGCCTCCGTGGGCAGGCTTTACCTGGCCTACCTGCGCGACCCCGACGGGAACAAACTCTGCGCCTTGTACCGGCCTGCCCAGTGAGGCGGTCCCGCCGCCGCTGGCTGCTGGGCGCCGCGCTGGGGCTGGCGCTGGCCGGCTCGGGCTGTACGCCTTCCGGGCCGCGCAGCGTCACGCTGTCGCTGGACCAGATGCAGGAGAAGCTGGCCACGCGCTTTCCGCGGCGCTATCCGGTGGCGGGGCTGGCCGAGCTCAATCTGCAGACCCCACGGCTGAGCCTGCGGCCCGAGCGCAATCGCCTCAATGCCGTGATGGCCGTGGAGGCCAGCGGCCCGGCGCTGCGGCGCACCTACAGCGGCAGCATGGACGTGGACTTCGCCCTGCGTTTCGAGCCCTCCGACCAGACAGTGCGCGCCACCGAGCTGGAGGTCCTCGCGCTGCAGCTTGAAGGCCTGCCGGCCCAGGCGTCCACCTTGTTGGCCGGGCTGGGGCCGACGCTGGCGCAGCAGGCGCTGCGCGAGGTCGTGCTCTACCAGGTTCGCCCCCGCGACCTGGCGCTGGCCGACAGCCT
>Ga0075163_10007441_pt1 | contig 14477 bp, 17 predicted proteins | sample JI1023141ADNA_FD_71478 | JGI IMG/M metagenome (GOLD analysis project Ga0075163, IMG submission 71478) | Wastewater effluent complex algal communities from Wisconsin, to seasonally profile nutrient transformation and Carbon sequestration -... | ecosystem: Engineered > WWTP > Effluent > Algae...
TCTTTCTTCTATTATTTCTTCTTGTTCTTCTTCTGAGTTTAGTTCTCTTACTTTTTTCCCTTTTTTCAAACCTGTTATTAATGCGTTATCTTGAGTACAAAATGATATAAGCATCTGCCTGCAAAGATTGTTGGAACAAAGATTTCGCTAGCTCTAACGATTTATTGAAATAATCCAAAGCTTTTTCTTGTTCACCTAGAGCAGAGGTAATTGCTTCCAAAACATTGTATGCAGTTGCTTGGTTAGTTAGATCTGCAGAAGTTAAACTTGAGTTTAAAGCTTTTGTGCAAAGCTCAAGAGCTTTATCATAATCGCGAAGCAAATAGTAGATTTGAGCCATTCTAACTAAAGTGACAGCCTCATCACGTTTCTGGCCTTTTGCAGAAGAAATTTCTAGAACCTGATTGTAGTAATTTAAAGCAAGATCATAGCGTTGCATGCCCCTATAAACATGCCCTATGTAGTTAAGAGTATAAATTTTATTATAGAGATCATTAATTTGTTCCAAAATGGGTAAGGCCTCATTAAAGTAAGAAATAGCCTTTTCGTGATCATTGACTGTGGCAAAAATAGTACCAATATTGTGTAAAGCCCCAGCTTCGCGCGCCCTGTCGCCTGTTTGACGGCTAAGCGTTAGGGCTTGGCCATAATAATTCAAGGCAGACTGTTGGTCACCAAATGAGTAACAAAGATTACCTATACCATTAAGAGAGTTTGATTCTGTAATCTTGTCACCTACTTCTCTGCTCAGGATTAAACCTTGCGAGAAACTTTCTAGAGCTTTACTTTTATCTCCAGTGTTAATGCATATTGAGCCAAGGTTTGATACTGATTGAGCTTTTCCTCCTCCTGTTCGCAATTTTACTGCTTCAGAAAGATACTCTAATGCTTTATTAGTATCTCCAAGGTAGTAAGAGACTAAGGCGATTAAGTTTAATGCTACCCCTTCTCTTTCTCGTTCTCCAACAACCCGCCAATGCTCAGCAGATTTCTTATAAGCATCTATGGCAGATAAAAAAGATTCCTTCTTATTTTGAAAACGGAGTTTCTCACCTTCGGCCAATTTTTCTTGGCCTTCCAAATAAGGAAGATCTTGGATGTTGATGGGCGAAGATCCTCTATTTTAATAGTGTATTTTGCAGTTTTTGCGCTTGCCTCAGCGGCTTTAACAATGATTTTATAATTTCCACTTTTCTCAGCAATCCAATAGAAAGGTTCTGTTCCATAGCTAAGATCTGGAGAGTTGATTTCGATTCTTTTATTTCCATCAGGATCAACCAAACCAACCACGACATCTATACCCAGCTGCTGAATATTAAGAGACAAAAACTGTCCATTTACCAAGTCAACAGAGTAGTAGTGAGTTTGTCCACCGCTCATTTCTCGCTCAATTAAACTTTGTGTAAGTGGTACAGAATTTTCGTTATCTGTAGGCTCTGTTGCTAGAGAGAAAGCAAAAGATTTGGTCTCCATTGGAAAAGCTCCTGTTGTAAGTAAAATACAAATAATAATTGCTATGAGTTTTCTTTTCATAATCAAATAAGCAGTTCCAAAATACGGACTGCACTAGTAAAACTCCTCCTTATTAAGCTAAAATTATTATCCATTAAGCGAGTTTAATTATTGTAAATAATAACTTTATAAGCAAAATAAATTAAATAAACTCCCTAAACGAAAATGGGCATACTAACATAAATGGATCTTAGCCGCATTCCTCATACCCGGAGAATTGCCTACATCTATTTTTATACTGTGTTTATTTTACTAATAGAGAGTGGAAAGTTATTCCACCCTCTCAAATAATAGACTAAGCAGCATGAGCTTGGTTTGCAGCTAAGATTGAAGTTTGGCGAGTTGCAATAAATTGTTTGGTAATTCGTTTAATTTGGTTAGGAGAAAGTAAAGAAGCAACAGCTATCCCTTTTGCTGGCATTATTAAAAGAAAAATTTATGCCTTCACAAACATTACAAAAAGCACAACTTCCTATGCATAATGCTCCTACTTGGAAATTACCTTATTATTGGGCAGGAATTGTCATTCAAGGAGAATATAAATGAGTCGGTCTGATGAACAGCTTAATTCTCTAATATCATCGCTAACAGAGCGTTTTCAAAAACGCCTAGAAGAATTGGGAGAAACAGACCCAGAAAAACTACTGTTAGAAACCAGCAAAAAGAAAAAAGAGTTCTTAAAAAACACCATTCCAGATCACCTTGGCCAATGGCAGATGAAGGGTGAACCTGTATTAGCTGGAGATAAGTTTGTAATAATTCGTTCTTGGCAAGCTGAATCAGCAACAAAAACCCCAGAATATCAAGCTCGCAGAGTAATTAAAATCGACCCCGGGCTAGGGTTTGGCTATGGACCTGGAACGACTTTAGCTTGTATCAAAGCGGTAGAAAAATATTGGAAAGGTGGAAAACTACTTGATGTAGGCACTGGCACAGGAGTTCTAGGCAATAGCAGCTAACCCTTTCTTCTTTACAATAGATAAGAGTTTTAGAGATGAACCACTAGGACGCTTATCTCCTCGTTCCCATCTACTGATAGTATCTTTTGATACGTTGAGATACCGAGCAAAAACACCTTGGCTTACTTCTTCTTTCTCACGAATACCACGGATTTCTTCAGGGCTTAGAGCGTGGACTGGCTCTAAACATATCTCATCAAACTCTTTCATAGTCTTTTTATCAACATGACCAAGCTTATATAAGTCTTCCATCGTTTCATAAATAGCTGCCATTGCTTCACTTTTATATGTTTTCGTCATCTCGCTTTACCTCCACAAAATTTCCTGCCTCGATTTGCTCATTAAGACTTTCATCAGAAAGTTCTAAAAGTATCACTGCCGATTTCTTAAAAGCCTTTTCTTCATTTGGACTGATGTTGGCTTCATCCTTTTTAGCAAACCCATAGACAAAGAAAGTTTTTTCGCCTTTTTGGTATAAAATGATTGCCCTATATCCACTAGACTTACCTTGCCCAGGCCGTGCAATCCTTTGTTTAATAACTCCTTCTCCTAAATCTGCATCTATTTTTCCAGCCTCAACATCTTCTACAACTTGCCAGAGAGCCACATCAGTAATTTTTTCTTTAGAGGCAAATTTGTTAAACGACTTGTTCTTGAAAACTCGCACTTTCTACCTTTCCAGTCCTGTCTTTTTACATTTACTAAAGTGTAAGACTAAGTCTTATATCAATCAATAAAAATTATCTTAAATAAAATAAGGCTGCCATCAGCAGCCCTATTGCAGCCAAATCAGCTTATAGAAACTTTAAATGCTTCATAAGCAGCATTTATTTCTGGCAAACTCATTTCTTCTAGTAGTGGCCTAGTAGGTTGTTCTTCACCTTCTCCTAAGCTAGCTAGTAGGTTATCGTAACAAGTAATAAGTAAATCTTTAAGTGTTTTAGCATAAGTTTTAGCTAGGAGTTTTAGTTCGCTAATGGAGTAGGTTTCAAATAAACCATCACTTGAACTACTGCCTTCTAACTCAAGAATTCTTGTTTCCATTTTTCTTAAGCTAGCAATAATAGAATTTTTAGCCTCTGATTGCTCAGAGATGGGAACAATTCTTAAGTCTGGGCTTGGTTGCTCTAGTTCTGTAATGGGCTTAGGAATATCAATAATATTGCCTTCCTCATCAACATTCGCTCCCAGTTCTTCAGGAGTGTAAACAGAACCGTTAAATACCTCTGGGCAATACCACCTAGCACCATTTGTTAAAGCACGAGCAAAGAGTAGGTTTCTAGGGTATTTCTTCCAAACGTCTTTGTTTATTAATCCAGCTAGTTGAGCGTCTTGAATAGTGAAGTTAGAATTGTCTATCTTTTCCCCATACTCATAAAAATCAATAGAACACTTTTGGTTGTCTAATTGGGTAATCTTAAAACTGTACCTGTTACTACGTTTGATTAAAACTGCCACCAAATGAGCAGAAAATCCTAGTTTACCTTGGTGGATAGAAATTTCCTTCATTGCTGTAAAAGGTGCTATGCCTAGTTCTTGCCCCGCCAAAATCTTTACTATTGCTTGGTTTGCGCTTTGGGTATCTGAGAAAAACCCACTTTTGGCAAACACATCACCTAAAGAAAATATTTCTTGTAGAGATAAAGCTTGATTTTGATTCTGTAGTTGTAAGTGATTAGAAACTTTTTGTAACTGTGTAGACATTATTTTTCTCCATAAAAGGGTAGATCTCCATCTACCCTTGATATTTATATTGTTTTGTATTTGGTTAGCAGGTAGTAATTTCTTCTAAAAGATCATCACTATAAGTTGTTGGTGGGTTAGGTTTTGATGGTAAGCTGCAACAGGGGCTTTCTTGCTTAGGTTCATTTTTGGCTTTGTAAGATTCAACAGCATCAATAGCAAATTGCTTAAAATTAAAAGTTAAAGTTGAGGGCGTAGAGTTAAAATCTTCAAGAGTTAATAAAAACTTCCAGCTACGACCATCTTTACTATTAGGTTTTGCAGTTCCTTTTTGGCATTGGTTAACTGCTCTAACACAACTATTTCTTGAACCAAGGTAAAGTAGGTAACCATCTTTTTGTACTCGATCAGCGTTTTTAAGACTTAACCCTTTGAATGTTGGATAAAGCATGGTTTCTTGTGTTTGGTTTTGGGTTTGTGTTTCTGAGGTTACTGGAGTCATTGCAATTTCTTCAGCTTCGGTTTCTGCTCTGATTTGACTAGCTAATTTTTCATGAAAACTCCTGTGAGCCAAAAAATTGTCGGCTTGATTCACTGCGCTAGATCTAGCTAGTGAACCAAACACGTCTTTAACTGCCTCAGCAAGTGTAGGATCTGGAAGATCTTCCCAAAACCCGCAGTCCTCTCGGTAGTAAATATTAATTTGTTTGGCATGATTTAAGGCGTGTAAAACTAGGTGTGGAGTGTGTACGCTCTCCTCACTCAAAAAGGAAATTACAGATTGGTTGAAGTCTTTCTCTTGGATTTCATGAAGGTGTTCATGAGCAAAAATATGACTACCAAGAAAAGTTTGGAAGACGTAGTCTTCGTTATTAAGCAATTCAATAGTCCTAAGCTGTAATCTTTCATAGGAGGCAAAAAAAATATTTGATAAAGTTTGATTTGACATTGTAAGGTGTCCTTTCAGGTTAATTTGTTAACTTGGAGCCATTGCCCGTTAATTTCGCAGATTAGCGGGCAATTGTGTTTTTACTAGATTTGAAATAACTTATCGCTAAATCTATAGATATTATATGCTATCTTAAAGATCAATGCAACCAAAAATTGTAGACATTTTATGCTATTTCAAATAATATTTTTTATACTATGGAAATCGATAGAAACAAACTCTCAGAACGTTTTTTTAACCTACGTAAAAAACTTGGCATTACTCAACAAGAAATAAGCGAGTTATTTGGCGTAGGGCTAAGAACATGGCAAAGCTGGGAGCATGCTGAGACAACACCTTTTTCTAAGTATCTAAAACTACTCAACCAATACGAGAAAACCCCTCCAAAGCTGCTTAGATTTTCTGATATGTGTCGGATAGTCCGTCTTAGGCTAGGAAAGAAAAAATATCAAATGGCTGCATTTTTTGATGTTGCTCCTAATACTTGGGGATACTGGGAGAAAGGTAAGATGAAACCTAGTAATGAGTTTATAGAAAAAATTAAGCAGATGTACCAAGAGATAATGGAACAAGAGAATCTACCAAAAGTTTCCTAGTTAATTAATTTCTTTCCTGGAGCAAATCAAATGAGAGTAATAGCCATTGCTAACCAAAAAGGCGGTGTTGGTAAAACTACTACCGCTGTAAATCTTGCTGCTTGTCTAGCTTACAAAAAGCAAAAAACTTTACTAATAGATATAGACCCTCAGGCTAATGCTACTATACATCTAGGACTTGAGCCATTTGACCAAAAGACAACAACCTATGATTTACTTAAAAATCCTGACATAGATATTAGAAAAGCAGTGTTAGAGGTTACTCGAAATTTATTTTTAATTCCTGCTAGTCTAGATATGGCTGATGCTGATGTAATATTGGCCAACTCCATTAGGAAAGAAGATAAGCTAAAACTACATCTAGAAAATTTAGACTTAGGTTTTGATTATATCCTAATAGATTGTCCACCAAACTTAGGTTTACTTACTCTTAATGCTTTCTTTGCTTGCAGTGAAGCAATCATCTGTATTCATACCAACTACTTTGCTTGGCAAGCAGTACAAAAGTTAATTAGTACCCTTCAAGCTGTAATGAAAGCACGACGAGAGATTATCGTTTTTCGCGGATTGGCAACGATGTATGACAGTAGAAAAAATATCCATAAAGAGGTCTTAGCAGAAATACAAAAGAATTTTGAAAGCCTCACTTTGGAAACCAATATTCCGTTAAATAGCAAATTGGAAGAAGCAGCTAGTGCTGGTAAATCTATTGTAGATTATGACCAAACTTCAGCAGGATTTTTTAGCTACTATAAATTAGCAGAGGAAGTAATTAGCCATGCAAGAAAACAAGAAGCAGCCCAAACCGAAGCCAGGACTCAAGAGAACTATTAATTTACCCTCTACACAAGAAACAGTAGCCATTGAGGGAGTTATAAAAAGACTACTAGGAACCAACCTAGATTTACCTGATCGAAATGATCAATCTGATCTGAAACCTGATCTCAAGGTTGATCTCAAAAGCGATCAAGTTGATCTAGATCGAAGGCCAGATCAACTTGATCACCCTTTAAGCCATGCCACAATGGCAGGGGCTGCCAATCTGACAATACAAGCCCTGCCATTGTCAGCCCCTGCCAACCTGTCAGCCCCTGCCAGATTGGCAGGCTATGCCAACCAGACAGGGCTTAAAACTACTCCAAGCTCTGACATATTGGCAGGGCTTAACTTAGTAGCAGGTTATCTACAGTTGCCTAATACCATTTTAGATTCTTTATGTTCTCTATTATCACCAGATGAAACAGTAATATATTTACAACTCTATAGACTATCATATGGTTTTAATAACTCTTTTTGTAGTATCAGTTTACCAACATTATCAAAACGAACTAATATCAGTGAAAGAACTATATATAGAGTATTAAATAGTTTGGAAAGTAAGTCATTAATTAAGAGGGAAGGTCATAATTTTGGTAAAGGAAAAGAGCAAGGTAATATATTTAGTATTGCACCTATTCCAAGCTCTGCCAAATTGGCAGCCCCTGCCAACGAGTCATCCTCTGCCAGTGTGGCAGACATTAAAGATCATGATCATGATCTTTTAAAAACAAATCATCATCAAAACGAGACGATGATGATTTATAGAGATCTAACAGGCAATAATTCTTGGACTAAATCTGACCAAGCAGCGTATGAAAAGATCAAACACCTTTCACCCCAAGAAATATCCCAACTGATCAAATCCACATTAGAAAAAGCTCATCAAAAGCCTGCTAGCCTAGCTTATTTCGTTAAGGCATACCAAACCCCTATTTCTATAAATCCCCAGGCAAAAACAGCCATTAAACAAAAACTAGCCGCTATTGTAAGTGAGCTTAAAGAACTAAATGTAGGTCGTAGCTACAAAATTGCCGATTTAGCTGAAGACACAAAAAGAAGATGCGCTAAAGAAGGGGTTATCTTTGATAACGACTTATTTAACGATTTAGTGGAGAGGAAATAAAAGACCTGATAAGAAAATTTCTGTGGGCTTATGTCTAGATATAAGTAAAGCTAGGTTAGGCAGTTTGGGGTAAGCACAATATTTTGGTTTACAAGAAACTCATTTGCAAGAAATATCTTTAGCCTCTGGCAGTAATATTTTTCGCACATTAATTTTCTTCATGGTGTTCCCTTAGCTAAAACTCGTGTTTCTTAGTTCACTAAACTAGCCCCTTGATTTTACCAACAGTATCTGACGTTTTTTTCTTACACTCAGCAGGTAGTATTTATCCTAGTAAATTTCTTGCTTTTTATTGCTACTAAACTTTTGGCTGATTTGTGCTTACTACCCGTTTTAGGGTAATCAAATATAGTAATGAAATAACGAAATAACGAAATAACGATTTCGTGCTATAACGAAATAACGATTTCTGTTATAATTCTTAATAGCATGAAGTATGAATAAAAAGGAGAATTCTTAAGTGACAGTTATTTTAGGCATAGTTTCACAGAAAGGGGGCGTTGGCAAAAGTACAATTGCTCGATTAATGGCAAAGGAATATGCTTCTGCTGGTTGGAATGTGAAAATCGCAGATATGGATACTTCTCAAGCTACCAGTTACCATTGGCAAAGTCGTCGCTTACATAACCAAGTTGAACCCATTGTAGCTGTCGAACAGTTTCCAAACATTGATCATGCTTTGAAAATAGTTACAAATTATGATTTGGTTATTTTTGATGGTGCTCCCCATGCTACTTCTGCAACATTAAAAATTGCTCAAAACAGTGACCTTGTTATATTACCTACAGGATTATCTTTGGATGATTTGGAGCCTACAGTCCGTCTTGCTCATGAACTTAAACGGCACATTGAAAAAGATAAAATTGCTATTGCTTTATGCCGAGTAGGAGAAAGTGAAAATGAAGTCAAAGAGGCAAAGGATTATATTACTACTGCTGGGTATCTTTTATTAGCTGGCGCGATACCAGAAAAAATAGCGTATCGTCGTGCTAGTGATCTTGGAAGAGCAGCAACAGAAACGTCTTATAAGAGTCTTAACCAAAAAGCAGATGAATTAGCACAAGCTATAGTAGATCGTATAAATCAGTTAACCTCGAAAAGTAAGAAGAAAGGAACATCCCGTTAATGGCTAATATTCAACCTCCTAAAAAAAAGGCAACTAAAGGTTTACCTCCTCTTGCTGATAAACCAAGCAATAATTTAAAGAAAATGGAAAGCAATGAACTTACACCTATGAATTTCAAAGTACCTCCAGAATTTCATAGAGAGTTTAAAACCTATGCCGTGCAACATGACATGACTATGGTAGAACTTCTTGAGGCGTGTTTTAACCTTTATAAAGAAAACACGAAATAACGAAATAACGAAATAACGAATTCAAGAAGCCAAAAACTACGCCTGACTTTTGAGCAAACAACCCCCTTAGCTGGCAAGTACGCCACTCACTCAAAAACTAGTCATTAGTCGTATTTCGTAACTATGACTAATGGCAAGGAAGATTCCTTACGTCCCTCTTTGTTTGCGAGTGGAAAACCAAACAGAGGCAATAACAGGCTTCTTTCCGACCTTAATTTTCTATCGCTTTCTTAATGTAGAGTCTTCTACAGATTTCTTATAAAGAATTAAAGAATTAAAGAATTAACTAAATCATTATTTCGTTATTTCGTGTTTTCTTTATTTCTTTACTAGATAAGTATTGTAAATACAGTAAATACTTACTGCTGTTACAAAAGAATTAGCTTGAAATAAAAAAGAGGGATAAAAACTCACCTTTTACAGTTGGTTTAGATTTCAAAACACTTAGGCTGTTTTCCTTAATAATAGTAGATTGCTTGTTAATATCTATCTTTGGAATACTACCTTTTAAGATTCTATTTGGTTATAGTGGTTTGTATGTGCTGTGTCATACTTGGATATGTAGTTTTTATGGTTATTTTTTATCACAACAAGTTGAGTAACTCATAGCTTAATTGTGTTACCATTATTGATCTTTTCCGTTACCTGCAATTGTAGTTATTACTTTTGTGTGAACATCAATTTTACGAATGCAGTTGTTACCAGAATCTGCGATGTAGATGTTTTCTTCTACATCTAGAATCACTGAATGTGGAGATTTTAAGCGTGCAGCCAACGCAGGGCCGCCATCTCCCTGATAGCCGGCGTTACCGTCTCCAGCTATTGTAGAAATATTTCCAGTACGCATATCTACAAATCTAATTCGATGTGCAGATTGTTCGCAGATATATAAATTACCAGCACGATCGAAGGCAAATCCTGTAGAATCATCAAGCACTGCGCGCAATGCTGGCACCCCATCTTTGTTAAGGCCATTCCATTGCCCAGCTACACGAGAAATGATTTTTGAGTCAAGATCAATACGCCGAACACAAGGATAGATATGTTCACCAACGTAAAGAGAACGCCCATGTATTGCAAGGCCAGTAGGACTATACATGCCGGTATTAATCGCTGGTTCTCCATCTACGCGAGGGTTAGATTTGCCGCCTCCAGCAAACTTGTTAAAAATACCAGAATGAGCATCAATACGATAAACATGGCCTTCGGATTCATCAGCTAAATAGATGTTATCTTCCGAATCTAGCGTAATATATCTTGGTCGTCCTATACTCACATCCCGCGCTGGTAGATTGTCGCCGCGATAATGAAAATCACCATTGCCAGCAATAGTACTAATAATGCCTGTTTCTTTATTTACTTTGCGAATTCGATGACCATCTGCAATTAAGAGATTGCCAGCACTATCAATGGCAATCCCTGATGGGCTTGCTAAACTGGCACTCAGTGCTGGACAGTTATCAGTGCGATAGAATAAACGACGATCTCCTGCAACTGTTGAAATCAAATTTTTATGCAAATCGATACGTCGGATAATATGATGTCCAGTATCGCTAAGATATAAAAAACCTTCTTTATCAAAAGCTAGCCCTTCGGGATTAACTATGGCAACGGAAGTTGCAGGCACGTTTTGTTCAAGAGGGGATGCGCCTGCAATAATTAAGCCTTCTTCCCCAATTACCATTGCACCAGATGGAATTTCATCCCAATGAATAGGTAACGGTATTACTACAAGAGTGTTTGAAGCAGGTTTTGATTTAGGCTCAGGGTTGAGAAAATCCCATCCACAATCGATGCGCTCATATTGTGAACTGTCAGTTGCAAATAATTGACCATCCATGCTGATTAACAAAAACTTACCTTCAGGTTCGTGACGACGAATAAACTCGCGAGTACTGCCATTAAATAAAATGTAGTAATCAATTGATTGGCCGACTCCTATGCGAGTCAGCTTATTATCGTTAAAATCTTGTAATAGCTTTTTCTGGCGCGCTTCATTTAATGGTGAGGGGCCTACTCTACGTTCGTTGATTACGCCGCGGTGGGCTTTTTCGGATATCTCAATTTGATTGGGGCGGATGACATTAAATTGGGCATGGCTATCATAGGTAGTACTTATTGGCAATTCAACTGCAATACTGTGATTTGAAGTATTAGTCAAGCGAACACATAAAAAGAAGTTATTGTATCCAGCCATTTGGTAGAGCATGCGTGCCACACTGACGCATAACAACTGACCATTGGAAAGGATATGCCAGGATTCATTTTCATTCGCAGAAAAAGACCTACAATATTGTGGTTGGCTAAACCAAATTAAAAACACACACAACGACAAATATGTCATTTGGGAGATCTTTAATCTAATAATTCTACTCATTATGTTCACCTCTTCTGCAAAACATGAAGATAAGCTTATTATCCTACAAACAAGTTTTTGGTGCTAAAATAATAGTAAAGTTTTCTTTCATAAAACATTATTAGAAACATTAGCCACAGTCTTAATGGTGAAACTCTCTAACTTAACTTCTTTACCTTTTTGGATAATTTGGATAAGCTCTATTAACCTCAGTTTGATGGCCTAGGCAGCTAGACACTGTTGGCCTCCATCCCTTATAAGCTTGTTGGTGCTAGATAAAAATGAGTCTTTTGAAAAATCATAGGAAATACTTAAACAAGATAGTTTTGTTAGTGAAGTACCTATTGATAAGCCAGAAACAAACGAAAATATAGTAAACCAATCTACCTCTATCAATCTGAGATAGGCTACCAATACGAGTATTTTATTGGCAGGTAGTAAGCTTGCCAAGCTGTTTAATAATTAGATTGTATAAAGATAGAGGTGCTAGAATTACACAATTAATCTCAGAAGCGGGACGCTGCTATCCCAGCATTGAATAGTACAGTAAAGAATCGGCCTCTCCACACTACTGATAAGTATTGCATAATAATAGGATAAATAATTGGACAGGTTGGCACGGCATTGGCAAGGCAATGGTCAAATTCTACATTGTCTAATTAGGAAACAATCATGGAAAATTTATTATCTAACTTGCGCTACAACCCGGACGGAGTGAAACGATGAAGATTAGCCGCCGATCCTTTCTTAAAACCGCAGTAGCAATGGGTGTTTCGCTCGCATGGGTCGGACAGACACGAGGTTCGCGTGTCCACTGGCATGAACGGCGTGATCTCTATCCCCAAGGGGTCGCCTCGGGCGATCCCGATCCGCACAGCGTCATCCTGTGGACGAGGCGTCCGTTTGCCCAGGGCACACGCCAACTCCTGACTGTCGAGGTAGCCGAAGATAAGGCATTCCGCCGAGTCATTGCACACGCGCAAGCACCAGTCTCAATCGTCGCGGACTGGACCGCACGCGTTCTAGTTGGCGGACTCAGGCCAGCGCGCACTTACTGGTATCGGTTTACCGACACCGACGGAAACGGTAGCCGGGTCGGCCGCACGATCACTGCACCATTGCCAAACGATCCGCGCACAGTAAACTTTGCATTCGTAAGCTGTCAGGATGTCAATGAGGGCAAGCTAAACGCCTACCGCCGGATGATCTACGAAGATGAACGCGTCCCCGCCGCCCAACAACTCGACTTTGTTCTACACCTAGGCGATTTCATCTACGAGGTTGTGCAGTATCCTGAGGAGGTGAAGACACGCTACGACCGCACGATCTATGAGGTTGCGCACATCCTAGACGGCCACAAGGTCGGAAACTTCCACATACCGCTGACTGTAGATGGCTACCGGGCTATCTACAAGGCATATCTCACCGATCCCGACCTTCAGGACGCTCGCGCCCGCTGACCGTTCGTCGCGATCTGGGACAACCACGAATTCTCGTGGCAAGGTTGGCAAAGCGCCGTCAAGGCGGGGAAGTTCGAGCAGCCTGGCCAAAGCGTCAAGGTTGCGGCAAATCAGGCTTGGTTTGAATACATCCCTGCACGCGTTGCTCCGCCGAGCGGGTTACTAGAGCGTTTCGATCCACCCTCTGTAAAAGATGTACCCATCAAAGAGTTCGATAGCAATGGGCTGGGGGTGGAACCAAACAATCTGACCGCGATCAACAGCCTCAAGGGCTACAGGGCGCTGCGTTACGGTAAGCACCTAGACCTGATCATTACCGACCAGCACAGCTATCGGAGCGCGGACTGCTTCAGCGATCCGTCGCTCGAAAAGCTCGGCGGCAACGAGTTCATCGGAATGGCTCCTGAACCCCTGATGCAGATTCTGGACGGTGGGCGCACTTTCAACGGCAGCAATCCTCCTGCAGAAGTCACCTTCGGCGCTGCACACGTGCCCAACCCACAACGGAGTGCGCCGCCGCAAACGATCCTCGGGGTGGAGCAGAAGGCGTGGTTCAAGAGCAAGCTCGAGAGATCAACCGCGACATGGAAAATTTGGGGCAACTCGCTTGGCACTCTCGATTCGCGCGCCGACCCGCAGAACCTGCCTGCGGGTCTCACCAAGGAGTCCTGGCCCGCCAACACGTTCGCATCTCTTGGCGGGGGTGACTACGGCACTGCTTACACGGAGCGCGCTGAGATCTACAAGCTCGTGCGCGACGCAAAGATTACAGGCTTCGCCATCGTCTCGGGCGACCGCCACAGCTTCTGGGCCGGATATGCGACTGCGGAACTTCCGCCCGGAAAGTTTGATCCCGTCGGCTTGAGCTTCGTTGGTGGGTCTCTCGTCAGTCCGGGAGCGATGGAGGCATATGAGCACAGACTGCCTAAGGATGCTTTGCTGCGACCACTGTTCCTTGCTGACCGAGAGGGGGGAGCGAAGCCAGACTGGACGTACAACATGCTGCTGAGGCACGGAGTCCGTGCGTGCTTCGAATATGCAAAGAGCTTTGACCTCAAGCGCGCACGGTCACTGTCCAACCCGGATCTGTCTCCGCACCTTGAGTTCGTCGATCTTGGAGGACACGGCTATGCGAAGGTTCAATTGTCGGCTAAGGAGATACGCACCGAGTTTGTCTGCATCCCGCGCCCTATTGCGCGCAGCGAAAGAGAAGACGGCGGGCCAATCCGGTATCGGGTCTTACACACGGCTGCACTGTGGAAATACGGAGAGCGCCCGCAGTTGAAGGCATCGGTTCTCGAAGGCGACGTTGGACTGGCGATTTGATGGACTCACGGCGTTTGTTTCCAGCAAGTGCCGTGAGTTTGTTGATGGAAAGAAGCAAGAGCCAGCAGGTGGCGCGTTGGTTGGGCAAAGGAATTCCAGGCCGGTGAGCTGAAGCAAAGTGATAGTTGTGGGGAGTGGCAGGCAAAGCAGTAGCGGAGAGTAATAGCAGGTGTGGAGAGCAGGCCACCAGTAAGGATACCCAGGGGAATCCAAGCGTTGGTCGTGTTGCAAAAAAGTTGATCCCTATAAAATCAAGAAGAAAACTCAAGACGATTGATAAATAAACCAATGACTAAATCATGGAAAAAAACGGATTTGGAAAAACAAATAGTTTTTCT